>Ga0308157_10000120_pt1 | contig 323834 bp, 267 predicted proteins | sample PhyBR1_FD_201035 | JGI IMG/M metagenome (GOLD analysis project Ga0308157, IMG submission 201035) | Phyllosphere microbial communities from UC Gill Tract Community Farm, Albany, California, United States - DLSLB.R1 | ecosystem: Host-associated > Plants > Phyllosphere > Unclassified | place... | reverse complement strand
ATTCTTTTCTTGCCAGTATTTCGATGAGCGTTTTTCGCTGTTGCGGGTGCAAAAGTAGCACATCTTTCCTCTTGCGCAAGCTTTTTCGCCATGTTTTTTCGATCTTTTTTCGCCTTTTTTCTTAACACGCTGGAAACAGCATATTTACAAATGAAATATTTTTCACCACGCGTGGGATTTTTCTTCTTTTGTCCCCGTTTTTCTTGTTTCGGCGTCCTTTCAGCCTCCCGCTTTTGATGGATTTTTAGTCCCGAAGGCTGTTTTCTGGCGATTTTTCAATCTTCGGCATCCCTTCTTCATCCCAAAACTTCTCCCGAAAACAGCTTTCCTAGCCCCGATAGCAGCGGAAATCCTTTTCATGGCGGGGTTCGCCATGAAAAGATTGGAGCGGATAGCGGGAATAAGCTCCTTATTATTGCCAAAATCCAATCCCGAAATCCCGAATCCCAAAAGCGAAGGGCTTCGGCTCCGCTCGCACGGGCAAGATGTACTCATATATTATATGCATACAAAAACAAACCCGACAAGGTTTTCAAAACCTGCCGGGTTGCTCGAGCTTTTAGATTATTAATGACTAATCAAAACGAATTGCTTTGACTGGAGATATCTTGGTTATTATATAAGACGGTATTAGCAATACAAAAAAACAAATTATTATAGTTAGCAGATTCAATGCTATTACATAGCCCCAATTTAAATACACTGGAGCTTGGTTCACATAATAGTTTTCGGGGTTTAGATGAACAACTCCAAATTGTTGTTGTATCAACAATATTGAGATTCCGATAAGGTTCCCCCAGAACAATCCCCGTATTATTAAATAGAATGCATTATATAAAAATATTTTTCGGACAGTCCAGTTGTTTGCTCCTAATGATTTTAAAATCCCGATCATTTGTGTCCGTTCTAAAATCAGAACTAAAAGCGCCACTACCATATTTATAGTAGCAACCAAAATCATAACTCCTAAAATCACTACTATATTAAAATCAAAAAGCTGTAACCAGTCAAAAATATAGCTAAACTTTTCAATAATAGTTTTAGTATCTAGTCCTGATGGTGTCTGTTCGTAAATTTGATTTCCTGTTTGTTTAATCTTTGTAAAATCTTTCACGAAGACTTCAAAAGCACCAATCTGATCAGGCGACCATTTATTGATCCTCTGAATGTGTCGAATATCACCTATTATAAAAGTCGCATCAAAATCTTGAAAACCGGAGCTAAAAATACCAGCAATTTTAAATCTGCGGCTATTAGGCATTTTCCCTTGTTCTTCTTTGATGAAAAAAGTATTAAAACTATCTCCTAGTTTTAAATTAAGTCGGTCCGCAAGAAATCTCGAAATAATGACTTCTTCATTTAATGATTTTGAAAAATCAGGCAATTTCCCTTCAACCAAATACTCTTTTATACTGCTCCAATCATAATCTGCCCCTACTCCTTTGAAAATAATTCCTTCAAAAGCATTTTCAGTTCTAATAATTCCAGCTTTAGTTGCGATAGCCTGAATATGCGTCACATCAGGAACCGATTTGAAATTAGGATAAAAATCCTGTTTTTTAGAAATTGGAACTAATGTCGCCTCAGAATTATTATTGTCAAAATTCGATATAATAACCTGTCCGTTAAACGCAGAGATTTTATCGCGGATTTTTTGTTGCAGACCAATTCCCGTTGCCACTGAAACCAACATCATTATAATTCCAATTGCAATTGCTGAAATGGCAATTTTTATGATAGGCGCCGAGATACTGCTTTTATAATCTTTCGCAGTAATAAGTCTCTTTGCTATAAAATATTCTAAATTCAATTTATTGATACTGTTTTGATATTAACAATTTGCATTTTCTTCAAGTCAAAAATACATTTAAAAAACCAGAATAGAATTGCTTCAAAAAACAATTAGCAGTTTTTAAAAACCTTACAACGGAAGTTTCTTCTTCATTTCTTCAACAATATTATAAGCCGCTGGACATATCGCAACATTTTTCAATGTTAGATCTGATATTTGATGAAACTTCTTGCGATCTGTATGCGGGAACTCTCGACAAGCTTTTGGACGGACATCATAAATCATGCAGTAATTTTCGCTATCCAGAAAAGTGCACGGAACACTTTTTAAAACATAATCTTTGTCTTCATCAATTCGCAAATACTGATCAATAAACTGCTGGGGTTTTTGCCTGAATGATTTAGAAATTCTTTCAATATCTGCCAAAGTAAACAATGGGCCCGTTGTTTTGCAACAATTCGCACATTGCAGACAATCTGTTTTTTTAAATTCGGCATCATGCAAATCCTGCATGATATAATCCAAATTTTTAGGCTGTTTCTTTTTAAGCTTATCAAAATACTTTTTGTTTTCGATATGCTTATCTTTGGCTAACTTATTTAAGTTGTTTAAAATTTGTTTCAAGTTTAAAATTTAAAGTTGAACTGCAAAATTAAACAACTTTAAACTTGAAACTCTAATATTTGAATTAAAATACGATGAAAGATCTTTTTGGGAAAGCGATGTTCGATTTCCAAACAAATAATTCACCCGAAGATATTATTACTGAAACTTCAATTTCTGAAAAAGACGAAATGAGTATTGAATATTTATTTCGTTCTTATAATGAAATGCCAAAAATAGAGCAAAAAGCACTTCAACTCGCTTTCGGCAAAATTTTAGACGTTGGTTGTGGCGCGGGAAGCCATAGTCTTTCATTGCAAAACGACAGAAATCTTGATGTGACTTCAATTGACATTTCAGAAAAAGCAATTGAAACTTGCGAGCTAAGAGGCCTGAAAAACGTTAAAGTTCAAAATATCTTGGATTTTGGGGACAGCAAATTTGACACGATTCTTTTACTAATGAATGGTACCGGAATTTTTGGAAAACTCGCAAATTGCAACCAATATTTATCAAAATTAAAATCATTATTAAATCCAGGAGGCCAAATTTTGATTGACAGCTCAGATATCATTTATATGTTTGATGAAGATGAAGATGGCGGAAAATGGATTCCGAGCAATGATTATTATGGAGAATTAGTTTTTACTATTTCGTATAAAGGAGAAAAAGAAGAACCGTTTGATTGGTTATATCTAGATTATAATACATTACAAAATGCTGCAATCGCAAATGGATTAAAATGCGAATTAATCACTGAAGGCGAGCATTATGATTATTTAGCCAAACTTTCAATTTAAACAAATTTTAAACCAATGAAAGAACTTGATTTAGAAAAATTAAAATATCCTATCGGAAAATTTGAAGCTCCTATTGCCTTTGCGCCTGAATTTCTTTCGAGTAAAATTGAGGAAATAGCCACTTTTCCCGAAAGGTTAAAAATAGAGACGCTAAATTTAACCAATGAACAACTTGACACGCCTTACCGTCCTGAAGGTTGGACTGTTCGCCAAGTAATTCATCATTGTGCTGAAAGTCATATGAATTGTTTCATCAGAATCAAATGGGCACTGACTGAAAACAATCCTGTAATCAAAGCATATGATGAAAATTTATGGAGTGAACTACCAGATAATTTAAGAATGCCAATTGAGCCAACACTTAATTTACTGAATGGATTACATTTTAGAATAGCTTATCTTTTGAAAAATTTATCTGAAATCGAATTAGAAAAATCTTTCATTCATCCTGAAAACAATTCTGAAATCAGTATCAAAAAGATGATTGCTTTATACGCTTGGCATGGGAATCATCATTTGGCACATATTACAACATTAAAAAAATATAAAAATTGGAAATAATCTAATTTTCAGAACAATTTAAAACAAAAAATCTCTTCAGTTATGAAGAGATTTTTTGTTTTATGGTATATTTAAATATTTATGCGTCTGAAGGGAAACACGCCATTTTGGATTATTCATTACATAATCAACAATCAAAGGCGTCATTTCTTCTTTTTTACTCCATTCTGGCTGCAAAAATAAAATTGCATTATCATTTACAAGTTCTGCTTGTTCTTCTGCAAAAATAAAATCATGCTTATTGTAAATAATCACTTTAAGCTCATGTGCATTGTCATAAACGGTTTGTGTTGGCAATTTATTTTTTTTAGGCGAAAGACAGATCCAGTCCCAAGTTCCACTAAGCGGATATGCCCCTGAAGTTTCAATGTGAACTTTTAGATTTTTATCTTTTAATTGTTGCGTAAGCAAAGTCATATCCCAAGTCAAAGGCTCACCACCTGTTATTACAACTGTGTCGGCATAAGTTGAAGCATTTTCTACAATTAAATCAGTTTTCGTCGGCGGATGTAATTCGGCATTCCAGCTTTCTTTTACATCACACCAATGACAACCTACATCACATCCTCCAATTCTAATAAAATATGCTGCTGTTCCAGTATGAAAACCCTCTCCTTGAATGGTGTAAAATTCTTCCATCAAAGGCAACATTGCACCTTTATTAACTTCTAATTGTATTTCTTTTGGTAACATTATTCAATTTTAAAGTGCAAAGATAGTCATTTAAATACGTAACAAAAAAAACCGATAGCTCAATGAACTATCGGTTTTTTAATTAGTTATAAAAACTTATATTATTTTAATGCTTTTACAGATTGTGTTGCATAAGCATTAGCTGGATCTAAAACTAAAGTTTTGTTGAAATATTCAATTGCTTTAGCTTTGTCTGTATTAGCATAAGCAGCACCAATACTATTGTAAGCTTCAACAACTTTTTTAACTGTTGCAGGTTTTGCCAATTCCTCAGCACCTTTTGCAGTAGTTTTAGTAATATACTCTTCGTAATTTTTGATGATCAAATCGTCTTTCTCCAATAAGTTATTGATTCTTCCTTTATATAAGTAAGCCTCATCATAACTTGGAGAAGCAACAAGTACTTTGTCAAAAGCAGCATCAGCTTTTGCAAGCTCAGTTGCATAAGCAGGATTTGTTTTGTTTAAGTTTGCATAATAAAGAGCAATACCATAATATATATTATCATATAAGTAATTTTTCTGCTCTGCATTATTAACACCTAACTCATAAATTGCCGCTGCTTGAGCAAATTGCTTTTTCCCAAATAACTCTTTAGCAAAATCACCAAGTTCCTCAACTGCTAATGGCTCTAGTTCAACAGCTTTCTTAATATCAGCAATACCTGAATCAAAAGCAGCTTTATCTACAGTACCATCCGCTGCAGTTCCTTTTTTAATTTTAGCAAACCCTAAGTATAAATAATCCCTTCCAATTACTTTATTTGAAGGACTTTTGATGTAATCTTCGATTGATTTGATAGCCACATCTGTGTTACCATTTTCATATGCTGCATATCCTAAATATCTGTAAATTCTAGGATTAACTTTATCTTCAGCAATCATTTTATTAGCAACCACTTCTAAATTCTTATAGTCTTTTACCAAAATTAAGAAGTCAGCATGACGCATTTTAGAATCTAATGAGTAATCTGTCAAACTAAGATATTTTTCATAGTTCTTAATTGCATTTTGCAAATTAGTCTGAGAAGTAGAAGGCTTGTTTCTTGCCCATTTGTAATAAGTTTCAGCCAACTCTCTGTAAACAGGACCATAATTTGGATTTATAGCAATAACCTCGTTGAAAGATTTAATCGCTTCATCGTATGATTTCGCTCCTTTTAACAGAACACCTAATTGCATTTTTGCTCTTAAAAGTGTTGGATCAGCAGTAAATGCGTCACGGTATGCTTTATAAGCATCATTTTGATTATTTGCTCCGTAATAAGCATCTCCAATTGCCAATAAAGCAGTAGCATTTTGAGGCTCTATTGCTAAAGCACGTTTTAAACTTGTAATAGCACTATTGTAATCAGGATTATTTGAATTCATATATGCTCTACCAATGTAGATATACTCATCAATATCTTTACGCTTCATATCTTTAGTCGCTAAACCAAAGTTTGCTTGTGCTGCTGCAGTATTTTTATTGTCAAGATCTATTTGACCTAAACCAATATAATTTAAGTTCTTTTTATCTGAAGCTTCAATTCCATTTAAATAATAAATTTTAGCAGAATCGACTACACTTTGATTTAAATAAATATTTCCTAAAACAAAATTAGCTTCACCATCTGAAGGTTTTGCTTTTATGATTGACTTAAGCAAAGATTTTGCCTTCTGAAACTGTTCAGCATCGATAGCTTTTTTAGCTTCTTTAATATCTTGCGCTTGTGCAACAGAAGCTGTCGCCACTAAAGCAAGACTAAAAATTTTAAATTTATTCATCTTTATCGTAATTAATTTATTCTTTATCTTTAATAATTTCACTTCTAATCTGAAGCTTTCTTCCTGGAGTTTTAACTGGCATTAAACTGGACTTCAAAACTATTCTCTGACCGATTTCACCAGCAATAAAAGAAGAAAAACCCATTCCTAACCCAGAATATCCTTGACAATTTATAATAAACAAATCACGTGCCAAAGGATATTTCCCTTCCATAAGCTCAGTTTGACTTGGGTAATGATATTGATTATCCTTCAACCCTTTAACTCCTAAAATATTGACTTTCTTTATGTAATCAGTCATATTTTCCGAAGGTTGCGAAAGCCAATTCACACCAACTACTCCGATCATTCCTTCGTTTTCAGAAACGAATTTAATAACTTCATCGTTAGTATTAAAAGAAAAAACTCCATTTTTTGGAATATCTTTAACTTTCGCTAATTCTTTCATATAACGAACTGTACTAGAGTTCGGATTGTCAAACACAAGTCCTTTTATATTTGAATCCGTTTTCCCCTGCATAAAATCAATTACACTTTTCAACGCAATTAATGTATCTTTATTGCTCTTACTAGAAATAAAGGCAATAGCATCAACAGCAAAAGGAGTAACTCTAGGATTAATCTTGCTTTTTTCAAATCGTTTCAACTCTTCACTGGTTAGCTTTCGAGCAGTCACAACTACTTTAGTCTTCTGATTTAATAAATCATTAATAACCTCTGCTTCAGACTTAGGTTTCACATTAATTTTGGCATCATAATAAGTGCCTTCAAAAACTGCAACTTGATCGTCCACAATTGGCTTTACAGTCTCATCAACTGCAATATCAAGAGATCCTTTTAAAATTGTTTCTTTAGTATCATCCTTGCTTTTTTGGTTACACATGGCAAACAAAAAGACAAGAAGAACCACTCCTGCAACTTTACTATACTTTAACATAATTACTCTGTATTTGAATTAATTAATCTCAGAAAACGTATAGCCGAATATACGATTAATAATCCGCCAAAAGCGTATCTATATTTTGGTTCCATATCTAATGGTAATTTTTCCCAAAACATAATCATTAAACCCAGCACAAGATATATCAAAAAAAACAGTATTCCTAAAACAAGAAGAAATCGCTCTTTGAGCGATTTCTTCTGAATATTATTAAGCATATCTTTTAACATTATTCTGCAGATTGAATAGTAATAGGAAGAGAGTATAATACCCTAACTTTTTTACCATTTTGCTCGCCAGGAGTCCATTTTGGACATTTTTTAAGAACACGAATTGCTTCTGCTCCTGTACCGTAACCGATATCCCTTAAAACTTTAATGTCGGTTAATGAACCGTCTTTTTCAACTACAAACGTAACGTAAACTTTACCTTTTAAACCTTCTTCTTCTGGAGTTTTATAATTGTTTCCTACGAATTTGTAGAATTTATCAATTCCTCCTGGGAAATCTGGTTTTACTTCGATACCAGCGGTGTTATAAATCTGTGTATCTTCTTCTACTACCTCAGCAACAGGACCTTTACCTACAGGCTCCTCCACAGTAAGTTCTGCATTTGGATCTCCTTTGATAGTTTCAGCACCAACTTTCTTATCTTTAAGATCTTCAATTTTTGGTGGGTCTTCTGTAACTTCGTCTGCTTTAGCAACAACCGGCTTCACAAACTTCACTTGATCCACTTTTGGTGGTGGTGGTGGTGGTGGCGGTTCATTCGGTTTAACCTCTTCTTTTTTCTTAACAGGGATTTTCGCTGTTACGATCTTGATATCTTTATCCATATCCTCATCACTGGAATCTGGCAAATAACTCGCAATAAGAGGAGCTGCAACAGCAAAGCTAAAAATAACCGAACCAATGATAAGTGCTCTTACCGTTGTTTTTTTGTTCGATTTTCTTAACTCATATGCCCCATATATCTTATTACGCCCTTCGAATACGATATCAAGCCATTGATTTTTTATAATATCTAATTTCATTTTTCTTGATTATTAGGATGTTCAAACAAGACAAAACAATTATTGTTTGTCTATCAATTTTGTTTCCTCTGGCGTAAACTCAGGAACGATAGCATAAGTATCTACTCCTGTAATAGCCATCTCATCTAACATATCAACCAAATTACGGTAATTCGATTTCTTTGTTGGCTTAATAATAACTATTAGTCCATTCTTAGGTTTTCCTAAAGCAGCAGAATAAGCTAATACTTCTCTCTTTTGCTTTAATAATTCTCTACGAATACCATCTTTACCATATGCAATATCTTTTGGACCAACTTTTGGAGTTGCCAATAATCCCATATAATAAACCATTTTATTATTCTCTCCCAACATCACAGTCATAGTACGATTCTCATCAACTTTTACTGGAGGGGTTTTATCTATTGGATCTTTATCTGGCAAAGATAAATCCATTGCTTTAGGTTTTGACAACGATGTAGTCAACATGAAGAATGTGATCAATAAGAACGCCAAATCCACCATCGCCGTTAAATCGACTTTCGAATTCTGCTTCTTGCTTCTTACCTTGCCACCTTTTCCGCCACCACTGTCGCCAGTATTTAATTCAGCCATTTTAGTGTATCTTTTTTAATTAAAAGTCTTTTCCTCTTGTACCTGTAACTAAGTTAAAGGAATTGATTTTTTGCTCTTGTAAAATATCCATAATCTTTTTGATTTGTGGATATTGCTCTTTAGCATCTCCTTTGATTGCAATCTCTAATTCTTTATCTTCAAGATCAATAGCAGCTCTTCTTGAAACCAAAAGCCACTCTTTTAATTGATTATCCAAAGAATCGATTGGAATACCTGGCTGATTTGCTTTAGTTCTCTCAGCTGCTTTCATGTCGATGATTTGTTTCAAATTTGCCAATGGAACACCAAAGTCATCCATTAATGCAAATTTCTCCTTATCATCATCTGAAAAAGCAACTCCTAACTTTGCTCCCATACCTTCAAGAGTTCTTTTACGAATCTCTCTTCCTTTGATATCGAAAAACACTTTACTTTTCCCGTCTTTTCCTTTTCCTATTGTAATAATTGCCAAATTAGAATCTGGTAATTTATGTTCTACAGTAGAAGCAGGCATATCTACAGGAAGTGCTTCAGGCACTTTAGCAGTAGCAGTCAAGATAAAGAACGTAAGCAAAAGGAACGCAACATCGCACATGGCAGTCATATCTGTCGATGTCGACTTCTTTTTCATTTTAATTTTAGCCATTATCTTTTATTTTATTTTTTTGATATAATTAAATCTTAATTATTTATATATCAAAAATTAATTATTGTTTTAAACTTCCTCTGAATTTTCTGTAAGTATTCACGATTGTAGTACCAGCCTCATCGATAGAGTAAGTTAAATCGTCAATTTTAGCAGTAAAGAAGTTGTAAGAAACAATTGCAAAGATAGATGTAGAGATACCTGTTGCAGTGTTGATAAGTGCCTCAGAGATACCTGTTGCAAGAGCAGCTTGGTCAGGAGTTCCAGCAGAAGCTAACGCACCAAACGCTTTAATCATACCTGATACAGTTCCTAATAATCCTCCTAATGTACCTAAAGATACTAAAGTAGAGATAATAGTCATATTTTTTTCCAACATTGGCATTTCTAATGAAGTAGCCTCTTCGATTTCTTTGTGGATTACTTCTGAAGCCTCTTCACTGTTGAATCCTTCTTTTTTAACGTCTTGATATTTAATCAAAGCAGATTTAATTGCATTTGCAACTGAACCTTGTTGTTTGTCACATGAAGCGATAGCACCTTCGATGTTTCCTTCTTTAATACTTCCTTGAACACTTTTCATGAATTTGTCAAGGTTAGTTTTTCCTGCTGCTTTACCAATAACGATAAATCTCTCAATAGAAAAAACAACAACCATTAAAAGCATACCTAACAATACTGGTACAATGAAACCTCCTTTGTACACCATCCCTAGAGTATTGATTGGGTGACCTGTTTCAGCGTTTCCTCCTTCAAAGTTCGCTGGATTACCCATGATTACTTTCCAAATAAACACCCCCACTAAGATACACGCTGCAATAATGATTCCAGTGATCATTCCTCCTCCATTTGAAGTGCTTTCTTTTTTAACTTTAACGTTTGCCATTTTTTTTAATTTTAATAGTTTTAAATAATTTTTATTTTTTAGTTATATTTAACTTGTAGAGGAGCAAATTTATACGTTTAGTTTAAATAAAAAAACTTTTTTTAATTTTATTGAAGGAAATTTAACGTCAATTTAAAAAATATCTCATTAAATTGCCTGCATCATTTTTTTGATAAAACAAAAAAAAGGTCGAATAGTAAAAAAATTACAACGTTTTAGTAAATATTCAATTAATCCATTGAAATCTTCTTAAAAAGCTGCGAATTTTTTTTTTATACATTTTTCAATCAAAAAAAGCTTTTTCTTACTAAAAAAAATATAGCTATTTTGTTAAAAACGAAGCAAAACTTTCATAATCATATAAATTACAGATAAAAACATGAATAAAAAAGATAATTTCATTCAAGAAATAAACAACGGTTATCTTTCTAAAGGCGACAGCATTACTTTGGGAAGCGCAATTCTGGATGGAGAAGCTATTGCTGAGGCTCATGTAAAAATTCCTCTTAAAACTCTTAACCGTCATGGACTTATAGCGGGAGCAACTGGAACAGGAAAAACAAAAACAATTCAAGTTTTTTCGGAGCAATTGTCCAATGTCGGCATTCCAGTATTAATGATGGATATTAAAGGAGATTTTAGTGGTATTGCAAAAGAAGGAAAGGAACAAAGCTTTATTACTGAACGTCATGCTAAAATGAACATACCTTATAATACAGCTTCGTTTCCTGTTGAATTAATGTCTTTATCGAAGCAAAATGGAGTTCGTTTGCGTGCAACGGTTTCTGAATTTGGACCAGTTCTGTTTTCTAGAATTTTAGATCTAAATGATACTCAAGCCGGAGTTGTGGCAGTAATCTTTAAATATTGCGATGACAACCAAATGCCTTTACTAGATTTAAAAGACATTAAAAAAGTCATTAATTATATCACAGAGGAAGGCAAGGAAGAAATTGCTGAAAGTTACGGCAAAATTTCAACCGCTACGACAGGAACAATCTTGAGAAAGATCATCGAATTGGAACAACAAGGTGGCGATTTGTTCTTTGGCGAATTATCCTTTGATACTGACGACTTGATGCGAATCGATGAAAACGGAAAAGGTTACGTAAACATTATTCGCTTGACGGATATTCAGGATAAACCAAAATTATTCTCGACTTTCATGTTAAGTCTTCTTGCTGAAATTTATCAAAAAATGCCTGAAAAAGGAGATGCTGAACAACCAGAACTAGTAATCTTTATTGACGAGGCACACTTGATTTTTAATGAAGCCAGCAAAGTACTTTTGGAACAAATTGAAACGATCGTAAAATTGATTCGTTCAAAAGGCATTGGTGTTTATTTTGTTACGCAAAACCCAATGGATGTTCCGAGTGGTGTTTTGGCACAATTGGGATTGAAAATTCAGCATGCCCTTAGAGCTTTTACTGCAAACGATCGCCAGGCAATCAAAAAAACAGCTGATAATTATCCAACATCAGAATATTATAAAACGGATGAATTGTTGACCAGTCTAGGAATTGGAGAAGCATTAGTCACTGCGCTTAACGAAAAAGGAATTCCAACTCCTCTTGTTGCCACAATGATGCGTGCACCAATGAGCAGAATGGATATTTTAACGGATGAAGAAATCGAAGAAATAAACGGAAAATCAAAACTGGTCAAAAAATATGCTGAAGAAATTGACCGTGAAAGTGCCTTCGAAATCCTAAATAAAAAACTTGCACAAGCGGCAGAAACAGCAGCGCAACAAGAAGAACAAGCGCCAGCAAAATCATCGAAATCAGAACCTAGCACTACAGAGGTTGTTACAAAATCTGTTCTTAAAGTCGTAACAAGTGCTACCTTTATACGAGGTGTTTTTGGCGTTTTGACTAAAATGTTTAAAAAATAGGCAGCAAATTAAACCATATAAGTGATATAAGTAAATATAAAACTTTGTCAATAATAGAAAACCCGACAGGTTTTAAAAACCTGTCGGGTTTGTTTTTTGTATAAATTCATAAATAGTGTTTGATGAATTTATATTTACTTATATCACCTATATGGTGTAAAAAATTAAGCTTGCTTCAACAACGCAAGAATTTTATTCTCAACTTCCGGAGTATTCCAGATATTCTCGATATTTTCCATTCGGAGAACTTCTTCCATGATTCCGTTTTGGTAATCTCCAATTGCTAAAGCCTCTGCATAAGGGCGATCACTGAAAGTTACTCGGCTGTAAAGCGGAATCCACTTATCTGGATGTTTGTCTGAAAAAACCTTTTCTATCTTCTTTTGCAACAAGAATTTTTCATCTGCCGTTTTTGTGCTCATCTCCATGAAATTTCGGTACGAAAGCTCTGCAATGGCGTCTGCATTTGGTTTTCTTGAAATTTGATATTCTGAAAAGATTTTTTTCCAATCGTCTTGGTACTTTTCAATCATTTCATTCAAAACCGTAATGTCTTCAAAACCAGCATTCATTCCTTGCCCATAAAATGGGACAATTGCATGACAAGCATCTCCTATCAATGCAATTTTATCTTCATAAGTCCATGGAAAACATTTCATAGTAACCAAAGTACTTGTTGGATTTTTGAAAAAATCATTTGCCAATTCTGGAATCACCTCAATAGAATCAGGAAAATTTTTCTCGAAGAAATCTTCCACCATTTTGCGATCGGTTAACGATTCAAAAGAATTTTCTCCTTCAAAAGGCATAAATAAGGTGCAAGTAAAACTTCCGTCAAGATTAGGAAGCGCAATCAACATATACTCGCCTCTTGGCCAAATATGAAATGAGTTTTTATCTAATTTGTGTGTTCCATCAGGATTTGCTGGAATATTCAATTCTTTATACCCCATATTCAAGAATTCCTGTGAATAATTGAACATACTTTGGCGTTGCATTCTGTGGCGTATTCTCGAAAAAGCACCATCTGCACCAAAAACCATGTCGTATTTTCTTTCTTCCCACTCGCCTCTTTCAGTTTCGCCAATGTGAAGTGTGGCATCGCTTAACGTAACATCCCAGATTTTCTGTTCAAAATGAAATTCGGCTCCAGCTTCTTCTGCCAAGTCGATCATTTTTCTATTAAGCTTTCCTCTCGAAATCGAATAAATTGATTCGCCTTCTTGTCCATAATTCTGAAAATTCAGTTTATCGACTAAATGAATGGCGCGTTTATCCATTGGAATTGCGATTTCTCGAACCGAATTGCCAACGCCAACAGCATCAAGCGCTTTCCAGCCACGATTTGACATAGCAAGATTAATGGAACGTCCAGAGAAATTTATTTTTCTAATATCCGGACTACGATCATACACATGAACGGTGTGGCCAGCTTTTTTAAGATAAATTGCCAGCAGCGATCCTACAAGTCCAGAACCAACAACAGCAATTTTAAGTGAAGTTTGCATCGAGGGAAAATCTAAAATATTGGGCCGTAAAAATAACCAATAATAATACATAAGTCTTAAAATAAGTGAATTATTTACAATCGGATATTCAAAAGATTTGTTTGATTTTTTTAGTTTTTTAAAAATATAACAAAATGTTATTTTTAATGATTTATTTAGAAAAATCAAACATTTACTTTCGCTTTATATTTTATTCCATTCTTAATACAGAAATCATGAAAAGCGAAATTTTACAATCAGACATTATTTTAGAAAACGAAAGAGTTCTTTTAATTCCTTTTGAAAGCCAAAGAAACATCGAGCTAAAGGAAATAATTTTTGACGATGAAATTTGGAAATATATGGGAATGTACGTTCGAAACGATCAAGATTTTGAAAATTATATTCAAAGCACATTGAAGCAAAAATCAGACGGAATTTGTTATCCTTTTTTAATTATTGATAAAGCCACGAATAAAGTTGCTGGAAGCACGCGTTACGGATATTTAAACCATGCCAGTAAAAAATGCGAAATTGGCTGGACTTGGTACGGAAAAGCTTTTCAGGGAACTGGTTTAAATAAAGCCTGCAAATTTGAACTTTTGAATTTTGGATTTGAACAAATTCAGTTTAGAAGAATCCAATTCAGCGCTGACCTTGAAAATCTTCGATCACAGAAAGCGATTGCAAAACTTGGCGCCGTGAAAGAAGGCATTTTCAGAAATAATTATGTTGATTCGGAAGGGAAAAGCAAAGACGATGTTTATTTCAGTATTATTTTGGAAGAATGGGAGAATACGAAACAAGAATATTTTGAAGAATTTAGTTAAAAATGATACATTCGCTTAAACTTATTTCTGAAAAATAATGAAAAACAAAACCTATATAATTATATTCCTTATTCTACTTTCTTTCAATATTTCTGCACAAACAAAAATGTTGACTAGCCATAAACATTTAATAATTCTTGATATTCCAAAAAGTTGGATTCAGGTCGAAACCGATGAAATTCCATTTTTAATAAAACCTGATGAAAAAAATGTCAACGACAATACTTATATGTATGTTTATGGTTTAGATTACGAATCGGCTCCTGATTTAAATTTATGGATCGAAGGAAATAATTCAAGTCTTAAAAGTGAAATTCCAGAAATAAAAATTGGTGAATTAGACCTTAAATTCGAAAATTTAAAGAAAGATAATTTTCTAACTGGACGTTATAAAGCTGTAAATTACACATATCCAGATTCTAAAGAAGAAGTTTTACTCGTTATTGAGTCCAAAACCACAATTATAACAGCTGTTTTGTCAGCAAAAGATAACACCGAATTTAAACAATATCTCGGTTCATTTAAAGAATTGGTAAACTCCTTAAAGCTAAATCCAGCGAATGTGACATTCAAATAAGCTTAACTTTAATCTTTTTAATTCAACTCAATTGATGGATCTTTACTCTGAATATTATGTAAGCCAAAAATCTGAAAGATTCGTCAACAAAATTTGGTGTCTAAACAACAGCATCGGCGAAAGCCAAATCGAAAACAAACTGATTTTGCCGAATGGCTGTTTCAACTTAGCCATTGTCTCCGGAAATGCTATTGAGGTTCATACCAGCAAAATGAAATACGAAATGAACGAGGGAATTTACTTTTGCTCGCAAATGACAAACAAAGTTTTGGTCAATATTCAGCCAAAAACAAAAGTTACCATAATTCAATTTCATGCTTGGACGCTCTCCATGTTTCCGAAATACGATTTGAGCAATTTTTCTGATTCGATACTTAAAATTGATTCTGCAGAATTGCCTTTTAAAATTGGAATCCAATCAGACATAAATGAATTATTAAACACCATAAATCTTTATTTTGAAAAATTGTCTGATTCAAATCTGAATGAAAACACCATTGAAAGAATTTGTGAATTAATCAGAATCAAAAAAGAAGAAATTTCGGTTTCTGAAATCGGGAAACAACTGAATTCTTCGCAAAGATTATTGCAGATAAAATTCAAAACTGCAACGGGACTTACGATTAAAAAATACATCCAAATTTTAAAATTCCGAAAATCAGTAGATCAAATGATCAATGCCGATTTGGAAAAATTGAGTTTGACCGAAATTGCACTATACAACCAATATTTTGATCAATCGCATTTTATCAGAAAATTTAAAGATGTGACCAAAACGACTCCAAAAACTTTTAATCCAGACTCTTATTTTTTATCTCAAAAAAGGTAAAATTTCGCATTTGTACAATTTTCATAATTTTGATTGAATTAATCTTGCAGCATCATTAATCACCAATCAATCAGCAAAATGAAAACAATCGACTTTATCCTTTTTCAGTTAAAAATTATTTTACTTGGAATCTCTTTATTTTGTACCCAAATCATTTTTTCACAAGAAGAAAAAAACTCTGATTTATACAAAACCATCATGTCTCGCGACAGTTTGCTATTTAATATTGGCTTTAATACATGCGATTCATCTCAATTTGAAAATCTGTACAGCGATCAATTTGAGTTTTTTCATGATAAAGATGGAACTTCGAACAAAACCGAATTTATACAAAGTTTTAAAAAAGGTTTATGCGGTTCGCCAGCCACTTACAAATGCCGAAGAGAATTAGTTGACGGCAGCACTAAAATATATCCACTTTATAAAAAAGGCGTTTTATACGGTGCAATTCAAACCGGAATTCATCAATTTTATGAAAATGTTGCCGCTAAAAATGAGCCTTTAAAACCAGAAAACGAAAAATTAGTTGGTAAAGCGCGATTCACTCATGTTTGGGTTTTAGAGAATAATGTTTGGAAATTGAAAAGATCTTTAAGTTACGATCATAATCCTTCAAGTGAATCAGAACAAAAATCGAATCTTTTTGATAATGATCAAGAAACCGAAAAATGGCTGAAAGAAAATAATATTCCAACTTTAGGGCTCGGAATTATTTCTGAGGGAAAATTGAAGCAAATAAAAGTTTTTGGAAATCTTAAACGAGATTTTCCTGCACCTTATAATACCATCTGGAATGTTGCTTCATTGACAAAGCCGGTTACTACAATTGTGGCTTTGAAATTAGTAAGTCAAGGAAAATGGAATCTTGACGAACCGCTAGATAAATATTGGATTGATCCGGATATTGCAAATGATCCAAATCATAAATTATTGACTACGCGAATTATTTTAAGCCATCAAACGGGTTTTCCAAACTGGAGGTACATGAACAAATCTGGAAAACTGGATTTTAAATTCAAACCCGGAACCCAATATCAATATTCTGGCGAGGGAATGGAATATTTAAGAAAAGCATTGGAAAAGAAATTCGGTAAAACTTTAGATCAAATGGCTTCAGAATTAGTTTTTGAACCTTTGAAAATGAATGACACGCAATACATTTGGAGTGACAAAGTTGATCTTTCCAGATATGCCATCAATTATGACAAAGATGGAAATGCCTACGAAACAGTAAAAAATAAAATTGCGAGCGCAGCTGACGATTTATTGACGACAATTCAAGATTATGGAACGTTTTTGTGCAGTGTTATGAACGGAGACGGTTTGAGCAAAAAGGTTTTTGAGGAAATGAATTCGCATCAGGTTGCGACTAAAAAAAATAAATATTTTGGACTTGGTTTCGAAATCTACGATTTAGGAAACGAGAATTATGCTTTATCACATGGGGGCTCTGATCAGGGCGTGCAAACATTGTTTTTCTTGCTTCCAAAAACAAAACAAGGGATAATTATTTTTACTAATTCTGACAATGGAAATAAGGTTTACATGAAGCTTATTGAACATTTTTTAGGCGAAAATGGAAAAAAATTGATCGAGATTGAAACCAAATCGTAAATCAATCGTCTAACATTTAGAACGAATAAATTTTATTCGGTAATTTTAAATCAAATTATTGAATATCTAAGTGTTACGACGTTTCAATCATCAATCAAAAATCAAATCATTTTAGTAATCCTAAAACCATAATCAGCAATTATTATGAAAAAGTCAATCAAATTAATCGCCCTCTACACAGTCTTGTTTCTTAGCATACATACTTTTGCGCAAGACAAAGCCAAACAAATCGAACAGCTTTTAAGCAAATACACCGAATACGGACAATTCAACGGATCGGCTTTGGTAGCTGAAAACGGAAAAGTGATTTTTAAAAAAGGATTTGGTTCTGCTAATTTTGAATGGAATGTTCCAAATCAGCCCGATACAAAATTTAGATTAGGATCGATTACAAAACAATTCACGGCGCTTTTGATTGTAAAATTAGCCGAAGAAGGGAAAATAAAATTAGATGTTCCAATCACAACCTATTTGCCAGATTACCCAAAAGAAAACGGAGACAAAATAACGATTCATCATTTGCTTACACACTCTTCTGGAATCCCGAATTATACTAATGCGCCAAATTTCTTTAAAGACAAAGCCAAAAATCCTTACACTCCAGCAGAATTTGTAAAAACATTTTCGGCCTTGCCACTTGAATTTACGCCAGGCGAGAAATTTAACTACAGCAATTCTGGTTACTTTTTATTGGGTTATATTATTGAAAAAATCACTGGCAAAACGTATGAGCAATATTTGCAGGAAACTATTTTTACTCCTTTAAAAATGGTTAATTCTGGTTATGACCACAGTGATTTGATCATAAAAAACAGAGCCGCCGGATATGAAAAAAATGGCAAACAAATTGTCAATGCGGCTTACATCGACATGAGTATTCCGTATGCTGCTGGATCTTTATACTCGACTGTCGAAGATTTGTATTTATGGGATCAAGCTCTTAATAGCAATAAACTGCTTTCAGAAAAATCAATGGAATTGTTGTTTAAACCGTATATTAAAGCATGGGACGATTCATATGGATACGGCTGGGGTGTTGAAGAAGTTTCAGTTGGAAATAAAAAAGTAAAAATCACGGAACATGGCGGAGGAATCAACGGATTCAACACTATAATTTCTAGAATTCCTGCTGATAAAAATCTAGTTGTTTTGCTAAACAATACTGGCGGAACTGTTTTGGGCGAAATGAACAATTCGATTAGAGCTATTTTATACAATCTGCCCTTCGATCAACCCAAAAAATCGTTGGCTCTTGACTTATTGGATATTTATGCAAATAAAGGAACTACAGCTGGAAATGAAGCTTATAAAAAGCTGAAAAATGATCCAACTTACGGCATTAAAGAAGGAGATATGAATCGCGTTGGTTATCAATTATTACAAACTGGCAAAAAGAAAGAAGCGATTGAAGTTTTCAAAATTAATGTCGAAACTTTCCCAAAGTCTGGAAATACTTATGACAGTCTTGGCGAAGCTTATTTAGCCGACGGGGACAAAAAACTGGCGATTGAAAATTATTCCAAATCGGTTGAACTTGATCCGACAAACGAAAACGGCAAAAAAGTCTTAGCTGAAATTTCAAAAAAATAATCGAAATACTACATACTTAAAAACTCTGACAAGACAGATTTAAAACTGTTTTATCAGAGTTTTTTTGTTATAACTTGTAACATTCAAACATGATGATTTATCATAAAAAATATTATTTTAGCCGTTCCCAAAAACAATTAAATAACCTATGAAAAATCTAAAAAAGTACAGTCTCTTGACTGCATTGTTATGTTTGTTTATTTCTTCAAAGTGCATTGCGCAAAACAATCCGACACCTCCGCCAATGCCTACTCAGCAAAATAAAATCATTGTAGACAAAATCGTCGAAGCGGCTCATTATAAAACCTATGTAATTGATTTTTGCCTAACTAAAATTAATGAGGCTTCTGCCAAAGAAGGCTGGAACGAGCAAAAGGCAATGGAAATCACGCAAAGCATCAACTATAAAAACTTTAGAGACGCGATTTATAATTCTTTTGCATTTTATGATGAAGTTGAATTAGAGACATTGCTAAAAGCATACGAAAAAGATCCTGCCTATCAAACCAAAAATGTGATGCTCGCGAATAAAGCGCTTGCCAATAATTTGAACATTTTTGCAAATGATATTGTGAAAGGAAAATATATTTCTAAATAAGGTACAAAAGCTTAAAGTAACAAAGGTTCAAAGGTTTTAAATAAAACTTTTGAACCTTTTACTATTTAAGCATTGACTGTATGCAAATACCCTTCCAGCGCTCTTATCAAAAACAAAAGGAGTCCAAAAACCGGAAGAATCAAAAAATAATAAGCGCCACTAAACTCGCTTTTCTTTTCTTTAAATACTTCTGTATTTGAAAGATTATCATGCCAGCTCGAATTAACCAAAAACGAAACTCCGTCAAAAGGAATATTTCTGCATAAAGTTCTTAAAAGCACATTAGAATTAGCAGGAGCCAAGCCTTCACTGTTCACCAATCTGCTTTGTGTTAAAAATTTTCCTGGTGTCGCGCTAAAAATCTTTTCAAACATATAGTAATAAAAAAAGCTAAATACTGGGAAAATAATTAGAAGATAAACCTGATTAGCATGATCTCCCCTTTCCAACCCAAAATGAGTATTCACAAATTCCAAATACATAATTCCAGAGAAAAGCTGATAACCAATCAGCAAGAAAATTAAATTGTCAACAATGAAATGAAGCAAGCGTTCCCAATTTCCAGTCTTAAAATAATAAATTTCTGTTGCTGCCGGATATTCAACCGTTTCAAAATCTAATGATTGTTGTTCGCTCATGTATTTTAAGCTTGTATAAAAAAAGTAAAGCACAAAAAAAGTTATCACATACGAAATGCCAATCCCTACAAGATTTTTTACATCAAAATCTTCGAATTTATCTAAAATAAAAAAAAACTGCACAACAATAGCAAAACAAAGCTGTACAAATTGTGTTGCGAAACTAAAACGCAGCAAACGCGTTTCTTTGCCTTTTGAAAAATAAAAAGCCGTCACACCAACAAACAATAAAAAAGTAAAAAACAATCGCAAAGTTTGAGCAGAAATCCAACCTACATCAATCCATCCTGCGATACTGTAATTAAAAAAACTTAAAACATAATATAAGTTTGAACTGTAATCGGTATAAAAAGAAGTGAAAAAATTAACTAGGGAAAGCAACAATGCAAAAGCAGTAATTTTTTTATACATAGAAATGGGGTTTAGATTTCAATTAATAATTTTTAAGTTCTCTATATCTTTGGTTTTAAAATCAATTTTGTAGACGTTTTTATAATCTCCTCTTTATTCAGTTTCATTTTTCTGAATTTTCCTTCGTTATACATTTCGGCTTGATCGTGATAATGCTTACTGAATGGATTTCCAGATTGTCCGGTTGGCAAAATGCTCCAACTATTTTCAATATCAGAGAAATCGACGATTCTTCTTGTTGACGGACCACCTTTTACGTAATATTTGCCTTCATCGTTAAAACCAAAAAACAAATTATTTATTACCTCATTTGATCCTGGCGACTCAAAAGGTCCAACATTAAATAATTTGCGAAGCGCTGCAATTTTACCTAGCGGATGTTCGTGTTCTACAGTGTGAACTTTCCCCCAATTCCAATCGGAAATGGAAGGTCCTAGTTGTTTTTGAAGCTCTGAGATCGCATCATGAAAAGATTTTGAAACGATATCTTTTCTAGTTTCTTTTACATTTTTGGTTTTGATATTATCCCACCAAACTGAATTTTCATTGTCAACTTGTCTGGCTATAATTTGTTTTCCAATATGAGTTCCTAAAAACAAATCGAAATTGTCTTTTCCCATTTCGTCTTCAAACGTATTTTTCAAATACAAATAAATCCATTTGTTATAAATCGTTGGAGCAACATCTTCAAGATTTGTGCTTCCTTTCCAAGATTTTAAAACTTCGATTGCTTCTTTTTCTTCTGCAGAAAATGTTTTGTTATCTAAATTTGAAATCAATTTTTGCGCAGTTTGTGGCGCAATTGGTGAAGTATTATCATAAATCATTTTGCTTATGGCTTCTTTATCCCAATCTGATTTTGCATTCATTAAACTTGAAATTCTTTTCGCTCGATCTTCTGGCAAATAATAACCTGGATACAAATAACCATCAATCGCTTCTGGCTGATTATTCGCCGAATACACATAACCCCATTCTGGATTTTCAGCCGATGGATTTTTAGAAAAATCTAAAAATTCTTTAATATCATCTTTTCCACTCGCACCATCTAAAATCAAAAAGGTATTTACTCCTTTGTCATGTTTATACAGTTTTCCAGTAGCCCACCAAGCAACATTTCCTTTGGCATCCCCATACATTACATTCAGTCCCGGCGCGGCAACTAATTGAACCGCTTTTCTAAAATCATCTTTATTTTTTGCATGAGAAAGTCCATACACGGCATCCAAAATCTGAATTGGTTCTCGAGTAAATGTCCATGACATTGCAATCGGATTTTTTTTGCCCAAACGATCCAAAACATCATTCATTATTGGGCCATGACGCGTTGTTTTAACGGTCAGCACGACATCTGATGTGTCTTTAACTTTTATGGTTTTTGTTCTTACTTCGTAATTAGCAAAACCAGTTGGAGTCTGATATTGACTTGCATTATTTGGATTGTTTTTTTCTTGATAAAAATCAATATCGTCATTTTCAAACATGGTCAATCCGTAGGCATAATCGCGATTGTGCGCCAATAACGGAAATGGAGTTCCAGCCAAATAACAGCCGTACAATTCGTGTTTTGGTGTAATAATGTGCGCCTCATACCAAGTTCCAGGTTGCGAAAACCCAATATGTGGATCATTGGCAAAAATCACTTTTCCGCTTTTGGTTTTATGCGGTCCAGCAACCCAACTGTTGCTTCCAATAAAAGGCGGAATTGGAGATTTATCCAACAAAGCAGCAACTGATTTTGCAATGGCGCTATATTCTTCCGAATTTGCTTTCGAGCTTTTTAACTGCGTGGTATTGAATTCTCCTTCAATGCCTAAATCTTTCAAATATGCAACGCCATATTTATTTCGAATATCAGTTAGCAATGGATCCGTTTTTTGAGCCATCGCAAAGCTGAAAGACATATAACCAAAGATGTTGTAAACATCTTTGATAGTAAATTTTTGTTTTTTTACCCCAACCAAAGTAAATTCAATTGGTGTTACTCCTTCTTCCAAATATTGATTTATCCCGTCTAAATAGGCCTGCGTCAATTGATATGCCTGACTATTTTTGTCCAATTTGGCAATGGCTTTCGCCGAAGCTTCTTCAATACCAATTCCGGAGAAAAATTTATCATTTTTAAGCGCCACAGATCCGAAAATTTCAGACAAACGCCCCGGCGCGATTCTTCGAAGCAATTCCATTTGCCACAATCTTTCTTGTGCATGCACATAACCCAAAGCTGTCATGGCATCTTTTTCAGAATCGGCATAAATATGAGGAACTCCAAAATCATCAAAATATACCGTGGTTTCTTTTTGAAGATTTTTCAATTCTAATTCACCTTCGTATTTGGGTTTCAAATGGAAAATATAGGCACATAAACCAATTCCCAAAACCACAATCAAGAGTACTAAAACCAGCAGAAATTTTTTAAATCTTCTCATATTTTCGAAAAAGTATAAATAATAAAGTCTTTAAAATGATGTAACCAAATTGGCGAATAATGTAAATGTCCTTCTTTTTTAAAGTCTAAATTTATGTATTTAAAATTAATACTATAAATGTCGATCTATAAAAAAATAGCAATTGGATTAATTTCTCTTTTTCTCATCTTAATTTCAGTCAATTTCGGCTTGAATTATTGGATCAAAAAACAGCTTCCAATTATTATTCATCAGAAAAACAAAACGGTTTATGATATTAATTATGAAAAAATCGAAGTTTCACTTTGGTCTAGAAACATTTACGCTCAGACTTTGTTAGTAAGTCCGAAAAATGAGCCAAAAGACAGCAAAAACGGACTTTTCTCTAAAATTGAATCGATTACCATCAAACATTTCAATATTTGGGATTTGGCTTTTCACGACATCATTCAAGCAGAAAGCATTATCATCAATAAACCTCGCGTTATTTTATATAAAAAAGGCGAAAAACTTTTGAATAACAGCAAAAGCATCAAAACTGAAATTGTGGAACCGTTCAGAAAAATAATTGCAGTTTCGAATATTTATTTAAATGAAGGAACTGTTGATGTCGTTTCTTTAGATACTCAAAAACCAATTTTCAGCGTGAAAAAAGTTATTCTAAAACTGGAAGGCATTTTAATAACCGATGCTACTTTAAAAGAAAAAATTCCGCTTCAGTATAAAAAGTATGATTTAATCTGCGACAGTTTGTATTATAGAGCCAACGGCTTTTATCATATTACGATTGGAAAAATAAGTACCGAAAAGAATTTCCTAAAAATCAATAACTTTTCTACTCTACCACAATTTAAAAGACGAGAATTTGTGAAACGTCTTGAAAAAGAAAAAGATATTTATAATCTAAAATTTGACTCGGCTCAAGTCAAAAAAATGGATTGGGGTTTCAAAAATGATCGTTTCTATTTCAAGGCAAATTCGCTTGTCATTCATCATTTTGATGCCAATATTTATCGCGGAAAAATGCTAAAAGATGATTTAAGCAAAAAATATCTTTATAATCATTTATTGCGAAATCTAAAATTTCCACTTCAAATTGATACACTTCAGGTTTTAAAATCTAAATTAGTTTATGAAGAAGAACTTGATTTTTCAAAAGGTCCAGGCGTTTTAACTTTTGACCGATTTAATTTGCAGGCGACAAATCTGCGAAGCGGTTTTGGCTTGAAAAAAACCGATGATGTAAAAATCAAAGTCAAATGCATTTTTATGAAAAATTCTCCTTTAAGTGTTGATTGGAGTTTTAATGTTCTGGACAAAACAGATGGATTTCATATTCAGGGCGTGATTTCGAATTTTAATGTTGAAGCCATGACGCGATTTAGCAAGCCGTATATCAACACCACATTTACCGGGACTTTCAACAAATACCGATTTAATTTTTACGGAAATGACAATGGTTCAAAAGGAAATGCTTCTTTAGATTATGACGATTTTAAAGTTAAACTATACAAAAAGAAAAAGCCCGAAAAAGAGGCAAAACTCAAAACAGCCGTTGCCAATTTACTTGTCAAAAACGATTCAAAAGACAAACCCAAAACCGCCGATGTCGAAGTAGAACGTATACAAGAAAGATCATTCTACAACCTTTTATGGAAAAGCATTGCCGAATCTTTAAAGAAGATTTTGATTTAGGTTTATAAGCATTTATTTTCCTGCATTTTTGTCATTCCGAGGAACGAAGATTCCTCGTTCCTCGGAATGACAAAAATGTGGCCTACTAAAGTTAAGAACTTCCAAACCTGACAATTATCAGGTTTTGCCAGAAAATATTTTTTTTCATTTGCCTTTATTTTAACCTGAAAACAAATGACAAAAACACCCTTACATACTTTTCATATTCCGGTGATGGGACTTGCTTATACAATAGACAGTCCAATTCGTGTCGCGCAATATGGAATTTCCTCCGTTATTGCGCTTGCTGATGATGATTTGATTGAAAAAATGCGCAATTTTTACAGTACTAAATTCAACATTCCCTATGAAGAAATCACTCAGAAACTTCATGATTATCGTGCTGAAAGAATTACTTCTTACTTAAATTTAGTCGATAAAATCGTTAAAGAAAAGTTCGAAAGCTTTAAAACTGAATTAGCGGAAAGCAAAACAGCTCTTGAAAATTTCATGTCAGTACTTCCCAATACTTCTGACATCAAAAAAGGATTTCAAAACTTATTAGATGACGGAATTGCTTTTAAAGAAAACATTCAAAATTATATTGAATCGCATCTTTTTCCAGGAGAAATCGATGTGAACATTATGACGAAGTTAGACAAAGATAATTTTGTCAAAAATGAACAGCTTCCAATTGAATTTAACGATGCGCATGCCGCTTTGAGAGGTTTTGCAAACAGCAATCTGGAATCTTCTGTTGTACTTTCAGCTGGAATGAATCCGAGATTGTTTGGTTACTTCGAAAACTTCAAAGATTTTTTTCCAAATGAAAATAATGAGCTGAAAAAGAAAATTATCTTAAAAGTGAGTGATTTTAGATCAGCAATGATTCAAGGAAATTTCTTGGCTAAAAAAGGGCTTTGGGTTTCAGAATACCGAATTGAATCTGGATTAAACTGCGGTGGACACGCCTTTGCCACTGACGGGCTTTTATTAGGAACGATTTTAGAAGAATTCAAGCAGAAAAAAGAGCAATTGGTACAATCGGCCCACGATTTAATGACTAAGGCTTTAGAGGCAAGAAATCAGTGTTTCCCAGAAAACCCTCTTGAATTAAAAATTACCGTTCAAGGTGGTGTAGGAACTGCAGAAGAACATGAGTTTTTATTAGACAAATATCAAATCGATTCTGTTGGTTGGGGTTCTCCATTTTTATTGGTTCCAGAAGCTACATCTGTAGATAAAGAAACTCGAAATTTATTGATGAATGCGAAAGAAGATGATTTTTATTTGAGTAACATTTCGCCTTTGGGAGTTCCATTCAACACTTTGAAAGGCACGACAAATGAATTTTTAAAACAAAAAAGAATTCACGAAAACAAAGCTGGAAGTTCTTGTCCGAAGAAATTTTTAGCTTTGAGCAAAGAATATGATCCACATGGAATTTGCACTGCTTCAAAAAAATATCAGGATATAAAACTCGAAGAATTAGGAGCAAAAAAAGATTCTTTAACCGATTCAGAATTCGAAAAAAGCAAAATCAAAATTACCGAAAAATCATGTTTGTGTGTAGGTCTTGCAAATGCATCTTACCTTGAAAATGACATTAAAATAAAAGGTCAGGCACAAGGTGTTGTGATTTGTCCCGGACCAAATTTGGCTTACTTCGACAAAGAAGTTTCTTTAAAAGAAATGATGCAGCATATTTATCATGGAAAATCAGTTTTACAGACAAATGATCGTCCAAATTTATTTGTAAAAGAATTGAAAATGTATGTGGATTATTTTAGAAATGAAATCGAAACTATTTCTGGAGAAGTTACCGCAAATCAGCTGAAAAAATGGAATTCTTTTAAAGCAAATATTTTAGAAGGAATCGAATATTATCAAAATCTGTTTTCTGAGACTTTTTATTTCAAAACTGAGGAATCAAAAATCAAAAAGCAATTTGACTTTTATAAATCAGAATTGAATGCAATTCAGATTCCAACATTACACTTAGCATAAAAACAAAACGCCGATTTAACTATTTAAATCGGCGTTTCTGTATATCAATCTATTCTTTCTTTTTCTTGTTGCTGTCAATAATAGCACCTGTTCCCGCTCCTACTCCAGCGCCGGCCAGACCACCAATAATAGCACCTTCGCCTTTTTTCTTGCTGACAATTGCTCCAGTTGCAGCACCAACTCCGGCACCAATTACAGCACCTTTAGCAGTTGAACTCCAACCTTTCTTTTTTGCTACAGGCGCAGTTGCTGTTCCATCATTTTGATGAACTACAACCACTTTTTGAGCTTCTGCTTTTTCTTCTTCTTTGGCCTTAGCCATTTCCGTTTTCATCGAATCGATGACACGCTGTTTGTTAATTTCAACTTTCATTGAATCAATACTGGCTTGTTTCGCTTTGTTAATATCCTCTTTTCCCTGATTTTGACAAGAAGCTAAAAGTATAGCCGCCAGTAAAACATATAAGCCTTTCATGATTGTAATATTTAATAATTATACATTACAAAATAAGCTATATCTGCTATATTAGTTATTACAGAATTTTTTAGAAAGTTTATAAAATTCGGATAGAGAATATTCTTTCAAGTAGATTTTCACCCATAAAAATCTCGTAATCCCGATAGCCATCGGGAGCTAAGACGCACAATTCTTTTCCTTCGTCAAAATGACAAACCATATGGTTACTAAATTTTGCATGTCTTTACGAGAGAAAATATTACTTCCCTAAAATCCCCTTTTTTAAGATTTGTCCAAAGTCATACATATCTTCATAAGAACAATATAAAGGAACTGGCGCCAGACGAATTACATTTGGTTCACGCCAATCTGTAATGACACCATTTTTCATTAGAAAATCAAATAAAGCTCTTCCTTCTCCGTGTAAAAACACAGATAATTGCGAAGCTCTTTCTGCAGGATTTGAAGGTGTGATAATTTCGAAAGTGCTTTCGACTTCCTTATCAATTTCATGAAGAATAAATTCTAAATAAGAAGTAATATGATCACGTTTTGCAATCAACGCGTCCATTCCTACCTCAGCAAACATTTCTACTGAAGCTAAATATGGCGCTAAAGATAAAACCGGAAGATTACTAATTTGCCATCCGCCTGCTCCTTGAACGGGATCAAAATTTGGCTCCATTTTAAAACGGCGCTCTTTATTGTGTCCCCACCATCCGGCAAATCTCGGCAAATCAGAATTATGATGTCTTTCGTGAACAAAACAACCCGAAGCATTTCCCGGCCCTGAATTCATATATTTATAACTGCACCATGCCGCAAAATCGACATTCCAATCGTGAAGCTCTAATTTGATATTTCCAGCGGCGTGAGCTAAATCCCAACCTACTTTTGCTCCTGCTTTTTGTCCGGCAGCGGTTATAGTTTTGATGTCAAAAACTTGTCCGGTATAATAATTTACTCCGCCAATTAAGACTAAAGCCAGTTCATCTCCCACTTCTTCAATTTTGGCCAAAACATCTTCTAAACGAATGTTGTGTTCTCCCTCACGGCGTTTAATTTCTACAATAGCATCTTCTGATTTGTATCCGTGAAAATTGACTTGGCTTTGAAACATATATTGATCTGACGGGAAAGCTTTTTCTTCGCAAATAATTTTATAACGTTTCCCTTCTGGCTGATAAAAGGACACCATCAATAAATGAAGATTGACGGTCAACGTATTCATTACCGTAACTTCTGACGGAAGCGCACCCACAATTTTACTCAACGGTTCAGCAAATCTTTCTTGATAATCCCACCAAGGTTTCTCGGCATAAAAATGACCTTCAACAGCCAATTCTGCCCAATCGTTCATTACTTCGTCAATATAAGCTTTGGTGCGTTTTGGTTGTAATCCTAATGAATTTCCAGTAAAATAGATAACTCGTTTATCGTTTACTTTAGGAAAAATAAATTGTTCTTGATAATGATTTAATGGGTCTTTCGAATCTAGCCCTCGTGCAAATTCGCGTGTATTTTGAAAAGTCATTGTTTTTTGTTTTGTGGTTGCTAAAATAACAAATTTTGTTTGTTTTGTTTCAGGTTTCAAGTTTCAAGTTGATATTCTTTGTGTGATTTACCGCAAAGTTCGCAAGGTTTTTTTGCTCAGTTTGTGTTTGTCTTATGAAAAAGAACGCAAAGCTTTGCGAACTTAGCATTTGTAAACGTTATTCTTGATAAAAATTCCTTGCGCTCTTTGTGGTTAATTTCACTACGAACTTGAAACATTAAACTTGAAACATTAAACTTGAAACATTAAACTTGAAACATTAAACCATATAAAACAGAAAACCCGACAGCTTCTAAAAAACTGTCGGGTTTATATCTTGAAAATTAATTCCGATTAAAGAATTAACATTGCGTCTCCGTAAGAATAGAATTTGTATCCTTCTTTGATCGCTTCTTCGTATGCTTTTTTCATTAAATCGTGTCCACAGAAAGCAGAAATCATCATTAACAATGTTGATTTTGGTGTGTGGAAGTTTGTGATCATACAGTTTGCAATACTGAAATCGTGAGGAGGGAAAATAAATTTATTTGTCCATCCTTCGTAAGGATTTAAAGTATTAGCAGAAGAAACAGAACTTTCAATTGCACGCATAGAAGTTGTTCCTACAGCGCAAATACGTTTTTTCTTTGCTTTTCCTTCGTTTACGATATCACAAGCTTTTTGAGTAATGATCAATTCTTCAGAATCCATTTTGTGTTTAGATAAATCTTCCACCTCAACTGGATTAAAAGTTCCTAAACCAACGTGTAAAGTTACCTCAGCAAAATTTACTCCTTTGATTTCTAATTTTTTCAAAAGGTGTTTTGAGAAGTGTAAACCAGCAGTTGGCGCCGCTACAGCTCCTTCTTCTTTTGCGTAGATAGTTTGGTATCTCTCTGCATCTTCTGGAGTTACATCTCTGTTGATGTATTTAGGAATTGGAGTTTCTCCAAGTTCTGTCAATTTGTTTCTGAATTCCTCGTAAGATCCATCGTACAAGAAACGTAAAGTTCTACCACGAGAAGTTGTATTGTCAATTACCTCAGCAACTAATGAATCGTCATCACCAAAATAAAGTTTGTTACCAATACGGATTTTTCTAGCCGGATCAACTAAAACGTCCCAAAGTCTTTGCTCAGAATTTAATTCTCTTAATAAGAAAACTTCAATTCTAGCTCCAGTTTTTTCTTTGTTTCCGTACAAACGTGCAGGGAAAACTTTTGTATTATTTAGAATTAAAACGTCTCCGTCATCAAAATAGTTGATAACGTCTTTAAACATTTTATGTTCGATAGTATTTTTTTTACGGTCAATTACCATTAAACGAGACTCATCTCTATTTTCTGCTGGGAATTCAGCCAAAAGTTCTTTCGGTAAGTTGAAATTGAAGTGTGATAATTTCATATTTGAATTATTGATTTTAGCGTGTAGATTTCAGATTTATGTATCTAAAATTTTAAATCGGTTGCAAATATACGATTGTGAAATAGGCGTTGTCAAGTGTTTTGGCTATTATTTTCAAAAGTCCTTGATTTACTGAGGTTTCAGATTGACTTAAAAAGCTATTCTTTAAGTCAATTTTAACTTTTTTGAAACGGGTCACTAAATATTTCAACCATATAAGTCATATAAGTTCAAATTAACATCATCTTTAAACCCGACAGTTTTTAAAAACCTGTTGGGTTTACTTTGTATGCGCATAAAAAAACCTCTGGTTGAAACCAGAGGCTATGTTTATAAACTTTGAGTTAAGCTTTTATTTAAATGAACTTATATGACTTATATCGTTCAAAAATTACAATTCTGAGATTTGGAAATTTAATGCTTTTAAATCATTCCAGAAATCTGGATATGATTTTGAAACTACTCCAGCATCTTCAATAATAATTGGAACTTTGATTGCCAATGGCGCAAATGCCATTGCCATACGGTGATCATTATAAGTTCCGATTTTTACATCATGATTGATGTTATCCGATTTTACTAAAGTCAAGCTATCATTAGTTACCGAAATATTTGCTCCTAATTTTGTCAACTCGATTCTTAAAGCTTCAAGTCGGTCTGTTTCTTTAATTTTCAAAGTATGAAGACCTGTCAAATGACATCCAATTCCTAAACCTAAACAAGTCACTACAATTGTCTGAGCAATATCTGGCGTATTGTTCAATTCAAAATTTACATCTTGATAATTAAAGCCAGAAACTTTTTCCAAAGTCATTTTATTGTTTTGGAAAGTCGTTTCCACACCCATTTTTTCGTAAATAGAAACTAATTCTGAGTCTCCTTGCAAACTGTTTTCTTTGTAACTACTTAAAGTAATTTTCGCAGCATCTGATAAAGCAACTAGGCTAAAGAAATAAGAAGCAGAACTCCAGTCTGATTCTACCACCATTTCTTTTGTTTCAACCGCTTCTTTCGGGAATACTTTAATTACATTTCCTTCAAAGCTTGTTTTAATATCTAAATCTGTAAGCAAAGCCAAAGTCATTTTGATATATGGAATAGAAGTAATTTCGCCTTCTAAAGTCAGTTCCAAACCATTTTCCAATTTTGAAGCTACTAATAAAAGTGCCGAAATATATTGACTGCTTACATTAGCTGCCAAAGTTACTTTTGAAGCCGTAACTTTTTTTCCTTTGATTCGAATTGGCGGATACCCTTCTTCTTTTTCATACGAAATCTCAACTCCCAATTGTCTTAAAGTATCAACCAAAATTTTAATTGGACGTTCCTGCATTCTGCTAGAACCAGTCATTACTACTTCTCTGCCTTCGTTCACCGCAAAATAAGCAGTTAAAAAACGCATTGCTGTTCCTGCATGATGGATATCTACAATTTCATCATTTCCAACTAACGCTTTTTGCATTACTTCACTATCGTCTGAGTTTGAAGTATTTGCTAAAGTAATATTTGGGAATAAAGCTTTTAGTAACAATAAACGGTTCGTTTCACTTTTTGAACCTGTGATATTTAGTTGCGAATCATCAATTGTGAATGGTGAATTCGTGCTTAATTTTAAATTCATGATAATAGTTATGAGTTGCGAATTATTAAGAACAATAATTCGAGTGCGCAATTTACCACTCCTCGTTCGTAAATCAAAATTCGTGCTGAAATTTCACAATTATTTCAATTTATCATTGTTTTTGTGACGATCTTTATCTCTAACTGATTTTAAATCCATTTTTTTGTCAAAAGCGGCTTGTAAATCAATTCCGGTTTGGTTTGCTAGACATAAAACAACAAAAACAACATCAGCTAATTCTTCGCCTAAATCTTTGTTTTTATCACTTTCTTTTTCAGATTGTTCTCCATAACGACGAGCGATAATTCGGGCTACCTCACCAACTTCTTCAGTAAGTTGCGCCATATTGGTCAATTCATTAAAATAACGAACACCATGTTCTTTTATCCAAGTGTCAACGTCAAGTTGGGCATTTTTCAAATCCATTGCTATATTTTTTTAAGGACAATTTTTTCATTCTGACTGGCAATTACTTTCTGGAAAAGATCTTTTAGTCCATTGTAATCGTCAGCTGCAAAAATACTATTGTTTATTTCTTTGCTACAGCTAATTTGAATTTTATTTTCTTGTTTCGAAATATTTAATGTATAAACGATTGCTTTGTTTTCTGATGAAATTCGGATTGGATTTGGCATTGATTCTACTTCATACCCATCTGGAATCTGAAGATTCAGATTTATTTTTTCAAGTGATGGGTATCCAAAATAAATTCCCATTTGCCTCTTCTCCTGAGTAAAAGGATTTTTAGATCTCGTAAAAAACAACAACGGATTTACAAATAACTGCCCTCCAATAACCTCAACAACATTATCTGATACAAAATCAAAAGTCTCGAGTACAGGCTCTGAAAAATTAGCTTTTGCATTTTCAATTTTATAATTGGCGATTTTTAAATCTCCCAATTCTTCTTCATATTTTTCAAGATAATTTTCCTGATTTCGGCCTGCATTTTTTATTCTGAAAGCATACGCATCATAGTCCGTTTTCTGAATTCTCATTTTGCCTTCTATTTTTCCAACCTCGCTGATTTTTCCAAAAACGGTAGAAAATTCTTTAGACAAAGCTGTTGGATCCAAATTTATTTCTTGCGAAGTTCCGTCTTTTTTAATCAATCTGCCCTTCCAGTTTAAAACATTCAACGGCAATATGTTTGGGCATGTATATTTATGTGTCGCGTCTAACAAAACTAATTTTCCATCAATCAATGCACCCGCAATGACATAATTAAAACCAGTTCGGGTTGGGTAAACTGGCACACCATTTTCAATCGTACTAACTAAAACGGGATTTGCATCAATACCACCTAATTTCAGCATATTGATCAAAATAAAATTGATTTCGGCAACATTTCCCGTTTGATCTGTATACGCTTTTACAACGCCTTTATCAGTGTAATAATCATTCTCTTCATTCCAGTTCATTTTATTCTGAACAAACTTAAAAATGATATTCATTCGGTCATTTTGAGATTCAACACCAGTCAATACTCTTTTGACATCATCCAACAAGAAATTTTTCTCATTGAGTTCTTTTCCAAAATGCTCGTTCTTAAAAATTTCAGTTGCAACGCCTTCCCAAGTAATCGAATAATCTTTATCTGGTTTGTCTGGAAAACGCACGCGCTCTAACTCAAACTGAATGCAACCTCGGTAATTATCGACATTATTTACATATGGTTCTTCAGTCAAGGCCGGAACATCTTTTCCCTTATAAAAAGTATTTATTTGTTGATAGGAAAGAATACCCGATTGATTGTGCTCATTTTCAAAACTCTGGCTTTTGCCGACCAATTTGGCATCAGATTCTATTGGAAAATTTCCAACTGAAATAGGCTTATAGATATAATATTCTGGAATCTCGGTCTTATATTCAAAATAATTTACGGGTACATCATATTGAATTTCAAAATCAGGCAATTTTACTAAATTTTCAGATTTAAGAACGTATTTGTATTCAATAACAGAACCCACTTTTACATTAGGAAGTGTTATTGTTTTTTCGTTCCAAAATTTATTGACTTTTTTCTTGAAAGTTCCCTGATTGTCAAGTTTCGTTTTTACGATTGCACCATTTTCTAAATTATAAGTAATCGCATTTGAAAACTCCAAACGATCTTCATGCAAGTTTTCATAACCTACATAAAAACGCACTTTTTGATCAGCCCATTTAAGTCCTTCTTTTTTGTAAATTTTGATTTTAAATTCATAAACATGATTGGCCGAAAAACCAACATCTTTGCTGTACGTAAAAAAAGTTCGTCCTCTTTTAAATAAAATGGTTGCCGGCGCACTCGTGTCTTTCGGATTTGCTTTTTCTTGCAATTCAGCAATTGTCACTTTTCCGAGTTCATAATTTTGAGCATTGATCTTCGAAAAACCAAAACATAAAAAAAAGATTATTGCCAGGCTTTGAACTTTCATACTAGATACGTTTTAAAACAATTTTTTCAGTTTCTTTAGCAATCATGCCTTTATAATACTCTTTCAGCATTTCATATTTTTCTGCCGAAAAAATGGCGTCATTAATTTGACTTGCAATAACCAATTGTACATTATTTCCGTTTTGAGCAACAGTGAATTTAAAACTTCCTGCATTATCTTCCATATTTATCGCTGCTGAAGTTGGCAAAGTTTCAACCTCAAAACCTTCTGGAATTTGGATATTGATATTGTATCGCTCCACTTGTGGAAATCCAAAATCTACAGGATATTCTCTAACTTCCTGCTTAAACGGATTTTTATCATTCGTAAAAAACAACATTGGGCTGATATAGATTTTCCCTCCAATGATTTCGCACAAATCATTTCCTGTGAATGTATAGGTTTCTATTGTCGGCAGTAAAATATCTTTTTCGTTTGTTCGAGTGTAATCGTTAATTTCAATTTTTCCGTTTTTATTTTCTAATTTTTCAAGGTAATCTTCTTGTTTAATACCATCAATTCTCTCTCTTGTTAGGAGTGCAATATGATCTGTACATTGTCTTCTAGTTTTACCAGATATTTTTCCGTCGGCATTGACACTATAATTCAAAAAGACCGCATCATTTGATAGCTTTTTTGGAGTCAGTTCAATTTCTTCTGATGTTCCGTCTTTACGGATTAATCTTCCAGACCAGTTCAATGTTCTAAAAGGAAGAATATTTGGTGTCGAAAATTTATCTGAAGCATCTAATAATAAATTGCCATTTGGTGTTTCAACAGCTGCGATTACATAGTCAAAAGCAGTTCTGTTAGGAAACAAAGCAATTCCGTTTTCACGCGTACTTACCAAAACTGGATTTGCAGTCAAACCAGCATATCTAAGCATCGAAGTAAGCATTAAATTAATGTCGCCAATGTTTCCTGTTTTTTCTTTGTAGGCTTTTCTAACTCCATTGTCACAATCGTAACCACTGTAGCCATTCCATTTCACATTGGATTTTACATGATTTAAAATCACCCAAATTTTCTCTTCTGGTGTATTTTTACCAGCAAGAAGTACTTTTAAATCATCTTCATAATAACCCGTTTTGTTTAATTCTGCACCAAAACTATCATAATCGTATATTGTTTTCACTACCGAATTCCAATCTGTAGAATATGACTTCATAGGTTCATTTGGAAACTTTGTCATTGATAATTCATGCTGAATGCTTGAAACATAATTATCCATATTATTCACAAAAGCTTCCTCTTTCATTGCCGGAAAATTCTCAGCAATATAGGTCGTTTGATTTTCAAAATATTCTATTTTATCTGTTGAAAAGTCAGTTTTTGACACATAAAAGCCACTTCTTTCTTTACTCGTAATAATAAATGATTTATTATTTCTAGTTGTAGAAACTTTTGGCGTAAGATATCCTTTCCCTACAGAATTAAAAATATAATACTCAGGGATACAGGTTACAAATTCAGAATAATTTACTGGAATAGTTTCTTGAAATTGCCATTCTCGAATTGAGCGGCTTGGGCTTTTGATTGTATATTTATATTCAATTACAGAACCTTCTTTTACGTTAGGCATCGTAATTTTCTTTTGAGATCTGAATTTATTCAAAACTTCATCAAATGTTCCTTCTGTTTTTAGTTTCGTTTTTTCAATCTTTCCATTAACCAAATTGTAAGTACATGCATCTGAAAAGGTTACTTTTTCATTAAAATTAGCCTGCTTATAATACCAAACTTCCTGATTCGCCCAATCATAACCTTCTTTTTTGTAAATTTTAATTCTTGCTTCTACATCGGTGACAGTAATAAAACCCTCCGTTTGATCGAACTCAATTCTCGCTTTTCCTTTTTTGTACAAAATAGCCGCCGGAGCTGTTGAATCTTTAGGATGTACTTTTTGCTCTAATTCAGCAATAGACACTTTTCCGAGTTTAAATTCTTGAGCTGTTATTTTTGAAAAAAACAACAGTGTGATTGAAAGACTTAAAAGTTTAATTAGTTTCATTTTGGTAATTCGTGGTTAGTTGAGTATTAATTTTTGGTAAGTATAATTTTGGCGTTATCATTTTTTGAAACCTGCTCCATAAAAAGGCGATATTCATCATATTCTTTATTTGAATATTTTCCTTTGTTCAAAAACATGCTTCGTTTGTAGATGAGCTTATTAGTGTCTTTTTTGATGATTTCAGTTTTATACTCGCCAAATTTCCCTTTCAATTCATAATTCGCAGGAAGAAATTCGATTGAAAAACCAGCAGGAAGATTGACTTCAATTTCATCGGAATCTAAATACCCTCGCTGAATTTGGAACGGATTTTTTCTATTTCTGATGCGCTTCACACTTTGATTATTTTGATTGAAAACATCAATAGCAAAAATCATTTTGTTTGCCGAAATTGAAGCATAATTAATCGCACTAAGTTGGACATCTTCTATAAAACGAATGTTCTCTTTATCGTTTGCAAAAGCAATTTTTCCTAATTTGAGATTATTGATATTGTCCCAATACTCTTTGTAATGCGCTTCTTTTTCTGTTGGTGGAAGCATTTCGATTCTCGATTTCGAACCATAGCGAGAACCCTCAGATGTAATCGAAATTGAACCTGAAAAATTTCCATTTTCATCTATCGTATAAATCCCTTTATCCTTTCGAATATTTCCCCTATCATCGTAAATTTTTGTTCGAGCAATTTCACCTCCTTCAGGCTTAACTACTAAAACATCTCGATCATCAGTAAAAGTTCCTTGATAACCAAACGGATCATCTTGGCTTGTACATTCCAACCAAATATAATTGTCCCCATTTGGAATTGCTAGTATAATATGATTTCCTTGCTGAGAAACAAAATCTGATATTATATCTGTTTTATAGTTATCTCCAAATAGTTTTGTGTAATATGATTCAACACCAACGGATTTAAGCAAAGCTTTTGTATAATTTGTCAAAGCTTTACAGTCGCCATATCCTAAACGGTCTACGTCACTCGCCAGCATTGGTTTCCAACCTCCTATGCCGTCTTGAATTGAAACATACCTTACTTTTTTTTGTAAATAATCATATATCAGCTTTGCTTTCTTGATTGGATCTTGCTCATTTCCTACTAAAGCCTTCATTTTAGATTTTGTTTCATCTGAAATTTGATCAGTACCAACCAAGATTTTATCTGCCCACCATTTCCCAAATTCTTGCCATGTTTTTGCATTTCCATCAACACCTTCCAAATTAAAATACTCCAATCCAAACATTACTTTTGGATATAAATCAGTAAAATTTGGGCTGTAATCCTCATGCTTTATTGCCATAAGATTTGTAACAGAATAACTTAGCTGTTTATCATTATCTTCTGTTTTCTTTATTTTGAAGTCGCCAAATTGAAATTCTTTCTTCCTTAATCCCAAATTTGATTGATATGATATATTGATTATGCTTTTTTCTACACTTGAATAATAATCTGAAAAAGGCATCCAGGTTGGAATGAAAGCTGTTGTTGAAGTTTCAGTCTCACAGGTATAAACAACGGTAAAAGGATAGGAAATTGGCGTATAATTTAAATAGATCACTCGGCTGTCTGAAAAAAGTGTACCACCACTTACAGCACTTTGGTCTTTAAAATCTTTTCGCTTTATTTTTTTGATTTCATTACCTGCGGCATCATAAACAATCGCGTCGATAGAATTGATTGATGTATTTTTATTATAATGCTGATAAGCATTAATATGATTAAGTCCTTTATCATTTAAGACTGTTACAACTCTTTGCGTTCTAATATTCATACTTCGTTGTGAAGTAATTGCAATATCTATTTGATCTAATCGTACAACTGAATTTGCATTTTGCTTTAAACTATCAGGAATTGTAGTAATAGCATAATTTGCTTTTTGAGCATAAAAATTAAGGGTAATTAAGAATAAAAGTAACGCAAAAAAGGGGGTTTTCATTAGTAAGTAATTTCTCCAAATATATATTATTTTTAGAAATCCTTAACATTTGTTTATATTTTTTTACTCTCTGTTTTTGCTGTCCATTACAATTGTTACGGGTCCGTCATTTAACAAGCTGACTTTCATATCAGCACCAAAAATTCCGGTTTGGATTTTTTTTCCAAATTCTTTTTCCAAAGTTTTTACAAAATTTTCATACATCGGAATAGCAAAATCTGGTTTTGCTGCTTTTATATAAGAAGGACGGTTTCCTTTTTTTGTAGAAGCATGAAGTGTAAACTGGCTGACAGCAATGATATCGCCATCAACCTCTTGAACCGAGCAATTCATAACATCATTTTCGTCTCCAAAAATTCTCATTTTTACGATTTTTCCAGCAAGCCAATCAATATCTTCCTGATTATCGGCATCTTCAATCCCAACTAAAACCAATAAACCTTTTTTAATGTTTGCAACTTTATTTCCTTCTACGGTTACTGATGCCTCTGAAACTCTCTGAATTATTACTCTCATTATAGTATGAATTGTGGCTCAATGCCACAGATTAAAGGATTTTACAGATTTTTATGCTATGTGTTAGATGCACTACTGTGCATCTCTACGATTAGGATTGGGATTTGGAATTTAGAAAATTGGAATTTAAAATTCTATTTTCTTGTTTCATCACTCGCGGCGCGATCTTCACCATATGTATCAGTACGGTAATGTTCTTCGTCACCTTCAAGGATTTTTAAATAACTGTTGTAGCGTGACCAAGCGATTTCATCTTTTTCAAGAGCTGCTTTTATGGCGCAATGTGGTTCTTCCTTATGTAAACAATTGTTAAACTTGCATTGATCTTTCAGTCTGAAGAATTCTGGAAAATAACCACTGATTTCTGACGGCTCCATATCCACAATTCCGAAACCTTTGATTCCTGGCGTATCGATAATTCGCGCATCAAATGACAAATCATACATTTCAGCAAAAGTAGTAGTATGCTGTCCTTGTTTGCTCTGTTCTGAAATTACCGAAGTTTTTAAATGAAGACTCGGTTCCATTGCATTTACCAAAGTAGATTTTCCAACTCCAGAATGTCCTGAAAACATACTTACTTTACCAATCATCATTTCTTTCAGCTTGTCAACTCCTTTGTTTTCTGTGGATGAAATTCGGAGGCATTTATATCCAATTTCCTGATAAATATGTTGCAAGTAAAGCTGATCGTCTAAAGTCTGATCATTTAAAGTATCAATTTTATTAAAAATTAAAATCGCTTCAATTCCGTATGCTTCGGCAGTAACCAAAAAACGATCGATAAAACTTGTAGTCGTTGGCGGATTATCGATTGTGACCAATAAAAAAACCTGATCGATATTGGAAGCAATAATATGAATCTGCTTAGACAAATTAACCGACTTACGAACGATATAGTTTTTTCTTTCGTGGATATTATGAATCAGTCCCGTAACGGCATCTGAAGTTTTTTCTAATTCATAATCAACAATATCACCTACAGCAATTGGGTTGGTACTTTTTATACCTTTTATTCTGAATTTCCCTTTCATACGGCATTCGACAAAATCTCCATTTTCAGATTTTACGGTATACCAACTTCCTGTAGATTTATAAACGGTTCCTGTCATTCTTTAATTTTAGATTGCAGCTTTTAAGATTTTAGAATGTTCTAAAATCTTAAAAATAAAAGGCAAAATTACGTTTTTTGAATTGAAGAACGCAATTTCACCTTTTAAATTTAAAATCTAAAGTTCCGTTTTATTAAACTTACCAGGTAATTTCGGCTAAGGCTTCATTTTCCTTTACTTTTCCTATCTGAATGGTTTTTAAAGTTCTTGACACCTTTCCGGCTTTGGTGGTATAAATTTCAACCATTACAGTTGCTGGACCGTTTTCAGTTAATTCAGTTTCACCAAAAAAATCACTTTTGATTTGATATTTTCCTTTTACTGCATTTCTGATCAAATATTGCTCTGGTCCGTAACCTTGCGTAAAATCTTTTGAAAATCTTCCTCCAATTGCCGTATTTGTGTGGCTGTAATAACATTCCTCGCCCGTTGGTTCGATTACATGCAAATCTAAATCGACATCCATCAAATTCCAATTCATGATAATTCTGATATCTACGGGCATTTTTGCAAGATATTTTTTGTCGAGTTTTCCTGTTTTCAATCCAGGATGTTCTGTTGTCAATCGGTTAATATCCATTAAAATAATATCTTCAACTCCTTCGTATTGTCCGCTCATTTCTCCGTAATAATTCACCTCAAGCGATTTTATCAATTCATCAAAAGCTTCTTGATATTTTCCTGCATCTTCAAGAGTCAATGCATAATCTCTTAAACTTTGTGGTTCATGTTCTCTCCATTTTACGACTTGTTTGGCTGTAAAAACGGCATCTTGATAATCTTTCCACTCACGCAAAGTATACGCAAGCGTTTTGTAAAGCTGATGATTTTCTAAACCTAAATCGGCAACATTGCTGATGATCTGCAATGCTTTTTTCACATCGCCTTGATTGTAGAAAAAATGAGCCACATCAAAATAAAAACTTGGGTTTCTTTCATTTGCTTTTCGCAATTCAAAATACAAATCATATTGTTTTTCTTTTGGTGCCGATGCCAATGCTTTTAAATACAATCGATCTGGATTCCAACTTTTTGTTTGAACGATACTATTTGAAGATTTCTTTTTTGTTGTAATAATTATAACGCCATTTGCTGCCCTGCTTCCATAAGTAGCAATTCTTGCTGCATCTTTCAAAACCTCAGTTGATTCGATATCATCTGACTTTAAATCGGTCAATTCACCCTCATAAAACTGACCATCAACAATTATCAATGGTTTTTTAGAATCTCCTGATACATAACCTGCAATTGCAGTTGAATCTTGCGAAATGGTTTTATTTTTTGAAACACCTTCCGGAAGATAACCAACAAGATCTGATTTTCTTTGAATCTCAAATCCTGCCATCTCCTCACTTCCAACTTTTTTATCTTTTATATCAGCAATTATAGGCACATTTTCTTCTGATTTTGCTACAACAGGCGCAACAAATTTAACTTGATCAACTTTTGGCGCGGTTGGTGGTGATACTGGAGCATTATTATATACATTATTATCTTCCTCAATTACAGTTGAACTTCCTTTACCAACAGGCTCATCAATGGTTAAAACTGCATCAGGATCTCCTTTTATGGTTCCATATCCTACAGTCACAACTTCACTTAAGGTTTGTGCATTCGGATGCATTTTTATAGATACTTGATTGTTTTGACCTACATTAACTTGTACAGAGTCATAACCGAGAAAGCTAAAGGCCAGATTGCTATTTGCAGAAGCTTTAATTGTAAACTTCCCATCAAAATCTGTATTGGTCCCTTCTCTTTCTCCTTGTACCAAAACGTTAACCCCAGGCACGGGCATACTGGATTCATCTAAAACAATTCCAGAAACAAATCCAGCCGGAACATTGTTGTTTCTTCTTAAACTCGTAGTCGGAAAATTATTAGTTCCTCTTGAATTTGCACTCGAAACATTATTACTTGATCTTCTTGGATTTTCTGCTATGGGTTTAATCGTTTTTGGCTGTGTATATTTGACATTCTTTTTCCACCATCCATTTATGCTGCTAAAATAACTTTCAATACTTTCCCAATTATTTTTTTGTTCCGCCAATGTTCTATCTTGATCTTGTTTTTTAATTAGGTCGAATTCTGCACGTAATTCTGCTGGTGGCAAAATATCGTACATAATATAATCACGAACATTTTCTAGAACAATCAAAGAAGTGTTTTTGGTAACGATTCCGAATTTCTTTCCTAAAAGCTCAATTTCATCTGCATTTTTAGTGTATTGCAATTCCAAGTTGGCGATCTTTTTCTGCGCCCAAAGTTTCTCGACATTGATATCGGTTGTATTTTGAAGTGTTGCATCTAAGGTTATTTTTCGCTCTAAAACTGCCTCATTTCCATAACCAAAAAGCAATGTAATTTCATTTTTTGGATTCAAAGAAATTCCTGAAAAACTGAAATTTCCAGAAACTGAACTTCCTTCCATTGGAAATAAATCCGTCAACGTAAGATTTTCTTTTATGCCAAGAAATTTCAAACTTGTGTTGGTCAATTTATCCAAAGCCGTTTCAGCATTTGTCTGATTTAAATTGATGAAATTTCCGCCTGTTTTTGTTGACGAAAAATTCAGAAAAGCAAAATCAGCAGAAACAGAAGAGGCGATTGCGTAAATTGGCTTTTTTGTTTTTGGGAGAACATTGTCACTCAAAGAAGACAATCCGTCTGAAAAGAATAAATATTCATCCTGATTTTCGAAATTGATCTGTGAGAAGCGAGTGCCACCATCGTATCTTGTTTTTTCTAAAACTGCTTTTAAATCAGTCCAATTTCCGTTTGAAATCACAAACTCTCTTTGTTTTTCGAAAGTATAATTCAGAAAATACAAAGTCACTTTTGTATTTTTTATTTTCTGAAAATAAGCCTCTAGCAAATCCAATTCTTTTTTCAAATCACGATTTTGACAGCTTAACGAATTATCCCAAATCAAACCAATTGTAGCTGGAGTTTTCTTTGCCGTTTTTGCTCCTTCAATAAAAGTATTTCCATAGAAATAGTATTGCCCGCCAACATCTTGCATAACAACACTTGGAATATCTTGCTGAATCGGAATTTTAAAAAGTAATTTTTCAGAAGGCTGATAGTTATCTTTCTTTTCAGAAGCCTGAAATGATTGATTCCATTTTGAGAAAATAATTTCTTTTTCGGAATCTCCGCTTACAACAGGTTTCGACGCGGCGCCTAAAACTGAAACGTTGATTTCGAATTTATCCAACTTTTTAGGATAACGGCTCAAAAGCTGATATACCAGATTATCTTTATCAGAAGCCGAAAGTTCTTCTTCATAACCAATCACGACAATTCGTTCGCCGTTTGGCATTAACGGATAAATTCTGGTTTTGAAATTATTTCCATCGACTTTTTCCAATAATCCTGGATCGACACGACGATGTTCAATAGCTTCAAAAACCTGTTTCCCTTTATTTTTGTTTACCGGAACAGCTTCTCGTAATTTTCCATTAATATCAATGGCATATCTTGAAACCGAAACATTTTCAGGCAATGGAAAAATAAGCTCTGCTTCCATTTGACGTGTCCCCGAATTAAAAAAATGCATTTCAGCTGTCGTGTAAGCAATATTGCCCACAATTTTCACATTAACCTTTAACTGACTCATTCTGACTTTTTCAGCTTCCTCTCCTTTGACTGTCAATTCTGGACTTTGCGCAAAAGTTTTTGTCCCTAAAAACAACAAAAAGCAAAGAACTAAATTAATTCTTCTTTGAGAAATCGCTTGCATTGGCAAAAGCTGTTTCAGTTTCATGGCATAGAAATTTAACGTTATAATTGTATAGAGAACAAAAAAGATCAAAAGGTTGGGAAGATAATTATTTTTTTTATCAGTTTAATCTTCAAATTTTGCAGGCGACAATTTTTTCTCGCAGATTTTGCAGATTGGCAGATTTATTTTCTATTTAAAATTGTATTCGATTATTTATAAAAAAAATCTCCACCACTTCTTACTTAAGTGATGGAGATTTTACAAAAAACAATCTAATGTAAATTATGCTATAAGAAAACTTAAAAACAAAGTTCAAAAGATTCTAAACTAACTTATATCATAATTATATTTTGAAGAAAATTATGCATTGAAAATTTTCTCTTGGTGACCAATACTTTCTTGGTGAATTGCTTTGAACATTCTCAAAACGAATTCTTCAGTAAGACCTTTTTTCTCACCTTCCAAAATCATTTTTCCTAAGATTTCGTTCCAACGGTTGTTTTGAAGAATCGCAACGTTTGCATCTTTTTTCACTTGACCAATTTCATCAGCAACTTTCATACGTTTTCCTAACAACTCTAATAAGTTAGCATCAAGAACGTCGATGTTAGCTCTTAGTTTTTTCATTTTTTGGCTGTACTCGTCTGTAGTATCATCCGTTTTTCTGATCGTCAAATCTTTAATGATTTGTTTCAAAGCATCTGGAGTTACTTGTTGCGCCGCATCAGACCAAGCATTGTCTGGATCAAAGTGCGTTTCAATGATCATACCATCGTAGTTCAAGTCTAAAGCCTCTTGAGTAACTTCGAAAATCATATTACGGTTTCCTGTAATGTGAGATGGATCGATGATTAATGGTAAATCAGGGAATTTGTTTTGTAATTCGATAGCAATTTGCCATTCTGGAATGTTTCTGTATTTTGTTTTTTCGTAAGTAGAGAAACCTCTGTGGATCACACCTAATTTCTCGATACCTGCCATGTGTAAACGCTCAACACCACCTAACCATAAAGCTAAATCTGGGTTTACAGGGTTTTTTACCAAAACAATTTTATCAGTTCCTTTTAATGTATCAGCAATTTCTTGAACTGCGAAAGGGTTTGCAGTTGTACGTGCTCCAACCCATAATACGTCGATATCGTGTTCTAAAGCTAGTTTACAGTGAGCCGCAGTTGCAACTTCAGTCCCCATTAATAAACCAGTTTCAGCTTTAGCTTTTTGTAACCATTTTAATCCAATTTCACCAACACCCTCGAATCCTCCTGGACGAGTTCTTGGTTTCCAGATTCCAGCTCTGAATACGCTAACTTTTGAATCTTTTAATTCGTGAGCGATTTTCAAAACCTGATCTTCAGTTTCTGCACTACAAGGTCCAGCTATCACAAGTGGGTGATTTAAATTGAAATCCTCTAACCACTTTCTCATTTCTTTTTTATTTTCCATCGTTTTTATAGTTTACTTTTTTATAGTTATTCCGTTTAATATTTCTCTAATTTTATTTACACTTTCCATTTCTTCAAAAATGGCGTTGTAATTGTCGTCTGCCAGCAAATCTCTAAACTGAGTCAGATTTGCAATATAACCTTCTAAGGTTTCCAGAACGTATTCTTTGTTTTGTTTAAAAATCGGTGTCCACATTGCTGGTGAACTTTTTGCCAAACGAACGGTGCTTTCAAATCCGCTTCCCGCCATATCAAAAATATCCTGTTCGTCTTTTTCTTTGATCATTACCGTTTTCCCGAGCATAAACGAACTAATGTGCGATAAATGCGAAACATAAGCAATGTGTTTGTCGTGCGAAATGGGATCCATATATCGAATTCTCATTCCGATTTCGCTAAAAAGCTGTAATGCTTTTTCCTGCAATTTGAAAGCGGTTTTTTCCACTTCACAAATAATGTTTGTTTTTCCGTTAAACAAACCTTTTATTGCTGCTGAAGGTCCAGAAAACTCTGTTCCTGCAATTGGATGGGTGGCAATAAAATTTCTTCTTTTCGGATGATTTGCCACTACATCACATATTGGCTTTTTAGTTGATCCTACTTCAAAGACAATCGTTTTGTCTCCAACGGCATCCAGAACTTTCGGCAAAACTGTCAGCGCAACATCTACCGGAACTGATACGATTACAAAATCTGCTTTTTGTAAATCTTCAAAGCTTCCTGCTTCGTCAATAACGCCTAAGTCAATTGCTTGCTGCAAATGCTGTTCGTTACTGTCAATTCCGAAAATAGTAGCATTCGGATGCTTTTCCTTGATGTCCAGCACCATCGAACCGCCTATTAATCCTATCCCTATTACGTATACTTTCATAATTTTTTAAAATTCCAAGTTTTGAAAAAGTCTTGCTTCTTGCTTCTAAAATCGATCAATCGCTTCTTGTACTTTTTCTTCTTTTACACACAATGAGAATCTGATATAACCTTCTCCATTGCTTCCAAAAATGGTTCCCGGTGTAATGAAAATATGTTTCTCATATAATATTTCGTCAATGAACTTCTCTGCTGATGCTATTCCTTCTGGAAGTTTGGCCCAGACAAAAAGCCCAACTCCTTCTTTATATACTTTGCAGTTTAATTTTTCTGCTAGTTTTTCAGTCAATTCTCTACGGCGTTTGTAAATTTTGTTTTGATCTTCAAACCAAGATTTATCACATTTTAAAGCTGCAATTGCTCCTTTCTGAATTCCGTAGAACATACCGCTGTCCATATTGCTTTTTACTTTTAGAACCGCATCGATAATTTCAGGATTTCCTAAAACCATACCGACTCTCCAGCCTGCCATGTTGAATGTTTTACTTAGAGAGTTTAATTCTAAAGCCACATCTTTCGCACCTTCAACTTGCAATAAACTCATCGGATTATCATTCAAAACAAAACTATACGGATTATCATTGATCAATAATATGTTGTGTTTTTTAGCAAAAGCAACCAATTTTTCAAATAACGCTAAACTTCCTCTAGCTCCAGTCGGCATGTGCGGATAACCCAGCCACATTAATTTTACTTTCGAAAGATCTAATTTTTCCAAAGCTTCAAAATCCGGTTCCCATGCATTTTCTTCTTTCAAATCATAATAAACCGGAACTGCTTCTACCAAATTGGTTACCGAAGTATAAGTTGGATAACCTGGATTCGGAATTAAAACGTGATCGCCTGGATTTAAAAATGCAAGCGAAATATGCATTATTCCTTCTTTTGAACCCATAAGAGGTAAAATCTCATTATTTGGATTTACTTCAACGCCAAACTGATTTTGATAAAAATCGGCCATCGCCTGCCTCATTTCTGGTAACCCCTGATAGCTTTGATAACCATGCCCATTCTCGTCCTGAATTGCTGAAGCTACTGCCTCAATTACTGCTTTCGACGGACTCAAATCAGGGCTTCCAATTCCCATATTGATGATCGATTTTCCTTCAGACATCAGTTGTCTCACTTCTCTTAGTTTTGATGAGAAGTAGTATTCTTCAACTGTGTCTAATCGTTTTGCTGTTGTAATCATTTTTTATTTGCTTTTAATTTTTTGCTTAAGGCTTTAGGCCATAAGCTTTAAGCTTTCTAACTTATAACTCTTAACTTATAATTTATAACTCCTTTAAGGTTTTGTGTTTTTATATTCTCCCAACACTTTAAAATATTCAGCCATTATGGTTAATAATGCTTTTGCTTTTGCAAAATCTTCGTATTTCTCAAATGTTACGTCAACGAAGAAGGAATATTTCCAAGGTGTTTCAATTTTTGGAAGCGACTGGATTTTTGTCAAATTCAGTTTGCAGTCGCTCATTACATTCAAAACTGCTGCTAAGCTTCCTCTTTTATGATCTAATTCAAATTTTACAGAAGCTCTGTTGATTTCGCTTTCTGGCAAAAATGAATTTTGCTTTTTGATGATTACGAAACGTGTCATATTATTTTTGATCGTTTGAATCGATGATACAATAATATCAAGATCGTACATTTCAGCTGCTGTTTCACTTGCAATTGCCGCAATTCCGGTTAATTGTTTTTCCTGAATTCTTCTTGCAGTTTCTGCTGTATCTTTATCCTCAACCAATTTGATATTTGGATATTGTTTCAAGAAATCCATACACTGCAAAAGTGCCATTGGATGCGAATGAACTTCTCTAATATCTTCTATTTTCTGACCTTTTAAAGCCATTAAATTCTGCTGAATATTCAAATAATGCTCTCCAATAATGTGCAAATTATTCTTGTCAATCAAGGCATAATTTGGAATAATCGGACCTGCAATTGAATTTTCGATCGCCATTACAGCTTGATCAGATTTTCCGGCAATAAGGCTGTCGATCAATTCTTCAAAAGACAAACATTCATCAATATCCACATTTTCAGAGAAATACTCCTTCACAACTTGATGATGAAATGATCCTTTAATACCTTGTATTGCAATTTTCGTTGTCATATAGTCAAAAAAAAATCCTGATTTGCATCAGGATTGTATATTAGTTTTATTTGTCTTAAATTTTATCTCAAATAACCATAGCACAATCCTGACTTCTACTAAAGAAGAAATAAAAGTTGTTGCTAAAATAAAAACGGTTAGATGCCATTTTGTTTGTGTTATTATTTAAATTCTCTGCGAATGTATAAATTATTTTTAGTGCGCCAAAAAAAAGATTGCATTTTATGAAACAAAAAAGGATTTCTTAACAAATTTAGCAGGTTTTGTATGATAATATAAAAAAATCGGCTTAAAATGAGAATATTAAAATGAGGTTCTGAGGTTCTGAGATGCTAAGGGCCTAAGTTTTTTTGCCACCAATTTCACTAATTGACACAAATCGTCGGGGTTATTTGGTTCAAATCTCATAAATAATACTCCACAAACTTGTCATTCCGACGAAGGAGGAATCTCCACAAGTAGCTCTACAAAGATTGGTGATATCCTTTACGGAATTACTTTGCTGAGATTCCTCCTTCGTCGGAATGACAAAAATGAGATGACTTTCTTATTCCTAAAACAATCCAGAAACTGGTTTATTTGTAATACCTATTTTAGAATAATCAAAATCCATTTTTTGTTTTAATAATGAGGCGTACACACTTCTAAAATCTATTTCGTATTTTAAATCTCCGTTGTCTAAGTCGGCTAAGTTTGGATTTTTTCCTAAAACAGTTCCTTTATTATTTCCTCCGATTATAAACATTGGCGCAGCAGTTCCGTGATCGGTTCCGTTTCCGTTGTCTTTTACTCGTCGTCCAAATTCTGAGAAAACTACTATTGTAACGTTTTGAAGTAATTGCGCTTGTTTTAAATCGCTGTAAAAACTATAAAGCGCATCATTTAAATCTGCTAATTTTCTTTCTTGAATTGTAAGCTGATTATCGTGCGTGTCGAATCCGCCCAGAGAAGTGTAATAAACTTTTGAATTTAGATTTCCTTTTATCAATCTTGAAATCCATTCTAAATTTTTAGACAATTCTGTTTTTGGATAAGTGATTTCATTTTTTGATTTGGCCAATGCTTTCTGAATTTCATCGGAACCTTCGGTAACCGAATTGGCAATTTTTCGAACAAAATCTAAATGCGGATTCTGAGACAAAGTCACATTCTCTTCTTTCGATTTTACTTTAAATCGGTTTGGATCTTTTATGGTGATAAAATTTGGTTCTATTCCTTTTAAAGCCAAATTATCAATCGAATCTAAATTGATTCCGGCTGTCGCCTGATGTCCGTTGCATTGCAAATCCAAGAATCTTCCGAGCCAGCCTTCGTTAATATATTTATTAGAATCGGTTGCGGTTTGCCAAATTTCCTGACTTCTAAAATGCGAGCGAATTGGTTCTGGATAACCGACATTCTGAATCACAGTCAAATCTCCGTTTTGTTGCATTTGGGCAAAATCTTTTAAAGAAGGATGAAATGCCATTCCTTTATTTTTCCCAATAACAGCATCTTTATTTAAAGCAATTTTAGTCCGAAAATCATAATACAACGGATCATCATACGGAATAAAAGTATTCAAACCGTCGTTTCCGCCATTCAATTGAACAAAAACGATGCATTGTTCGCCAACAACTAAATTCGTTTGCGAACCAAAAGCATGTAAAAAATCAGGCAATACAAGCATTCCGCCTGTAAAAGTTCCTGTCAATGTTAGAAAACTTCTTCTGTTCATGATTTCTTATTTTCTAAATTAATTGATATTCGGGCAATTTTGTAATGTAATTAAACAATCGAATTACAGCGAAATTTGCATGTTCTTCTTTTGGATCAAAATCGTATTTCAGCAAATTTTCCATATCTTTTTGCATCGACTCGTTTACGTCAAATAATAATCGGTTTGACAATTCAGCAATGATTGTTTTATTGTTTCCATTGGAGTCAAAATCAATTTTCACATCGATTTTTTCAAATTCGGTTTTTGGCTTCTCCTCTTCTCCAGTCATGTTATTAAAAACTTTTCTTGAAATACTTCTTCCGCTACAAAGCAAATCAGACGTATTATTTCGCTGTAAATAAATTTGAGAAGTCAGCCAAGAATTTCCGCCGTCCCAACCTTTCACATTTACCTGATTGTACAAATCCATTCCTTGTTGACGCAGGAAAAGTGCGATCATCGCATCATCAAAATCTTTCACCTCCAATTCATCAATCAACTGAATGATATAGACCAACGGATCTTTGATTTTGTTTCCCGAATTCTCTTTTTTATATTCTTCAGTAAAAATCTTCGTCAGCAAAGGTTGGATTTCGAAGTTTTTCTTTCGGAAATAATCTCCATAATAAACCACCAAATCTTCTGGCGGATTATCATAAATAAACCATTTCAGAATTTTTCTAGTAATGAGATAAGGCATATTTTTCTGTTCAAAAATAATATCTACCAAATCATCTGCCTTCCAGTTTCCAGTTTTCCCAAAATAGGTTTTATCGCTGTTGTCTTCTGGCATTTTTCTGTACGCACCGCCATCATCGCCATAATTTAAACCCGCCAGTGCTTTTGCTCCATTTTTGATGTCGCTTTCGGTATAATTTCCAATCCCGATGGTGAATAATTCCAGCAATTCCCGACTTAGATTCTCGTTGTACTTCCCTTTTTTATTATCGACATTATCCAAATACTTTATCATTGCATTTGATTTTACGATTTGTTTCGTCAACTCTTTGAAGTTTCCAAAAGCATTTTCTCGCAAAATCATATTATGCTGATAAATCCAATAATTGACTTTTACTTTTTGAGAAGTCGACACGAAGTGATTGTGCCAAAAACAAACCATATTTTCCCGAAGCGGAAATTCATCGGTTCGCATTTTATTAATCCACCATCTTCGTAATTCAATGGCTGAATAAACTTCTTTTTTCAGAATTTTCTTTTTAGCGTCAGAATCAGCATCTTTTATGGTTTGCTTAAATTCTTTTAATTCAAGAAGCGTTTTGGGATCATCGTTTAAAAAAGCAGGAAGTTGCTTGTCGAATTTTGAATCATAGGAATGCTTTAGAAATTTCTCTAATCCTAGTTTTTCAATTTTATCGGATTCTTTTCCAGAAAAACCCAACCGCAGTGACCAAAGATTGCTTTTTTTCATAATTCAGAAATTATTACAATAAGACTTTAGCTTTCGAAAAAGGTTTAATCGAAAGGCATTGATCCTTAGTTATTAAAGAGACTAAGTTTTAAAATCTTTGGTAATAGTTTAAACGTGGAAATTTTGGAGATATTGTTATTGCGAAACAAACAAAATCATTTTGGGATTTTATTCAAACAATCAAAACCAAACATAACTCACGGTTTCGACCGTGGGAGGCATATGGTGCTCCTCTTTGTGTACCCACGGTTGAAACCGTGGGTTATGTTTAAATTTGATGTCATTAAAAATCACAAAAAAAGCAGTTATCAAAATGACAACTGCCTTCCATATAATTAAGAATAAATCTTGTTTCCTTATTCTATTTTCTTTCTTCTAAAAAAAATTAAGATCCACACATTTCACAATCCTCAGGACCTGCTGCTTGTGCTTTCAACAACATTGCTTTGTAATCTTCAACGCTGATTGCTTCGCTTTCTTGAACTAAAGATGGAGCTTCCTCTTTTTTATCGTTGTTTAATGTGAACTTAATCGCATCTACAGCTGCTTTTGTTCTTAAGTAATACATTCCTGTTTTTAAACCAGATTGCCAAGCGTAGAAGTGCATTGACGTCAGTTTAGAATAGTTTGCATCTTGCATGAACAAGTTCAACGATTGAGATTGGTCAATGAAGTAACCTCTTTGGCGAGACATATCGATAATATCTTTCATCGACATTTCCCAAACTGTTTTGTAAAGATCTTTCAAGTCTTGCGGAATAATGTCAATATTTTGAACAGATCCGTTATGACGCATAATTTCTTGTTTCAATGACTCGTTCCATAAACCTAATTTTACTAAATCTTCTAGTAAATGTTTGTTTACTACAATGAACTCTCCAGACAATACACGACGCGTGTAAATGTTTGAAGTATAAGGCTCGAAAGCTTCGTTGTTTCCAAGAATTTGAGAAGTTGAAGCAGTTGGCATCGGAGCAACTAATAATGAGTTACGAACTCCGTGCTCCATAACTTCTTTTCTTAAAGAAGCCCAGTCCCAACGGCCAGATAATTCCTCATCTTTCATTCCCCACATATTGTGTTGGAATTCCCCTTGTGACATTGGAGAACCTTCGAAAGTTGAATATGGTCCTTCTTCTTTTGCCATTTCCATAGAAGCGGTTACAGCAGCGAAGTATAATGTTTCGAAAATCTCTTGGTTTAATTTTTTAGCCTCATCACTAGTAAAAGGCATACGAAGCATGATGAAAGCATCTGCTAAACCTTGTACTCCTAATCCAACTGGACGATGACGCATGTTAGAGTTTTCAGCTTCTTTAACTGGATAGTAGTTTCTGTCGATTACTTTGTTCAAGTTACGAGTTACACGTTTTGTAACATTGTAAAGCGCTTGGTGATCGAATTGTCCGTTTTCAATGAACATCGGCAATGAGATCGAAGCTAAGTTACAAACTGCAATTTCGTCTTTAGATGTAAACTCCATAATCTCTGTACACAAGTTAGAAGAACGAATTGTTCCTAAATTCTTGTGATTCGATTTACGGTTTGCTGCATCTTTGTATAACATATATGGAGTTCCAGTCTCGATTTGAGATTCTAGGATTTTCTCCCATAACTCACGAGCGCGGATCGTTTTTCTTCCTTTTCCTTGGAATTCGTAATCAGTATATAATGCTTCGAATTCATCTCCATAAACGTCATATAATCCTGGACATTCGTTTGGACACATTAAAGTCCAAGTTGAATCTTCCTGAACACGTTTCATGAATAAATCTGAAGTCCACATTGCGAAAAATAAATCTCTTGCACGCATTTCTTCTTTTCCTGTATTTTTCTTTAAATCCAAGAAATCAAAAATATCAGCATGCCAAGTTTCGATGTAAATCGCAAAACTTCCTTTACGTTTTCCACCACCTTGATCTACGTAACGAGCCGTATCGTTGAAAACTCTCAACATCGGAACAATTCCGTTTGAAGTTCCGTTTGTACCACGAATGTAAGATCCAGTCGCACGAACATTATGAATAGAAAGTCCGATTCCTCCCGCTGATTGCGAGATTTTTGCTGTTTGTTTTAATGTATCATAAATACCATCAATACTATCATCTTGCATTGCCAAAAGGAAACAAGAAGACATTTGAGGTTTTGGAGTTCCTGCATTGAACAACGTTGGCGTTGCGTGCGTGAAGAACTTTTTAGACATTAAATCGTAAGTTTCAATAACTGATTTTAAATCGTCTAAGTGAATACCAACAGAAACACGCATTAACATGTGCTGCGGACGCTCAACGATTTTTCCGTTTATTTTAAGAAGATAAGAACGCTCTAAAGTTTTGAAACCAAAGTAATCGTAATTAAAATCTCTCGTATAAATAATGTGTGAATCTAAAAAAGCAGCATTTTCTTGAATTACTTTGAATACGTCATCAGCAATTAACGGCGCATCTTGTCCGTTTCTTGGATTTACGTAATTGTACATATCTTTCATCGTTTCAGAGAAAGATTTTTTAGTATTTGAATGTAGATTCGAAATTGCCACACGCGCTGCTAATTGAGCATAATCAGGATGCGCAATAGTCATAGAAGCCGCCGTTTCTGCTGCAAGATTATCTAGTTCAGAAGTAGAAACCCCATCATACAATCCCTCGATAACTCTCATGGCTACCTTTACTGGATCTACGAGCTCATTCAAGCCGTAACACAATTTTTTGATTCTTTCTGTAATCTTATCAAACATTACGGGCTCTCTGTGGCCATCTCTTTTTACTACATACATAAGCTTACTATTTAATAGTTATTGAAAAAATGAAAGTACCTAGAGAACGAACTCCAGCACTTAAACATTGCGTGTTTTAAAATTAATTTTAGAGAATTGTGAAATTCTCAATAGTTACCCGTTTCAAATTCGAAAATCGAACTTAAATACGTCAAAAATTGCTATTGAATCTGCGATTTGGGAAAGAGATTCAACCTTAAAATATTCTGTAATCTTTTTTTAGCACCTCTTGAAGAAGAGCAAACGCTAAAAGTATTTTTGTTGTCTAAAAATCTGCATCAAATGAAATTTTTTGAGCATCACTATCAGTGTTCATTACACCAGATTTTTGATACTCTGCAACACGTTTTTCAAAGAAATTAGTTTTTCCTTGAAGAGAAATCATGTCCATGAAATCAAACGGATTCGCTGATCCATAAACACGCTCGCAACCTAATTCTACTAATAATCTGTCAGCAACAAATTCTAAATATTGCGTCATTAAAGTTGCATTCATTCCAATTAAACTTACCGGAAGAGATTCTGTAACAAATTGTCTTTCGATATCTAAAGCATCAACAATGATTTCTTTAATTCTGTCTTTTGGAACTTTGTTTACTAAATGGTGATTATGCAAGTGAACTGCAAAATCACAATGTACGCCTTCGTCACGAGAAATCAGCTCATTAGAGAAAGTCAAACCTGGCATCAAACCACGTTTTTTCAACCAATAAATTGAACAGAATGCTCCTGAGAAAAAGATTCCTTCAACTGCAGCAAAAGCAATAAGTCTTTCAGCAAACGAATCAGACTCGATCCATTTTAAAGCCCATTCTCCTTTTTTAGCAATTGCAGGGAATACTTCCAAAGCATTAAACAATTCTGTTTTTTCTGCTTCGTCTTTAACGTAAGTATCAATTAATAAAGAATACGTTTCACTGTGAATGTTTTCCATCATGATCTGGAAACCATAGAAAAATTTAGCTTCAGCATATTGAACCTCGTTTACAAAGTTCTCAGCAAGGTTTTCATTCACGATTCCATCAGAAGCCGCAAAGAATGCTAAAATGTGCTTAATGAAATATCTTTCGTCATCATTAAGTTTATTATTCCAATCTGTCAAATCTTGGTGCAAATCGATTTCTTCAGCAGTCCAGAAACTAGCTTCCATTTTTTTATACCATTCCCAAATATCATGATGTTTGATAGGAAAAATAACGAAACGATTTTTATTTTCTTGTAAGATTGGCTCTATTTGCGACATGACAATTTTGTTTATTTTTTTACCGATTTTTTTGCTATTTCAGTAGACTACAAAGATTGTTAATTGTAGCCAAAAATGAAAGTCAAACTTATTCACAATTCGATGTAGTTTTTAACAACGGACAAAAAATGAGATATTTTTCAGACAATATTTAATTTATTGCAAATGAACATATTAAACCTCTTAAACACCTTGTTAAAGCCCGTAAAATATAGACTTTTTAATATAAAAAGCAAGAAAATTTAAATAGTTTTAAAAAGTTTTTTTTGAGTTAAAACTTAATTTTTCTGAGTTAAAACAAGCCTTCGCAAAAAGGTATTTTATACACTTTATTTCTTACGAATTTTTAAGCTCCTCAGCTACTTTTTCTAACTCCAAATACCAATCTTCACCAAAGCGGCGAATCAAAGCTTCTTTGACAAATTTGTAAACCGGAACTTCTAATTCTTTACCCAACGAACAGGCATCATCACAAATATCCCATTTATCATAATTCACCGCAGCAAATTCTGTAAAGTCTTTTACACGGATTGGATATAAATGACAAGAAACTGGTTTTTTCCAGTCAACGATTCCTTGATTGTAAGCTTGCTCAATACCGCAAAGCGCAGTTTTTCCGTCAAAAATTACATAAGCGCAATCCTTATTGTCAATAAGCGGCGTTTCAAGATCGCCGTCGGTTCCTTTTACCCAAGTCCCTTGCGCTTCGATAGCTGCAATCCCTTCTTTTCTTAAAAAAGGCTTCACTTTCGGGTAAATTTCTTCCAAGATTTTAGTTTCAGCTTCATTCAAAGGCGCGCCAGCATCTCCATCGACACAACAAGCCCCTTTGCAAGCTGATAAATTACAAACAAATTCTTTTTCGAGGATATCCTCTGATACTATGGTTTTTCCTAATTGAAACATTTTGCAAAGGTAACCAAAGATTCAGGAAATAAAAACCGCCAACACATATACTTTACTGAAACTCAAAAATTAACAGATTCAGTTCTTTTTACATAAACTTATAATCTGATTTATTGAATGTATAAGCACTTTTCTCCAAACTTTTGCATTTCATCGTGGTTACTTTTCGGCTCTTCATATCTTTCATTGTCATATCCATCAGCAAAGTTCTTTCTTCAGGTTTAAAATAAGACGACAACTCTTCAGGCATTTTCCAGTTTTTTTGATTTTTGAACATATCTCCAAAACTCACTTTGGCCTCGCTGGTGTAATAACAAATAATGTCATACTGATCATTTGTCATTTGCACACCTTTGCAATTGTATCCTAAAAACGTTTTATTCGGTAATGTCTTAATGGTGAATTTCGACTTTTCGCCTTCTTTTTTAGCTATATCGGTATAGTCTGGCATTTTTGAAGCAGTGGCCATTTTTTCATTCCCATTTCCAAAACAAGTCACTGTAATATTATTTCCAGAATCCATAATCATCAACATGTTCTGCCCTTGCCCTTGCGCCATATTCATCGCAACATATGATTTGTTTGGCTCTAGAAAATATTCTGCATTCATGGGTTTCCCTTCATTTGCCGTAATTTCCATAATATATTTCCAACTAAATGCGTATGAATTTGGCACGACCGAAGGATCGACTTTATTTTTCCCAAAACCCATCATCGCACTTTCCATATTCACATTTTGCCCAGTTGCTTTATCAGCACCAGCCTCATCCTTTTTTGAAAACTTCTCCATTGCTTTTTTCAAAATCTGAGCTTGCGAACTATTGAATGAAAACAACAGAACCAAGAACACTCCCACAAACCAAATCTTTTTCATCGCCTCTTCATTTAAAATTAAACACAAATTTAATAATTGATTTTCAGTAAGTTACAATTTTTAACTTTTGATTTCTAAGTCCTTATTTCAAAACTAGAAGCAAAATAAATTAAGTTCAAAATTAAACGGCGCTTTTTTCTCCAAATTAGCAATCTAAACATCAAAATGTTATAAATATCACTTTTTAAACCATTAAAACATATTTTTATAACAAAAATACAGGGTAACGAAAAAACACCTAACTTTATTAACTACTTTTGCAGCAGTTTTTTAAACCCTAAAAATCAAAGCGATATGTTAGAAATTAATTTTAAAGAAATCATTACTGTTGGGATGGTACTTTTTGCCGTAATTGATATTGTTGGTTCAATTCCGATCATTGTGAATTTACGAGCAAAAGTCGGACATATTGACTCTGAAAAAGCTTCAATTGTCGCCGGAGCCATTATGATTGTTTTTCTTTTTGTTGGAGAAGGTTTGCTGAACTTAATCGGTATTGATGTTCATTCATTTGCTGTTGCCGGTTCATTCGTGTTATTTTTCCTTGCTTTGGAAATGATTTTAGGAATCCGAATTTATCGTGATGAAGAGCCTGGATCAGCTTCTATTGTTCCTTTAGCTTTTCCGCTAATTGCCGGAGCGGGAACTATGACTACATTATTGTCGCTGCGATCCCAATTTCATACCATTAATATTATTATAGCTATTCTATTGAATATCATCTTGGTTTACATTGTTTTAAAATCATCTAAGAAAATTGAAAATCTTTTGGGCGAAAACGGTCTTGGAGTAGTCCGCAAGACATTTGGAGTCATACTTTTAGCAATTGCTGTTAAATTATTCGCCGCTAATGTTAAAGGTTTGTTCGTCTAACATTTATTTTTATACTTTTACCCCATAAAATTTCTAAAAGCAAAACTTTAAGCCATTTTTTTAAGTTTTACTTTGATTATTTCGGACAAAAAACAACCATATGAAAATTTTCACTTCAATATTAGTGCTTTTGGCATTAGCTTTAATCGTTTTTAATATTACGCTATTAGACTTCAAAAACCCATTTCAGGGCGATAGTATGGTGGCTTTTATTGGAATAGCAGCTTCTTTCTGCGCCGTATTGATTCTTTTGATTTTTAGAATATCAAAAAGAATTGAAGAAAAAATGAATGAAAACAGATAAACATGTTTGATGTTCTTATTATTGGCGGAGGCGTATCAGGCATGTCTTGTGCTTTAGTCTTAGGTTCTGCAAAAAATAAAGCTTTTGTTACCGATAAAAAAATCGGAATTTTTACCCATCAAAAGAATTCTTCATTACAAGAAGCAATTTTCTACAATGCTTATGGCATAACTCCAGGCAAATTAGGTTCTGAACTACTTACAGAAAGCACTCAGGATTTAGCAACAACATACCCACACATTACTCAAATTCCGAATGAAAAAGTAATGAAAATCGAGGGTACTTATCCTGAATTTACTGTTGTAACGAATAAAAACTCATACAAAACAAAAAATATCGTAGTTGGAATTGGTTCTGCCAACACTTTCGACATCGAAGGTTTAATGCAATTTGTTGAACCTCACAAAAAAGCGCTCCCAGAAAAACAGCGTATTCAATTAAAAAATGAAGACCACAAAGTTGCTGACGGCATTTATGTTACTGGAACTTTAGCGGGCTGGAGAAGCCAATTGGCTATTGCTGCCGGAAGTGGCGCTGCCGTTGCAACAGATATTCTTACTTTATGGAATAACGGCGTGCAAACTCATGCGCACGATAGTATTCGATAACAACTACCTAAAATATTAAACCATATAAGTTATATAAGTTCATATATGCTTTTGAGCATAAACTAAATGAACTTATATAACTTATATGGTTTCTTTTTTTTTCGCTTCTATTTCACAGAAACAATCTGCGTTACTTTAATATGGTTTTCGTCATCACTTTTCCAGAATTCTCCTTTTACTGAAACAACATCACCAATTTTTACTTGTTTATAATTTTGCGGTCCACCTACATTTACAATACTGATTGTAGCAAAATATACTTCTTTTTGATCTGTATTTATTTTTGCTGTGTAGCCGTCTTTTCCTCCTTCAATAGACTCAACTTTTCCTGTAACTGTTCTGGTAGCATCTTTCGCACCAGCGCAAGAAATCATAAACGTCATTAAAAGTACCAGAAAACCAATTTTCTTTAAATTTTTCATATAGTTATTTTAACCCGCAAATTACATGATAATCATGCCAACTTTGCCAAGTTTTATTTTAAGTTAGTATTAATTTCTTTTCAAGATTTATGCCAATTTCAAACAACTTCCAGCAATCACTTTTAGCAATCCGTCAAATTGTTTCCAGACTCTTATATAACGAAAAGCACCGTTAATAGGATAATCTCCAAAAGCTCCTTTTAACGAAACTGTCACTGCAACAACTGCAGCATCTCCGATAATATTAATAATTTGATCTGAAGCTTCTAAGGAATCGATTTTCATCTTTCCGGAGCGATACGAATCTAAATCAAATTCTTTTGTAATTGTGTTTCCATCAGGTAAGTTGAAAAGCAAATCGTCGTGAAGGATTTTTTCTAAAATTGGAACATCTGCTTTTTTAATCGCAGTTAAAAGTTCGATTTCAGCATTTACAACGTCTTCTACTTTCATTTTTGAACACTTTAAGATTGTTTTTTCGGACTCACAATTGACTTTATCATCGCGTCGTCTTTCAAGACCACATTGTAGTAATATATTTCCCCAAATAATTGTCGAGCAAATTCGGCTGTGATATAGCGATTTACCAAGGCTTTGGTTTTATCTAATTTCAAATCCAAACCTGTTATTGCGACATAGTTTTTAAACTTTTTGAAATAAACATCTGAAGTTTTCATTTCATTCAAAAACTCATTAAAATGCAGACCCGCAAATGCTTTTCGGTTTTTATCCAATTCTTCAAAAACAAAATGCCCCACGATTCCAGTTTGCAACAAATAGGCAACATTTTCATTTCCGTGTTCAGCTTCCATCGGAACAAAAACATCCGGAACGATTCCACCACCGCCGTAAACTATTTTGCCTTTTGGCGTTTTGAATTTTAACGAATCGGCTACTTTAATGCTGTCTTTTGCATAAAGCTCTCCTGATTTAATTCTGCCTTCAGATTCTTTAAAATATTCTTCGTTTCCTTTTTTATAAGGTTTTTGAATCGATCTTCCTGTTGGCGTGTAATAACGTGCAACAGTCAAACGCACTGCTGATCCATCATTGAAATCCATTTCACGCTGTACTAAACCTTTCCCGAAAGAACGGCGTCCAACAATAATGCCGCGATCATTATCCTGGATAGCTCCAGCTAGAATTTCACTTGCAGAAGCGCTATTTTCATTGATTAAAACATAAACTTTTCCAGTTTCAAAACTTCCGGCTTTTGTAGCATACGTTTTTTCGGTTTCTCCATTTTTATTTTTTGTAAAAACAATCAATTGTTTGTCTTTCAAAAATTCGTCGGCAATGGCTACTGCTTCTTCCATATAACCTCCACCGTTGTCACGAAGATCAATTACAAGCGATTGAATACCACTTTGTTTCAGTCTTGTTAAACCGCTTTTGAATTCCTTATAAGTTGTTTCCGCAAATCGGTTTATTTTGATATAACCCGTATTATTTCCGAGCAAAACAGCTGCGTCAACACTTTTTATCGGGATAACATCTCTTCTAACTTTAAATTTCAGTTTCTTTTGTTCCGATTTTCTAAAAACCGTTAATTCAATTTCAGAGCCTTGAAGTCCTTTTAATTTGGAAAACAAACTGTCTGAAGGCAATTTTCTTCCAAACAATTTCGTTTTTCCTGCAAATAAAATTCGGTCGCCTGATTTTATTCCGGCTTTCGCCGAAGGCCCGTTTTCAATTGGCTTGATGATCGCAACTGAATCTTTATACATATAAAAATTAATTCCAATTCCAACGAAATCACCTTTCATGCTTTCAGCAACTTCGGCTTGTTCGCTTGGCGGAATATATACAGAATGCGGATCTAATTTGGAAAGAATATTATCAACCGTAAGATTTACGATTGAATCTGTATTGATGCTATCGACATACTCATTATTAATGAAGTCTATCAGTTTGTTGAGCTTGGTTTTAGAGTAATTTTTAGCCAAAAGCTGCTCATCTGCGGGAGCATTCATCAAGCTTCCGAGTACGATTCCAAGAGCAAAAGTCGCCCCGATAACAATTGGCAAATATTTCGAATTGAATTTCATTTACTCTTCTAAAACAGGAATATGTTCGACTTCAATGCCTGCTTTTATTAAAAATTGAATTCCAGAATCATCACGATATCCATCTTTGTACACCACCCTTTTTATTCCGGATTGGTGTATCAATTTACTGCATTCTTTACAAGGCGAAAGTGTAATATACAAAGTCGCACCTTCACAAGATTGTGTTGACCGAGCGACTTTTAAAATCGCATTTGCTTCTGCATGAAGAACATCCCAGCGGGTCAATCCTTCTTCATCTTCACAGCAATTTTCAAATCCAGATGGTGTTCCATTGTATCCATCAGAAATAATCATTCGGTCTTTTACGATAATGGCGCCTACTTGTTTGCGTTTGCAATACGAAAGCAAACTCCATTCTTTTGCTATTCTCAAGTACGCTTTATCGTATTTGTTTAATTTTTTTATCTCCATTTATTTTATCTGTTCCAAATTGGGCTTTCAATAATCATTGGAATCACAACTCCAACAATAAAAGCCGACATTACAAGTGCCCAATCGCGTTTTGAAAAACGAAATACGGTTTGCACTATATATGACAGTATCAAAGCTACAAAAACTACAACTAATTGTGCTGCTTCGATTCCTAACGCAAATTCCCCTAAAGGTAATAATTTTGACGTTGCAGTGCCTCCTAAAATTGTTTTAAAATAATTCGAGAATCCAAGTCCATGAATTAATCCAAAAAACAACGTTACGATGAAGATCAAATTCACGCCTTCATTTTTAGTAGCTTTTCCAGCTGTAAACAAATGATATAAGGCAGTTATCAAAATCGTAATTGGTATTAGGAATTCGACAAGATTTACTTTTACAGTAATTATTCCAAAAACAGAAAGAATTAATGCTACCGTGTGGCCGATTGTAAAAACCGAAACCAAAAGCAAAATTCGTTTCCAATCCTTAAAAGTATAAGGAATCGTTAGTGCGATTAAAAAAAGAACGTGATCGTAGGCGTGGATATCTAAAACGTGTTTTAATCCTATCTGAAAATAAATCCAAAATTCTGACATAGGGGTATTTCTATTAAATGATTAGGGGATGTAAACTTACGACTTATTTTGAAAATTTCGTGAAGCCCATCTGTAAAACAACGTAAAAAGTTGCGTTAAATTTTATGAGAAATTTAAAATCGTTAAATTAAAATAAGGTTTATATTTGTGTTAATAAAACTTTACAATTATGTCATTTTCAGAATTATTTGATAGCGAATTCAAACAAAGAAATAAAGGGCACTTTTCAGCTATCGTACGCGTAGCATTAGCAGACGGAGTTGTGTATCCAGAAGAAAAAGAGTTCTTAGATAAATTGGCTTCTCGTTTAGAAATAACAGAGTCAGAATATGAAGAAATTCTTAGTGATCCTTTAAAATATCCTATTAATCCGCCATACTCTTATGTACAGCGTTTGGAGCGTTTGTATGACCTAACACGTATGGTACATGTTGACCATCATCTAGAAGACAAACAAGAAGTACTTCTAAAAAAGATAAGTGTCGCTCTTGGTTTCACGCCAAGCAACGTAGATTATATTATTGCAAAAGCATTATCATTAGTTGACAAGAAAGTTGACGGAGATACTTTTATTTACGAAATGCAACACATGCATAAATAATAGTTTTTCATTTTCCAATTGCAGTTTATAATTTAACTGAATCGAAAATTGAAATCCATTTTAAATTATAAACCCGACAGATTTTTGAAATCTGTCGGGTTTTTTCATAAACTAAATTGCGGATCAATCCTTAATTAATTGTAAACCCAATTTTCCATGCTGATTTTGAGAATCGTTTGCTGTAATCTCGTAAGTGTAATTCCCTTTTTCCAAAGGTATTTCTCCAACATAATCAATAGGTTGCAAAGTATAGGTCTTCCCGTCTATTTGCAATTCAACAAATGCATAACGATAGGCCAGCGAGAAAACTTTATAGGTCGACTTCTGTCCTGAATTTAAATTTTCAAAATTCACATTTCCCGTCGAGGTATTTACTGTAATATTTTGAAAATTAAATTTACTCGCATTCGACAATCGAATTTTTAATTCAGACGAATCGTCATTAGAACATCCAAATAAAGCTAAAGCTATGACAACAATAATAAATATATTTTTCATAAGTCTATTTTTATTAAAAGATGCTCAAAATGCAAAAAGGTTGCGTTCAGAAAAAAAATCCTATAGCTATTATACTTCTGCCATAAATTCTTCAGCTTTTTCGACCATGTTTTTGCTTCCGCAGAAAAACGGAACCCTTTGGTGTAATTCGGTCGGCTGAATTTCCATAATTCTTCCAAAACCATCTGTTGCTTTTCCGCCAGCCTGTTCTGCGATAAACGCCATTGGATTACATTCATATAATAAACGTAACTTTCCTTTTGGTGCTTTTGAGCTTGTCGGATAAATATAAACACCGCCTTTAATCATATTTCTATGAAAATCGGCAACCAAACTTCCTATATATCTAGAAGTATAAGGTCTGTCTTCTTCTTCGCGTTGACAATATTTGATGTAATTTTTTACTCCTTGCGGAAAATGAACATAATTTCCTTCGTTTACCGAATAGATATTTCCGTTTTCAGGAAACCTCATATTTGGGTGCGAAAGGTAAAATGTACCAATTGCTGGATTTAATGTAAATCCGTTTACGCCATGACCTGTGGTATAAACCAACATAGTCGAAGTTCCATAAATTACATAGCCTGCTGCAACTTGATTGATTCCCGGTTGTAAAAAATCCTCGCTTGTTACCGGAGTTCCTATTGGGGTAATTCTTCTGAAAACAGAAAAAATAGTTCCCACAGAAACATTTACATCAATGTTTGAAGATCCGTCAAGCGGATCCATTAAGATCACGTACTTATTATTATGACTGTTGTCGCTCCCCTGAACAGTTATAAAATCGTCGTTTTCTTCAGAAGCAATACCACAGACAATCTCACGGTTTATTAACGTCTGGATAAATACTTCGTTTGCATAGACATCTAATTTTTGCTGGTCTTCTCCTTGAACATTCTGTTCGCCTGCGGCGCCGATGATGTCCACTAGTCCGGCTTGATTTACTTTATAGTTGACAACTTTTGCTGCCAAACGTATAGAGTTGATAATACGGGAAAGCTCTCCCGACGAATACTGAAATGCTTTTTGGTTCTCAATAATAAACTCTCCCAGTGTTTTATTGCGTTCTTCCATTACTATATCGTTGTAGTTTTATTTTTAAGTCACAAATATCGTTTATTTTGTGAGAATGATTTAAAAATTATGTTGTTAGTTTGCTACTATTGTATATTTGCTAATTATCAGCAAAAAGTACCTAGTAAAAAAACGCTTTTTTAGCTAATAAACACTTAATAATACGAATATATGAATATTAGAAAAGGAAATCCTGAAGACATGAAATCGGTGTTAGGGCTAATTCAGGAGCTGGCGATATTCGAAAAAGAACCCGAAGCGGTCGTTGTTACGGAAGAAGATTTGATTCGTGACGGTTTTGGCGAAAAACCATTGTTTCATGTTTTTGTAGCAGAGATCGAAAACGAAGAAAAGCAAAAAGAAATTGTTGGAATTGCACTATATTATTATCGCTATTCTACCTGGAAAGGAAAAACAATACATCTTGAAGATTTGATTGTAAAAGAAAAAATGCGCGGTACTGGATTAGGTTCGGCACTTTATTCTGAAATCATGAAACAAGGAAAAAGAGATAATGTAAGAAGAGTCGAATGGAATGTCTTGGATTGGAACACTCCCGCAGTTAAATTTTACGAGAATTCGGGCGCAAGAATTCTTGACGAATGGAGAGTTGTTCAAATGGATGAAGCAGGACTAAATTCATTTCTAGAAAAATTATAATATAAAAACAGTAAGATTTCGCCCCAAACTGAAATCTAAAATCTAAAATCTATAAATTAATAATGAGAGTATTTAAATTTGGAGGAGCATCTGTAAAAGATGCAGATGGAATTAAAAACGTTTACGACGTTTTGCAAAAAGTGGGTTACGAAGATGTGATTTTGGTTGTTTCGGCAATGGGAAAAACCACAAATGCTCTTGAAGTTGTAATCAAAAATTATTTTGACAAATCGCCTGAGCTGAATTCTTCGGTACAGGAAATAAAAAAATACCACAATCAAATCTTATTGGATTTATTTGAAGACGAGAAACACCAAGTTTTTGCAGCTGTTAACGAGCAATTTGCAGAACTTGAATATTTCTTAGCGCATAACAAATCTCCAAATTACAACTTTGTTTACGATCAAATCGTAAGTTTTGGAGAATTGATTTCTACCAATATCTTAAGCCACTACATGAATTTCCGTGGTATTCAAACACAATGGCTTGATGTTCGTAACTTCATCAAAACCAATGCAAATTACAGAGATGCAGAAGTTGACTGGGAAACGACGCAACAAAACATCAGCAAAAATGTTCCAAGAAAACAATTAAATATCACACAAGGATTTTTAGGTGCAGACGAAAACAACTTCACTACAACTTTAGGTCGTGAAGGTTCTGACTACACTGCGGGAATTTTTGCTTACTGCTTAAATGCTGAAAGTGTAACAATCTGGAAAGATGTTCCTGGAGTTATGAATGCAGATCCGCGTTATTTTGAAAATGCAAGTTTGTTAAACCAAATTTCATATCGTGAAGCAATCGAATTAGCGTTTTACGGAGCAACGGTTATTCACCCAAAAACATTGCAACCATTACAGAAAAAAGAAATTCCGTTATACGTAAAATCATTCGTGAATCCTTTATTGAAAGGAACTTGCGTTTCTAAAGGTGTTGATTTAGAACCACAATATCCATGTTTTATCGTAAAAAGAGAGCAACTTTTGATTTCACTTTCTTCAATTGACTTCTCTTTCATTATGGAAGAAAACATCAGCGAGATTTTCGGATTATTCCATGAATTTAAAATCAAAGTAAACTTGATTCAGAACTCTGCAATTAGTTTCTCTGTTTGCGTGGAAGATAAATTTGGAAATTTCCCAGAATTGAATGCTATTCTTTCTAAAAAATTCAAAGTAGAATACAGCGAGAATGTAACTTTATATACGATTCGTCACTTTACGGAAGAAGCAGCGCAAACTGTTGAAACAAACAAAGAAGTTTTATTGAAACAAGTTAGCCGCGAAACCATGCAAATTGTGACTAAAGAATTAAATTAATATCGTTTTAAAAACAGGTAATTATCAATTCAATTTATAGAAAAAGGCTTCGCTTAATTGTGAAGCTTTTTTGTTTTTAGTCCTATATATTTCAAATGATTTCACTAAATTTATGTTTACCAAAACTGACTTAATTCCAGAATCATGGATTATAGAGAACCTTCCGAAGAACAAAAAAACAGATGGCAGAATGATCCAAACAATTGGGTTTGGGGAATGTTTTACTATAATCCGGAAGATCCAAGATTGTTTCCGCCAAAAAAATTCAAAGAGCTAGGATGGACGACCAACTTTGCCAATCCAAAATCGGTATTAGCATTATTGCTAATTATTGCTCCACCGTTGATTATCATATTTCTTGCTCGCTAATGCAGCTTTGCAAAACTCAAAATTTCAGCATCTGATTTTCCCAATTATAAATACTACTTTTGACTTTTTAGAGTTAAAGTATTTATGCTGAAAAAATTACTGTTTTTAACGGTTTTCATCTGGTTTTCTGGGCTTCATGCACAGGAAACAGAATCAGCGTACAAAACCAAAAAAATCATTGCAGTTCGCGACACAATTCGTTTAGAAAACGTCAGCATAAATTCGAGTTTTTTTCAGCTTTTAAATACTAAAAACCAACCCATTGATTCGAGTTTTTACAAAATCAATTTCGAAAAAGGAACATTGCTTTTAAACGAAAAATTCACCTCGCTTTCGGATACTTTAATCGTCAATTATTTAAAATATCCTGATTTTATTACAAAAGAATACAGTCTTTACAAATCAGATCAAGTGGTAAGCAACGAAGCTGGATCTGAAAAACTATACAAAATTGACAACGCCAACACCAAAAAAGTCGTTCCTTTTGATGGATTAACTACTTCTGGGAGCATCACCCGTGGCGTTACTGTTGGAAACAATCAAAACACGGTTTTAAATTCAAATCTAGATTTACAGATTACGGGAAAAATCTCAGACAAAGTCAGCCTTCGGGCATCGCTCCAAGACAATAATATTCCGTTACAAAATGGTGGTTATTCTCAAAAATTGGATCAATTTGACAATATTTTTATGGAGCTTTTCAGCAACGATTGGAACATTCGCGCAGGCGATGTCTTTCTGGAAAATCATAAAACTCAATTTCTAAATTTCGACAAAAAAGTCCAGGGACTTTCGGCGAGTTTTAATTTTGATACAGAAGAAAGCAAGACCAATGTTTTTGCTTCAGTCGCTTTTGTAAAAGGACAATATGCAAAAAGTACTTTTACAGGTCAGGAAGGAAATCAAGGTCCGTATAAGCTAAAAGGTCAAAATGGCGAATTGTATGTCTTGGTTATTTCGGGTTCAGAACGTGTTTATGTGAATGGCGTTTTGCTGAAACGTGGCGAAAACAATGATTATGTAATTGATTATAATGCCGGCGAAATTGTGTTTACGTCACTTTTTACGATTACTTCTGAAATGCGTATCAATATCGAATACCAATATTCTGAGCGAAATTACAACCGCCTTGTAACTTACGCTGGTGGCACACATGAAAACAAAAATTGGAGTTTTGGCGGTTACATTTATTCTGAAAGCGATTTCAAAAATCAACCGTTGCAGCAAAACCTTTCTGCAGATCAAGTTCAAGTTTTGAAAGATGCTGGAGATAATCCGGACTTAATGAAAGCGCCTTCTGCCTACGAAGATAAATATGCTGACAATAAAATTTTGTACAAAAAAACATTGATCAATTCGGTTGAAGTTTATGAATATTCAAATAATCCGGCTGATGTTTTATACAATGTAAAATTCAGCTTGGTTGGAAATAATGCTGGAAATTACATCATTCAAAACAATAATTCCGTTGAAAGAATTTACGAATATGCTCCTCCAATAAACGGAATTCTCCAAGGAAATTACGAACCTATAGTGCAATTGGTTCCGCCAATAAAACTGCAAGTGGCTACTTTTTTAGGAAAATATAATCCGAATGAAAAAACGTTGGCAGATTTTGAACTTGCTGTAAGCAACAATGACAAAAATTTATTCTCAGGAATTGACGACGGAAACAATGAAGGAATTGCTTTTAAGACCAATCTTAAAAAACGTCTTTTTACCAAAACTTGGACATTGGATGCCTTTGCAAATTATCAATATGTTGCGGAAAATTTCAAATCAGTGGAGCGATTGTACAATATTGAATTTAGTCGTGATTGGAATTTAAATTCGACACTTTTGGGAAATCAAAGTCTGCTGACAACAGGAATCAATTTTGATTTATTTGCCAAAAAGAAAACGTCAAATATTGGTTTGCTGACTTACCAATTTGAAAAATTAGATTTCAGCGAAAGCTATAATGGAACTCGCCATACGACATCGGCATTTTTTAAAATAAAAAAATGGACTTTTGAAAATCAAGGAAGCTTTTTAAATTCTGACGCAACGGCTTCGACATCAAAATTTATTAGAAATCAAACCCGAACAAAATATCATTTTGGCAAAAATTGGGTTGGCGCGAGCATGCAACTCGAAGACAATCAAGAAAAAGACAAAACCACTAATCAGTTTTCGGCCTTGAGCCAAAGATTTTCAGAATATGGTGCTTTCATTGGTCGTGGCGACAGTACAAAAGTTTTTGCCGAAATAGGTTTTTTACAACGCCGAAATGATAGTTTGCAAAACGGATTATTGCAACATGTAAACAATTCACAAACCTATTATTTAAAATCAAAACTGATTCAGAACAAAAAAACAAATCTGGCGGTTTATATGAGTTATCGTAATCTGGATTTTACCGATCCAAATCGAGGCAATGAACCCTCTTTAAATTCTCGCATTCTATATAATGACCGATTTTTTAATCAACTGATGCAAATTGGAACCGCTTATGAAACCAGTTCGGGAACAATCGCACAGCAGGAATATACGTATATTGAAGTTCCGACTGGACAAGGAGTTTATACTTGGAACGATTATAATGGCAATGGAATTCAGGAATTGGAAGAATTTGAAATTGCTCAATATTCAGATCAAGCACGATTTATCAGAATCTTTTTGCCGAACCAGATTTACATCAAAACCAATCAGAATAAGTTTTCGCAATCACTGACATTAAATCCGACGCAATGGCAAAATGAGAAAGGACTTAAAAAATTTGCTTCCTATTTCTATAATCAAACATCGTTTATTATGGATCGAAAAGTGAAAAGCCAAGGCCAACGTTTGGAATTGAATCCGTTTGATTCATCAGAAGAAAATATTTTGGGACTAAATTCGAGTTTAAGAAACAGTCTATACTTTAATAGAGGAAAACAAAAACACTCTGTAACGTATTCTTATCTGGTTAACAAAGGAAAAAATTTACTTTCTGTAGGTTCACAAAATGTGACGAACAATTCACATCAGTTGCAATACACGCATTTGTATCAAAAGACATGGCTTTTCAATTTTTTCACCAAAACCATAAAAACCAATTTAGTTTCAGAAGATTTTGCCGAGAAAAACTATGACTTAAGAGGGTATCAAATTGCACCGAAAATCAGTTATTTATTCTCAAAAAACACCAGTTTGGATTTCTTTTATGAATTTCAGAATAAAGAAAACCAGATTGGCAATTTAGAAACTTTGGTTCAAAACAGGCTTGGCACTTCATTTTCATTTGCGGGAGAAAAAAAAGTGACTTTAAATGGCGAGTTTTCATTTTATCAAAACAAATTTGACGGAAACGAATTTTCATCTGTCGGATTTCAAATGTTGGAAGGACTTCAAGCGGGACAAAACTTGGTTTGGAAACTGCTTTTGCAAAAGAACATCACATCATTTTTAGATGTCAATTTGAACTATCAAGGCCGCAAAAGTGAGACCGGAAATACCGTGCACACAGGAAATGTACAGCTTCGTGCATATTTTTAATGGGATGCGAAAAAGATGACAATAAATTGCGTAATTTTAATTGAAATTTAAACATGTAGCCTTATGAAAAAATTATTATTGCTTTGCTTTTTAGTGGTTTTCTCATCTAATTTTTACGCACAAGATGCCACAACAAAAGCTACTAAAAGCCAAACAGAAGCCGCTGCAAAAAAAGCAAAAGCTGACGCAAAAAAAGAAGCTGATAAATCGAAAAAAGCTGCAGATGACGCAACAGCTGCGGCATCAAAAGCTAAAAAACAATCAGCAAGCGATGCTAAAAAAGCTGCTGACAAATCTAAAAAAGCAGCAGACGACGCAACCGCAACTGCTGCAAAAGCAAAAAAAGATGCTGCTAACGATGCTAAGAAAACAGCAGACAAAGAAAGTGCAAAAGCAAAAACCGAAGCTGACAAAGCTAAAAAGACAGCCGCAAAAGCTGATGCTGCAAGCAAGTCTGCGACAAAAGATGCTACAGCCGCAAAAAAATCTGCTACTAAAACTGTAAAAGAAACGAACGAAAAAGCTCCAAAAGTACCGGACAAAGTTACTGGAGAGTACAATGGAAAAAAAGTATATACAGGTCCAAAAGGTGGCAAATATTACATCAACAAAAATGGAAATAAAACTTATATCCAAGATTAAGACCATTTTATTGCGATCAAACAAAAAGGAACTCATTGCTAGTTCCTTTTTTTGTGCTTAACATAGAAGTAACTTTGCTTTTTAAATCATCACGATTTCACTTTCTTTTTAACGAAATATAAAGCCTGAATGGCTTTATAGAGTTAATAATTTAGTAATATGTCCGAAATATCATAAAAAACATATTTCTTTATCTTCGTTTTTTAAAAAGCGTACAAACTTATGAGCATTGACTATTCTGCTAACAAAACAATTTTAGTTGCTCCACTAAACTGGGGATTAGGCCACGCCACTAGATGCATCCCGATTATTAAAGCGCTTCAGGAAAACAAATTTATTCCGATTATCGCTTCTGACGGAGTTGCGCTGGCTTTATTACGAAAAGAATTCCCGTACATACAGACATTAGAATTGCCTTCTTATCATATTGAATATGCTAAAAACGGCAAAAACTTCAAATGGAAATTGATTAAGAATCTTCCAAAGATGATTACGGCCATTTTAGACGAAAAAAAGATTGTCAATTCCTGGATAAAAAAGCATGGAATTGATGGTATTATTTCAGACAATCGTTTGGGGGTTTACAGCAAAAAAGTTCCTTCTGTTTTTATGACGCATCAATTGAATGTCATGACGGGAAACACTACTTGGTTTACCAGCAAATGCCATCAACATATTATCAAAAAATATACTGAATGCTGGGTTCCTGATTCAAATGAAGAAACAAATCTTACCGGAGATTTAGGCCATTTGAAAACAAACGATCTGAATTTAAAATACATTGGCCCTTTGAGCAGAATGAAGAAAAAGGAAACGCCAATAGTTTATGATTTGATGATTATTTTATCAGGGCCTGAACCACAAAGAACATTCTTGGATCAAAAACTTCAAAAAGAAGTGGCTAATTTTAAAGGGAAAGTGGTCTTTGTACAAGGTATTGTGGAGAAAGTGCAAAACAAATGGCAAGCAGGAAATGTCACATATTACAATTTCATGAATTCAAAACAGCTAGAACAAACCTTCAACGAAAGTGAATTTGTGCTTTGCCGTTCTGGTTATACGACTGTTATGGATTTGGCAAAATTGGGCAAGAAAGCATTTTTCATTCCAACTCCTGGACAATATGAGCAAGAATATTTGGCTATAAAACTTCAAAATGAAAATTTAGTGCCTTATGCATTGCAGGATGACTTTTCTATTGAAGATCTTTCAAAAGTAAAGTCGTATAAAGGATTGACACAATTTAAAAGTGATATTGACTGGGACGCTTTATTTTCAGTTTTTGAAGACAATTCGGCACAGTAAAAATTAAAAAAATCTGTATTAATCTGGTTCAAAAACCACTGATTAATACAGATTTCTACTGTGTTTTTAGAAGTTAAACTGTGCTTGTAAACGCAATAAATTTCCTTCTTGTCTATTAATTGGGCGAGCGCTGTCTACAAAAGTTCTATCGGCTACCACATATTCTGCTGTTAATTCAAATGCTTTGATTGGTTGCCATTCGATACCAAATTGGTAATCTCTTACGACATAACTTCTGGCATCTTTTTCATATTTCTTCCCTCCATCATAATATTGAAATTGAGCGTAAGGATAGATATGTTGCTTTTTGAAATCCCATTTATAATTCAGCAAAACATAACCTCCATTCAAATTAGTTTGGTCAACTGTATTGGTTACTGGGTTGTAACGCGGTCCTTTACCAATATTATATTCTGTTTGGATTCCGAAAGGTTTTGGATATAAAACAAAAGTCGCACCTACTCTTTCATCTTTCACATATTTAGGATCGTTAACAATTACGCCTGTTGAAATTTCGTCTGTAAAAGCCCACTTTCCATCGTAAGCTTGAATTCCAGGTTCGATAATCTGACTTCCAATTACAAAAGGATAACTAACTCTGGCTACGACATTCAAATCTCTGTTTGCATCTATTTTATTGGCGATTTGTCCATTATAAACCCCAAATGCAAATACACCAAAATCACCTGAACCTTTGTAGCCATCTTTTACCAACATTGCAAAACGCTCTCTGATTTCGGCAGGCGCCCAATAAAAAATGATTCCTAAATCACGTTCATTTGCTATTGAACTGTTTATAGCATCTGGACGATCCAATGTTAAACGTTGTGAACTCGATTGCATGTTGATGAATCCATACGGAATTTTACTTTGTCCTACACGAACACGATATTCTCTTTTCTTATCAAAAGAAAGATCAAAATACAAATCACGAACTTGAACAAAATTTTGTATTCCAGTAACTGGCGAACTAGCAAAATCCGGTTGGAAATAGAAGAAAACATTTGGATGAACTTGTCCCGAAAACACTAAACGAGCACGACGAATAAATAGTCCATTGTTTGCTTTTGCGTCTGGAGCAGTTGAAGTTGTCCCCCAAGATCTGTCACATTGCTCACAGGCAACTTTATCGTTTGTCGAAAACAAACCATTGTACCTGATTTGTGCATAACCTCTTAAAGAGATTTTATCGTACCAATGTTCCTCAACTCCTCCTCCAGATTTAGTTTCTGGAAGTTTTGATTTGTTGATCGAATCCAAAAGACGCATTACTTCATTTTTTACGTCTTGTTTATTTAATTCCTGAGCATTGGCTCCGAAAGCAAGCAGTAATAAAACTGCAATTACTATTTTTTTTATCATTTTTTCTTTTGCCCTTAGTTTCAGGATGCAAAGATGTATCACCTATGTTAACAAATCATTAACCAGATGTTACTATAATAAAAATTTAATGTTAGGCGACGAAGCCTAATGTTGATTTATTGTTAAAATCCTTGTTTTACGCCTTTTACAAAAACCCAGATTACAATTATTTAACTTCAGTTTTTTGCGTTTTATTCGCTTTTTCAAGCGTAAAAGAGAATTCTGAACCAATTCCGAATTCACTTTCTACATACACTTTTTCTTTATGCGCTTCAATAATATGCTTTACAATGGCAAGCCCTAAACCAGAACCACCTTCAGATCTTGTTCCGCTTTTGTCTACTCGGTAAAAACGTTCGAAAAGCCTTGAAATGTTTTGCTTTTCAACTCCTTCTCCGTTATCACTAATTCGGATCAAGACTTTTTTCTTGGTAAGATTTACGACACCAACTTCAGTTAAACCGCCTTCTTTTCCATATTTGATTGAATTCACAATCAAGTTTTCTAAAACCTGCTGTATTCTGTCCTGATCTCCACGAATAATTACCGATTGAACATTTTTGCTTTCAAAAGCCAGTTTGATTTTCTTCTTATCCGCTTTCATTTCTAGCAAATCGAAAACATTCTGAATCAATTCCACAATATCAAAATCGGTCATATTCAAATCTAAATCGCCTGATTCTAATTTGGTAATCATATCCAAATCTTCTACTATATAGATAAGACGCTCTACACCCTTTTCAGCACGTTTTAAATATTTTTTTCGAATATTCTTGTCGTCCATCGCACCATCAAGCAAAGTCGAAACATAGCCCTGAACAGTAAACAAAGGCGTTTTTAATTCGTGTGAAACATTTCCAAGAAACTCTCTACGGTATTGCTCACGAATTTCAAGCATTTCAATTTCGAGCTTTTTATCGGTTGCAAACTTTTTCACTTCGCGCGAAAGCGTTTCCATGTCAGTTGTTATCGGTTGATTGATCAGTGGCGTCGATTCTAATAAAGAAACCTCATCATAAATTTTCTTTACTCTTCTGTAAATAAAGCGCTCTACACGATATTGCAAAACCAAAAAAGAGAAAATATAAATTGAAATAATGAAAATTATTCCAAAAGCAATTTGATGTTTTAATTGGTTTTTATAAAACAAAGTCATCAGCATCAGCACAAATCCTGTTGAAAACAGACTTATATATAATGCCGATTTAATGGCAAATTTGTATGTTTTTTTAAAATTGATTTTCATTTATAGTTTTAACCATTAAGAGATTAAGAAAATTAAGTTTTGTTATGAGTTATTGTCTTTTCACTAAAATCACCATTTGAACTCAAAACAAAGTTAACTCAAAAACCATATAAGAAATTAAAGTTCACCATGAACCTAACTTCCTATATGGTTTATTTTATTTGATGCTGAAAAAAAATGAATCTGTTTTAATCAAGATTAAAACACTTAGCGCCTTAGTATCTTGGCAACTTAGTATCTTACAAAACTAAACTTCAAATTTATAACCAACTCCTTTTATTGTTTTAAAAAGATCTTCGCCAATTTTTTCACGAAGCTTTCTGATATGAACATCGATTGTTCTTCCTCCAACTACTACTTCATTGCCCCAAACTTTATCAAGGATTTCATCTCTTTTGAAAACTTTTCCTGGTTTAGAAGCCAATAAATAGAACAATTCAAATTCTTTTCTTGGCAAAGCAATTTCGACATTGCCTTTTATGATTTTGTATTCTTCACGGTTAATCTCGATGCCGCCAACATTTATAGTATCTGTAACGACTTCTTGTTCTTTTAACCTTCTTAACAAAGCCTTTACTTTGCTCACCAACAATTTCGGTTTTATTGGTTTTGTAATATAGTCATCAGCACCTGCATCGAAACCAGCCACTTGCGAATAATCTTCACTTCTTGCGGTTAAGAATGTTATGATAACATTATTTAATTCTGGAATTTTTCTGATGTGTTCACAAGCTTCCATCCCGTCCATTTCGGCCATCATTACGTCCATAATGATTAATTCTGGCAATTCTTTCTGAGCCTTTGCTATAGCCTCTTTTCCGTTTGAAGCTGTTACAATTTGATAGCCTTCTTGAGCAAGGTTATAGCCAACGATTTCTAAGATATCTGGTTCATCGTCAACTAATAAAATCTTAGTTTGTGTTTTTTTCATAAATAGCAAAAATTGAGATTTTAACATCAAATTTTCATTAATATATATTCGATGTTTTTTATTTCACAGCGTAAATATAACAATAAAACAACCGTTAAAAATTACGGTTAACGGTAATTTAATCTGGTAACAATTTGATAATCTTAGCAACACAAAAACATAACAAGTGGCTAACATGAACTTTACAATGCGGTTCTTTCTTTGCACAAAAATAAATCAAACACAACACTGAAATGAAATTCAATTTAAAATTTCTATTAATCACATTATTTATCTGTTCGATTTCGATCGCGCAAAACAAAGGTACGATTTCTGGCGTATTAACCGACAAGGAATCTAATAATGCATCACTTCCTTTTGCAAATGTTTTAATAAAAGGAACAAACATTAGTGCCAACACTGACATTGACGGAAAATATTCGTTAAGTGTAAATCCTGGAACATACACTATTGTTTTTAGTTTCGTAGGATATGAATCTGTAGAAAAACCTGTTACTGTAAAAGCTGGAGAAACAGTTACTGTTAACCAAATACTTTCATCAGGAAGTTATACTCTTAAAGATGTTGTTGTAAAATCAACAGCTAATAAAGAAAAAGAAACTGCTTTACTTTTAGACCAAAAAAATGCTGTAGTAATCAAACAAAGTATTGGTGCGCAGGAAATGTCTAGAAAAGGTGTAAGCGATGTTGAAGAAGGTTTGACAAAAGTAACCGGAATTTCAAAAGTAGGTTCAAGAGGAATATTTGTTCGTGGTCTTGAAGATCGTTACAACAACTTATTGATCAATGATCTTGCTGCTCCTTCAAACAGCCCATATTCTAAAATTGTTCCGCTTGATTTGTTTCCAACAAATATCGTAGGTGTAATTGACGTTTACAAAACTTTCAACCCGAACATTTACGGAGATTTTGCTGGAGGAACTTTCAATATCCAAACTTCAAAACCAACAAAAAACATTACTAAAATCAATCTTGGAGCAGGATACACAACTGGAAACAGCTTTAAAGATTTCTTGCTTTCTGGAGATGCAGATACTGCGGCAGGTTTCTTTGGATTTAATGGAAAAGACAGAGAATTGCCAAGTTTCTTAGGTGAAACTGCTGGAAGAACAACTTTCACACAAGATCAAGCATTAAACTCTGTAAGCGGTGATAAAGGTTTTAACGTAAGTAAAAGCAAAAGCCCGCTTAACTCAAGCTTCAATTTTTTACACGCAGAAAAATTTGACTTAAGCAACAACCGTAATGTTTCATATTTATTATCTCTTAATTTCGATAATAACTTTGCAGTTAGAGAAGGTGTTAACAGAACACTACAAACTCTTGGTGACAAATACAACAATGATTTCATCAATACGGAATACCGTTTCAAAACTAGTACTTCTGCTTTAGTGGGTGTAAACTATTCAGCTGAACGATACAAATTATCTTTCAATACTATCTACCTAAAAACTACCTTAAACTCAATCTTAGATCAGTACGGAGTTTTAAGCAACAATGGTATCAACAACAACTTTATCCGTACGAATCAATTGGATAAAACAGATTACTTAAATGCTCAATTATTAGGCGAGTACAATTTGACAGAAGATAAAAACCAAACTTTAAAAGGTGGTGTATCTTATGCAAATACAAAATATGGTCAACCAGACAGAAAATTCTATACTGGTACTCAGGAAACTGAAAATCAAATCAACACTTCTTATGGAGCAAACAATTTCTTACGTCAATATTTAAGTGTTGATGGCAATGTGTATGTTTCAGGATTGTTAGAGTACAACTTAAAATTTGGAAAAGAAAAACAAAACAAATTGACTGTTGGTTATAACGGAAACTTTTCTAAAATGGAATCTTCTTACCGTTTTGTTGCAAGTTATGGTAGTGCATTTTCATCAAATGACATAAATAATATTGATACTAAAATTAGAACTGACATCAGCAATGGTTCTGTATATTTTGCTGAAAGCTCAAACGCAACTTACAAAGTAAAACTTAACGAAAGCGCTAATGCAGGTTATGCAAACTTATTCTGGAAATTTGCTGACAAGTTTGAACTTAATGGAGGTTTAAGAGTTGAAAACACGATCAAAGAAACACATTTCAGAACTTTAGGTTCTTTTGATGATCCATTCAAAGTAAAAACATACAACAATCTTTATGTTTTACCTTCTGTAAACTTGAAATACTTAATGACGGAAACATCTAATATTCGTTTCGCAGCAAGTAAAACGTATACAAAACCAGTTGTAATGGAAGCTTTCCCGATTTCATACATCAATGCGGATAACACTTCTACACAAGGTAACTCATTATTGAAAAATAGCGACAACTATAATGTTGATTTGAAATATGAAATATTCCCAACATCTAAAGAAATGTTAGCTTTTGGTGTTTTTGGAAAATATATTGACAATCCAATCGAAAGAACATTTATTGCAAACGCTACGTCGGGGACTGTGACTACTTTCTTAAATTCAGACAATGCAACTTTATACGGAGCAGAAGTTGAGTTCCTTTTAGGATTAAACAGAATTAGTGACAAACTAGAGCATTTCTCTTTCGGATTAAATGCTTCATTAATGTCAACAAAAGTAAATGTTGCTAAAACATACGAATCTCAAGATGAGGACGGAGTTGTGACTGTTAAAAATTCTATCGAAACGCACCAAACAAGATCATTACAAGGTGCATCAGATTGGTTAGTAAACTCTGATTTGAAATACGAATTCAATTTAGGTAAAGATTGGACAAACACTATGTCTCTTGTTTATGGTGTATTCGGAAAAAGAATTTATGCAGTAGGAACAAACGGTCAGGATAATACTTATGAATTACCTGTTTCTCAATTGGACTTTGTTTGGGGAAGTAAAATTTCAGAACATTTTGATGTGAAATTTACAGCAGACAACTTACTAAACCCTGCAAGACAATTGGAATTTGGAAACAACGGAACTGTAAAAGTTGATGAACCTTCTTTATTAGCAAACAGCTACAAAAAAGGTGTAGGATTCTCAGTTAAAGTTGGATACACATTCTAATATTAAGAACATAACAAATAAGAAAGCTCCAGATATCTGGAGCTTTTTTTTTGAGATTACCTAAACTCCTAACTGTTTACATCATTTTTTAATAATTGTAAGATAATATTTAAATAATATAAAGCAATAATTATCCTATTAATTTTATCTAAACAAAATTAAACTTTTATGAAAAATATAAAACTACTTATATTATCCTTATTCTTTTTTGTAAAGATAGGATTTGCTCAAAATTACATAACCTATAGCTCTAAGGACAGAACAATAGATCTTGATTCGGGAGTAGAAGGAACGGTTGATATTACCGTAAATTGTTACGGAAATAATGGCGATTCTTTAATATATCTTGACGCATTAACATCATGCGGAAACAATGATGGAATTTTCTCAACTAGCTATACAAATGGAAATACACTATCACCAGGCGAGAGCACTATAATAAGATATAAATTCAAAAAAAGCGTCACAACAAACACGCAAATCATTTACAAATTCTCTACAAATGGTAGCTGCACACAGGATGAATCTAATATGATTAAAATAACCGTAAACTACAAAGCAGGAACAACAACAACTACACCACCGCCCTTAACATATCCAAATTTGATTTATATAGGAGATGGCCCAGCCACAGCCACTAATATCACAATAAACGCAGGAGATACACCGCCTCTTTTGAATGGTTCAACAGCAGGAAACTACACTACCTATAAATGGTTCAAAACAACGAGTGATTTCGCTTCTTATCAAGAAATTCCGGGCGCAACAAATTATTTTTATTCTCCAGGCAAGCTTTTCGTAACAACTAAATTTATCCGACTCAGGATATCTGAAGTTCCTGAAAGCTCTAGTAATGAAATTACCATAACCGTAGTTCCAGCTCCTATCTTAAACAATGTCATTACATTAAATGGTACTATAGTTGAAGGAAGCATGCCTACAGGAGGATTAGGTGACCCAAATTCTTATTTATATTCTTGGTATATAATTGACGAAGATGGAGACAATTATCAACTCCCCGATACATCGTCAAATTTAATACTAACTAATCCACAATTCACTGCATACTTAAATTCAACGCATAATTTTATATTAAAAAGGATGGTATCTTCTGGAAACCAAATTTTAGCAAGCAATGGTATCACATTACCACATATCACACCGATACAAAACAACTCTATCTCAATTAATGGCAATATTGTTACTGGAAGCGTCCCTACTGGAGGCCTAGGTGAGTATAAATATTCTTGGGCAATTTATTATACTGGTGATCCTATAGACTTTGATGAAACTACCAAAGATCTAGATTTAACTTCTCATCTCAATCAAATTAATACAATTTTACAAATTGATAGTGCAGCAAAATTAGTTAGAATAGTAACATCTGGAGCATCTTCAACTAGCAATAAATTAAGCCTAGGGGGATTGGCGGCCAAAACTATAAGTACGAATTATTCTTTAGCACCAACTGTTTATCCAAATCCTACTTCAGAAGTTATAAACTTCACAACAAATTCTCCTAGCACTCAAGAAATAGAAATACTACTTTACCTAGAAAGATCAAATAACACACAATCAATTTTCAAAGGTGCAATTACATCAAATCAAATTTTTACTTGGCATATTCCCGCAAATTATCCAAAAGGAATATATTTCTATAAAATTATATCCAATAACGAAGAAATCAAATCTGGAAAGATTATATTTCAATAAATTATTTCAGAATTTAAAAAAGGCCCTGTTTATCGGGGCTTTATTTTTTTTAAAACTCCTTAACATTCCCTTCACATTTTAATCAATTTTTGGTAACTGTAATGTAATGTTCAGATAACACCTCAAAGAGATTAACATCCTAATTTTGACAAAAATAAAAACGAATAATACAACACAAAAACTATGAAAACTAAAATTCTTGCTTTAGCACTTGCTGCAGGTTTATTTTTTAATTCTTGCTCAAGCAGCGATGACTCAACTCCTGTTACACCTCCTGCTACAGGCGAAATTACAGGTCCTATCACTGCAAACAAAACTTATGCTTACGGAAACTACACTTTAAAAGGAATTGTAAAAATCAATTCAGGTGTAACTGTAACTTTTGACGCAGGATCTACAATCACTATAGACAAAGCTACCGGAGACAATGCTTTAGTTGTTTTGAACGGAGGAAAACTTATCATCAACGGAACTGCTGACAAACCAGTTGTGTTTACAGAAAAATCTAAAGTTCCAGGTTCTTGGGGAGGTATCATCATGTATGGTGATGCACCTGCAAAAGTTGCTGGAGGAGGAACTTCTTCTACATCTGAGGACGGAAACAACATCTCTTACGGAGGATCTAACGCAACTCACAATGGTGGTTCATTAAACTATGTAAGAGTTGAGTACGCTGGTTCTAAATTAGCAGACGGTAACAAAGAAAACAACGCTTTCACATTCTACTCTGTAGGTTCTGGAACAACTTTAGATCACTTAGTAGCTTACAAAGGTGCTGATGACGGATTCGAATTCTTCGGAGGAACTGCAAGTATGACAAATGCTATTTCTTACGGAAATACTGATGACTCTTTTGACTGGCAAGATGGATGGCAAGGTCAAGCTAATACTAACTGGTATGCTTACCAAACTGGAAAAGGAAACTACGGAATGGAAATCGAAGCATCTGCAAATGACAATGCTTTCGGACCTAAAGTTTCTAACATTACTTTAAAAAGAGAATCTACTAACGTTCCTGAAGGTGCAGACAACCAAGTTGATGCTTTCCAATTCAAAAGAGAAGGTAACGGAGAATACAGCAACATCGTTGTTGATGGTTACGGAAACTTTACAGTTCCAAATAGCACAACTACTTACCAAGGTGCAGTAGTTAGTATCTTAGATGCTGCAACTAACACACACCAAGTAAATACTGGAAAAATTAAAATTTTAAATATTAAAATTTCTAACACAACAAACATCATCCCAATCGCTGGTGCTACAGGTTTCACAGTTGCTTTCCCAACTGGAACTTTCACGCCAAGTTCTACAGCAACTGGAGCTTCATTAACTGCTGGAGCTTGGGCTACAGTTGACGGTGTAAGTTTGATCAAATAATTTACTTCGAACATAAATTGTTAAAAACATCCTAAATATTTAGGATGTTTTTTTTTGGCGTAATTTTTGTAATTTTTTTTGTATATTTACGTATCAAATAAATGCGATGGCAAAAAACTACTTTTATATTACATTCTTATTGGCTTTTTTCTTTACTGTAAGTGTCTCGGCACAAGACAGTAAACAATTACCAAAACCTCAAGAATCTACTTCTATTGAGGGTCTAAGCTTGTACCCTAACCCAGTCACTAACGGAAAAGTATATATTTCGACCAAAAATGATTTGGAAAAAGAAATCATCATCTTTGATCTTCTAGGTAAAAAAGTATTACAAACGCATTTGACTTCACGAGAATTAAGCGTTGCAGATTTAGTTCCAGGTGTTTATATCATCAAGATAAGTGAAGAAAATGCCTCCGCAACCCGAAAATTAATCATCAGATAAAATATAAAAAGCTCCAACAGGAGCTTTTTTTAGTCTACAGCCTCAGTTACGAGTTCACAGGTCTAAGTTGAGATTGAAAACTACGACTGAAAACCGCTACTAAAAGCTAAAAACAATATCTTTGCAAAAAAAAGTTTTGATCACAGCCAACGATATATTTACCATTTCAAGTCAGAAACAATTTGAAAAAATAGCACTAAAAGTGTTTCGTTTTCAACACGAAAGCAATAAGGTATATCGTGATTTCTGTGATTTTTTGAATATAAATCCGCAACAGGTAAAAACATTGAAACAAATTCCGTTTTTGCCAATTCAGTTCTTCAAATCCCACGAAGTGGTTTCGAATTCTGATTTTCCTCAAGTTACTTTTACTAGCAGTGGAACAACCGGAATGGTTACAAGTCGCCATTTAGTTACCGATGTTTCGCTTTATGAAGAAAGTTATCGTCAAGGATTTGCGCAATTTTATGGAAACATAGAAGATTACGTTGTTTTAGCCCTTTTGCCGTCATATTTAGAGCGCGACGGCTCTTCGCTAATTTACATGGTAGAAGATTTAATAAAACGCTCAAATCAGCCTGAAAGTGGGTTTTATTTACACAACTACGGAGAACTTACCCAAAAGCTAATCGAGTTAGATCAGTCTGGACAAAACATAATTTTGATTGGAGTAACTTATGCTTTATTAGATTTAATCGAAAAACATCAATTTCAACTTCAAAATACCATTATCATGGAAACTGGAGGAATGAAAGGAAAACGCAAAGAAATGATTCGTGAAGAACTTCATGAAATCCTTTGCAAAGGCTTTGGCGTTTCTTCTATTCACTCCGAATATGGAATGACTGAACTTTTGGCGCAAGCCTATTCTTTAGGAGATGGCATTTTCGAATGTCCGTCATGGATGAATATCTTGATTCGCGATCCAGAAGATGCACTAACTTATATTAGCGATGGAAAAACTGGCGGAATAAATGTTATTGATTTGACCAATATCAATTCATGTTCTTTTATAGCAACACAGGATTTAGGCAAAAAATATCCCAACAATTCTTTTGAAGTATTGGGACGTTTTGATAATTCTGATATTCGTGGTTGCAATTTGATGGTTCTTTAAAAAAGGTTTAATCGTTAATTTATGTAATCGTTTAATCGAAAAATCCAATCGTAAAAAACTTAATAAAAAGCCCAATATTCATTTGAACATTGGGCTTTAATATATTTAGCTTAAAAACGCTTTAGTATCGATTAAACTACACGAATCACGAAATAATTTTTCTTTCCGCTTTGCAATAACACAAATTGATTGTTGATCAAATCATTTGCAGTCAAAACAAAATCTTCTTTTATTTTTTCTCTGTTTACCGAAATAGAATTTGCAGTCAATGCACGTCTTGCTTCTCCGTTTGATTTAAAGAAACCTGTTTTTTCATTTAAAACTGTGATGATCTCTAATCCGTTTTCTAAATCAGCTTTTGCAATTTCCGCTTGTGGCACTCCGTCAAAAACTTCTAAGAAAGTTTTCTCGTCCAATTTCTTTAGATCTTCTGCTGTCGAATTTCCAAACAAAATATTTGAAGCTTGAATCGCTTTTTCTAATTCTTCTTTACTATGAACAAAAATCGTGATTTCTTCCGCTAATTTTTTCTGTAAAACTCGTAAATGCGGCGCCGCTTGGTGCTCAGCAATCAAAGCATCAATTGTTTCCTTATCTAAGAAAGTAAAGATTTTGATGTATTTTTCAGCATCGGCATCAGTTGCATTTACCCAAAATTGGTAAAATTTGTAAACAGAAGTTTTATCAGCATCCAACCAAACATTTCCACCTTCAGATTTTCCAAATTTAGATCCGTCTGCTTTTGTGATTAATGGAGTTGTCAACGCAAAAGCTTTGGCATTTTCGCCTCCCATTCTACGCACCAATTCTGTACCTGTGGTAATATTCCCCCATTGGTCAGAACCTCCCATTTGCAAAAGGCAGTTGTTGTTTTTATATAAATGATAAAAATCGTATCCTTGAATTAATTGATATGTAAACTCTGTGAAAGACATTCCTTCACCTTCGCCATTAATTCTCTTTTTAACCGAGTCCTTCGCCATCATGTAATTTACCGTGATTCGTTTTCCAACTTCACGTGCAAAATCAATAAACGAGAATTCCTTCATCCAGTCATAGTTGTTTACCATAATTGGACCATTTGGTTCATTTGAATTAAAGTCTAAGAAGCGAGACAGAACACTTTTGATTCCGGCAACATTTTTAGCCAAAGTTTCTTCGTTCAACAGATTTCTTTCGTCAGATTTCCCAGAAGGATCGCCAATCATTCCGGTCGCGCCACCCACAAGAGCAACTGGCTGATGACCAAAATTCTTTAAATGAACCAATAAAATAATCTGAACCATACTGCCAATATGCAGTGAATCTGCCGTTGGATCAAAACCAATATAAGCCGATGTAACCTCTTTTAGCAATTGTTCTTCCGTTCCTGGCATGCTATCATGGTACAAACCGCGCCATTTTAATTCTTCAACTAGATTCTTCATTTTTATAATATTTTGCGCAAATATAATCAATGGTATTGGCAATATCAAAAAGCAAAGACAATATCAAAAAAAACAATTCTAAAATTTCAATAACAGCCCATAAAAGCTTTAAATCAACCAAAAAGAAGCAAAATGTGGAAAACCGTAAAAAAGCCTAAATTATTTTATCTAGTTTCGGCAACCTAAATCACTTATATGAAAAAACTATTACTACTTGTATTATTCCTTTATTTCTCAGCGCTTAACGCGCAAATTTCTTTCGAAAAAGGTTATTTTATTTCAAATGACGGAACAAAAACGGAATGTTTCATTAAAAATATTGACTGGTACAACAATCCTGTTGACTTCAAATACAAAACCTCAATAAACGACACTGATATTAAAACCGAAACTATTGCGACTGTAAAAGAATTTGGCGTAGAAAACGGCGCAACATTTAAAAGAGCAAAGGTAAAAATTGATATCTCAGACAATCGATTAGAAAATATTTCAACTTCAAAGAATCCTGTTTGGAAAGAAGACACAATCTTTTTAAAAATATTAGTAGAAGGAAAAGCTACTTTATACTACTATCTTAATAAAGATGTAGCAAGATTCTTTTACGAAACAGCCAACGTTCCAACTGAGCAACTTGTTTACAAAGAGTTCCTTTTAGTAAATGACCAAACAGGAGCTCAAACAACAGAAGAAAACAATTATTTCAAACAACAATTGTTCAATAATGTAAAAAATGAAAATATCAGCGAAAATGAAATCAAAAAGCTGACATACAAAACTGAACCATTGGTTAAGCATTTCCTAAAATACAATAACGCTGATGCGAGCACAATTGAAAAAGCAACAAGCACTAAAAACAAGGGCATTTTTTCTTTGAAAGTATCTGCAGGTGCAAGCTTTAATTCTTTAACAGTAGACGGAGCTGAAAGTGCTGGATACCAAAATGTCAAATATGACAACAAAACCGAACCAACATTTGGCTTGGAAGGAGAATATATTTTTCCATTCAACAAAAATAAATGGAGTGTATTCTTGGGATTATTTTATCAAAAATACAAAGCCAGTCAAGATTATGGTGTGCTTTATAGCGTTAACGACGCCAAACATGTTGAACATCCATCATCAGTAGAATATTCTGGATTAAGTCTCCCAATAGGTGTGCGCCACTATTTCTTTTTAAACCAAAATTCAAAAATATTTATAAATGCGCTTTATGCTATTACCCTTAACGGGAAATTTACTTACGAATCAAAATATGTAAATTTGGATGGAGAAGCTCAAGGCAACTTTGGCGTTGGTGCCGGTTACAATTTTAAAAATAAAATTAGCGCCGAAATCAGATACAATTCTGGCAAAAATTTACTGAACAACTATATGCCTTTTTCTACAAATTTCAGCAGTGTAGACTTACTATTTTCTTATACTATTTTATAAAAAAGCTTATACTTTACACTAAAAGCAATTATACGAGGTCAGACTTGATCTCATATAATTGCTTTTTTCTATAAAACCTTTTCAACTTTGCACCTCTCTAACTTTGCACCTTTCAACCAAAAACTTATCTTTACAAAATGGTATTAGTAACTGGAGGCACAGGTTTAGTAGGTTCACATTTATTGCTTCATTTAATTGAAAATGGAGAAAAGGTTCGGGCTATCTACCGAAACCAAAATGGCATTCAAAAAACAAAATCGGTTTTTGAGCTTTATAAAAAAGGCGATTTATTTGAAAAAATAGAGTGGCTTGAAGCCGATATTTTAGATGTTCCTTCACTCGAAATTGCTTTTAACAATATCGATTATGTTTACCATTGCGCCGCATTAATTTCATTTGACCCAAAAGATGAAGATGCGCTTCGAAAAACCAATATTGAAGGAACTGCCAATATGGTTAATTTTTCGATTGCCAGAGAAATTAAAAAGTTCTGCTTTGTAAGCTCTATCGCCGCTTTAGGAGATTTAGCCTCACATGAAACTTATATCACCGAAGAAACCGATTGGAATCCTGAAAAGCCGCACAGCGATTATGCTATTTCAAAATACGGTGCCGAAATGGAAGTTTGGCGCGCTGTTCAAGAAGGCCTTGATATTGTAATTGTAAATCCAGGCGTAATTCTTGGACCGATTCCAAAAACAAAAGAACCACAACAAGGAAGTGCCGAATTATATTCAAAAGTCGCAAACGGATTATCATTTTACACACTCGGAAGCACTGGCTTTATTTCTGTTGATGATGTTGTAAAAACAGCATTTCAATTAATGAAAAGCGACATTAAAAACGAGCGCTTCACTTTGATAACAGAAAATGTCGTTTTTAAAGATATTCTCGACACCATTGCGTCAGTTTTGAAAGTCAAAAAACCATACATTCACGCAAAACCATTCTTGATGAATTTCCTTTGGATGGCTGATTCTTTTTTTGCGACACTGTTTTTCCAAAAAAGACGCTTAACGCGAGCAACAGCAAAATCTTCTTATACTAAAGATTTATATTCTAATGAAAAAATAAAAACCGCTCTAGGAACGGTTTTTCAAGATGTACATGAGTACATTATAAATATTTCAAAACTTTAATTATTGATCTAAAAGTTTCTCTCTTCCTCGCGGATTAACGTTTGCTGGATTCTCTGGACTTTTTATAGAATCTTTTGGTTTTTCAGACGCTTTCTTTTTAGCTTCTTTCGCCGCTTTTTTCTCCTCAATTTTAAGAATCGAATCTGTTGCTCGTTGTTTTACTTGCAATCGTTTCCCTAACTCATCATATAAATCTTTATACGTTTCATAATCGGAAGCGTAGTAAATATTGCTTTGAGCAAACTGCAGACTATCGACTTTGTATTTCTTGAAAATAAATTTCTTAGGATCTGATTCAACAGAATCTAAAGACAACGGATTTTGATATTTCATTGCCTCTAAAAGAGACAAATCGTACATAATATCAATCATTTTTCCTCTTTCAATAAGTCCTTTTGGCTCTTTTACAATCTCTTTTTTACAACTTACAGAAAGAAACAAAACCAATACTATAAATACAAAATTCTTCATTTCAGTTTTTTATCTATCAAACAACAATCTTTTTCCGGCGCGCACATCTTTTACTTTGAAATTGTTGTAAACCATTTCTCCGTTTACAAAAGTATGCGTGATTCTCGATTTGAATGCCATATTTTCAAAAGGAGACCATCCACATTTATACAAAATGTTATCAGAATTTACACTCCAAGGCAGGCTCGGATTGACAATTACCAAATCGGCGTAATAACCTTCTTTAATAAATCCTCTTTTTTCGATTTTGAAAATTTTAGCTGGATTATGGCACATTTTCTCCACAATTTTCTCCACACTAATTTTTCCTTGATGATGCGCTTCGAACATTGCTACAACAGCATGTTGCACAAGCGGACCTCCTGAAGGCGCTTTCAAATATGACTGCTGTTTTTCTTCTTTGGTATGAGGTGCATGATCTGTTGCAATAACATCTATGCGTCCATCATTTAAAGCTTTCCAAAGTTCAGCACGATCTTCAGCCGTTTTTACTGCAGGATTCCACTTGATGAAATTCCCTTTTGTTTTGTAATCTTCATCCGTAAACCAAAGATGATGCACACAAACCTCAGCAGTAATTTTTTTCTCTTCTAACGGAATTTTATTCGTAAACAACTCCATTTCTTTTGCTGTAGAAAGATGAAAAATGTGAAGTCTTGCACCTGTTTTTTTAGCCAAAGCCACAGCTTTTGAAGATGAAATATAACAAGCCTCGGCACTTCTGATCAAGTTGTGCGCTGTGACCGGAATATCTTCCCCATATTGTTCTTTAAAAGCTGCAAGATTATTTTGAATTGTAGTTTCATCTTCGCAGTGAACCGCGATCAACATTGGCGTACTTGAAAAAATCCTTTCTAAAGTCGCTTCGTTATCCACCAACATATTTCCAGTTGATGAACCAAGGAAAATCTTAATTCCAGCAACATTCTTTGGATTCGTTTTTAAAACTTCTTCCAAATTATCGTTAGTTGCTCCCATCATAAACGAATAATTCGCAAATGATTTTTGAGACGCAATCTGATATTTATCTTCTAAAATTTCTTGTGTAACCGCATTCGGAACTGTGTTTGGCTGTTCTATAAAAGAGGTAATTCCTCCCGCAACAGCCGCTCTAGATTCAGATTCGATATCGCCTTTGTGTGTCAATCCTGGTTCTCTAAAATGGACTTGATCGTCAATCGCACCTGGAATCAAATAATTGCCTTCTGCATCGATCACTTTGCAATCAGAAGTTTTTAGGCTGATGCTGTCTGAAACCTCAACAATTAAATCATTTTCGATTAGCACATCGCCTTCAAAAATTGATCCTTCGTTTACAATTTTAGCATTTTTGATTAAAATCCTGTTCATCGCCTTTTTTTTATAATGTATTGAATAATTTTTTTAATCGAAGAGAAATCACTCCAAGAATAGCTTCTTTAATAATGGCATTGCTCATTTTAGAAACTCCTTTTGTTCGGTCCGTGAAAATAATCGGCACTTCAGTAATCTCAAATTTACCACAATAAGTTCGATATTTCATCTCAATTTGAAAAGCATATCCAACAAATTTGATTTTGTTCAGATTTATCTTCTCTAAAACCTGTCTTTTATAACAAACAAAACCTGCAGTAGCATCGTGAATTTTCATTCCGGTGATAAACTTAACATATACCGAAGCAAAATACGACATTAAAACACGGCTCAAAGGCCAGTTTACAACATTTACGCCTTTTACATAACGAGATCCAATTGCTAAGTCAGCACCTCCAAAATGGCAAGCATCGTACAATTTTTCAAGATCATTTGGGTTATGCGAAAAATCGGCATCCATTTCAAAAATAAAATCATATTCACGCTCCAATGCCCATTTAAAACCATGCACGTATGCAGTTCCTAAACCTGATTTTTTTGCTCTTTTTTCCAAAAACAATCTTTCAGGAAATTCTTCCTGCAAAGCAATTACTTTATTCGCGGTATGATCTGGAGAATTATCATCAATAATTAAAAGATGAAAAGACTTATGTTGCGAAAGAACAGCTCTTACTATACTTTCTACGTTCTCAATTTCGTTATAAGTAGGAATTATGACAATACTATCACTCATTTTTTTCTCGGTAATTTCACCGCAAAAGTAAACTTTTTATAGCATTTGCTTCATAATAAATACATAATAAAAGTATTGATATAAAAAATTACTAATTTTGTGACACTATGATTGAACACCTTCATCCTCGAATTATTGAAAACAAAGACTGGGCAACTGCCTTATTTGTCCTAACCTTTGCTGTTGTTGCCATTACAAAATCAGCTTATGAGACTCGATTTTCGGAATTCAGCAAGCTAATTTTTTCTGATAAATATGCCAAAATCTATCGTGATAACAGCCACATGAAAAGCAGTTTCACTGTTGGATTATTTTTTGTACAAGTGATCTCGTTTGCTTTTTTTATCCAGCTGGCAATGCATATTTTTTCACAAAATTCAAAAGCCTCAGAAGTTGTATTAAAAACCGACTGGATTTTATTTATTCAGATTGCCACATTTTTGCTTTACTTCATTTTGGCAAAATATTTAATCGAGAAAATTGTTGCAACTTCTTTCAATATTGAAGAATTTGTCGATCTTTTTAACTTACAAAAAGTCACTTACAGAACTTATATAGGCGTTTTATTGCTTCCGATCAATGCTGTTTTATTTTATTATGACAATATCCCAACGATTGTTCCCTTAGCAATCATAGGTATTTCGCTGTGTATTAGTCTGTACTCCTATTTTATTTCAATTAAAACGTATCAAAATGCAATAATCAGTAAGTTATTTTATTTTATTTTATATCTTTGCGCTCTTGAAATAGCCCCTTATTATTTTCTTTATTATTGGTTAACAAAAGGGAGTGCTTAGAAAATGTTTATAATATGAAAGTGAAAACAATTTTGGTGTCACAGCCTGAACCTAAAGTGGAGAATTCTCCTTACTTTGAGCTCCAACAAAAACACAAAATAAAAATTGATTTCAGACCATTTATTCATGTGGAAGGGGTTAGCGCAAAAGAGATTCGATTACAAAAAATCGATCTTAATCATTACACTGCGATCATTTTAACAAGTCGAAATGCTGTAGATCATTTTTTTAGAGTGGCTGATGAAATGCGTTACAAAGTTCCAGAAGGATTGAAATATTTTTGTCAATCTGAAGCTGTAGCATTTTATCTTCAAAAGTATGTTGTATACAGAAAACGTAAAATTTACGTTGGGGCAAAAGATTTTGCAGACTTGTCTCCGCTAATCAAAAAGTACAAAGACGAGAAGTTTTTGCTTCCTGCATCTGACCAATTAAACGCTGATGCACCTGTTACATTAAACAATCTAAAAGTAGATTGGGCACAAGCTATTTTTTACAGAACTGTAATGAGCGACTTGTCTGATTTAGCAGATGTTTACTATGATGTTTTAGCATTTTTTAGTCCAACAGGAATTAAATCTTTGTTTAAAAACTTCCCTGATTTTAAACAAAACAATACTAGAATCGCTGTATTTGGAAGCACAACGCAAAAGGAAGCTCTAGATCACGGATTAAGAATCGACATTCTTGCTCCAACGCCTGAAACGCCTTCTATGACAATGGCTTTAGAAAAATATATAGCCGAAGCAAACAAAGCGAAATAAATCGACAAACCGAAAAATATTTAAATTCCAAATTCCAACTTAATCACTTGGGATTTGGAATTTTTCTTTTTTATAATAATCGTTCAGATTTTGGAATTTGGAATTTAAAAAATTGGAATTTCTTATTTCACTGCAATTTAACTACATTTGATTTCTATTCTAAACCCAAATCACAAAAAATAGTTTCAAATTTTAAGTTATGAAAATTAATTCCCTCTTAATTGAAATTGACGGTATCGACAAAGAAATCCTTCGTTACTTAATGGACGATGCCCGAAAACCCATATTACAAATTGCCAACAAAATTGGAATTTCTGGCGCCGCGATTCATCAGCGATTAAAAAAACTTGAGCAATCTGGCGTTATTTCAGGATCAAAATTTACAGTAAACCCAAAAGTTTTAGGTTATAATACCATGGCTTTTATTGGAGTTTATCTTGACAAAGCTTCTCGAAACTCTGAAGCCGTTAAAGAATTAAGAAAAATCCCCGAAGTCTTAGAATGTCATTACACTACCGGAAACTGGTCGGTATTGATTAAAATCATTTGCCGCGACAACGAACATTTAATGTCCCTTTTAAACAATAAAATCCAAGCAATTGAAGGAGTTTCAAGAACGGAGACTTTTATCTCACTGGATCAGCAAATTGACAGACAAATTCAACTTTAATTAGAAAATTGTGTCAATTTGAAAATTAGACAATTTAACAGATGATAAATCTTCGAACTGAATACAAAACTTTACTATTCTACGGCATCTATTTTACTATTGCCTTCATCTTTGATAAAATAGACCGAGGCGGGCCGTGCACAGCAGGAATGGGTGGGGTATTATTTCTACTTTCAATTCCCATAAGCCTGATTTACGCTCTTGTATTAATTTACAAACTATATAAATTCGGAGACAAAGAGTATCAAAATAGTATTTTTATTTTAACCGGAATTTGGATCTTACTATTTGTCATTTTAAAATATTAAGATACCGATATTATAAAACGAAAAAACCGACAGGTTTTAAAAACCTGTCGGGTTTGCTATAAATTATCTAATTGACTAATTATCTCAATTGTCACATTAAATTAGTTTCTCCTGTTTCCCGAATAAATCGAGATATAGTACAACAGCGTTGCGATTGATCCAATCGCCGCAACTACATAAGTTCTTGCAGCCCATTTTAAAGCATCTTTTGCTCCGGCTTGTTCTTGTTGCGTTAACATATGTTTATTTTCAAGCCAGGCCAAAGCTCTATTGCTCGCATCATATTCAACCGGCAATGTAATAATCGAAAATAAAGTTGTTGCAGCAAAAAGTATAATTCCGACTAACAATAACTGCGGAAAAGCCTTAATCATCAAGATTCCAGCAAGCAAAATCCATTGCATGAAATTTGACGCAACATTTACAATCGGAACCAACTTTGAACGCATTGTTAGCCATTCATATCCAACAGAATGTTGTACAGCATGTCCGCACTCGTGCGCCGCAACCGCAGCTGCTGCCGCATTTCGATGATTGTAAACCGCTTCACTTAAATTTACTGTTTTGTCTGACGGATTATAATGATCAGTCAATTGTCCTGGAGTCGAAATAACACGAACATCAGTTATCCCGTTATCCGCCAACATTTTTTCGGCAATTTCTTTACCGCTCATTCCATTTTGCAATTGTAATCTTGAATATAATTCGAATTTACTTTTCAGTTTTGAACTTACCATCCAGCTAAAAAGCATTATAGCTCCGGCAAGTAATAAATATCCACCTCCCATATTTGTATTTTTTTTGATTGATTTTTAAAGTTACAAAATCAATCACAATTTCTGAACCATTTTAACAAAATGACATTTTGACATTTTTTGGCACAAAAAAAGCTTTACAATACTGCAAAGCTTTCCGATTTAAGATTCTAATTGATGATTTACTTCTTCAAACTTTTCAATCAGACTGTTTATTTTTGATTGTTGTTTTTTGATTTGTTTTGGACGAATATAAAACCAATTGAACAAAATCCACAACAAAGTAATTCCGTACGTCAAACTTGCGCCTAGAATACTCATTCGGCTTGCGTATTCATACATATACAAACAGATTCCTGTCGTCAACATCAAAAAGTACAAACTCATCATATTTGTCTGTAAAAACTGTTGTTTCTTTTGAATAGAAACCAATTTTTGAAGATATTCATGATTGTCCTGCGTTGCATCAATATCTTTATAATTTCCAAATAATTTATTGGATGCTAAAAGATAAATAACCATTCCAAGGACTACCAAAACGATTCCTATTTTAGTTGAAATAAATTGTGGCTGATAATAAATCCAAATAAAAATGATGAAAGCACTAGTCGCCAAAAGCATAATATTTGTTTTCCATAAACTGCGCAACGAAGCTTTTTTAAATTGGCCCACACGCTGAAGCAAATCCTCCATATCAGGCTGATTCACGGATTGTTTTTTCCATAAATCTTTGAAGTCTATATTATTGTTTTCCATTTTCCTTAAATTTTTGAGTCAGTTTTTCTTTAATTCTGTGAATTTTCACTCTTACATTTGCTTCTGAAAGACCAACGATTTTAGCGATTTCAGCTTGCTTAACTTCTTCTAATTCCAGCGAAATTATAATACGATCGGTTTCGGGTAATTCGGCGATACATTTATAAAGAAACTGAATCTGCGGTTCGATAGATTGTTGCTTTTCTTCAGAAAGATGAATTGGCAATTCTGATTTCGGAAAACGCTTTTGCTTTTCAATCTGTCTTAAACAATTATTAGATGCAATTCTAAAAATCCAAGTTCCAATAGCCGACTCGTTTCTAAATGTATCAAGTTTTTGCCAGACAATTATAAAAGTTTCCTGTGCTAAATCCTGTGCAATGTCATAGTCATTGACAAAACCCATACAAAGTCTGAATATTCGATCCCAATACGTTTTGTAAATCTGTTCAAATTCCATTCTAACTATTTTAAAAAAGTCCTTAATTGCTCTAAATACCAAGCTGTATCATCGTACATAATAAAATGCAAACCCTTTGTCGCGTATTGAAAATCAGCAGTTTTTAAATTTTTATACTGACCTTCAATAGCCGGTTTTAAATTTATAAAATAAGATTCTAATAAAATTAGCGCTGGACATTTAATCTGTGAGATTTTTTCTCTTAAATCAGTATTCGAAAAATCACAAAACATTTGCCCAAAAGTTGCTCTATCTGATTTTACACTCCAATCTACAACCAGATCCATTTTCGAAGCATCGGCTAAAAGCCTTGGCATTGTTTTCTTTTGCATATCTAAAAATTGAGCATCTGTCATTGACGTCAATTGTGTTACCGCTGCAGAACAATCATTATTTTCTTTTGATTTGAAAGAAGGATCACTCAAAGCCGCCAAACACGGAATTGCATCGACAACTACAATTTTCCCAACCAAATCTGGATAATCAGCAGCGATTGCAAGTGCCAATCCACCGCCCATACTGTGACCAATTAGGATTGGTTTTTCAATTTTATTTTCTTTAATGAAGTTAGCTATTCCCGTTTTCCAATTTTCAAACGAAGCATTTGGTTGCGGTTTTACTCCGGCAAAACCTGCCATGGTGAGCGTGTAACAAGTAAAATCTTTTTCGAATGTAGCTTTTGTTTCATTCCAAACATCACCAGAAGAGGCGAAACCCGGAATAAATAGTATAGATTGTTTCCCTTTTCCAGTTTTTAAAACTTCAAACGGATATTGTTTTGTTTGTGCAAAAACATTTAGACATAATGCTGAGAATAAGAATGCGATAATTAAGATGATATACTTTTTCATTTTTAATAGTTTTAAGTTGTTACTGTTAATTTAATCGGATCCGTGCTTTTGATACGGCAACTATTAAAATGTTACAACCTTTTTTAAAATTTTAATGAAAAAATTCCAAATCCCAATGTTTTCGGGGTATTTTTAACCGCAAAGTGCGCAAAGATTTACGCTAAGAACGCAAAGTTTTTTGCTCGCAAAGGCGCAAGGTCGCAAAGTTAGTCATTGCGAGGAACGAAGCAACCACACTACAATATACGACGTGAGATTGTTTCGTTCCTCGCAATGACGTAAAATAAGCTGATTGCTAAAAACAAAAAATCCCAAACTCCAACAATTGGAATTTGGGATTTTCATATTTGGAATTTATTTGGTTATCCAACCAAATTGATAATCTTTCCAGGAACAATAATCACTTTATTTGGCGTTCTTCCGTCTAAGTGTTTTTGAGTTCTTTCATCTTTCATTACGATTTCTTCGATTTGTGCTGCCGTTAAATCCAAAGGCAATTCAATTGTAAAACGCATTTTTCCGTTGAAAGAAACTGGATATTCTTTATTGGTTTCAACCAAATGTTTCTCTTCAAAAATTGGGAATGCAACATCAGAAATTGAAGTTGTGTGTCCTAATTGTAACCATAATTCCTCAGCAATATGTGGCGCGTAAGGCGAAACCAAAATTGCTAATGGCTCTAAAATCGCTCTTGAATGACAATTTTGAGAAGACAATTCGTTTACACAAATCATAAATTGAGAAACCGAAGTATTGAAAGAGAAATTCTCGATATCATCAGCTACTTTTTTGATTGTTTTATGCAACGATTTCAAGTTGTCTTTTGTTGGTTCGTCGTTGTTTACGATTAAACCATTGTCATCAAAATACAATCTCCATAATTTTTTAAGGAAACCAAAAACTCCTGAAATACCAGCAGTATTCCATGGTTTTGCTTGCTCTAATGGCCCTAAGAACATTTCGTATAAACGCAATGTATCAGCTCCATATTCCGCACAAATATCATCTGGCGTAACCACATTGTATTTCGATTTTGACATTTTTTCAACCTCGCGTCCTACAATGTATTTTCCGTTATCGTCTAAGATGAATTCCGCTCCAGCGTAATCTTCTCTCCAAGCTTTGAATTTTTCAACATCTAATTCATCCGAAGAATTTACCATTGAAACATCAGCATGAATTGGCTGTACTTTTTGATCTCCAATTTTATTTTTAGAAACAAAACTATTTGTTCCTTCAATTCTGTAAACAAAAGCACTAGTTCCCAAAATCATTCCCTGATTGATCAGTTTTTTGAATGGTTCTTCGGTTGGAGCAAAACCTTTGTCTTTTAAGAATTTGTTCCAAAAACGAGAATACAATAAATGCCCAGTCGCGTGTTCGCTTCCACCAATGTATAAATCTACACTTTCCCAGTAAGCCAAAGCTTCTTTGCTAGCAAATTCATTTTCATTGTGCGCATCCATGTAACGCATCCAATACCATGAACTTCCCGCCCAACCTGGCATGGTGTTTAGTTCCAAAGGAAAAACAGCAACATTGTCAACTAAATCTGTATTGACAACTTTATTTTGTTTGGTATCCCAAGCCCAAACTGCAGCGTTTCCTAATGGTGGCAATCCGTCTTCAGTTGGTAAATATTTCTCAACTTCTGGCAAAATAATTGGTAAATGTTGAGAGTCGATCATTTTTGGAAGTCCATTCACATAATAAACCGGGAATGGTTCACCCCAATAACGCTGACGAGAGAAAACCGCATCACGCAAACGGTAATTTGTTTTTCCGCTACCTTGACCAATTTTCTCCAAAGCCGTAATTACAGCCTGAGTTCCTTCTTTATAATTTAATCCGTTTACGAAATCAGAATTTGCGATTTCAACGTTGTCTTTTGATCCGTAAGCCGCTTCAGAAATATCCACATTTGCGAAGATATTTTTGATTTCCTGCATTCCGTTTTGACCTTTAAAGAAATTAGCAAAAGCATAATCTCTTTCGTCTCCGCAAGGGACTGCCATAACTGCTCCTGTTCCGTAACCTGCCAAAACATAATCCCCAATCCAAACCGGAATAGGTTCTTTTGTGAATGGATGTTCTGCATAAGCTCCTGTAAATACACCCGAAATGGTTTTTACGTCGGCCATACGCTCGCGCTCAGAACGTTTAGAGGTTTTTTCGATATACGCTTCAACTTCTGCTTTTTGCTCTGGAGTTGTAATTTTAGCAACCAAATCATGCTCTGGCGCCAAAGTCATAAATGTTACTCCAAAAATAGTATCAGGTCTTGTCGTAAATACATCAATTACTTCATCGTGATTTTTCACTTTAAAAGTAACCATCGCCCCAACTGATTTTCCAATCCAGTTTCTTTGCGATTCTTTGATTGATTCGCTCCAATCAATATCATTTAAACCTTGAAGCAAACGCTCTGCATAAGCAGAAATTCGCATGCTCCATTGTGTCATTTTTTTACGAACAACTGGAAATCCTCCACGCTCAGAAACTCCGTTTACAATTTCGTCATTTGCCAAAACAGTTCCTAAGCCGGGACACCAGTTCACTTCTGTCTCAGCCAAATAAGTCAATCTGTATTGTAAAAGGATTTTTTCTTTTTGTTCTTCAGAATACGATTTCCATTGCTCCGCTGTGAAAATTTCTACATTATCATCGCAAACCGCTTCTACTAAAGCATTTCCTTCCTCTTCAAAAACTTTTACAAGTTCTGAAATATCAAATGCTTTTCCTTCTTTTCTGCAATACCACGAATTGAATAATTGGATAAAAATCCATTGCGTATGTTTGTAATAATCAGGATTTGATGTACGTACTTCACGTGCCCAGTCAAATGAAAATCCGATTTTATCTAATTGTTTTCTGTAACCAGCAATTTGTTTTCCTTCTTTATCAACGCCACCGTCAATGTTTACACGAGTGGTATCTTCTGGACGCTGACCTGTTTGAATTGCATATTGTTCTGCTGGTAATCCGAAACTATCGTATCCCATTGGATGCAAAACATTGAATCCTTGATGTCTTTTAAAACGAGAATAAACATCTGAAGCAATATAACCCAGTGGATGCCCAACGTGCAGTCCTGCTCCTGACGGATAAGGAAACATGTCTAAAACATAATGCTTCGGTTTTTCAGAATTGTTTTTGGCAGCAAAAGTTTGATTTTCTGCCCAATACTTCTGCCATTTGGCGTCTATTTCGTTTGGATTGTATTTCATTTTTAAAGGTTCAAAGTTGCAAAGTGACAAAGGTTCAAAGGTTTTCTCACTTTATGAATTATGGCGCAAATTTACATTTATTGTATGAAACATAAAACTTTAGGCCTTATTAACTTTAATAAATAAAAATTGCAATTAAAATTGTTTTATTTCCTATTTATTGAGTTTTTCAAATTCTTCTTTGGTTACTTTTTTACTTTGAAAATAATAGATCTCTTCTTTCGTATTTGTTTTACTGCTGTAGACGGTTGTTAATCCATGCCATTTTCCATCTTTTAGATGTTTTATCACATAGCCACCATCAGCATTATAATTAGCATTAATTACTTGCTCTCCTTTTTCATTATATTCTATTTCTGTGTCAAGATATAATTTATTATCCCTGCTTGTATTATAGGTCTTATGAGTTCCTTTTGGATTTCCATTCTCTCCCCACTTATTCTCGCAAAGTAATTTTTTCTCCTTATCGTAATAACGAACGGCAATTCTTCTACCATCTTTTCTAAAATCAGTTTCTTTAAACACCATTCCTTCCGGATAATATTGTTTTTCATTTTTTCTGATATCATCTTCATACAAGGCTTCTGTCTTTAAGACTCCTGTTTTTTGCTCAAAATACTTCGAAATTCCGTTTCTTTTACCCTCATGATATTCTATCGATTCGGTGAGAATTCCATTTCTAAACTCTTTAGCCGTTCCTTCCAATTTATCATTTACATATTGCTTTTCATCACTTAAAACTCCTGATCTTTCGTAATCTTTCCATACACCGGTTTTCAATCCTTCCTGATCATAATATTCTTCAGAAAAAAGTGTATTATCTTCTCCATAATACTTGTGTGCACCTACTCTATTACCAAAACGATATTCATTTTTAAAATGAAATTCTCCATTCAATTTATAATATTCAACAAATCCGTTTATATCACCCAAATAATATGGAGTTTTCCTCATTAATTTTCCTGTAATCGGATTATATTCTTTGAATTCACCATTGAATACTTTTTCCTGTGAAATAGAAAATTCAGAAACCAACTTATCATCCACAAATCGTTTTACAAGTCCTTTTTTCAAATCATTTGGATAAAAGTACACCTCATTTTCACAAGAAACTTTTAGATCTCCTTTTATGTTTCCTTCCGTATAATTGCCTTCAATTGTAATATCCTTACGTCTTGGAATAATAAATCTGCGCAAACCGTCTTTGAGATTGTTTTTATAATTGGTTTCTAAAATAAGATTTCCTCTTTCATTATAAACTTTCGCAATTCCGTTTGCTTTTCCGTTTTTAAATTCTATTTGCTGAAAAATCAAGCCTTTTTCTCGATAAATGGTTTTAAAACCATCTAACAAACCATTTTTATAGTGAGATTCTGAAAACTTTTGACCATTAATCAAAATTTCAACAACGGTACTTTCTTTCTCTTTGTTTATAAGATATTTGACATTGGCCTTCTTATTTAATTTTTGAAGATTTACTATATCAGAAAGTTTATTTGGAAAATCGGCTGGATTAGCTTCCCATTCTGAATAGAAAAAAACATCAGCTTCTTTTAATTCCGGCATTTCACTTCCAAAACGTACGTTATGTGTAGAATATCTTGTTTGCGAAAAAACCAAAGTATGCAACAGGATAAAAAATATATTTAGTAGCTTTTTCATTTTAATTAATTTTTAAAATATAAAGTTCCATTCTCATTTGCATATCCAACTAGTACTTTATTTTGATCAACAAGTTCTAATAAATTTATGGTCTGCGTGATTCCTGTAGCATCTTCATAATCTTTTTTCGGGTAATTTGAAAAAACATCTTTCAAAGGATAATCAAATATTGCTGGTTTTTGATTTAATTTATCGCTGTAATGCTGCGTTATGAAACGATATTTATTGTCTTTTTTTAACTGAACAATTTTAAGTGTCGAATTCATACTTTGAAATTCTACAATTTCGTCATATTCTGCTTTAAGAATTTCAACTCCATTATTTTGAACAATTCCGTATTTATTGCCAATAGTGCTAATTAAAACTTTGACACTATTGTCATGAACCAAACTAGATTGTTTCAAATCATCGAACTGAACAGGAAATAAAAGTTTTTGGTCACTACTGTAAAAACTATACTTGAATTTATTTGTTTTTGAATCTTTGTTTCCGACCTTAAAAATTACTTTATTATTTTGCTGATCGTCATAAATCCAAGTTCCTTTCTTTACAATAGTATCAAATTCTACTAAGTTTTTAGTTTTAGACGAAAACAATATCCCAGCCTTATTCTTCTTTTTGTAGAAAACAATATTTTTAAAGTAATTGATGGTGTCATTTTCTCTATTATAAGTTGTATTGTTTAGCAATTCCATATCTTCAATCGGAACCTTTAATGATACAGGAATTGTTTTCTTTGGACCATTCTTTCTATCATTTTGTGACACTAAAACCAGTTTATTGTTTTCTATTTTAAATTCATTCGACATATAGACAGGCTCCTTGACAATCGTTTTCTTGCTTTCCCCAGGTCCTACTGGCTCATCAATTGTTAGCATATCACCAGTATCTCCCTTGATTACTCCATAATCTGCATAATCGCCTCCGCTTCCGCTTCCACCTCCACTACCACTTTCATAATCTCTTGGGTTCTTCTTCATAAAAAGCAACATCAGGTCTTCTTCACTTTTGGAATATATTTTTGATCTGGAGATATTTTTTGGCAATTCAGAAAAATCCCAAGTTTCAAGTGCAACCACATCGTTTTGTTTCTTTTTAACTTTTAAATGCACTTGTTTTATATCCTTTATCCTTACTAAATCAAGAGAATAAAAATCTTCATATAACCATTGCGAAATAGTATTAGACGAAGAATCATAAATAAAGACACTTTCTGTAAAATCTAAATTTAAAACATGAAAAAAGTAGAATTTGCTATCAAATTTTTCATTTACAATTATTTCTACTATAGGCTTTGTCAAAATCGATTTACCATCTGACAAAATCACCTCCGTTCTTTTCTGTCCATTCTCGAATTTTACGGCAATGTATAAATTTCCTTTTCGGGAAATAGATTCATAAACTGGAGGCAAAATTTCTTTTCCATCAATGATTAAACCTCTAAGGTTTTTCAATGAAGAAAGCATAACCCTATAATCTCCCCAAAAAGCATAAAACTCAACCTTGTCGAACTTTGGCTCTATTAACAATTTTGATTCTGCATTACAAATTCCCCACTTTTTTCCGTCGCGATAAGGAATTGCAATATCTTGAGCAAAACTTACATTGATAATCAATAAAAAAATAAATTGTAATTTTCTTTTCATACTTAAAAAATAAATAGTCTCGAGCAAAACTACATTTATTAAAGCGCGTTCCAAAGCTATTTCATTGACAAACAAATAAAATAACAAATTACGTATTTTTTATTAAGTAAAAATACTTATGTTTGCATTCAAATTACTTAGTTTTAAATTATTTTTCGTTTAACTTTCATTCTAATGAGAGAATCGATTTACATAAAATAGCTACTTTTACAAATAAGTAAAAAATAAATGAGCAGCAATAAGAAATACAATGTCGAAGTCCGTGTTTGGATCGAAGAAGCCGAAGGTGCTTTTCTCGGAATCGGGAAAATTTGGTTATTGGAAAACATCCAAAAAACCGGCTCAATCACGAATGCTGCAAAAGAGATGAAAATGGCTTATCGTCAAGCGTGGCAACTGGTTGAAGAAATGAATCAGCGTGCTGAAAGTCCTTTGGTTGAAAAACTTCTTGGCGGAAAAGGCGGTGGCGGTGCAAAATTAACCGAAGCCGGTGAACGAGCCATTGCCGTTTTTTATGAAGTTGAAAAACGAATCAAAGACTTTGCTCAGAGAGAAACTCAGAATCTGAAATTTTAATACAATCAAAAACATTAAAAAAACAATTAACCAAAAAACCATTTTTTTTAAACATCAGTATTCATTTTTAAACATACTGAAATCAACTACCCAAACCATGAACCAAAAACTATATTTATTTTTTGTTTTTATAAGCCTGAAAAGTTTTTCTCAAGTTCAAAATTCAAAAACACAAGACAGTATTAAAAAAGAAGAATTAAACGAAATTGTCATTACAGCTTCTCGTCGTTCGGAGAAATTATTGCATTCGCCCATTAGTATCGAGCAGCTAAAATCGGCGGAAGCCAAAAAAATGGGATCGCCAAGTATTTACGAAGCACTTGAAAATGTAAAAGGCGTTCAAATTATTACGCCAAGTTTGGGTTTTAAAGTTATCAATACAAGAGGTTTTGCCAATTCTACAAACGTGAGATTTGCCCAATTAGTTGACGGAATTGACAATCAAGCGCCACATTTGGGCGCACCAATTGCGAATGCACTTGGAGCAAATGATTTGGATATTGATAAAATCGAAATTATTCCGGGAACCGCGGCTGCGCTGTACGGAATGAACGCCATTAATGGTTTGGCGAATATTCAAACTAAAAATCCTTTTGAATATGAAGGCGTAAGCATTCAGCAATTGACTGGTGTAAATCATGTCGGGAATGTTGACAGATTTTCTCCGAAAGTATATTCCCAATTCAATATGAGATTTGCCAAAGTATTAAGTGAAAAATTTGCTTTTAAAGTAAATGCCTCGACAACCGGCGGAACAGATTGGGTTGCTGACGACAGAACTGATTTGGCTCCAAACGCAAATGCTTCGACCGGTTTATTTGGCGCAGACAATCCGGCTTATGACGAAGTAAACGGTTACGGGAATGAATCGGCAAACCGAAAAACCTTAAACTTAAATGGCAAAAATTACGTTGTGGCCAGAACTGGTTATCGCGAAACTGATATTTCTGACTACGGAATTCAAAATTACAAAGCTGATCTTGGACTTTATTTTCGACCAAAACAAGGACATGAACTAGTGGTAAATTATAAAACAGCCTTGATTAATACCATTTATCAGCGTTCCAATCGTTTTCGATTAGACAATTATACCTTAAATCAATTTGTTCTTGATTATCATACACCAGTTTTTCAGGTAAAAGCCTATGCAACAACTGAAAACACTGGAGATTCATACAACATGCGTTCTTTGGCAGAAAATATGGATCGTGCCTTCAAATCGGATGATAAATGGTTTGCCGATTATAGCGCAGCATATAAAACTGCCGTTGCAGGTGGAGCCAGCGTTGCCGATGCACACAAAATTGCCCGAACACAATCTGATGCCGGACGATTTTTGCCTGGAACTGAAGCTTACGAAACCAAAAAAGAAGAATTAATCAATATCAACAATTGGGATATTGGTGCGGCTTTGCGCGTAAAATCGACTTTGGTTCATAGCGAAGGATTAATAAATTGGGACAAAGCTTTTGCTTCTTTCTTCGAAAAAATCGATGCAAAACTATTAAGCGGTGTTGATTACAGAAACTATATTATTGTTCCCGACGGAAATTATTTCATCAACCCCGTTCATGCCGACGAAAATTTGACATATCAAAAAACGGGTGCTTTCACGCAAGTGACAAAAGATTTTTTCGCTGACAAATTACGTTTAGGAGCAACAATCAGAATGGACAAAGCTGATTATTTTGAAGCGAAATTTACTCCACAATTCACAGCAGTTTATTCTCCAAAAGAAAGCCTGAATTTTAGAGCTTCGTACCAAAATGGTTACCGTTTCCCGAGTATTTTTGAAGGCTTTTCAAATGTAAATTCCGGTGGCGTAAAACGCGTCGGAGGTTTACGAATCATGTCTGACGGAATTTTTGAAAACTCCTATACCAAAGCTTCAGTCGATAAATTTCAAGCGCAAGTAAACAGCGATGTAAATACCGCAGGTTTGACTCAGGCGCAGGCCATCGAGAAAAACAAAAATATGATTCAGAAGAATCCGTACACCTATTTGGAACCAGAATTTGTAAAATCGTTTGAAGTTGGTTTTAGAGGAATTACTTTAAACAAAAACCTTTTTATCGATGCCGATTTCTATTACAACTCTTATAAAAATTTCATTGCTCAGGTTGAAGCGAGCATTCCAAATACTACAGATCCAAACCAGATTCCAACAGCTTTATATTCGAAAAACACACAAAGCCGTTACAGACTTTGGACAAACTCTAAAAGTAAAATTTACAATTACGGTGGAAGTTTAGGATTGAAATACCGTTTTGACAATACTTTCAGTGCCTTAACGAATCTTACTTATACGAAACTTGACCGAACTGACGACAAAGATGGTTTAGAAGACGGTTTCAACACACCAGAATTCAATGTAAACGGAACTTTGATTGCTCAAAATATCTGGAAAAATCTTGGCGCGAGTGTTACAGCGCGTTATCAAAACAATTTCGATTATGTTTCTTTCTTGGTCAGCGGAACAGTTCCAGCCTATTGGTCGATGGATGCGCAAGTGAATTATGCTTTCAAAAAAGGCATTTCGGCTAAATTGGGAGGAACGAATATTTTGAATAAACCTTATACTTCAATTCTTGGCGGACCTTCAATTGGCGGATTGTATTATTTGTCACTGGTTTGGGAAACCAATAAAATCTAAAAACACGATTTAAAAAAAAGCAATATTAAAAATCATTTTTCTTAATCATCAGTATTCATTTAAAAACATACTGAAAAATACTAAATTTATGAGACTAAAATTATTCGCCTTTTTGCTTCTTCCATTAATTGGATTTGCACAACAAAACAATACGACAGCAGCAGATTCTGTCAAAAAATCGAACATTTTTATGCTTGGGGAAGTTATCATAACCAACCATCAGAATAAAGATACTTTAAACAGATTGACATCACAAAAAATGGAATCTCAGAATAAAATGGAAGTTTCAAGAGCACTTAATATGCTTCCCGGAGTTAATTTGACGGCTTCCGGACCAAGAAATGAATCTATGGTTTCGGTTCGTGGTTTTGATTTACGCCAGGTTCCGGTTTATATGGATGGAATTCCGGTTTATGTACCGTATGATGGTTATGTTGATTTGGCTAGATTCACCATTTTTGATTTGGCCGCCGTTGATGTTTCAAAAGGATTTTCATCTGTACTTTATGGGCCGAATTCGCTTGGTGGCGCCATAAACCTTGTTTCCAGAAAACCTACTAAAAAATTGGAATACGATGGCTCTTTGGGAATGATTAATGAAAACGGATATCGCGGAAATGTGAACATCGGATCAAATCTGGGAAAATTTTATGTTCAGGGCGGATTTTCTTATTTGGACAGAAATTCATTCCGAATGTCTTCTAATTTTATTCCGACAGCAAATGAAAACGGCGGACAACGAGATAATTCATACCGAACAGATCAAAAAATCAGTTTTAAAATTGGCTGGACGCCGACTGAAAAAAGCGAGTATGCCATTGGTTACATCAATCAGCAAGGCGAAAAAGGAAATCCGGTTTACACAGGTTACGACACACAAAATTCGCTTTTGCTAAAACCTCGTTATTGGCAATGGCCAAATTGGGATAAAGAAAGTTTTTACTTTATTTCAAATTCTGCTTTCGATGATAAAAACAGCTTTAAAACTCGATTGTATTATGATCGATTCAAAAATACTTTAGACAGTTACGACGATGCGACATATTCAACAATGACAAAACCTTATGCTTTTGAAAGCATTTATAACGATTATACTTTTGGAGGAAATCTCGAATACAACACCAAATTTATTCCGAAAAATGATTTGAAAATCGCTTTTCATTTTAAAGAAGATGTGCACCGCGAAAACAATCTTGGCGAACCCGTTCGACATTTTATAGACAATACCGTTTTGGTTGGGATTGAAGATATTTACAAAATAAGTTCAAAATTTACTGTAATTCCGGGCGTGAGTTATAACATGCGAAAAAATATTGAAGCTGAAGATTACAACAGTACCACAAAAGTAATTTCAGATTTTCCAGAAGCCGATGCGAGCGATGCTTTTAATGCACAAATTGGATTTTTCTATCAATTAAATAAGGAACAAAAATTAGGTGCGACTGTTTCGCAAAAAACAAGATTTGCTACAATCAAAGACCGTTATTCATACAGAATGGGAACTGCAATTCCGAATCCGGATTTAAAACCTGAAAAAGCAACGAATTATGAATTAAATTATACAGCAAATCTTTTTGAAAAAATCACTTTTCAAACGGCACTTTTCTATAGTTCACTTTCAGATGCGATCTTAAGTGTGAATAATGTTCAGCCAGGAAAATCGCAAATGCAAAATTTTGGCCAAGCCGATTATAAAGGAATTGAAGCACAATTGAATTATGCAATTTTAGAAAATTTATCTTTCAATGTAAATTACACTTATATCGAAAGAAAAAATATCACAAACCCAACGATTCATTTTACAGATGTTCCAAACACAAAAGTAATGGGAACTTTAGAATACAGTCCTATTAAGATTTTGCGATTAATTGCCAATTCTGAATTTAATTCGTCACGCTTCAGTACAAGTTACGGCGCGCGAGTGCCAGATTATACACTTTTGAACTTTTATGCTTCAGGAAAAGTTTCTAAAAACTTCAGCGTTGACGCAGGTTTAAATAATATTTTCGACAAAAATTACAGTCTGGTAGAAGGTTATCCAGAAGAAGGACGAAACTTTTTTGTCACACTTCGATTCTTCAGTTCAAATTAATTCAAAAACAAATTTTATATGAAAACACAAAACTACATTCTTGTTTTATTGATTGCATTTTCAAGCGTAATGTGTAATTCTCCGAAAAAAGAAAAAGAAGAAATTGTTGCAGAAAAAACTTCAAAAGCAGACAATGACAAACACCCGGCTCTTTCTGCTGCAGACAGTTTAAAAATGGTCAATCATTCGATTGAAGTAAAAGGCGATGTGGAACATACATTAAACTTAACTGTCGATTCATTGAAAAAAATGAAAGTGGCAACAATTGGCGACTTTAAAGTGGTTTGTCAAACCGGCGAAGTCAAAAAAGATGATAAAGTCTGCAAAGGAGTTCTTTTGAGAGATATTTTGGAAAAAGCCAAAATCAAACAAAACGGCCATAAAGACCGAAATTTTTACATCGTAGCCAGAGCTTCTGACGATTACAAAGCCACTTTTTCATGGGCGGAAATTTTCAATAATCCAACGGGAGATGACGCGTATATTCTTTTTGAAGAAAATGGAAAACCTGTTAAAAACGGTGAAATGATTGCCATTTGTAAAAATGACATTAAAACCGGACCACGCCATGTTTACTGGCTAAAAAGCATCGAAGTCTATAAAGTGAAATAATTTCTTTTTTAGTTCATAGCTACAAAGTGACAAAGAAACAAAGTTCGCAAAGCTTTATCAATATAAGCTTTGCGAACTTTGCGGTTTATAAACGATTCAGAATATTAAAATTTTTAGCATGCTTTGCGGTTAAATTATTTTTTGCGGTTAAATAACAAGTTTTATTCAATATGGAATTGTACTTTTATAGTATAAAAGTTCGTTAATAACTTTAAATAAAGAAATTCTTTATTATTTTTACCACATAATTTAAGCAGACTATGAGTTCTAACTTTGATAAATTTCAAAAGCGCAGGTTAATTTCCTCTTATTTTTCGGTAGTATTAAGTGTTTTCTTGGTTTTATTCCTTTTAGGAGTACTGGGATTATTCATTATTAATTCTAAAAAACTGGCTAACGATTTTAAAGAAAAAATCGCAATGACTGTTTTCTTCAAAAATGAGGCTAATGATAGTGTTGTCAAAGCATTTGATGCCGAATTAAAAAGAGCGCCTTTTGCAAAATCGTATGTTTATGTTTCGAAAGAAAAAGCAGCAAAAGAACATACCGATATCATTGGAGAGGATTTCCTGACTTTCTTAGGAGAAAATCCGTTATTGAACTCGTATGACATCCACTTAAAAGCGGATTATGTTGAAAGAGACAGTATTTCTAAAATTGAAAGCAAATTGCGTCAAAATACTATGATTGAGGATATTGTTTACGACAAACAATTGATAAACCTAGTAAATGACAATATCAAAAAAGTAAGTATGTGGATTTTAATTATCAGCGGTTTCCTTGCTGTAATTGCGGTTTTACTAATCAACAGTTCACTACGACTTTCTATACATTCAAATCGTTTTATCATCAAAACGATGCAAATGGTTGGGGCTACAAAATCTTTCATCCGTAAACCTTTTGTAATGCGTAGTGTAAAATTAGGAATGCTAGGTGCAGTTTTAGCAATTATTGCATTGATTGCTCTTTTAATTTATGTAGAAACGAACTTCCCTGGCTTAGGAATTTTAGAAGACAAAGCTTTAATCGGATTAGTTTTATTAGGCGTTTTCGGATTTGGAGTTTTGATTACTTGGGTAAGTACGCACTTTGCAACACAACGTTTCTTGAATTTAAGAACTGACGATCTATACTAAAATTTCAGATTGAAATTGCCTTCGACTTCGCTCAGGCTGACAACTAAATAAAAACACTTGGCGAGCTTGTCCAAGCAAAAAAAATAAAAATGAAAAATATTAATAAAGAAGAGCAACAAAACAAACAGGAATTCCTTTTTGACGGAATCAATTACAAAATCTTATTGATTGGAATTGCCGTTATCGCCTTAGGATTTATCTTGATGTCTGGCGGAGGAAGTACTGATCCAAATGTTTTTAACGAAGATATTTTCAGTTTCAGACGTATTCGTTTAGCTCCAACAACTGTTTTAATTGGTTTTGGAATTACGATTTATTCTATTTTCAAAAAATCTAAATAGACTCCTTAGACATCTTAGAGAATTTAGACACTTTAGATCAATCTCAAAAATCTAAAATACGCAACAATCTAACTTTCTAAAAAGTCTAATCATCTAACAATCTTATTAAATGGATACATTACAAGCTATCGTTCTTGCCATTATTGAAGGAATTACAGAATTCTTACCTGTTTCTTCAACAGGCCACATGATTATTGCTTCTTCTTTCTTTGGAATCGCACATGACGATTTCACTAAACTTTTCACCATTGTAATTCAGCTTGGCGCGATACTTTCGGTTGTAATTTTATACTTCAAACGTTTCTTTCAAACATTTGATTTTTATTTCAAACTTTTAGTTGCATTTATTCCTGCAGTTGTTTTAGGGTTATTATTAAGCGATTTTATTGATGGCTTGCTAGAAAATCCAGTAACAGTTGCTGTTTCCTTATTATTAGGAGGAATCATTTTACTGAAAGTAGACGAATGGTTCAACAAACCAAACGATCCAGAAGTTTCAACTGAAATCACTTATGCAAAAGCTTTAAAAATTGGATTATTTCAATGCTTGGCGATGATCCCTGGAGTTTCAAGAAGTGGTGCAAGTATCGTTGGTGGTATGTCTCAAAAATTGACTAGAACTTCTGCTGCTGAATTTTCATTTTTCCTAGCCGTTCCAACAATGTTGGGTGCAACGGCAAAAAAATGCTACGATTATTACAAAGCCGGTTTTGAATTATCTCACGACCAAGTAAACATGTTGGTTATTGGAAATATTGTCGCTTTTGCTGTAGCACTTTTAGCAATCAAAACTTTCATCGGATTTTTGACTAAAAACGGATTTAAAGTTTTTGGTTATTACCGAATTCTTGCTGGAATCATTTTATTAGTGATTCACTTTTTCATTCACCCGCTTACGATTATATAATGACACCTGAAGAATATTTAAACGGACAAGTTTTATTGATTGACAAACCATTAAAATGGAGTTCGTTTCAAGCTGTCAATAAATTAAAATACCTTTTAATTAATAAAGTTGGACTTCCAAAGAAGTTCAAAATTGGTCACGCAGGAACTTTAGATCCGTTGGCGACTGGACTTTTATTAATCTGCACAGGAAAATTCACAAAAAAGATTTCTGAACTTCAAGGTCAAGCAAAAGAATATACAGGAACTTTTTACATTGGAGCCACTACTCCATCATACGATTTAGAAACTGAAATCGATCAAACTTTTCCAACTGACCATATCAATGACGATTTGATTCATGAAACGGTAAAGCAATTTTTAGGCGAAATTGATCAAAAACCGCCTATTTTCTCAGCAATTAAAAAAGACGGCGTTCGTTTATATGAACACGCACGCGCAGGAGAATCTATAGAAATTGAAAGCAGAAAAACAACGATTCACGAATTTGAAATTACGCGAATCGAATTACCAGAAGTAGATTTTAGAGTAGTTTGTTCTAAAGGAACTTATATTCGTTCCCTGGCTTACGATTTTGGAAAAGCAATGAATTCTGGCTCACATTTAACTGTTTTACGCCGCACTAAAATTGGTGATTATGACGTTAAAAATGCGATTGATATTACTTTATTTGAAGAAAGTTTACAATAAAAAAAAAAGCACATTACTTTTTTTATTCAGTAATGTGCCCAAGTTCTTTTGTAAATAAGTAATCTTATCTCATACTTATTTTCAGTTAATAGTGTGGCACATTCTTCCCTCCGAATAAAAATGTAGAAAAGAAATCATAAAATCTTTCGAATAACTTTTTCATAATAGTGCATTTTTTAATAATTAAACATTAAATAAACACCAATAAAAAGAGTAAATCAGAAAATTAATAATAGAAGTGGGATAGTTTTACTAAGATACGAAATTTTAAATAAAGCAAAAATTTTAGGCGCATTATTTAACATCATATTTAGTTTATTATCAACACGTTATCAACAATTATTTCGTTCGTTTATTTCGAAAGAAGACTATTATAAGCGGTTATATTTGATGTTTTCCATAATCTCTACAAGCTCTTCCTGAACCGAAATTCCTTTATCTGCCAAATACCATAATTGCAAATCGGTCTTGATTTTTTCATCAATTGGACCAACTTCTCGTTTGTGTTTTGCCATTAATTCGGTTGCGCCTTTGGGTCTTGGCCCCCAATCAGCACGCACAATTCCAGCTTCTTTACAAATTACAATTACTTTTGGAATCGCTCTTCCGCCATTTGTCAAATAATGATTCATCAAATCGTCATTTTCATCTCGAAACACAATTCGCAAATCAATTTTTTTATCAGAAGCGTGCGCCATTTTATTTAAAATAGGAAGAATTTGAGCTGCATCGCCACACCAACCTTCAGAAATTACGAGCCAGATATAATGATTGTCTAAATGTTGCAATTTTGATTCTATATCTTCAGAAACTTGAATCGTTTTTTCCAGTCGATTCATTCGGGCTTCATTCAGTTTTGAATAATTGGTCAAACTGTCAGATTGCTCGTTTCCAGTTGATTTTCCTTCAGACAATAAATCGGTTACTATTTTTCGATATTCAATATAGGAGTGGCTATTGAACAACGCTTTGGCGACAATGCTTTTCATAGATCTTTATTTTGCTTAGCATAAATTTACGGATTTTCTTCAGACCGAGATATGACTTTTATCAGATTTGACATAAAAAGCCCATAAAATTCTTTATAAATTTAAATTTACCGCCCAATTATTTTTTTGTAAACATTATTTTTAAAAATCAGAATATGTCTATATTTGCACAAATTAACGCAACACAAACATGAAATATAAAAGAATTCTTCTGAAACTTAGCGGCGAGGCCTTAATGGGTGATTTACAATACGGAATTGACCCGAAAAGATTAGGCGAATATGCAGATGAAATCAAGCAGATTCACGATAAAGGAGTAGAAATTGCCATTGTTATTGGAGGAGGAAATATTTTTAGAGGCGTTGCTGGAGCAAGTTCAGGAATGGACAGAGTGCAAGGTGACTATATGGGAATGCTTGCAACTGTTATCAACGGAATGGCTTTGCAAGGCGCACTTGAAGACAAAGGAATGAAAACGCGTTTGCAGACTGCTTTGAAAATGGAATCTATTGCAGAACCATACATCAAAAGAAGAGCAGATCGTCACCTTGAAAAAGGAAGAATCGTAATTTTTGGCGCAGGAACTGGAAATCCATATTTCACAACAGATACGGCAGCAGTTTTAAGAGGAATCGAAATCAATGCTGACGTTATCCTTAAAGGAACACGTGTTGATGGAGTTTATGATTCTGATCCAGAAAAAAATGCTTCAGCAGTAAAATTCGACTTCATCTCTTTTGACGATGTATTGAAAAAAGGATTAAATGTAATGGATACGACTGCTTTTACATTGAGCCAAGAAAACAAATTGCCAATCGTTGTTTTTGATATGAACAAAATTGGAAACCTTTTGAAAATCTGCGCAGGCGAAAATATTGGAACTGTAGTTAATATATAGTCGCAGTTACAGTTTACAAGTCACAAGACTAAATTGAGAACTGAGAATAAAACTGAAAATCAAAAAAAATGAGTGAAGAAATAGATTTCATATTAGAAAGTACAGAAGAATCAATGAATGGTTCTATTGCGCATTTAGAAAAAGAATTTCTAAATATTCGTGCAGGAAAAGCTTCTCCAGCAATGCTTGGAGGTGTTTTTGTTGATTACTACGGAGCTGCTACGCCACTTTCTCAAGTATCTAAAATCAGTGTTCCAGACGCGAGAACAATTACTTTGCAACCGTTTGAAAAAAACATGTTGTCAGCAATTGAAAAAGCAATTATGGTTGCCAACATTGGTTTCAACCCAATGAATAATGGCGATGTTATCATCATCAGCGTACCGCCTTTGACAGAAGAACGTCGTCGTGATTTGGCAAAACAAGCAAAATCTGAGGCTGAAGATGCTAAAATTGGTATTCGCAACTCTCGTAAAGATGCCAATACTGACATTAAAAAATTAGAAAAAGAAGGAACTTCTGAAGACATCTGCAAATCTGCTGAAGAAGAAGTTCAAAACTTAACAAATGCTTACACTAAAAAAATTGATGAGTTATTGGCTGCAAAAGAAGCTGAAATCATGAAAGTGTAATTTTATTTGGCACAAAATGAAAAAAATCCGTTTGGCAAAATGTCCAGACGGATTTTTTTATTCTTATTTTTGCATACCAAAATCGCAATCTTTCCGTTTTTGAAACTATAACCCTCTGTATGAAGCTATTTTGTTTATTGACATTGTTTTTCACGCTTACTATTCAAGCGCAATTTCAAATAAACGGAATTGTTACAGATTCAAACAACAAACCCCTTCCTTTTGCGACCATAACAACACCAGACAACAATAATACTATTACGGATGTTGATGGGAAATTTGAGCTAAAGACCAATTCAAAAACTGCTACAATCGCTGTTTCTTATATTGGTTTTCAAACTAAAATTATTGCTGTAATCGAGAATAAAAAATTCTACGCCATTTCGCTTTCACAAAAAACAGATGACCTGAAAGAAGTTGTTATTTCAAATGAAAATCCAGCTTTAACCATTATCAAAAAAGTTATAGCAGAAAAAAACAAAAACAATCCGCAGAAAAAATTAAGCAGTTTTGAATTCAAAACCTACAACAAACTGATTGTTACAGCAAATCCAGATTCGATTGACGGCCGAATCGATTCTTCTGCGGCGTATAAAGATTTCAATAAAAAGGAAATAAACATCGATTCTTCTGATTACAAATTCAAAGAAATCATTAGCAAACAACATTTATTTCAAACCGAGAAAATTTCGCAATATCAATTTGGAAACAACAAATTGAAAGAAACTGTTTTAGGAACAAAAATCGCTGGTTTCAAAAATCCAATTTATGAAGTCATTGCTTTTAATCTGCAATCTATTTCTATTTACGACAACAAATATGAACTGTTTGAAACCAAATACGAAAATCCGATTTCAAACACGGCACCTTCAAACTACAATTACAAATTATTGGACACTGTGAACATAAAAGGACGCGAAACTTTTATGATTTACTTTAAAAACAAACAAAAAAGAAGAGCTTCTGGCTTAGAAGGCGTGTTATATATTGACAAAGAAAATTTTGCTGTCGCTAAAGCCGTAATGCGAATTAAAGGAGTTTTGGACATCAGTGGCATTCACGAATTTGAATATGTTCCAGAGGAAAAAATCTGGTTTCAAAGCAATACCACTTTCAAAATTGTGAAGGGAAAAAATGATGACGATATTAAAATTTTGGGCGGTACAATTCAATTTGATGGTGACGTCGAAGACAATTACGAACCGCGAAAAAAAGTTGCTTCAGATTTCACTTATTTAATTTCGGAAAGCAATAATTTTGACATTCATTACAATACAAATCAGCCAATAAAAAATCCTTCTCTTTATATTGAAATTAAAGATGATGCCAGCAAAAAACCAGAAGATTTCTGGAATGAGTACCGAAAAACTCCGTTGGATCTTAAAGGACAAAAAACATATCAATTGTTAGACAGTTTATCGGTAAGTCGAAGAATTGAAAAACGCTTAGGATTAGGCCGAAAAATCATTAATGGCTATCTTCCTCTTGGACCAATTGACCTTGATTTAAAGAAAATCATCAGCTATAACAATTACGAAGGTTTCCGTTTAGGGCTTGGAGGCGTTACAAATGATCGTTTTTCTAAATTCTTCAGAATTGAAGGTTATGGCGCATACGGAACAAAAGACGGCGTTTTTAAATACAATTTAGGCGCTGGCGTTTTATTGGACAAAAACACCAATACTTGGCTGAATGGATCTTATACAGACGATGTGCGCGAGATTGCGAGTACCGTTTTTGCTGTTGATAAACGCGTTTTTAAAATTTATGATCCAAGGCCAATCAACATTAGTACTTTTTATCATTATAATAGTTGGAAAGCGAATATTCAGACCAAATTTATTCCGAAAACGGAAGCTGTTTTTGAGCTTGCACGAACTTATGTTGAGCCAAAATTTGATTATCTTTTCAACTATAATGGGCAATTGTATTCGAATTATGTTATGACCACTGCAATGGCTTCAATCGTTTGGGCGCCATTCAGTGATTTTATGCAAACGCCGACTGGAAGAACCGAATCTGACAAACGTTTTCCTAGATTTACTTTTCAATTCACGCAATCCTTGCCAAATGTTTTAGAAAACGATTTTACCTTCAGCAAAATAGATTTTAAAGCTGAATATGAAAAAAAATACCTGAACAAGCAGAAAACTAGCTTGCTCTTGCAGGGAGGTTACGCAATGGGTGATGTTCCTATTACGCATTTGTACAATACAATGCCAAATAACTTGACTAAAGAAACTGTTATGCAGCGTATTACTTTTGCTGGAAGAAACAGTTTTGAAACGATGTATTTTAATGAATTTTTCTCTAGCCAATATGTATTTTTTCAAGTAAAACATGGTTTTGACCGAATCAGAATTATGAGAAAAGTTCGTCCTTCTTTAGTATTAGTGACGAGAATGGCATGGGGAAATATGGAAAAACCGGAACAACATGTCGGTCCAGCTTACAAGACACTTGACAAAGGTTATTTGGAATCGGGAATTGAATTAAATCGCATTTTCAAAGGTTTCGGTTTAGGCGGATTTTATCGCTACGGACCCAATCAGTTATTGAAATTTGAAGATAATATTGCGGTTAAGATTTCTTATGTTATTGACTTGGGGCTCTAAATTCCAATACCTTTTAAACTCCAAATTTTAAATTCCAAATTCCAATCTAGTCTTTGAACATAAAAAACTTTGTCAAGTTTGAAACTTTGACAAAGTTCTAGAAATATCAAAAATAAAAACCCAAAACTCCAATCGCACTGCAATTAGAATTTGGGATTTTTATTTATTGAAATTTAACCCTTTAAGGTTTAAGAATCAAAACAGAAGGTGTATTGTTCAGCCAAGTGCTCTGCGACTCAATAAGTTTTTTCCAGCTGTCTAAACTTATGATCATTAAGTTCTGACTTTCTAAAAACTCTTTTTTGATGGTTCGGTCGTGCATAATCATAATATGATTTGGTGCAATTTGCTCAATCGAGCGAATTGTTTCTTGAATGTCGCGTGTGTTTTTCACTTCACCACTGGCATCTAGAACTGTAATTTGAGAACCATTATTGTTGATTAATTTTTTAGCATATTCAATAAGAAATGCATCTTCTTTACTAAAAACCGGCATAAAAACCCGATCGACTTCTTCTAAATCTTTATCAATAAAAATCCCGACAGGCATTTTGCTTTTTGTAATAATATGGCGCGTTCTCTCATCAAAAGGATTATTTTCAAACAAGCCTTCTTTTCCTGTAAACTTATCAATCAAACGATCTGGATTTACAATTCGGGTTGTAAAACCTAGAATTTTTCCGAGCAAAGTTCCTTCAAAAATAGATTGTCCTAAACCAACCAACAATAAATCATATTCGCCTTGATTTGCCGTGTCGATAATATCAGCATCAATATCATTGGTCACTTTAAAAACACTATTTATATTTTGATTCAAGCTCTTTGACTCTTCAATTACGGGAACCAACATTTTTCTTTCATGATCCTTTACATCAAATGAGTGTATTTCGGTACTCAATGACAAGTGCATGGCTGTAACCACTGAATTATCTCCTTGTTTTTTAACTAAACTATTTGCAATTTTCAACAATTTCTTCCCTCTTTCTGGAGTTGCAAACGAAAGTAAAATCTTGTATTTGCTTTTGCTTCCAATTTCTTCCGGAACAACAGTAGCTTTATCTTTAAAAACAAAATTGATAAAATCTAAAGCCGGCCCAGTCATAAAGGTTGTAATAAGCGCCATGATTACCATCATTGTAAAAATCTCAGTCGATAAGACACCTAAATCATAACCAATATTCAATACCACCAATTCCATCAAACCTCGCGTATTCATCAAAGCTCCAATTGCCAAACTGTCTTTCCAGTTTTGTCCGACGAATTTTGCTGCTAAAGCACTTCCAAAAAATTTCCCAGCAACTGCCACCACAATGATAATTCCTGTGATTTCCCATAATGCTGGATCATTCAACAATCCGATTTGTGTACGCAAACCTGTGAACACGAAAAACAATGGAAGAAGTACAATAATCGAAACGTCTTCAACTTTTTCAATAAAAATATTTCTGAATTTACTGTTTTCCGGCATAATTGCTCCAGCCAAAAAAGCACCAAATAAAGCATGAATTCCGATTAATTCCGCTGCATAAGCAGAAAATAAAAGCGTCAAAAAGAAAATTGCAACCACTGGTTTATTCAAACTTTCGCGAGTTGAATTCAAATCTCCAACACGCTTCAAGAACGGGCGAACAATTTTCAACATGATAATCACGTACAAAATTGCCAAACCAATTACATATAATGAACTTGCTAATGAACCTGCTTTTACAATAGCAATTACAACCGCTAGAATACACCAAGCCGTGATATCATCTGCAGCGGCGCAAGTGATGGCAATAGTTCCTAATTTGGTTTTTTGAAGGCCTCGCTCCTGCACTATTCTGGCTAAAACCGGAAATGCCGTAATACTCATGGCGATTCCCATAAACAATCCGAAAGAAGAAAAAGCAACTCCCTCAGGAGCAAAAGTTCCATAAATAAAATAAGCCAAAACCAATCCTAGTGCAAACGGAATAACAATACTTGCGTGACTGATTACAACGGCATCGTGCGCTTTATTTTTTAAAACTTTCAAATCCAATTCCATTCCGATTACGAACATGAAAAGAATCAAACCAATCTGGCTTAAAAACTGAAGATTCCCTAAGGATTCTTTTGGGAATAAAGCTGCTGAAAACTCCGGAAAATACATTCCTACCAAAGACGGCCCTAAAACAATCCCGGCAATCATTTCACCAATTACAGATGGCTGTCCGATTTTTCTAAAAAACCATCCAAACAAACGTGCAACTAAAATAATCGTCACGATCTGCGCTAATAGAATGGCAAGCGGATGCTGTAAATTTTCAACCATGGAATGCAAGAAATCATTCCAATGATTGCTTTCTATTTTTTTCTCTAAAACATTTCGACCAACTTCAAGCGATGCACCTTGAGAAATTATCCAATAAATTAGAGTAGTAAAACCACCAATAACAGTAATGTAAAATAAGGAGTTTTTAAAGTTATTCATAACTCATTTTTTAAAATTATGAAACAAATATCAGAAGTCCATTTTACTTGAAAAAGCAATTTTCCTGCTAATTTTCAATGTATGTAATAAGTCTGTAAAACTTTGTAATAAGTTAATTTTTTTAACAAAACTTCACTTTAGTGGGCTTCGACTTCGCTCAGCCTGACACGACGTAAAACTTATAATTTCACTTTTTTCAAAAAGTCAGAACGATAGGTTTCGCTCAAAATAATGGTGGCATTTTTATTATTTTCTTCCAGATGATGCAGTACAATTTCGTTGTGATTGAAGAATTTTATGGCTTTTACGGCAATAATTTCTTTTTTATTTACACGACAAAAATCAGCTTCCGGAAGCTCTTTTAAAAGCGTGTCGAATTTTATGTTTTTCAAATTCAAAAAACTGCCGTCGGTCAGCAAAACCGTTTTATCACGACTGTCGCTCAAAGCTGTTTTGATGTATTGAATTTGGTTAAAATAAAGCAACGTTTTTCCTTTATCCGTATTGAGTTGGATAAATTTTTTCTTTGTATCAGGCTTTTCAAATCGTTCAATTGCTTTTGAAATCGCTTTTTGAAGACGCTCCAATTTTACAGGTTTCGTGATATAATCGACAGCATCGATATTAAAAGCATCAGCCGCATATTCTTTGTACGCCGTGCAAAAAATCACTAATTTATCTTGAAGCATTTCTGCCAAATGCAATCCGTCGATTCCTGGCATTTCAATATCCGAAATCAGCAAATCAAAATCAAGATCGGCATAATCAGATAAAAGTTTTTCAGGGTCATTGCATGTTTTTACAATTTCCAATTCTGGAATTTGCTCACAAAGCATTTTCAAGTACGTCAATCCCGGAAGCTCATCGTCCAGAAGCAAGCATTTCAGTTTTGTATCCAAGTAAATCTATTTTTAAATGAGCAATATAAACGTCGTTTTCTACAAACTTATCCAATTTGAAATTGTTCTTGTAGATGATTCGCAAGCGGTGTTCCAAAGTTGCGTGGCCAAAACCGCTTCGTTCTTTTTTCAAAACCTTTTTATCCGAGATTTTATTCGAAACGGTCATAAAAAAAGCATTATCTCTAAACTCAAAAACAACCGAAATAAAAGCATCAGCACTTTGAAGATCCGCATGTTTAAAAGCATTTTCGATCAAATCGATGGAAATCAAAGGCGCCAAAAGTGGCTGATCGTATAATTTATCTTCTTTGTTGATGTTGGTTTTTATCTTCAATTCAAAAAGCGGACTGATTTTGATTTTATTGATTTCTATTAAATTCAATGCAAAATCAATTTCTTCTTTTGCAGTCACAAATTTCTTCTTGCTTTCGTATAAAATATAATCCAAAACATTCGCGAGTTTATCCAATGCAAAATACGTTTGATACGCATGCGACTGAATTGAATTTAAAATATTCTTGAACAAATGCGGATTCAGTTTGGATTCTAAAGTTTCCAACTGCAAATCATTCACTTTTACTTCGAGCGCATAAAAACTCTTTTCGGCATCTTCTTTTGCTTTTTTTGCCTGCACCAATTGGTAAATCATAAAACAAATTATGACAACAAGCAAAAAAAGAATTGCCAGAAAAATAAAAGTTGTGGTGTTGTTTTGTTGCATATTTAAGATTCCCAAATTTCTTTTAATGACCTTCTATAATAAATAAAAATTCCGATTGTTAATATCAAAATACTTGATAACCAGAAATAATAACCTAATTCTAAAGAAATAATTTCTGCCATTGAACCGCTTTCTGCTCCTAAAATTTCGTTCCAAAAAGAAAAAGAAATTGACAAACATGAAGCTATGAAACTTAGTACAACAGCTTTTTTACTATTATCTTTAAAAAAATAATAAATCGCGAAAAAGCTTAACGGATTTGCCAACCAAATTATTTGTTCTAATAAACCGCCACCAAGAAATGCCGTTGATCCCATCAAAAAATAATCAAGAGACGATGCAACTTTTATTTCATTACTATAATTAATCGTAACAGCATTTTGAGTTAAGGAAACACTGAACAACAATAAGCTAAAAATAACAATGACCAATTTACTCTTTTTAGATTCCATTCTTTTTAAAAAAGTCTTTTAGCTTGATTTGTTTAAATTATCATTTTCAGTACAAATATGAGAAAAGATACCGACTAAACAGCAAAAAACAGAAAAATCATCACAATTGAAAAACTTGCAAAATTGTGTTAACATTGCGTAAAATACAATCGATTGTTTATGATTTTGAGGCATTTTCACTACATTTGCAACCATTTTTAAAGAATTTATGAAAAACGCTATTCAAGTTGGGTTCTGGGAGAAATTGGCCCGAATTATACTTAAAAACAGAATAACAATTCTGGTTTTGCTTTCTGCATTAACTATTTTTCTTGGTTTTCAGTGGAAAAACCTTTCTATGACTTATACCGAAGCAAACTTGCTTCCAAAAGATCATATTGCCAATAAAGACTATCAAAAATTCCTTGACAAATTTGGGGAAGAAGGAAATCTTATTGTCATAGGTTTTAAAGATCCGAAATTCTTTACTCCAAAAAACTACGCTGCTTGGAATGAATTGATGACAGGCTTGAAAAAATCAAAAGAAGTTGATTTAGTAGTTTCATTAAATGATTTAAAAAAATTAGAAAAAGATACGATTAACGAAAAATTCGTTTTAAGTCCGTTTATTGACCAAAGCAAAGCGCTTGACCCTGCCTATTTAAAAAGCGTTCAATACGATTTGTTTCATAATTTGCCTTTTTACGAAGGACTTTTATTCAACAAAGAAAGCGGAAGTGTTCGTTCAGCGGTTTACATCAACAAAGCTTTAGTAAATACGCCAGAAAGAAAAACTTTCATTTTAGAAAATCTTGTTCCGAAAATCGACAAGTTCGAAAAAACAACCGGAATCGATTTGAAAGTTTCAGGAATGCCATACATCAGAACGATCAATGCTGATGATATGAAAGGCGAAATCGGACTTTTCATCGGTGCTGCTTTATTGACGGTTTCATTGATTTTCTTTTTCTTTTTCCGTTCGTTCAGAGCGACATTTATTTCGATTTGCATTTTAATTGTCGGTGTTATCTGGTCATTCGGAACACTTGGATTATTTGGTTATAAAATCACGATTTTAACGGCAATTATTCCACCGCTGATTATCGTAATCGGAATTACAAACTGTATTTTCTTGATCAATAAATACCAACAAGAAATCAAATTGCACAACAATCAGGCAAAAGCTTTACAACGTGTTATTTCTAAAATTGGAGTTTCGACTTTGATGACGAATTTGACAACGGCGATTGGTTTTGCAACGTTTATGATTACACAAAACGACTTGCTTTTTGAGTTTGGATTAGTGACTTCAATCAACGTAATTTCTGTTTATTTATTGACCCTTTTTATTGTGCCAATTATTTACAGTTTCATGCCTCTTCCAAAAGAAAAGCATTTATATCATTTGACGAAAACCTATATTTCAACTTTATTGAATGTTGTTGAAGATTTAGTAAAAACAAAACGTAAAATCGTTTATATTGTTTATGCTTTGCTTTTGGTTTTCAGTGTAATTGGAGTTGCTCAAATGAAAGTTTCAGGAAGTTTGATTGGTGAAATGCCAAAAAGCGCTTCTTTCTTTAAAGATATTTTATTCTACGAAAAAGAGTTCAATGGTGTAATGCCATTGGAAATAATGATTGACACAAAAAAGAAAAAAGGTGTTATGAAAGCTTCAACCATTCGTAAAATGGACGAATTGCAAAATACAATTGCTGAAATTCCGGAATTGGCAAAACCAGTTTCTGTAGTGAATTTGGTTAAATATTCAAAACAAGCTTTCTACAACGGAAATCCAGAATATTACCAATTGCCAACTTCACAAGAGCAAGCTTTTATTTTGAGCTACGCAAAAAATGCTACAAAAAACAGCAAAGAAAATTTAATGAAAGCGTATGTTGATTCGACTGGACAATACGCGAGAATCACCACTTTCATGAAAGATATTGGAACGGATGAAATGGCGAAAGTGGAGAAAAAATTAAACTCAAAAATTGCTGAAATTTTCCCAAAAGATCGCTACGAAGTTACCGTTACCGGAAAAGCATTGGTTTTCCAAAAAGGAACATCATATCTGGTTGACAACTTGATTGAATCTTTGATTTTTGCAATTGCTGTAATTGCGATTTTGATGCTGTATTTATTTAGATCTTTCAAAATGGTAATGGCTTCGGTAATTACAAATATTTTACCGCTTTGCATTACATCGGGATTAATGGGTTATTTCGGAATTCCCTTAAAACCTTCGACAATTTTAGTATTTAGTATCGCTTTCGGAATCTCGGTTGATAATGCGATTCAGTTTATGGCGAAATATCGACACGACTTCCTTCAAAGTGGCGGAAAAGTAAAAAAATCGGTTTTCAGTGCTTTAAGAGAAACTGGAATCAGTACTTTTTATACTTCTGTCGTTTTGATTTTAGGTTTTGCAACTTTTACATTGTCAAGCTTCAGCGGAACGATTGCTTTAGGAGGATTAATTTCTTGTACTTTGGCATTTGCGATGTTTGCTAACTTGGTGGTTTTACCTTCTTTGGTTTTAACTTTTGAGAAGAAGAAAACGAAGAAAGAGGAATTGGAGAATAATTTGGAGAAGTAATTTTATATGCCACTAATTTCACGAATTGACACAAATTAAAAATACTGATCTTTGTCAAAGTTTAAAACTTTGACAAAGATTTACCACAATCTTGTCATTTCGACGAAGGAGAAATCACACTCGAAACTCGACAAAGATTGGCGAATTTCATTGCGGATTTACTAGTGCGATTTCTCCTTCGTCGAAATGACAAAAATGCGCTTAAAACAAAATGAGACGTAAAAACTTCATTTGGAACGTTGAATTATTAGTTATGTAATATGAGAAGCACAATAACTTTTATTTTATTTATGCTTTCTGTTGTATCATACGGACAAGAAAATTCATTAAGTGATGAGATTCTAAATTCAAGTGGCGCAAACAGGGTTGAGTTTGCAGATGGAGAATTCGAAATTCAAAAATTGGCAAAAGAAGATATAAAAAATCAAACTCCATTTTTACTTTTACAAGGAGGAATAAATCAATTGATTACCTCATCAGATTGTGAATTTGAAAAGAAGTTTAACGTTTATTTTTTTAACTATGGCTGTTCCGCACCCAGCGAAATTGTTGAAAGCACTTACAACAAAGTAATTTTCGATTATCTATATTCCAAATTTGGAAAAATTTGGATAACGCAAATCAGGAAAGACATTCCAGGGTTTAAAGAATTTAAAAAAGGAAAAAGAATCTTAAAATAAAAAATTACAAAGTTTGCTATTCCCAGGAATGACAAAAAAACACATAAAAATAAGAAGTAAAAAAGCTTCTTTTGAAACCGAATGCCCTAGCCCCGATAGAAGCGGCATCCTTTCTATTTTTTCTTTAAAAATAGAAAGATATAGCGGATAGCGGGAAACAGCTTCAAAAATTAATTATTATCGATTATATTTGCAGTTGTTCAAAATGAATATTACTTAATATCAATTATATATAAAAATGAAACACACAAAAGTTAGAGACTTATTAAACAGTACGACGACGTTACAGGAAGTGAATGCAAAAGGATGGGTGAGAACTTTTAGAAATAATCAGTTCATCGCTTTAAATGACGGTTCTACAATTAATAATATTCAATGTGTTGTTGATTTTGAAAATACACCAGAAGAGACTTTAAAAAGAATCACGACTGGAGCTGCGGTTTCTGTAATTGGAACTTTGGTTGAAAGTAAAGGTGCGGGTCAGAAATACGAAATTCAGGTGAACAAACTTGAAATCCTTGGAGATTCTGATGCTGAGAAATTCCCAATGCAGCCTAAAAAACACTCTTTAGAATTTTTACGTGAAAACGCTCACTTGCGTGTACGTACAAATGCTTTTGGTGCGATTATGCGTGTGCGTTCAGTATTGTCTTATGCAGTTCACAGTTATTTCCAACAAAAAGGGTTCGTATATGTAAACACGCCGATTATCACTGGAGCTGATGCTGAAGGTGCTGGAGAAATGTTCCAAGTAACCTCTTTGCCACTTGACAATCTTCCTAAAAATGAAGAAGGAAACATCGATTTCAAAAAAGATTTCTTTGGAAAACATACGAACTTAACGGTTTCTGGACAATTAGAAGGAGAAACTTTTGCAATGGCTTTGGGTCAGATTTATACTTTTGGACCAACGTTTAGAGCAGAAAATTCAAACACTTCTCGTCACTTGGCAGAATTCTGGATGATCGAGCCTGAAGTTGCTTTCAACGACCTTGATGACAACATGGATTTGGCTGAAGATTTTATTCAGTATGTAATTAAATATGCTTTAGACAACTGTAAAGACGATTTGAAATTCTTAGAAGGAAGACTTTTAGAAGAAGAAAAATCAAAACCACAGGCAGAAAGAAGCGAAATGGCGTTGTTAGAGAAACTAAACTTTGTTTTAGAGAACAACTTCAAACGTGTTTCTTATACTGAGGCAATCGACATTTTAAGAGATTCAACTCCAAATAAAAAGAAGAAATTTCAATACCTTATCACAGAATGGGGAGCTGATTTACAATCAGAACACGAGCGTTATTTAGTAGAAAAACACTTTAAATGTCCAGTAATTTTATACGATTACCCAGCAAACATTAAAGCGTTTTACATGCGTTTGAACGACAATACAGAACCAGGAAGAGAAACGGTTCGTGCAATGGACATCCTTTTCCCTGGAATTGGAGAAATCGTTGGTGGTTCTGAAAGAGAAGAGCGTTACGATGTTCTAGTTCAGAAAATGGAAGCGCTTGGAATTGACAAAGAAGAATTATACTGGTATTTAGATACAAGAAGATTCGGTTCTGCTACACACGCAGGTTTCGGTTTAGGATTTGAGCGTTTGGTATTGTTTGTTACAGGAATGACAAACATTAGAGACGTAATTCCTTTCCCAAGAACTCCTGGAAGTGCAGAATTTTAATCTAAGGTTCTAAGGTACTGAGGTACTAAGATTCTAAGGTTTTGAAATATAAATAAAAAATAATTTAAATACGAATTCAATTCGTCAACATAAGTTACTTAGTGCCTTAGCGCCTTAGTACCTTAGCACCTTTTTCTATGCTAAAGCAATTTTTAAATTTAAAATTATCTCAAAAATTATCTCCACAGCAAATTCAGCTGATGAAGTTAATTCAATTGCCTACGCAAGCTTTTGAACAACGTTTATTAGAAGAAATGAACGAAAATCCGGCGCTTGAAGCTGGAAAAGAAGAAGAATACGAAGCTGACGACTATGCTAATGAAGACTACGACGATTATGATGATGCAGAATCTGACAGAATCGAAGCAGACGACATTAATATTGACGAATATTTAAGCGACGATGATACGCCTGACTACAAAACGCAGGTAAACAATTACAGTGACGACGAGGAACGCGAAACACCTTTTGCAGCTCCGATTAGTTTTCATCAAGATTTAATCAATCAGTTGAATACTTTTATTTTGAATGATCAGGAACGTGAAATTGCTGAATTCTTAGTTGGAAGTATTGATGATATGGGCTACATCCGCAGAAGTATTCCGGATATTGTTGACGACATGGCTTTTACTCAGGGAATTTACACTGATGAAGCAATGGTTGAAAAAATGATGACTGTGATTCACGAACTAGAGCCTTCAGGAGTTGGCGCACGTGATTTGCAAGAATGCTTGTTGCTTCAATTAAAACATAAAACCCCAACGGAATATGTTGATTTAGCGATTGACATTATCGAAAATCAGTTTGATGCTTTTACGAAGAAACATTACGACAAACTTTTACAGAAATACGGAGTTTCGAACGAACAGCTTAAAAAAGCAATTCACGAAATAGAAAGACTGAATCCAAAACCGGGTGGTTCTTTCACCGGAAACAATAAAGTTACCGAAAATGTAGTTCCGGATTTCGCTATCAGAATTGTTGACGGCGAACTTGAACTAACTTTAAACGGACGTAACGCTCCTTCTCTGCACGTTTCTAAAGATTATCAAGAAATGATGCAGACGTACAAAGAATCTCGTGATAAATCGACTGCACAAAAAGATGCGGTTCAGTTTATCAAACAAAAGCTGGATTCGGCTAAATGGTTTATCGATGCAATCAGACAACGTCAAGAAACTCTTTTTGTAACTATGAATGCCATTATGCATTATCAAGAAGAATATTTCTTAGACGGCGACGAAACCAAACTAAAACCAATGATCTTAAAAGACATTGCAGATATGGTTGGTTTGGATATTTCGACGATTTCGCGTGTAGCAAACAGCAAATATGTTGAAACGCCTTACGGAACCAAACTGATCAAAGAATTCTTCTCTGAAGCAATGAAAAATGATCAAGGAGAAGATGTTTCGACTCTTGAAATCAAAAAAATTCTTCAAAACACAATTGAAGAAGAAGATAAAAGAAAACCGCTTCCAGACGATCAATTGGCAGAAATCCTAAAAGAAAAAGGATATCCAATTGCAAGGAGAACGATTGCTAAATACCGTGAACAGCTTGATATTCCGGTGGCGAGAATGAGAAAGAAAATTTAAACTTTCTTTTATAAACCATATAAGAAATATAAGTTCATTTAAAATTTATAGCCCGTCAAATTTATATTTGACGGGCTTTTTTTTGCTTTTCACATTTGAACATTTACGCATTACGCATTTGAACTGGACTGAAGTCCAGCCCTACAAAATAATATGTTCCTTCGGAACTAAAAAAGAGCCTTCGGCTCGACCTATGTTGTAGGGCCGGACTTCAGTCCGGTTTAAATTTTACAATCAACAAAAAACCCGACAGGTTTTTAAAACCTGTCGGGTTTGATTCTAATATCGATAATATTTTATTTATATTGATCTGGTAAAATCTTCACATCAAATAAAAATGCTTTCTTTTTATCGGTATAATGATAAACCAAAGTAAAATCATTGTCTCTAAAAACTTGAAGTCCCGGATTTGCTTTAGCCGTACTTACCAAACTTTTTTCAATTTCTTTTTGAATCACATCAACCTCAGCCACTTGCTTTTCTACATTCAGCAAAGTCAAATTATATTGAACCAATTCTTTTTGAGGCAAATTCACACTGTCTAAACGAATTCCTTCTTGAATATCCAGCGGGCAGTTTTTATTATACTTCTGAACCAATTCACTCACTTCAGTCTTGACTTCACTTGCATTTTCAGAAAGATAAAATTGGAAATAAGCAGTCAAAGCTATCGCAATTCCGATTAAGACTAGTAATAAAGTATTCTGCTTTCTTCTATCTTTCTTTTCCTCCATCGTTTAATAAAGTTTATTGTGTTTATTTATTTTCTTTTTCCTGAAGTTTCTTCATTGCATTAAAATACGCTGCACGGCTAAGTGGCTCATATTTTTCAGTTTCACCCAACATAACCAACTTATCATTATCTGTTTTTCTAAAACTATAATTTGCCAAATTTCCTGTTCTCGTACAAACCGCATGAACCTTAGTAACATATTCCGCAGTTGCCATAAGTCCAGGCATTGGCCCAAACGGATTTCCTTTAAAATCCATATCCAATCCAGCCACAATTACACGAATTCCTTGATTTGCCAAATCATTGCAAACGGTGATAATTTCATCATCAAAAAACTGCGCTTCATCAATACCAATCACATCGCAACCTTGTGCTAAAATCAAAATATTTGCCGCTGCGGGAACTGGTGTCGAACGGATTTCATTAGCATCATGAGACACTACCATTTCGTCATGATAACGGGTATCTATAGCGGGTTTAAAAATTTCGACTCTTTGTTTGGCAAATTGCGCGCGCTTTAATCTGCGGATTAATTCTTCGGTTTTACCCGAAAACATTGATCCACAAATAACTTCAATCCACCCAAATTGTTCTTTGTGATTTACTGTATTTTCGAGAAACATTTTGTATTTTTCTGCCTTTAAAAATGAATAGTTTTTATTACTTTGTACTGGTAATAAATCGACGTAAAAATGTGCTGTTTTACATTTTTTCAAAAGTAGAAAATTTTTATCAAACGGGAGATTGGGAAATGTTTATTAACAGAAATAAAAAACATCTTTAATATATCTTTCGGTTTTATTCAGGATTAAAGACATTCAGGCATCAAATACACTAAAATACCTTATTCACTATAATTTCAACAGTTATGAAAAAAAAATTGGAAGCTGATTTAATCAGCATTGCACATCGAATTTTAAAGCTTAAAAACAAATCCGATATCAATCAATTGTACCTTGAAACTCAAAAATTATATGAAAAACTGGCTATTTTAAAATTTGTCGAGGAAAATTTCGACGAAGCAAAACCAACAATCAGCCATAGCGAAATCAGTTCTGAAATCGAAACTATTTTTGATAAAGAAGAAGAAACAGCTCCAGTTGAAGTTACTGCTGAAACTCCTGCTCCAGTTAAAGAAATTAAAGCAGAAGAAACTCCAAAACCAGAAATTGTTGAAGAAATAACAGCTGAAATTCCAGAAGAAACTGTATCTGAACCAATTGAAGAAACAATAGAAGAACCAATTGCAACTGAAATTGCTGAGCCAGAAACTGAAAAAGAAATTGAAACAGCGGAAGAGCCAAAAAGCAAAATTGAGGAACTTTCGTTTACAACAATAAATGAATCAAATCCGATTCCAGACTTCAAACCTCTTTTCGAATTAGAAAAACCTGAAGAGAAAATCGAAGAAAAAGAAGAGCCAAAAATTGAAACTTCATCAAAACCAACAATTGCATTTGAAGATTTCGGAATCAATTATGCCGATGCGCAATTTGTAAAAGTAGATAGTTTTGAAGCCGTTGCTCCTACTCCGTCAATTAATGAATTTAAAGAAACAAAAGTTGAAACTGCGGTTTTAGAAACTCCGTCGGAACCAAAAGCAGTTACTTTAAATGAAAAACTAGCGAAAGGTTTCCACATTGATTTAAATGACCGACTTGCCTTTACCAAAAACCTTTTTGGGAACAGTACCGAAGATTACAGCCGCGTTTTAAATCAGCTTTTAACTTTTGATTCTTATGCGGAAGTGAAAGAATTTATTGAAAATATGGTAAAACCAGATTATAACAATTGGGAAGGAAAAGACGATTACGCCGAGCGTTTCCTAGGAATTATCGAGAAAAAATTCTCATAACATTTCACCTTTTATAACTCACATTTTACATTTTACGAATAAAAAAATATGTCAAAATTATACATCGTTCCAACGCCGATTGGCAATCTTGAAGACATGACTTTCAGAGCCATTCGGGTTTTGAAAGAAGTCGATTTGATTTTGGCGGAAGACACACGCACCAGCGGAAAATTGTTGAAGCATTTTGAAATTGGCACGCATATGCACAGCCATCACATGCACAACGAACATAAGACAACCGAAAACTTAATTGCTCGTTTGAAAGCTGGCGAAACTATCGCCTTGATTTCAGACGCTGGAACTCCGGCTATTTCAGATCCTGGATTTTTATTGACACGTGCCTGCGTTGAAAATAAAATCGAAGTGGAATGTCTTCCTGGAGCAACAGCTTTTGTTCCCGCTCTAGTAAACAGCGGACTCCCAAATGACAAATTTGTTTTTGAAGGTTTTCTTCCTGACAAAAAAGGACGTCAAACTCGTTTTTTGGCTTTAGCCGAAGAAACAAGAACCATGATTTTATACGTTTCTCCACATAAACTCGTTAAGACTTTAAGTGAGTTTGTTCAGTATTTTGGAGAAGACAGACAAGTTTGCGTTTCTCGCGAATTATCAAAAATGCACGAAGAAAACGTTCGTGGAACTGCCAAAGAAGTTTTAGCGCATTTTGAAAAAACAGCTCCAAGAGGAGAAATTGTCGTGGTCGTTGCAGGAAAAACAATAACAAAAGAACCGAAGAAAAATAAATTTTCTAAGGATGAAGAAGAGTAATATTATAGATTATTATAAAAGATATAAATGCTGAAATATTTATTTTTAATCATAACATTATTCGTTTTTGAAATTTCATTTGGTCAAGATCAAATAAATATAAATTTTGCTGAGATCAAATCAAAAATAGAAGATAGCAATTCTACATCTTATTATCCAAAATTATTGGAAAGATTCGAATCATTTGATGTCACTTTATCTTTAGAAGAAAATGCTCTTATTTATTATGGATTTTCATTCCAAAAGAATTATTTAAAAAACAAACCAAGTGAAGAACAACTAGAACTTTTATCAAATAATCAGGAATACGAAAAACTAAAGATTGAGTGCGAAAAAATTTTAGAAAAAAATCCCGTGAGTTTAGCCGCAAATAATAAAATGGGATTGGCACTGTATAAGCTAGGCAAACCAGAATCTGAATGGAAGAAGTATCAAAAAAGATACAGAGATTTCAGAAAAGTTATTGTCTATAGTGGAGATGGTTTAAGTTGTGATTCAGCTTTTAAAGTAATTTATGTATCAGATGAATACAATATTATTTATGATTATTTTGAAATATCAAAATTAGACAAACAATCGTTATCCGGTTTATGTGATCATTTTACAAATGAATCAAGTAAATTTTATAAGGCTAAAGAAATTTATTTTGATGCCTCAAGATCAATGATCAGAAATCAAGAAATAATTAGTACAAAAAAATAAAATAAATATATAATGAGCATTCAAGCCTTTTTAGAAAAAGTAAAACAAACACCAACACAAATCACATTTCCTGAAACTATTGCAGTAATTGAAGAAAACTACAACTTTACTCCTACTGCTTTTCAAAACGGAACACAACATAACGCCGCAGGTGAAAATTCAGGTTCTTGCAAATTGTTTTCTTTCGCAAAACTGCAAAATTTAAACAAAGAAGAAACTTTAGCTTGTTTTGGAGCTTTTTATTTCGAAGAAGTTTTAGGCGATCCAAACGGAACAAATCACCAAAACATTAGAAATTTCATCAACTTAGGTTGGGACGGAATTCAGTTTGAAGGAAATGCACTTAAATTGAAATAATTTTAGATTTTTTGTTTTCAAAACCATATTGTTAATAATATAATCCAAAAAATATAATTAACTGTAGATATATTTTATATCTTTGTCAAAATTTGACAAGTCAAAAAATAAAAGTCACATGAAAGAAAGCTTTGGAAGTTTTATCAAAGGACTAAGATTAAACAGCAATTTAACTTTAACTCAACTTGCTGCTAAACTAGACCTTGATTCAGCCAATTTGAGCAAAATTGAAAACGGCAAGAGAGATTTTGATGAAAAACGACTTCCGCTATTATCGACTGCTTTTAATATTGAATTAGATGAAATAAAAAAAGAATATTACAGTGATTTCATAGCTCGTAAAATATATAATTCTAATTGTTCAGAGGAAATATTACTTTTTGCAGAAGAAAAAGTTAAATATCTAAGATCAATAAATACAAAACAAATCAATTTAGATTTATGAAAAACGAGATAAATTACATTGATCTCTTCTCGGGTGCTGGCGGAATGTCTTTAGGTTTCGATCAAGCAGGCTTTAATAATATTTTTTCCTTAGATATTGAGCCTAGTTTTTGTGAAACATATAAAGCAAACTTTCCTTCTCATAACTTAATACAAAAAGATATTGCTAAACTATCTAACGAAGAAATTAAAATTTTAAAAGGCAACAAAGATATTGATGTTGTAATAGGAGGACCACCCTGCCAAGGTTTTAGTATGGCTGGTAATATTGGGAGGAAATTTATTGACGATTCCAGAAATCAACTTTTCAAAGAATTTGCTAGAGTTGTTGAAATTATCCAGCCAAAATATTTTGTAATGGAAAATGTTGCGAGACTTCACACTCATAATAAAGGAGAAACTAAAAAAGAAATTATCGCACTTTTTAACAAAATGAATTATACTGTAGAATGCAAAGTCCTAAATACTGCCGATTTTGGCATTCCACAAATAAGAAATAGAGTTATATTCATTGGGAACAGGATTTCTTCGAAAATAATTTTTCCCAAAAAAACATTCGAAAAACATATTTCTATCAAACAAGCAATTGATAAACTTCCTAAATTAGATTCAGGACAAACATCAAAAATACCAAACCATATTTCTATGAACCATTCTGAACAAATGCTAGAAAAAATGAGTTATGTTTCTGATGGTGGAAATAGAAATGAAATTCCCGAAATTATTAGACCGAAAAGTGGAGATGTTAGAAAGTATATTCGGTACAAAAGTTCTGAACCATCAGTTTGTGTAACAGGTGATATGAGAAAAATATTTCATTATTCCCAAAATAGAGCACTAACTGTTAGAGAGTTGGCAACAATCCAAACCTTCCCTCTAAATTTTGTTTTTAAAGGTTCGTCTATCTCTCAGCAACAACAAGTTGGTAATTCAGTACCACCGATATTAGCAAAGGAAATTGCATTAACGATAAAAAAAATGATGAAAGATGATGAACAAATTTCCTAAAATAAACTTTATTGGAAATAAAGAAAAAATTGCAAAATGGATTACTGACTATTTTCCAAAAGATGCAGAAAGTATATTTGATGCTTTTTCTGGAGGAGGTTCTGTTAGCTATCAATCTAAAATGAAAGGCCTAAAAGTAATATCAAACGACATTTTAGAAATTAACTACCTGCTTTCAAAAGCTCTAATTGAAAACAATTCTGAAAAACTAACTTACGACGAAGTAGAACAAATTTTTTCTGGAGAGCCCATCGAAGGATTTATGTATAAACATTATTCAGAAGTATTTTATTTTCCAAATGAATGCAAAGAGCTAGACTTATACAGAAATAATATAGAAAAATTAAACTCTGAATACAAAAAAGCATTAGCATTGACTTTAATGCGTCGTGCTATGATCCGTAAAATGCCTTACTCACGCTTTAATATAAACTGGGAAAAAATAGTACAATTACGAGATGAAAAATATAGCTATGAGAAATACAAAAGAAAAAGAGCTTATCATAATCAATCATTCAAATCTCATTTCATTGAGAATGTTAATGATTATAATCTAGCAGTTTTTGATAATTCCAAACAAAATTTATCTATAAACGATGATATTTTTAACATTTTAGATTCTGTAAAAGCAGATATTATCTATTTAGACCCGCCTTACACTGGAACAATGAATAACTATTTTGGTTTTTATGGAATGTTGGATGAATATATTTCTCAAAAAAAAATTAATCCATTTGAAAACAATTTCATAGATAAAAAAACTTCAATTGAATTATTTGATAAATTATTTTCAAAATTAAACAATTTCAAATATTGGTATTTAAGCTATAATAATTCATCCTATCCAACTAAAGAGCAACTTATTGAACTTTTAGAAAAATATTCAAATAATGTTAAATTAGTTGAGAAGCCTCACGTCTATAAAATCACAGGTAAAGAGAATAAAAAGATAAATTTAGAATATTTATTTATCATTGAAAATATTAACCTAGCTTCTAAAAAAGAATTGGTCTATGAAGAAAATACAGAATTATGAGAATTATTGGAAGGTAACTTTAGCATATACCGACTTCAATGGTCTAAAATTTAGAAAAACATTACAGATCTGTATTGATTTTATTGATGAATTTCATCCTATTATATATGATGAAGGCACTACTTATAAAGAGCTTGAGAGGCGAATACAAAATGCTATTCCGAAAACAGGAAAAGACCCAGATGCATCAAATAGAAAAGCTATTAATCAAATGGTAAAGCTAGGCTTTATAAAACCATTTTTGGCAGGATATAACCAAAGTGCAAAAGACTTTTTAAATGCAAATTCAGATAGAAGACGAAAAACAATCTTTTCAAAGATTGTTTATTCTAGTGCTAGATTTAATAGTTCTGTTACTAATGAAGATAGCTGGAGTCAAATAAATTTCCTAATTGATACTCTCGAAGAAGTTGGTTTTTTATCTGCAAGAGACATAGTTGCTCTAATGACAATTGATATTTCGAAAATTCAAAAAGGCTTTTTAAATAGATTTGAGATTAATGAAACTCTTGAATCTTTAGACAATGGATTTATTGAAAGAAAATACAATCAAATTGACCATCTCAAAAATGTATTAGGAAAACTTGATGGGATTAAATTTGTCAAAAATAAAGGCATATATGAATTATACTTCACTGATGATGCTAAACGAATTTTCGGTGAAGATTTTGAATCCCTATCAAAAAAACGCAATCCTTATTTACATTATATCTACAAAAAGCAATTAAAAGAAGAAAGTCTTTCTATTTTTGATGCGGAAAATTGCATGGTTGAAAAACTACCATATCCTGTATTGATTGCGAGTCATATTAAGCCATTTATAGATTGTAGAGAAAATCTAAATGAAGCATATGATCCATATAATGGGATTTTATTAAGCCGAAATATTGATTCCCTTTTTGATTTAGGTTATATAACCTTTGAAAATGATGGAAAAATTAGATTTGCCAATTCCACAAAATTAAAACAAGAAGTTAAAAATTTTATCGGAAATTATTCATTAGATAATAGATTCATCAATCCAAAAAGACTGGAATATTTAGAATACCACAGAAACACGGTTTTTGAAAAGAGATATAAATACGCTTAAATTCCTAATCTAAGTTCTTATATAAAACAATAAAAAAAATGCGCTGGACTTTAAAACCAAAGCCTTCTGAGGAAAAAATCAAACATTTGGCACAAGCTTTAAATGTAGAAGATTTTGTAGCAACGCTTTTAATTCAGCGAGGAATTGAAACTTTTGATGAGGCGAAGAATTTCTTTCGTCCGTCTTTGGAACATCTGCATGATCCGTATTTAATGAAAGATATGGACAAAGCCGTTGCCCGAATTGAATCGGCAATTGAAAATCAAGAAAACATTCTAGTTTTTGGCGATTATGATGTTGACGGAACAACCGCAGTTTCTCTAGTTTCTTCGTATTTAAAATCGCATTATCCAAATATTGCCACTTACATTCCCGATCGTTACGATGAAGGTTACGGAATCTCATACAAAGGAATTGACTACGCAGACGACAACGGAATTTCTTTAATTATCGCTCTCGACTGCGGTATCAAATCAATTGATCATATTGCTTACGCGAAAGCAAAAAATATCGATTTTATTGTTTGTGATCACCACCGCCCTGGAGATACTCTTCCAGATGCTGTAGCTGTTTTAGATCCGAAAAGAGAAGATTGTTCTTATCCTTACGACGAATTATGTGGTTGTGGCGTTGGATTTAAACTGATTCAGGCATTAGGCCAAAATCGAAATGAAACGACAGAAGATTTAATTCCATATCTGGATTTAGTTGCCACTGCAATTGCCGCCGATATTGTTCCGATTACCGGAGAAAATCGAGTTTTGGCTTATTTTGGATTGAAAGTAATCAACAGTGAACCAAGACCGGGAATCAAAGCTTTGGTTCATCAAGTAAAAAAGAAAGTTCTCGACATTACCGATGTCGTTTTTATAATTTCACCAAGAATAAACGCTGCAGGAAGAATCAAGCACGGAAATCATGCCGTTGAGCTTTTAACAGAATTTGATTTGGAGCAAGCACAACAATTTGCTTCGGAAATAGAACAATACAACGCAGACCGGAAAGATTTAGATAAAAAAATAACCAAAGAAGCTTTTCAGCAGATTTTAGAAAACAACGAAGAGGAGCGTTTCTCAACAGTAGTCTTTCAAGAAGACTGGCACAAAGGCGTTATCGGAATTGTTGCTTCAAGATTAATTGAAACCTATTATCGTCCTACTTTGGTTTTCACTAAAAGTGGAGACAAATATGCTGCTTCGGCACGATCAGTAAAAGGATTTGATGTTTACAATGCTTTGGATGCTTGCGCGGAACATTTGGAACAATTTGGAGGCCACATGTACGCCGCGGGAATGACTTTAAAAGCCGAAAATTACCAGACTTTCAAAGATGCATTTGAAAAACAGGTTTCAGAAACCTTTTTACCTGAAATGCTAACTCCAGAAATCGAGATCGATGCTGAAATCAATTTTTCAGATATAACACCAAAATTGATTCGGATTTTAAAACAATTCGAACCTTTTGGCCCACAAAATATGACACCGGTTTTTATGACGACTGATGTCAAAGATACCGGTTATGCTAAAACCTTAGGTTCCGAGGACGAACATTTAAGGCTTTTTGCAAAACAAATCAACTCCGACGGAATCGCTGCAATTGGCTTTGGACTCGGAAAAAAATTAAATATTGCACAAAATCAAAATCTGTTTCAACTTGCCTACACAATTGCCGAAAATGAATGGAACGGAACAGTTTCAACACAGCTTATGCTGAAAGACATTAGAACAAATGGAAGAAATTAAATCAAACAAACCAGATCCTTATCAGGCGCTTCGCTATAGAGAATTCAATATTTTTTTAATACTGCGTTTTGCAATGGTTTTTGCCTGGTCAATGCAGTTTATTGTAATTGAATGGGAAGTTTACAGTTTAACTAAAAGCAAGCTTTCTTTAGGAATTATCGGTTTAATGGAAGTTATTCCAGCCATCGGAATGGCTTTGTTCGCCGGACATATTGTAGATCAAAGAGAAAAAAAAGGATTATTGATAAAATGTATTTTAGGCTTTTCAATAGTTAGTTTTGGTTTATTTTTACTGACTTGGCCCAAAATAGTTGGTGGTTTATCTTCAGATGTAATCTTGTATTCTATTTACGCTTTAGTCTTTTTTGGAGGTTTGGTCCGCGCCTTTCTCGGCCCAACTATTTTTTCACTTCTATCGTTGATTATTCCTAAAAAAGTATATCCAAATGCTGCAACTTGGAGCAGTTCGGTTTGGCAGGTCGGCGCTGTAATGGGACCGGCGCTGGCTGGATTTTCAATCAACTGGATTGGCGTTCATTGGTCAATGTGTCTGGTATTCGGATTCTCCATTCTTTCTTTAATTGCCTTATCGCAAATCAGTAAAAAACCAATCTTAAATCCAAAAATTGGAGAATCTATAAAAGATAGTCTTACTGAAGGTCTGACCTTTGTTTTTAAAAACCAAATTATTCTAGGTGCTTTATCGCTTGATATGATTGCAGTACTTTTTGGAGGCGCTGTAGCGCTATTACCCGTTTTTGCTCAGGACATTTTGAAAGTAGGATCTGAAGGTTTTGGTCTTTTAAGAGCCGCTCCTGCAGTAGGATCTTTTATTACAGTACTCGTTTCTGCTTATGTACCACTAAATAAAAATGCAGGAAAAAAACTTTTAGTCGCCATATTTGTTTTTGGGCTATCGATTATCTTATTTGGGTTATCAACCTATTTTTGGCTTTCTGTTTTTGCTTTATTTTTAAGTGGATTGGCAGACGGAATTTCTGTCGTAATCCGTCAAACCATTTTACAGCTTAAAACTCCAGATCATATGCGTGGACGTGTTGGTGCAGTAAACTCCATTTTTGTAGGATCTTCAAATGAACTTGGCGCTTTTGAAAGTGGCGCAACTGCCCAATTAATGGGAACAGTAACTTCTGTTGTTTTTGGAGGAAGTATTACGCTTCTGACTGTAATTTTTACTGCATTAAAATCTCCGACATTTAGAAATCTAGATCTGAAAAGAGATATGGATGAACATCATAAATTGGAGTAAAAGCTCAAATTCAAACCTCATCTAACCAACTCAAAATCACTTATTAACAAGATTTTTTTAGCATTTTTTTATATTTTTATTAATCAAGTGTTAATACAAAATGGATGTATCTTTGTGGCCTAAAAAAATTGTCATGAAGGACATCGAACAGATTTACCGAAACGATTTTGGAATTTCATTTTATTGGAAAGAAGGCAACGAAGTTGTATCAGATAAAATTCAGTTGCTTTTTAAACAAATGGGATTCTATTTTTCAGTTCAAGAATTAAATGAATTTCACGATTTAATTGAAGAGTGCGTAACTGACCATAAAGAAAATGATACACATGGTGTAAAACGTGCCTTCGATAAATTTTTATTGAAAACACCCTATGTTGCTATAGATTTAGAAATATCACCAGTGGAGTTAAATTCGATAAGAGACTTAGTTGACGGTTCATTATTCCGACTTCATCTTAACGAATATGTTTTTGGTTCTGGAATGAATTAGAATTTAATTATTTAAAACTTTATAATTAGAAGGCCTCTTGTTTTAACTGGAGGCTTTTTTTTTATAGCAAATATTCATTACTATTAAAATTTATCTTCTTTTTATGATTTTTTTATTTAGAACTAATATAAATAATATTTATATTTGTTGAAATAAAAGGATTTACGATGAGAGAAATAGAACAAATCTATCATAACAATTTTGGAATAGCTTTTTACTGGAAACAAAACAGTCAAACCATTCATGATAAAGTACAGTTGGTTTTTAAAGAAACAGGTTTCTATTTTACCGTACCAGAACTGAATCAGTTTTGTGATTTAATCGAAGACAGCATGATCGAAAACGCTTGTTGTGAAGCCTGCGAAATGAAATATGCTTGCCATAAATTTTTATTGAAAACACCATGTAATTCAATAGATTTAGCTGTAAATATGACCGAATTAAAATCGATTAAAGATTTGGTTGAAGGTTCTTTATTCAAAATTGAACTCGATGAATATGTTTACGGTGCAGGCATGAATTAAGAATTATTCCAAATATTTTAACATCATTTTTTCATTATTGAAATATATTTTGATTTACTTCAAAAAAAAGTATATTTACGGCAATGAAAAAAACACGCATTCTCTTTGTCCTATTACTTTTGGCAGTATGTTTAACCAGCTGCAAAAATTCGTCTGACGATTATATTGATCCACGCGGTACTGACTATGCTGGATCTGAAAGTTGCATTCAATGCCACCAAACACAATATAACATGGCTTTGAAAAGCTCACATTTTAAAGCAACAGCACTAGCGACTTCAGAAAATGTTTTAGGAGATTTTGACAAAGGCAATCATACTTTTATTTATGACAAAAACACAAAATTAGTCATGGAAAAACGTGGCGATAGTCTTTTTCAGGTTTTATATAAAAACGGAAAAGAAGTTGAAGCGCATAAATTTGAAATTGTTTTTGGAATAAAACACGCGCAAACTTCTGTTTATTGGCGCGCAAACAACACTTACGAACTTCCTCTTTCTTATTACAGCTCTATTCACAATTGGGCAACAAGTCCGGGATTCCCTGCTGACAAACCATATTTTGACCGTATGGTGGTTAAAGACTGTTATGCTTGTCACGCGTCAAATGCGAGCAGCAGAATGGTAAATCAAAACTCTCAAGAGCGAAATATGATGTCAATGGATGTCGAGGATATTATTGACAAAAGAACCATTGTTTACGGAATTGATTGCGAGCGTTGCCACGGTCCAGCAAAAAAACATGTTGAATTTCATTTGAAAAACCCAAATGTAAAAGTTGCCAACAGCATTACGAGTATCAAAGGATTAAACAGACAACAGCGATTAGACGCCTGCGCGTTATGTCACGCAGGAAATGACGGAATGAAAATGAAATCTCGCTTTGATTTTAAACCTGGCGATAATTTATCTGATTTTTACAGAGATACGCGAAGCATAAACGATACCGCAAAATTTGACGTTCATGGAAATCAATTTCGTTTGATGGCGCAAAGCAAATGCTTCATTAAAAGTGAAAAAATGGATTGTATAACATGTCACAATCCGCATGAAAATGCATCTAAGAATATGGCTTCATACTCGAAAATCTGTATGAGCTGTCACCAAGGCTTGAAGCACAATGAAAAAACACAAAAAATAATGCCCGAAAAACTAATGGCGTCAAATTGTGTGGAATGTCACATGCCGAAAAAATCTTCAAATTCGATTAAATTTCAGCTTTCTGACAGCAAACAGCTTTCAGAATATATTTTGAGAACGCATAAAATCGGAATATATCCAGCGAAATAAAACAGCTTATTTTTCGAATTTTTTAAGTTCGAAATTCTCGCCGTCAAAAACGCCATATGTAAAATAACCAATCCAATCGCCTAGATTAACATAATTTGCATCTTCGCCAACTGGAATAATCATTGGTAAATGACGGTGTCCGAAAATAAAATAATTATAGTGCTTAGTTTCTAGTTTACGTTTGGCATATAACACAAGCCACTCGTTTTCTTCGCCAAGAAACTTCACATCTTCATCACCAGAAATCAATTTATTTTTAACCGAAAGATATTGCGCCAAGCTCACACCTACATCTGGATGAAGCCAGCGAAAAAGCCATTTTGAAAACGGATTTGTAAATACCTTTTTCATTCTTTTATAGCCTTTGTCGCCAGGACCTTTTCCATCGCCGTGGCCAATTAAAAAGGTTTTTCCGTTAAAAGTAAATTCTTTATTATCGTGATACACCGGAATATTCAATTCGGTTTCAAAATAATCATTCATCCACAAATCATGGTTTCCAACAAAAAAATAAATCGGAATACCGCTGTCACGAATTTCAGCCAGTTTGCCTAAAATTCGAACAAAACCTTTCGGTACAACCGTTTTGTATTCAAACCAAAAATCAAATAAATCGCCTAAAAGAAAAATAGCTTCTGCATCTTCTTTAACCTCATCAAGCCAAGCCACAAATTTCTTTTCGCGTGGCAAACTCAATTCGGGAGTTGGCGCACCAAAATGCTGGTCTGAAGCAAAATATATTTTTTTCATTTAGATTTTAAGATTACTAGACTTCTTAGAATTTTAGACTTTTGTGTCTCTGCTCGAAGTCGAAAAGTTTTGGAATTTGGAATTTGAATTTTAAAGATTGTCCGAAGCGTACCATTCAGCAAATGAAGATTCGGTTTCTTGAAGTTTAAGAGAAAACAATGAAATTCCTGCAGGAAGTCTTGCAATGATTCTTTCTGCAAAATCAACTACCATATTTTCACTTGTTGGCTGATAATCTACTAAAATAACATGATGCCCACGATTTTTCAATTCCGCAGCCAATTCAACATGAGGTGTTGTCTGATTGAAAACAGTTGCGTGGTCAAATTGATCGACGATTTCTTCTTTTACAATTTTCTTTAAGTCAGAAAAATCAATTACCATTCCGAATTTCACATTCGATCGATCCGTAATTGGTGAACCAATAACGGTTACCGACAATTTATAACTGTGTCCGTGAACGTTCTTGCATTTTCCGTCATAACCGTACAAAGCGTGCCCGGTTTCGAAACTAAATTGTTTTGTAATTCTGATATTACTCATCGATGTTTAATTTTAAGCTTGCAAATTTACAAATTAATAACCGTTTTCATCTCTTTTTTTAGCACGGTTATACATCCAATACGCAATTCCGATCAAAATTATGAACGGAATAAATGATCCAATCACAACACCAATTTGATAACTGTTGTCTGGCGCGTTTTTAATTTTCTCCGCAACATCGACATTTTGGAACAATGAAATCACTTTCATGAGATTATTTTATTTAGTATTTAGTCAATTTCAACTTTGTCAAACTTTGAAACTTTGGCAAAGTTATTCGTGTTTTACTTGTTACTTTTTAAATTGCGTCAAAGCCTTTTTAGCAAAATCAGACAAAACCAATTTTCCAGTAATTTTGGCACGTTCAAACAAAAGTGATTCCCATTGCTCAGTACCTTCCCAAATGATTTTTTTCATTTCCTGTAGCGCTTCTGGATTGTAAGAACTCAATCTTATCGCAAAGCTCTCGACTTCTGTATCCAATTCTTCCAAAGGATAAAGCGATGCATAAAGTCCATTTTGAAGTGCCCATTCCGCCGATTTCCATTCATGCGCTGTCAAAGTCATTTCGGTCATGGCGCGTTTTCCAATTTTACGCGAAACAGCCGGCTCAATTACAAAAGGTCCAATTCCGATAGCAAGTTCAGATAATTTTATGGCACTTTCTGGAGTCGCGAAAACATAATCACAAGCCGAAATAATTCCGACTCCTCCTCCAACAGCTTTTCCTTGAACGCGACCAATAATCAATTTATTGCAATTACGCATCGCATTCAATAAATGAGCAAAACCTGAGAAAAATTCTGTTCCTTGTTCTTCATTTTCAACCTCCAAAAGCTCATCAAACGAAGCACCCGAGCAAAAAACTCTCGTTCCTTCACTTTTTAAAATAATAACCGAAACGTTTTCATTTCGACTCAATGAATTAATTTCTGCCGTAAGGCGATCCAATAATTGACGTGGAAAAGAATTGCTCGCAGGATGTCCAAATTGAATGATTGCAATAGTATTTTGAAAGGAAGTTTCAAGACTTCCGTTTGCATTTTCTAAACTCATAAAAATAGATTTAAAGGTAAAGTTACGCTTTTGAAAAATAATTAATCGGAAACACCACGAAATTTGTTTTTTGAAAATTAATTGGCTTTATTTGTTAACGCTTTGGGGGATTAGCTCATTTGGCTAGAGCGTCCCGATGAAAATCGGGAAGGCGACAGTTCGAATCTGGTATACTCCACAAAATAAAAAGGGGGATTAGCTCATTTGGCTAGAGCGCTACGCTGGCAGCGTAGAGGCGATCGGTTCGAATCCGATATTCTCCACTAATTTTTCACAAAAAAATACCCAAACAACTCTTGTTTGGGTATTTTTTTTATAATTATTTATTACAAATATGTTTTACACTTACATTATATATTCGAAAACACTTAACAAATATTATGTTGGTTCTTGTCAAGACATCAATAAACGAATTGATGATCATTTAAACAGTAGAAGTAAATTCACAAAATCAGCCAAAGATTGGGAAATAAAATATTTCGAAACTTTTCTAACTCGAAGTGAAGCTTGTAAAAGAGAATTACAAATCAAAAAAATGAAAAGCAGAAAATATATTGAAGACCTTATAAAAACGAAAGTCTAGAGTATCCCGATGCATCGGGAGGGTAACCGGTTCGAATCCGGTATTCTCCACAAAAAAGCCGTATTACAATTGTGTAATACGGCTTTTTTTTATGTTTTCAGAATTAATTTTAAAACCTGTCAGGTTTAGATCGCATTTCGTTTATTTCTCATTCGCCGAATCTTCAGCATCTACTCTGTCTTTTTCTGCTTTTTTGAAATCGTTGTTCAGCAAATTTTCTAATTTCTTTTTCTCCTTAAGATTTTTTCTGATTGTCAACACAACCAAAATCACTACCAAGATTGCCACAACTCCTATTATATTCCAATTGATATCCATAATGCTAATTTTTAATTAAATATAAAGAATTTAATGCATTTAACATATTATCAAAAAGTTAAGTCTGCGATTTAAAAAGAGCACTTCTATTGTTACAAAACAATTTGAAAGCATTAATCAAAAAACTCTTTTCGCCTTAAAATTAAGTATTAAGCAATTTTGACATGGTTTCATAGTTACATTTTAAATAAAAAACAAAAATTTAACCTTAAATTGAGAATTAATCAATATGTTGTTTGTACTTTTGCAAAAAAATTAGGAACTGTATCGATCTCAAGAAGAATGAGGCATATTTAAGTTTTTAAGAAAACAATAAGTATCTGTTTTTGAATTAAGTATCATTTTTAAATATTTCTGAATTAGTACCCCGAAATTATAAGATATGAAATTCATATTATAGATAAATACCAAAAAGAGCTATAACTTTTGTTATGGCTTTTTTATTAAAAAAACTATCGAATCAAAAACCCCATTCGAATAGACCCATAAAAATACCCAGAGTTGGTATCAATTCCTGGATCTTTCAATTCTCTTCCGCGGTATAGGAAAGAATATGAAATATTGAATTTATTGTGGCGGTATTTTATACCAGCTTCGGCGTTGAAACGAAGTGGTTCTAATTCAAAAGTTACGGGACTTGTATCGCTGAATCGGCTTCCTTGAATTGTCGCATCATAAAACTGATAATTGACCATCGGCATCGCGTAAAAATAAAATTCTCTGATGTCGTATTGTGGTTGAGCGCTTACTGAGGCATCATGCAAATTGGAATCATAAATTGGTAAAAGTTTTTTAAAACCAATTCGGGTTAGAAATCCTGTTGAAACACCCGTAAAAATAGTTCCCAAATTTCCTTCCGATTGAAAATGAAGATCTATATAATCATTGTGCCAACCTGGAAACATTTTTTTAGAATAAATCGCATGCGCCTGAACGGCAAAAGCATTATGCAATTGATTTTCCCAACCGTACACTTTTTTGTAACCAATAAGATGATGAAAACTTTCCTGGGTTTGGCGCCCAAATGCATTTGGCCCCATATAACCCAACTGAAAATCCGTTTTTAAAACCGATTCGCTCTGATAGAAAAAACTGCGTCCCGCTTCGGCAAAAAGATAACCCGTAAAAGGGCGATCGTTAATATCTACAGCCGTTTCATTAATAAACCTCGGATTGTAAATGTATTGCCCTAGACGAAATTCAGTTATTTTTTTATTGATTTTTACGTTTTCGTTTTTGGACAAATAGCGAAAGAAAATCTCCAACCCATTGGTATAATACATGTCATTTTTTGACGAAGTATATAAATCGTTATCCGAGATAAAACCGAATTCTTTTGTGTTTCCCTGCCCGAAAACAAATGCTGTTCCTAACAGAAAAATGGCAAAAAAGAAGTTTTTATTTCCCATCATAATTTAGTTTGCCAACATAACGCATTTCGCGAACAATTCGCTCTTTTCGTCTGTTGATGTAGCTTGAAGAACCTGTAGCTTTAAATTTTCTCGGATTTGGAAGAATTGCGGCAATTCCTGCAGCTTGCATCGGCGTTAAGCTTGAGGCATCACGTCTGTACCAATGTTCTGTTGCCGCATAAGCGCCATAAACGCCGTCACCCATTTCGATACTGTTCAAATACACTTCCATAATTCTTTCCTTGCCCCAAATTATTTCGATTAAAACGGTAAAATAAGCTTCTAAACCTTTACGCAAGTAACTTTTTCCTTGCCATAAAAAAACGTTTTTAGCCGTTTGTTGCGATATCGTACTTCCACCTCGAATTCTACGTCCGCGTTCGTTGCTTTTATAGGCTTTTTGAAGGGCTTTAAAATCAAATCCGTTATGTGTTAAAAAAGTTCCATCTTCACTGGCGATAACGGCTTTCTGAAGATTTTTCGAAATTTTATCAATTGGTTCCCAATCGTGATCGAAGTACACTTCTTTTCCGTCCATTTTATTTTCGATGGCGCGAATCAGCATCAATGGCGTGAAAGGTACCGGCACATATTTAAAAAAGATCACTGAGCCAATTGACAAGCCAAAAAACCACAACATTGCTTTGATAAAAAACCATTTGACTTTTTCGCCAAACGTTCGATTGCCTTTCTTTTTTGCTGCTGGTTTTGGTTTATTTGTTGCCGGCTTTTTTGGTGCTGGTTTTTTGGTTGCTGCCATTATATTAAATCTGCTAATTCTGTTCCTATTAAACTGCCTATCGCCACTCCCATTCCGCCTAAACGCACTCCACAAAACACGTTGTCAGAAAGTTGCGACACGACAGGATTTTTGCTGTTTCCAATTCCCATGATACCGCTCCAACGATGCGCTATCTGAAAATCCTGATTTGGTAAAATTACATTTTTCAGCAAATCTTCCAATTTATTTTGAATAATTTTAGTGTTACCAAATTCGGTTGTGGTTTCCCCTTCAAAATCCAAATTTCGGCCTCCGCCAAATAAAATTCGGTCGCCTATATTTCTGAAATAATAATACCCACGATCTAAATGAAACGTTCCTTTGATATCTAAATTGTGAATCGGTTCTGTAATTAAAACTTGTGCTCTAGCCGGTTTTACAGCACCATTGGTCAAAGAACCGGCAAAACCATTTGTGGCAAAAAGCAATTTTTGAGTTTTAAAACTAAAATCATTCAAAACAACTTCGACATGATTTCCCGCATCTTGATACGATGTCAATGTTTGCTGATTTAAAATCAAAATATCAGCCGAAATTGCTTGTTTCAACAATTCCTGCATCATATTTCCAGTATCGATCTGCGCTTCAAACGGATTAAAAATCAAATATTCGTGAATATTTTGAAAACCAAAACGATCAACTTCTTTAGAAAAAACATCGGCTTTGAAAAGTGGTTTTAAAACTTCATTTATAAACGGAATTTTTGAAATGCATTCGTTGTAACCCAATTCATCTTCTTTCAAAAACAATTCATAACCCCCATGAGGCTTAAAATCAATTGCCGAATCTCCTAGTCTTTTTCGAAGCAACTGCAAACCTTTCCAACGTTTTTCTATCAAATTCACGACGTCATCTTCTGAATGCGTTTTTAGATCATCCATTATTTCTGAAAGGCTTCCGAAGCAAGCAAAACCTGCATTTTTTGTACTCGCTCCTTGTGGCAACATTCCTCTTTCTAAAACTAAAATTTTAGACGCAGGAAATCTTTCGCGCAGGCGCAATGCCGTATGCAAACCAACAATACCGCTTCCTACTATAGTGTAATCAACATTTGTAAACCAATTTTTGAGCTCCCAATAACTTAGTTCCATCTTTTTAATAAATTCCAATGTTAAAATTCCGAATTCCAATCTTTGGTTAAATTACAAAACTAAATGAAATTTCAATTCTAAAAATTCCAAATTCCAAAACATTTGGAATGAAAATTTTCCAAATTGTCAGGCTGAGCGGAGACGAAACCTCTTTACGTTGCGCCTTCGACTTCGCCTAGGTTGACAGTAACAAGAAATAGTTTGGGATTTGGCATTTCCAAACATTGGAATTTTTAACAATTTATTGGAATTTAAATGTTGTATTTTTAGCCCCACGAATATTAGAATTTTTATTATGAAAAAAGTATTATTAACAACCTTAATAATGATGAGTTTAAACGTTATCGGGCAGAATGTAATGTCTCCGGAATTGTTATGGAAATTAGGCCGAGTTACTCCACTTGGACTTTCTAAAGATGAGAAAAATATTGTTTTTAAAGTTTCAACGCCATCAGTAGCGGATAACAAATCGACTTCAAAATTGTATATCATTCCGGTTAACGGAGGAACAGCAACTGAAATCAAAGACACAAAAGATGTTTTAAAAGACAAAAATATTTCGCCTGACGGAAAGTTTGTTGTTTATAACGAAGAAGTAAAAATCGAAAAAGTTCATGGAAAAGATTTCTATCCAAACCTTGACAAATCAGACGCTCAAATTTATGATGGATTAGATTATCGTCATTGGGATACTTGGAACGAAGGGAAATTCAACCACGTTTTTTACAAAGAAAACAAAGATGGCGCTAAAGGAATCGACATTTTAAAAGGTGAAACTTTTGATTCTCCTCAAAAACCTTTTGGTGGTGACGAAGATTACATCTGGTCACCAGACGGAAAAAGCATTTTGTATGTATGCAAGAAAAAAGCAGGAACTGAATATGCAATTTCTACCAATACAAACATTTATGAGTACAATCTAGATACTCAAAAAACAATCAACAGAACTGAAGATAATCTTGGTTACGATACTGCTCCACAATTTTCTCCAACGGGAAATTTGACTTGGTTGCAAATGAAACGCGACGGTTATGAAGCTGATAAAAACGATATTATTGTTGAGTTCAAAGGAATCAAAACGAATTTGACTGCAAACTGGGACAAAACTGTAGATCATTTTATCTGGAGCAAAGACGGAAAAAATGTATTTTTTGTTGCTGCGGTTGACGGAACAAAACAACTTTTTACAGTTAATTTTCCTGGTTTGACTAAAATGGCAATCAACGTTCGCCAAATTACAAACGGCGATTTTGATGTTAACGACTTAGTTGGTTTTGTTGGCGATGAAATCATTGTTACAAGAACAGACATGAATCATGCGGCTGAAATTTATTCTTATAACTTGAAGAAAAACACTTGGAAACAAATTTCAAATGTAAATACAGATACTTATAAAACATTAACATTGAGCAAAACCGAAAGACGTTATGTTACTACGACTGATGGCAAAAAAATGTTGGTTTGGGTAATTCTTCCTCCAAATTTTGATGCTTCAAAAAAATATCCAACACTTTTATATTGCCAAGGTGGACCACAAAGTGCGTTGACACAATCGTATTCTTATCGTTGGAATTTCTCTCTAATGGCCGCTAAAGGTTATGTAGTAGTTGCGCCAAATCGTCGTGGAATGCCAGGACATGGCGTTGCTTGGAACGAACAAATCAGTAAAGATTGGGGAGGACAAGTTATGGATGATTACCTTTCTGCGATTGATGATGTTGCCAAAGAAAGCTATGTAGACAAAAGCCGTTTAGGATGTGTTGGTGCGAGTTATGGAGGATATTCAGTGTTTTATTTGGCTGGAATTCACAAAAACCGTTTCAAGACTTTTATCGCTCATGATGGAGTTTTCAACACCGTTTCAATGTTAGGGACAACAGAAGAAGTTTTCTTTAACAATTGGGATTTTGGTGGTGCGTACTGGGAAAAAGACAATGCAGTAGCTCAAAAATCGTATACTACTTTTAACCCTGCAACATTGGTACAAAACTGGAACAAACCAATTTTGATCTTCCAAGGAGGAAAAGATTACCGCGTGCCAATTGGACAAGGACAAGAAGCTTTTCAAGCCGCGCAATTAAGAGGAATCAAAAGCCGATTTGTTTATTTCCCAGATGAAAATCACTGGGTTTTAAAACCTCAAAACGCTCAAGTTTGGCAAGCAGAATTTTTTAAATGGCTAAACGAAACTCTATAATTTAATACTTTGGGTGTAATTCTTCTCAACACATAGAAACATAGTTTAACTTAGTGAAAATACCTGAAAAGGCGTTTCACTTGCATCAATACACATAGCTATGTGTTGAAGCTAGCTTCTTCTTTTACCTTTATGTAGAAAGAAAAACCTATATGTCTATGTGTTAAATTAAATAATGTTCAATTCCACCCAACGAATTGATTTAATCATCAATATCAAAAACAGCCTCAGATTTATTTATATAATCTGAGGCTGTTTTCTTTTTGAAAACTTTGAATTATGTAACACTTTCACTCTGATTTCCCTTTTTAAAACAGAATATTTTAAATAAATTGCAGTGAATTCTAATTTTAACCCAATCTCAACGACTTCATTTATGGAAAGCAAAAAAAGTTACACAGCCATTAAAGTGCTTTTTAGCTATGTTGCATTATTGGCATTAGTTGTAACCGTAGGTTGGTTTCTATATTCTGAAAATGTTGTTTACAATAAATTAGAAGATAAAATTGCATTTGAAAAAACAAAAATTTTAAGAGTCAGCAAACTTTTCTCGAATGTATATAAAACTGAAAGTTTGGCGCGAAAAACAATTCAAACCAACTCAGATAAAGACTTTAAAAGTTATGTAATTGAAAGTGATTCGTTGCGTGCACGAATTGATACTTTGAAACAAATTGTCACTACTGACTATCAAAAAGTCCTTCTCGATAGTGTGACGTATTTATTGGCTGAAAAAACCAAAAATATTCAACAGCTTAAAACCATAAAAAACAAGGCCGACGATGAAGTTTCAGTAAACACAGCCATTGATGAAATTACGAAAATGGAGTTCAAACTCCGAAAATTAGAACTTCAGGATTTTACTAAAAATCCAAACCAGTTGGGTGCCTATCAAAAAAATGTACTTCAAAAATATGTCGATTATCTTAATCAAAATATTCCAGATGACAGTACCAATACATTGAGCAAACAAGCTTCAGATTCGATTTTGGCTAATTCCAAAAAACTTTTGAGTTCTGTAAAATTAAGAGCTGAGAAGAAAAAAGAATCTTTGAATTTTGAAGAGAATAAATTACTAAAAAACGAAATCGCCATTTCAGAACAACTCCGAAAAGTACTTCGAATTATCGAGCGAGAAATCATCATTAATTCGATAAAAAACAATTCCTTAAAAGAAAAATCACTTAAAAAAGTCAATGAAATTGTTACTGCATCGGCTATTATTGGTTTAGTGTTGACTATTTTCTTTTCGATTTTGATTGTAAGTGATTATTCAAAATCACAGTTGTATAAAAAACAACTTGAAATCGCGAATTTCAAAACCAAAAATCTTCTCAAAAGTCGTGAACAATTGATCTCAACTGTAAGTCATGATTTAAAAACGCCGTTGAGCACGATTGTGGGCTATTCAGAACTTTTGGGCAATTCGGATGTCAATACAAAGCAGTCCTATTTCATCAATAACATCAAAAATTCATCTGAATATATTACGCAATTAGTTCAGGATTTATTGGACTTTTCACAAATTGAAGCTGGGAAAATTACGATTGAAAAAGTTCCGTTTTCGTTAGCTCAAATCATTGATGAAGTTGCAAAAAGCATTCAAACAGTTTACAAACAAAAAAACATTGATTTAATAATTAATGTTGACGAAAAACTAAACGCAAAAATTGTTGGTGATCCTTTTCGCTTAAAACAAATTTTGATCAATATAATTGGAAATGCTTATAAATTTACCGAAGAAGGCCATATCAGAATCAGCGCATTTTTGACTGAAAACAAAGATTTTTTTGCCATTACAATTGAAGACACCGGAATTGGAATTGAAAAAGGAAATCAAAAATTAGTTTTTGAAGAATTTGCACAAGCGAATGAAAACATTGAAAAAAAATATGGAGGAACAGGCTTAGGGCTTTCCATCTGCCAGAAAATAATTTCGATTCTGGGTGGAAGTTTACAGCTTGAAAGTGTTTTTGGCCAAGGAAGCACTTTTGAAATTCAGCTCCCATTATTATTTGACACGAGCATAAATACAATTGAAGAAATTCAAAAACCTATAATCCATCATCAAAATATAAAGCCACAAACTTTTATTGTTATTGATGATGATATCAATCTACTGAATTTGACAAGTGGCGTTTTAAGACAAGAAAAACATCAAGTTTTTTCTTTTAACAGCGCCAACAAAGCTTTAGAATCAATTGAGAAAACCAACTTTGATTTTGTAATTACCGATATTCAAATGCCAGAAATGGATGGTTTTATGTTTTTGAAAAAACTCAAAAGCACTTCGTTTTATCAGAATCAGCCTGTAATTGCCTTGACCGGAAGAACCGATTTAGAAACTTCAGTTTATGCCGATGCCGGTTTTACAACTGTAGTCAAAAAACCATATTCTCCAAGGATATTATTGGATACAATCAGAATAATTGCTGAAAATGATATTTTGCCAAACGAGATTGTAAACGAAAGAGAGGAAAAATCGATTGCTCAATTATATTCTTTAGACACGCTGAAAGAATTTCTGGCAAATGACAAAAATGCTTTAAATGATGTTTTAAAATCTTTTATCGAAAGCACCAATGAAAATTTGGCTTATTTAGAAATTGCAATAAAAGATGAAAACAAAGCCGAAATAAATGCAATTGCGCATCGAATTGCTCCAATGTTCAAGCAAATTGAAGCAACTGAAATTGCAGGCATTCTATTAAACTTAGAAAAAAATGATTTTGAAATTGCTGCAATAAAAGACATCTACACCGATCTAAAAGCCAAGATTACATCACTTTTTGCAATCCTAGTAAACGAAATTGATTAATCGATGTTGTACTGCTTCAATTTATTATAAAGTGTCTTTCTGGTAATCTTAAGCAGTTTTGCCGCCTCAGACTTATTATTCTGGGTTTTTGACAAGGCATGTATAATCGTTTCCTTTTCATTTTCTGACAGAGAAAAACTACTTGTTGTTTCTGCCGTATTTTGATTTTGAATTTGAAAAAATTCTGCCGGCAGCACTTCACTTTCGATATAATCACCGCGTGTTAAAAGCGTGGCACGTTTTACGCAATTTTGCAATTCACGCAAGTTTCCAGGCCAATTGTATTTTTGAAAAATCGCCACAACTTCTGGCGAAAATCCAATTACATCTTTATTCAGTTGTTGATTGGCTTTTTCTAGAAAATAATCGGCAAAAACCATCAAATCTTCTTCACGATCTTTTAATGATGGAGAAAGAATTGAAAATTCGTTTATTCTATGGTATAAATCCTCTCTAAAATCGCCGTTCTTTACTGCCTCGCGCAAATCTTCATTTGTCGCTGTTATGATTCGGATATCGACGTTAATTTCCTTATTGCTTCCAACAGGTTTTATTTTTCGTTCCTGAAGCGCTCTCAAAAGCTGGATTTGATTTTCGTACGAAAGATTTCCAATTTCATCTAAGAAAAGAGTTCCTCCATTAGCTGCTTCAAAATAACCCATTTTGTCACTTATCGCACCAGTAAAAGATCCTTTTAAATGCCCAAAGAATTCGCTTGCCGCCAATTCTTTCGGAATTGCACCGCAATCAACAGCAATAAAATTATTCTTTTGACGCGTACTTTGTTGGTGAATGCTTTTGGCTATAATTTCTTTTCCCGTGCCACTTTCGCCAATAATCAAAACCGACATATCCGTTGGACTTACCAATTGAATATGATCTAATAATTTTCGCGATGCAAAAGAAATTCCTTTTACAAATTCATTTTCTGAAGAAGCTGGCTTTTTTGCTGGTTTCTTTTCTTTCGAAACAACTTCTTCAACTTCATTATTATTTTGTAGTGCATTTGTGATTACCAATAAAACCTCATCAGGATTGAATGGTTTCGAAATATAATCAGCTGCGCCATTTTTGATTGCTTTTACTGCTGTATTCACATCAGAGTAGCCTGTCATCATAATAACAGGAATATGCGGATGAGAATTTTTAAACTCGGTCATTAGTCCTATACCATCAGAATCTGGCAAACGAAGATCTGTCAAAATCAAATCAAACGATTCGTTTTTGATTGCTGCTCTTGCTTCTGCCGCAGAGAAAGCTATAGTTACATCGTATGCTTTTTTTATTAGAAATTTCTCTAATAATTTACAAAACGAAATATCATCTTCTATCAATAATATTTTTGACATCTGTTTTTAAGGACTTTTTTTGCTAAAATAACACTATTAAAGTTGTATTCTCACAAAATTATGCAAAAAAAAAGAGATTGCTACGAGCAATCCCTTTTTTACCAAAAACATAAATCTAATTCACCTAATTATATTTATTATATCTTCAGCCAATTGCCATTGACATCTGAGTAAACAGTAGCCTTTTGGTCCTTAACTGATATTTCTAATTTGTATTCTTTTTTCTCGTTTACATATGCTTTATCCAATTTTGCATTTGGATAAGCAGTTTGTAGAGCAGTTTTTACAGCCGCCGGAACAGCGTCTACAGTTACTTCTGTATATTCTGTTTGAACTGAAACTGACATTGCTGTTTTATTTGGAGTAGATGCTTGTGCAGGAACAGACAAACTTGCCAGAATAACAACTGCTGCTAGGGCTAACTTTTTCATGTTGCTCAAGATTTAGAATTATTTTTTAATAATATTACCCGAAGCATCTGTGAAAAAAGTATATTTCTTACCTTCTTTAGAAATTTCAAGTTTGTACTCGTCTTTAGCATTTTTCCATGCTTTTTCCAGTTTAGAACCTACAAATGATTTTTCAATTGTAGATTTTACTGCTGCCGGTAAAGCGTCTGCAGTGACTTCAGTAAATTCATCCTGAATACTTATTGATTTCAAATTTTCATTAGTAACAACAGTATTCGTTGCCTGCATTGACATAGCTCCTAAAAGAACCGCAGCCGATAAGATTAACTTTTTCATAGTGGGGATAATTTAGTTAGTTACTTTTTAAGAATGTTTCCTTTTGCGTCTGTGTAAACTGTTGATTTCACATCACGCACGATAATATCAATTTTGTATTCTTTTTTATCGTTTACGTAAGCTTTTTCAAGTTTAACACCAGGATAAGCATTATCTAAAGCTGTTTTTATGGCTGCCGGAACAGCGTCAACTTCTTTGTACTCATCTTGAAATTTTACTAATTCTGTTGTTGACGAAACAACAATTGGTGTGGCTTGTATTGACAGTCCTCCTAACAGGATCGCTGCCGATAATAATATCTTTTTCATAATGATAGTTTTTTAGTTAGGGATTATTTTTTCACCCAAGATCCATCGGCGTTAGCATACAAAGAACCTACTTTGTCGCCTACAGTAATCTCTAATTTATATTGAGAAGCAGCAGCATTTTTGTATGCTTTGTTCAAAACTGCATCTGGATACGCTTTTTTAAGCGCATTTGTTACTGCAGTTGGAACTTCTTCATTTTTGATTTCTGTAAATTCATCTTGGATTGAAATTGATTTTACGGTTGTATTCACGATTGGCGAAGTTGAAGCAAATGATGTTAAACTTCCCAAAAGGATTGCGGCTGATATAAATAATTTTTTCATGATAGTAATTTTTAATAGCGTTAATTAATTTGTTTGGAACAAAAAGGGATTATTTTTTAATCCAAGTTCCATCTGCATTAGCATAAAGAGCTCCTACTTTATCTCCTACTGCTACTTCTAATTTATATTGTGATGCAGTGTTTTTGTAGGCTTTGTTTAGAACTGCATCTGGATATGCTTTTTTAAGAGCATCTGTCACTGCAGAAGGAACTTCTTCTAATTTAATTTCTGTATATTCATCTTGAATAGAAATTGTTTTTACGGTTGTATTTGCGATTGGCGAAGTTGAAGCAAATGATGTTAAACTTCCCAAAACGATTGCGGCTGATAAGAATAAATTTTTCATGATGTATATATTTAAGAGAGTTAATTAATTTTATTTAATGTTATTCAAACTTATTTTTGAATCCAGCTTCCGTCAGCGTTAGCAAAAAGATTTCCTGTTTTTTCACCAACAGTAACATCTAATTTGTATTCAGACTTTGCATTTTTGTATGCTTTAGTAAGCACTGCATTTGGAAATGATTTTTTTAACGCCTCTGTTATTGGAGCTGGTAGTTCTTCTAATTTGATTTCAGTATATTCATCTTGAATAGAAATCGTTTTTATAATAGAATCTTCAATTGAAGAATTTGCTGCGAATGAAGTTAAACTTCCCAAAACAATAGCGGCTGATAAGAATAGCTTTTTCATAATGTAAATTTTAGTTTTGTTGTTGTTTACGCTTTAGATAATGAAATTATTATGCCGTAAACTAAAAGTTGGCTTCCATACCACATAAACCCCTATAAACAAAGAAGTTTCGATTGTTGTGCCAAAAATTTACATTTAATAAAAGTGTGTAATCTGTTTAAGAAGTGTGTAATTTTTATACACTTTTAGTGTTTCCTAATGCTAAAAAACAACAAAACCCAACCAGTAATAAAACTCGTTGGGTTGAGATAAAATAAAAAAGGCTGCCGAAAATCGACAGCCTTTAAATTATTCTGGACTATTCATTTTGAATGTTTCCATAAAAGCAGTTGTATAATCTCCTTCTATATATTTAGGATCATCCATTAATTGTCTGTGGAAAGGTATTGTAGTTTTCACACCTTCAATTACGAATTCGTCAAGAGCTCTTCTCATTTTACTGATAGCTTCTTCACGAGATTGTGCAGTTGTAATCAACTTAGCAATCATCGAATCATAATTTGGTGGAATACTGTAACCAGAATAAACGTGAGTATCTAAACGAACTCCGTGTCCTCCTGGCATATGAAGCGTAGTAATTTTTCCTGGTGAAGGACGAAAATCGTTATAAGGATCTTCAGCATTAATACGAACTTCGATAGCGTGTAATTGTGGCAAGTAATTTTTTCCTGAGATTGGAATACCAGCTGCTACCATAATTTGCTCGCGGATCAAATCGTAATCAATTACTTGTTCAGTAATTGGGTGCTCAACCTGAATACGAGTATTCATTTCCATGAAGTAGAAATTTCTGTGTTTGTCAACCAAGAATTCTACAGTTCCAGCTCCTTCATATTTAATGAATTCAGCAGCTTTTACAGCAGCTTCTCCCATTCTTGTACGAAGTTCGTCTGTCATGAAAGGTGAAGGTGTTTCTTCAGTAAGTTTTTGGTGACGACGTTGAACAGAACAATCTCTTTCAGAAAGGTGACATGCTTTTCCGTAAGAATCTCCAACAACTTGAATTTCGATATGACGTGGTTCTTCGATAAGTTTTTCCATGTACATTCCGTCATTCCCAAATGCTGCAGCAGCTTCTTGACGTGCGCTTTCCCAAGCTTTCAAAAGATCTTCTTCTTTCCAGATGGCACGCATTCCTTTTCCACCACCACCAGCAGTAGCTTTCATCATTACTGGGTAACCGATTTCTTTGGCAATTTTTTGTGCATGCTCATAAGATTCTAATAATCCGTCTGAACCTGGCACACATGGAACTCCTGCTGCTTTCATTGTAGCTTTTGCAGAAGCTTTATCTCCCATTCTGTCGATCATTTCAGGAGCAGCACCAATAAATTTGATTCCATGCTCTTGACAAATTTTTGAGAATTTAGCATTCTCAGAAAGGAAACCGTATCCTGGGTGTATTGCATCTGCATTTGTAATTTCTGCGGCAGCAATGATATTTGACATTTTTAAGTACGATAAGTTACTTGGCGGGGGACCAATACAAACCGCTTCATCAGCAAACTTAACATGCAAGCTTTCTGCATCGGCTGTAGAGTAAACGGCAACCGTCTTAATTCCCATTTCCTTACATGTACGAATTACACGAAGTGCAATTTCTCCTCTATTCGCAATTAATATTTTTTTAAACATCTTATTTTAATTAGATAATTAGACAACTTTGATAATTAGATAATTTTAGATGATTAACAAAATTCTTGCTGCGAATCAATCTAAAATCTAAAATCTAAAATCTAAATTTATTTATGATGGATCTACTAAGAATAAAGGTTGATCAAATTCAACTGGAGACATATCGTCAACAAGAATTTTAACAATTTTTCCTGACACTTCAGATTCGATTTCGTTGAATAATTTCATTGCTTCAATTACGCAAAGAACGTCTCCTTTAGATACAGTACTTCCAACTTCAGTGAAAACAGGTTTGTCTGGAGATGGTTTTCTATAGAATGTTCCAATGATTGGAGATTTTATAGTAACATATTTAGAATCGTTAGCAGCTGGCGCTTCTGGAGTTACATTTACAACAACTGGCGCAGCAACTTGTGGAGCAGCAGCTTGTGGCAATGCAGCTTGAGCTGGCAATTGCTGTACATAAGTAGCCTCAGTAACATTTGTTTCTAAAGTTGTTCTGATTGTGATTTTTACATCATCCATTTCTAACTTTACTTCAGCAACTCCCGAATTTGCTACAAATTTGATTAGGTTTTGAATTTCTTTTAAATCCATAATGATTCGTTTTTAGTTTTAATTTATTTCTTATCGTAAGCCCACTTTAAATAGATAGATCCCCAAGTGAATCCACCACCAAAAGCAGCAAAGATTACATTATCTCCTTTTTTAAGCTTGTCTTCAAAATCAGCTAATACTAATGGCAAAGTTCCAGAAGTAGTATTACCATATCTTTCAATGTTTACCAAAACTTTAGAATCTTCTAATTCTAATCTTCCAGCCGTAGCATCAATGATACGTTTATTAGCTTGATGTGGCACCAACCAGTCAACATCTTCATTTGTCAAATTATTTCTTTGCAAAATCAATTCGCTTGCATCAGCCATATTTGTAACAGCATATTTGAAAACAGTTTTACCGTCTTGCATAATATTGTGCTGTCTGTTTTTTACAGTTTCTTCAGAAGGTGGAATCAAAGAACCTCCGGCTGGGATTTTAAGGAAATCACGCCCAACACCATCACTTCTTAAATATTCATCCTGCAAACCTAAGCCTTCATAATTTGGTTCGAAAAGAACTGCACCAGCTCCATCACCAAAAATAATACAAGTCGCTCTGTCTTTATAATCTACAATTGACGACATTTTATCTGCACCAATTAAAAGTACTTTTTTATAACGTCCAGACTGTACATAAGCCGCAGCAGTTGACATTCCGTATAAGAAACTTGAACATGCCGCTTGCAAATCGTATGCAAATGCATTTGTTGCTCCAATTTCTGTAGCAACATAAACTCCTGTAGAAGCCACCATCATATCTGGTGTTGCTGTCGCCATTATAACCATATCAATCTCAAGCGGATCAATATTTGCTTTTGCAATTAAATCCTGAGCTGCTTTTATAGCAAGATATGATGTTCCTTTATCAGCATCTTTCAGGATTCTTCTTTCTTTAATTCCTGTACGAGTGGTAATCCATTCGTCATTGGTATCTACCATGGTTTCCAATACTTTGTTCGAAAGAACAAAATCTGGAACATAGCCTCCAACAGCGGTAATTGCGGCTGTGATTGTATTCATTATATTCTATTATTTCCTTTCAAATACGGGGTATTTGAAAAATTTTTAAAAGACTTGAAAATTACAAAAAAAAACGTAACGAATTTGTCTATATTTTCCTAAAAAACGAAAATTATAACCAACAAAAAAAACTCTCACTATGTGAGAGTTCTAGTATAATTTACAAAAACGTATTAAGCAACCGCTTCAGATTTATCGATAACAACTTGCCCTCTGTAGTACATTTTACCTTCATGCCAGTAAGCTCTGTGGTATAAATGCGCCTCACCTGTAATAGGACATGTAGCGATTTGAGCTACAGTAGCTTTGTAATGTGTTCTTCTCTTATCTCTTCTTGTTTTCGAGGTTTTTCTCTTAGGATGTGCCATTTTACTATATTATTTATCCGTTAATAGTTTCTTTAATTTTTCCCAACGCGGGTCAATATCTTCTTCTTTATTACTCTCTTCCTTTTGTTCTTTTACACTTAATTCATTCAGTTTTGTTAAAGCTTCTGTTTGCAGACTTCCGTCTTTAACACCTGGGTGAATTCTTTTTTGAGGTACAGAAAGCGCGATCATTTCATAAATATATTGCGCCACATCAATCTCATGCTCACCATGTGGTAAAATCAACAACTCTTCATTATCATCATTGAATTCTTCTCCAAAGCGAACAATTAATTTCATTTTCCCTTTTATCGGTAAATCAAAATCTTCGCCTGTTACATCGCAAGGCACGTTTACAGTACCCTTGTGTTTGAATTCTAACTCTAACATATTACTTTTCTTATCGAAAAGTAAATTGACTTTAATATCTGAACTTTGAAACTCATCGTACTCAAAGTTCTTAAAGAACGTGTTATTTATTTGATACTCAAAATGGTGTTTTCCTAGTTTTAATCCTACGAAAGGAATTAAAAATTCTTTTGTTTTGCTCATTTCAACATCAATTTGATCAATTCGAATCTGTAAACAGATATCTGAATTGGGGTGCAAAGATATAAAATTATTACAAATCTAATAATCTTATTGACCTTTTTTTGTTTATAACTGTTTTTCTTTTATTTTTAGAGGTTTTTGGCTAATCTCCTCATACTGATTACGCGAGCGAAAAATATCGATCGCAAGATAAACCGCTTCTTTAAACGAATTAAAATCTGCCATATCTTTTCCAGCAATATCATAAGCAGTACCATGATCTGGCGAAGTCCTTACTTTATTAAGACCAGCTGTATAATTTACTCCTTTTCCAAAAGACAAGGTCTTAAAAGGAATCAATCCTTGATCGTGATAGGTTGCCACAATAGCATCATATTTCTCATATTGACCGCTTCCAAAAAAACCATCTGCCGGAAATGGACCAAAAACCATTGTTCCTGCTTCAAATAATTTCTTCAAAACCGGTTTCAAAACCAAATCATCTTCTTTTCCAATCACTCCACCATCTCCAGCATGCGGATTTAATCCTAAAACTGCAATTTTCGGCTTAACGATGCTAAAATCCTGAATCAATGATTTTCTTATTGTTTCTATTTTTCTTGTAATCAATTCTTCCGTCAAATGAGATGAAACTTCATTTAATGGCACATGATCTGTCAAAAGACCTACTCTTAAATTATCTTGTACCATCATCATAAGTGCATTCCCTTCCAACTCCTTATCTAAATAATCTGTATGTCCTGGAAATTTAAATTCTTCTGACTGAATATTGTACTTATTAATTGGCGCAGTGACCAAAACATCAACAAAGCCTTCTTTCAAAGCTTTTGTTGCTGCTACAAAAGATTTAATTGCATATTCGCCTATTCGCTCATCATTTTTCCCAAAATTAATGTCAACCCCTTCTTTCCAAAGATTAAAAACATTTACTTTCCCAGGCAAAACTTGCTCTAATTTGTCTACGCCATGAAATTGAACCGAAGAAGTAAAACTCTTTTTTACAAAAGACAATATTTTCGCATTTGCAAAAATAACCGGCGTACATAACTCCAGCATACGAGAATCCTCGAATGTTTTCAATATAACTTCGCTTCCAATACCGTTTAAATCTCCTACTGAAATTCCAACAATTATATTTTCTGCTTTTTTATTCATGAGCTCAGCTTATTTATTACTAATTTTGATGTGCAAATTTAGTAAAATAAAACAACAATGTTCACAGGAATTATAGAAACCCTAGGAAGGGTTCATGAAATACAAAAAGATCAAAACAATCTCCATATTACAATCGACTCCTCTTTTACCAACGAATTAAAAATTGACCAAAGTGTTTCTCACAATGGAATCTGCCTAACCGTTGTCAATATAAAGGACTCGCTTTATACTGTAACAGCAATTGACGAAACTATTTTAAAAACCAATATTGGCGATTGGAAAACTGGCGATATCGTAAATCTAGAAAGAGGAATGAAACTAGGAGATCGCTTAGATGGACATATTGTACAAGGCCATGTAGACCAGACAGGAACCTGCATCAAAATCGAAGAAGCTAATGGAAGCTGGAACTACACGTTTGAGTACGACAAAAACCTAAACAATATTACCATTGAAAAAGGCTCTATTACAGTCAACGGAGTAAGCCTTACCGTTGTAAATTCAAAAACAAACGAATTTAGCGTTTCGATAATTCCGTACACTTTTGAAAACACGAACTTCAAAGATTTCAAAGCTGGAACTAAAATAAATTTAGAATTTGACGTTGTCGGCAAGTACATTTCAAGGCTATACGCCATTAACAAGTAGAAAAAATCACCCACAAAAAAAGCTTCAATTTATATTGAAGCTTTTTTTGTTAAATTATATCTGCGAATTGCATAAACACCAAACAATACGGCACATCCAGCCAAAACTGCCAAATTCTGATCAATAGGTCCTCCTGGCGGTGGCGGTGGCGTAGTAGCAGGAGCAGACGGTGCTGGAGCTGCTAAAACATTTGACACAGTCATTAAAGTAATGCAACATGCAAAAAAAATAGTTTTCGTTATCTTCATAAGTTTAAACTTGCCTAGACAAGCGGTTTTAAATTAGACTTGGGGTCTTTTATGAAATTTCGTACAAAGCCTTATCGCTAAAGACTTTTACCCGACAAATGTAGAAGATTTTTACAAAAATACAACCCTAAAAACAAAAAAAAGCTTCATAAAAAATTTATGAAGCTTTTATCTCTTGTGGTCCCACCTGGGCTCGAACCAGGGACCACCTGATTATGAGTCAGGTGCTCTAACCAGCTGAGCTATAGGACCGGTTTAGAGGATGCAATATTACTACTATTTTTCGTTCACTCCAAATATTTTAAGACATCATTTGTATTTAATTCTGAAAACTTTCTTCTATTCGTAAAAACGAATTTGATTTTCAACATCTTATTTAAAAATTAAAATGACATTTTTTTCATCTAATTTCTTGACAAAGCTCAACCAAAACACCATTTGTGTTCTTCGGATGGAGAAAAACCACCAATTTATTGTCGGCACCTTTCTTCGGAATTTCATTTATGAGCACAAAACCTTCACTTTTTAAACGGATAATTTCAGCTTCGATATCATCGACATCAAAAGCGATATGATGAATTCCCTCTCCTTTTTTCTCTAAAAATTTAGCAATCGGGCTTTCTGGATTTGTCGCCACCAAAAGTTCGATTTTATTATTTCCAGTTTGAAAAAACGAAGTCAAAACACCTTCGCTTTCTACTGCTTCCATTTTATAAGATGGAACACCTAGCATTTTTTCGAACAAAACATTTGCATCGTCCATATTTTTCACCGCTATTCCAATATGCTCTATTTTATTTACCATCTTTTCAAATTTATTGATTCACATACGTGTTAAAGTAACCACATTCTGCAATTACGTCTTTATAATATTGGGTATCCGAATACTCTTTTCTTAAAGTCTTAAATGAATTCCAAGCGATAAAATTAATTTTATCATCCTGAATTTCCCAATAACTATTAATGTTATTGTATTTTTTATTGTAATAATCATTTCGCTCGCATTTCGAAATCAGATACAAACATTTTGCTTTTTGCTCTTTGTTCGCAGCTGCTTCAAAAGCTTTTTGATAATACATTTTTGAAACCGAATTATTGGTAATCATTTCTTTCATAGTATTTCTGAAAGAATATGGACTTGAACCATAACCTACAATATTATTCTCATAAAAAGTTCTGCCATTTCCAAAATGCGAAATATTATAAAACGCATTTCCCAACAAAAGACTATTCGTATAAACATCTTCTTTTTGAACCAATTTATCTTGCATTGCTTTTATTGTAGTCAAGAAATCCATATACGTATATTTCTTTTTTTGATATGCCGCATGTTCGCAATCATGACAATCTTTTATATTTCCGTTAAATGGATTTCCTAAAAATTTAAAATATTGAACCGAATCCGTTTTTTGCATAAATTCAATTGCCTCTGGAATTTTATTATTGAAAGTAGCTTGAACTGCTTGGAAATTATTAATATCCTTCAGTTTCAAACTGTAAATCCCTGCTCCTATTTTCTCGATTTCTGTTTTATTTGTTTTTTCTAAAAACGACTTTATGCCAAGTAAATTTTTCTCATTATCATAAAAAGAATTTCCATCATTCCAATAACTATATCGAGATTCGCCAAAAATTTCGGCCATTACTAAATTTCCCTTTTCTCTATAAAGTGTAGACAAATAACTTCTGCTCCACGCAGACGCATTCCCATAACGGAATTCCTGACCTTTGTACGTTTTTGGCAATTCATAATAAAGCCAATTCAAGTCGGCTAAAACTGTTTTGACATTTGAATCTGTCAATTTATCAATTTTACTCAAATTGTTTACAAAACGAAGAATTCGAATTTGAAACCCAGCCAATTCTGTTTTAGGAAGTGTCTTTTCTGCTTTGTCAAAACTTTTGTCTGCATTGGCATATTCGCCTTTCAAAGTTTGAAGATAGCCTAACGACAAATCCCACAAATACGGTTTCTGCGTATTTCCAGCATTCGAGATTTTTGCAATCAAAGCAAACGCATCATTATTAAGTTTAGCTTGATTTTCTGTTTTATTTTCAGCAACCGTCTGAACTTTCATTGGAGCATTTTCTCCTGCATCTTTCTTAAATGAATTATTTAGCGCCTGTTCTTGCCTATTTACCAATCGCGTTGCGAGATAATTTAAATGCTCACTTTTTGGATCCAATTCGTAAATCTTTTCAATAGCTTGTTTTTCATCTTTGTAATAACCATGAATTGCCCAAAGCGCCGCTTTTTGTTTGTTGTCTTTTGCCATTGCCAAAGACTTATTCCAATCCGATTCATTTTTTGGATGAAAACTATATGCAGTTACCACGCGCAATTCCGGACATTTATCAAAAACCTGTGCATACAAGTAATTGGAAACCGCATATTTTTTCTGCTTGTAATTAATTCCCGCAACATAGGAAAGCGCTCTGTAATACAAAACATTCTTTGGAACTGAACTTTCGGTTTTATTAAAAAAGTCGATCGCTTTTTGTTTATCATTGCTATAGAAACGAGCTTTCATTGTCAAAAACCAATAACGGTTTTTCAAAAACGGATCAGCATTAGTGTTATAAACATTTTCAATTGACTGAATCATTTTTGCATCATTAAAAGTTCTTGCCACAACAGGATCATAACCCCAATAATCTTCACCAATTGAAACGGTTTCTATTTTTTGTGCCAAATACAAAAATTCAATAAAACTCTTTACTTTCTCATCTTTCAGATTTAGCTTTTTACCCCATTTTTGAGAAGTCTTATTCTCTTTTTTGTTCTTGTAGAAAACATGAAGATCTGCAATTTCTTCTTTGTTTTTAATTCCACTTTTATCATCAGAATAATATCTTGGCTTTTCATCTCCAATTAAAAAATAATTCACCGCTGTAGTGTCAGCTTTTCCTTTTAAATAAGAGGTCCAATCTGATTTTATATTTTTATTGAATCTAGAATTATGTTCTGTATCAAAACCAATTCTGTAAAAAACATCGCCCGATAAAAACAATGGAGAATACGATTTGTCAGCAAAAGCTTCTGGCGTAAAATTGGAATTTTCTCCAAAAAAATCCCAGTCGTCACCACCGGCACAAGCATAAAGTACGCCATAAATCGAAAGAAGGCCAAGACTAAAAGTAAGAAACAGTTTCTTTGAAAATATTCTTTTCATAATTATTTAAATTGAATTCGTCTAAATCGTAAAATATAATTTCTTTTGGAGGTTCCATGCTATTGCCGCTTAAATCTTCAGCCATCTCTTTTAAATCTTTTGGTGAAATTGCTTCAACTTTGAGCAAGTCATTTTCTTCGTAATAAACCCCATTTTTGTAATTAGATTGTCTGACTTTAAAAAAAATCGGAGTTATCTTTTGAAAGTTTTTGTCTTTTTCGAGCGCTGTGAAATTTAATTTTGAACGAAGTCCTAAGACTTTTTTGTCCCGAATATGAATTGCCCAAGAATAAATTGGAAGCGCATAATCCAGATGAAGCGGATATCTTTTTAAGCTTTTCAGGTATTTTTTCGAAATCTCCTTACTATAAATAGAGTTGAGAGAATCAGGAGCAATACTTCCCATATTATAAAACATCAAAACGCCTGAATCTACATTTGGTATTTTCGTTTTCTTGAAATACTTTACTTGATGCAACCGAATTGTAGCCGAAAGTTTTTTCTGCGAAAGCTTCTTAATTTGTTCAATAAATTCAAGATAATGCTCTTTGCTTTTTAAAGTCCAATCACAGTCAATCTGAATTTGTGCGCAGGTGATTTTATTTTTTGAATTAATTTCATCAATCAAATGAATGGTCTTTTTTGCCAAATCTTCAACATCAAGATTCGGTTCAAGCATTACTTTGTTTTGAATAAAAACTACTGGAACAACTTCAAAACGTTGTATATTTTCCTCAAAATGAATTGGGCTTATAGGAAACGGAATTTTCTTTTCCGGATGCAATCCAATATCAAAATACCGAATATAAAGTTTGTGAACGTTATTGTCTTTCAAAACTTCTTTTTCTGTTTCTGAAAATTTCAAATTGGTTTTCCAATAATAAAAAGCGATTGTGGGCGGGTCATTTTTACTGCAGGCTGTCAGTAAAAGAAAGAATGAAATCCAAAAAAACCTTTTTAGCAAAACTAAGCGATATTATATTTTGAAATCAAAAGTAAGAAAATATTACCATAAAAAAGAAAGCAAAGCAAAATTTGTAAATCCTAATAAATAGATAAAAAATTTCAATTAAAGCAATAATAATCGTTATTTTGTGCAATCAAATTCAAAAACGATTATGTTGAAAAACACTCTGAAATACATTTCACTTTTATTGGTATTTTTAATGATGAGCTGTGCCAAAAGAGGCAGTATTACAGGCGGGTTAAAAGACACAATTCCTCCAGTATTGATTTCAAGTTCACCTAAAAATTTCAGTACTGATTTCAAAGAGACCGAAATCAAATTGGTATTTGATGAATATGTAAAGCTTAAAAACTTAAACAAACAGCTAATCGTTTCGCCTCCAATGAAGCATGAACCGGTTATTCTTCCAACAAATGCGAGCAAATTCATTACGATAAAAATCAAAGATACTTTACAACCAAATACGACTTACAGCATCAATTTTGGTCAAAGTCTTGCAGACAATAATGAGGGAAATGCGATCAATCAGTTTAAATATGTTTTTTCGACGGGGCCATATATTGATTCACTTTCCGTTAAAGGAATCATCAAAGATTCTTATGAAAAGTATGTAGACAATTTTGTTTCTGTTATGCTTTATGAAGTAAACGACAAATACAAAGATTCAACTGTTTACAAGGAATTACCGAGATATATTACAAACACACTAGACAGTTTGCGCACCTTTCAATTAGAAAATTTAAAGGCTGGAAAATATCTTTTGGTTGCCATGAAAGACAAATCAAACAACAATAAATTCAATCCAAAAGATGACAAAATTGGTTTTATAAAACATCCAATTACGATTCCGAATGACACTATTTTTGAATTGGAATTATTCAAGGAAACTTTGCCTCTAAAAACATTCAAACCAATCCAAGCATCTGGAAACAGATTATATCTTCCGTATGACGGAAAGCAGAATTTCAAGGTTTTGAAACCAAAAATTACACTAAAAAATCATACTGAAACTCTAGAAACGATTGTAACGCAATTCCCTAAAAAAGATTCACTGCAAATTTGGTACAAACCAATAAAAACAGATTCGCTTTCTTTAGAAATCAGCGCCGAAAAATACAACAAGAAATTCGCTTTCAAAATTAAAGATCTGAAAAAAGATACGCTGAGCATCAAACCAGTTCAAAGTGGCGTTCTTAATTTCAGAGAACGATTTACACTTGAATCAGAAACACCTTTAGTAAAATTTGACAGTACCAAAATCGCATTAGTCAATAAAGATTCTGTTGCTGTAAAATTCACTACTGAATATGATGAATTTGAACAGAAATTATATTTCGATTTCAAAAAAGAGCCTTTAGAAAAATACCGTTTTACTTTATTGCCAGGAGCATTAACCGATTTTTATGACAAAACAAATGATACTTTGTCTTATAAATTAACAACTAAAGAATTGGAGGATTATGGAAATTTGGTTTTAAATCTTCAAAATGTAAAACGCTTCCCGATTATTGTTGAAATCACAAACAAAAAAGGCGACAAAGTTTTAGCCAGCGCTTATTCTGAGGGCCAAACCAAAATCGAGTTCAACTTAGTAGAACCCGAAGCATTTGCCGTACGTGTTATTTATGATGACAACAAAAACAAAATGTACGACACTGGAAATTTCCTGACCAAAACATATGCTGAAGAAGTCTTTTATTTTCAAAAAGAAGTTGATGTCCGATCCAATTGGGATGTCGATCAGCCTATTGATTTAAGCATTCCATTTAGTCCAGAAGTTGAGAAGAAAACAGACAAGAAAAAGCAAAAAGAAGCCGAAAAGAAGCGGAAAGCATTCTAATTTTTTAACTTAAAAAAATGGAAAACGATCTGATTATTGAAAAAAGTTGGTTCAAAAGAAATTGGACATGGATCGGTATTTTTCTTTTTTTAGCAATATTCCTTTTCATAGTTTTATTAAATGCCAATTCCAAAAATGGTTTAGCCGACACTGTAACTGCTTTAAACGAAGATATTCTTTATGAGAAAGCAATACAAATTGCAAACAACGATCCTAATGTTTTAAAAACAATTGGAAAAATTGAACCAATCGACAAATTAGCCACTTTAGAAGGCACTACTTCCTACACAAACGATAATAAATCTGTCAATTTATCGATTCGAATAAAAGGCAACGAAAAGCAAGCTAAATTAGATATTCAGGCGAATAAAAATGGTACGGAATGGAATTATCAAAAAATTGTGATCCGAACTAAAAATCCAAACCAAGAAATTGCTGTTTTAGCAAAACCTTAAAAAAACTATTTAGGCTTAATCTCAAAAACATCTTGATCACTTAAAAAATCAAGTTTCTTTCGAGTTTCGATCATTTTTTCTTTGTCTAGTTCAACCACAAAAACACCAGCCGTTTCTTGTGGTTCTAGGATGTAATGTCCTAAAAAATCAATTGCCTGCGTATGACCGATGTGCTCATAATTATTAGCATCAAAGCCAAGTCTATTTACACCAATCGCATAGCTTAAATTTTCAATTGCACGTGCTTTTAGCAAAGCATCCCACGCATTTGTACGTACTTTTGGCCAATTGGCAACATAAATAAGCAAATCATAATTTTCGACATTTCGGGCGAAAACTGGAAATCTCAAATCATAACAAACCTGAAGACAAATTTTCCAATCTAAATAATTTACGATTACTTTTTCAGTTCCCGATGTATACGATTGATTTTCTCCAGCCAATGTAAACAAATGGCGTTTGTTATAATATTGCACTTCTCCTGATGGAAAAACAAACAACATTCGATTGTAGAATTTGCCATTTTCTGTAATAACAACGCTTCCTGTTATGGCCGCATTTTTTTGTTTTGCTTTCAATTTCATCCAAGAAATCGTTTCACCTTGCATTGTTTCGGCTACTTCAGAAGCATTCATCGTAAACCCCGTCGAAAACATTTCAGGAAGCACAATCAGATTCGCTTCCGAAGTAATTTCATTGATTTTCAAATCAAAGTTTTCTCGGTTTTTAGAAGGGTTTTCCCAAAAGAGATCGGTTTGGATTAATGCAATTTTCATTTTTTATAATGGATATGAAATCAAAAACAATTTAAAATTAGATTACAACCAGACTTGGAACGGCCTTTTTATAAGGTTGCAATTTTTCGTGCGTTGGCTCTTCTTCAGTAATTACATAACTCACGTCAGACAAACTCGCAATTTTCATTTTAAGAACTGTATTTAATTTTTCTGTAATAGTTAAAACTGCTGTTTTTTTAGAAGCTTGAATCATTGCTTTTTTCACCTGAACGGTTTCCCAATCAGAATCAGAATAACCACCGTCAACATCCAAAGCATTTGTTCCTAAAACCAAAAGATCGGCTTTTATATTGGCTAACTGATGAAAAGTTTCTCCGCTTATACACATTTGGCTATAAGAAGAAATACTTCCGCCAATCATAATGGTTTTGATATTTGGTTTATCCAAAAGCTGCACTGCCGTTAAAGCCGTAATTGTAAAAACAGTCAAATTAAGATCATTCGGGATCAAACGAATAAATTCCCGAATAGTCGTTCCGCCATCCACAACCAAAACCATTCCGTCATGAAGAAGACCAACCGCTTTTTGCGCAATCACCTGTTTTGCCTCAACCGCATAAGTCTGATTCGATGAAGAATAGTGATATCCTTTAGTCATTGCACCGCCTTTTACTTTTATCAAAAGCGAGTCAGCATCCAATTCGTTAATATCACGTCGAACAGTATCTTCAGAAACGCCAAGTTTTGCTGAAAGAGTTTCAAAACTTACACGCGTGTGCAGGTTGATTTCTTTCAAAATATGATTTTTACGTTCTTCTTTGCTGTAATTTAAAACTTCATTTTCAGTACTCATGCCATTTATTTTTTACTTACAAAAATAAGCATTTCAAGAAACAATTCCTGCAAACTGAAACTTGTATTGCCAATAAAAATTTTCAATAGACTAGTTTTAAAACCATTTCCATATCTTTAAATCTCTTTTTTAAATAAAAATCTAAAGTTTTTCTCTTATGAAAAAATTCCTTTTTTTATTTTTTATTCTCTTTTGTTTCATCGGAAATTCTCAAAATTTTCAGCAGAACATTTCTATTATTCCTGCACCAAATTTTTACAAACTGACTGGAGACAGCATTCTGATAAATGGAAAAATTCAAGTTACTTTTAAAAACAAAAATTACAGTGAAAAGGAATTAAAATCGGCCAAAATTTTAGAATCGGCTTTGAACATTTCTGCTTCTTCAAAAAAATCGAATCTTAAAATCGAATTTGATTCAAGCAAAAATCTTTCTTCAAAAGAAGCTTATAAAATTGAAATCACTTCAAACAAAATTATGATCGAAGGACAAGAAGAAGGGCTTTTTTATGCCGTTCAATCTTTGTTACAACTTCTTCCAAACAAACTTTCAGGGACAGAAATTAAAATTCCATGCCTAATCATCGAAGACCAACCCCGATATTCGTACCGAGGCTTGCATTTAGACGCCTGCCGTCATTTTTTCTCAGTTGATGTTATAAAAGATTTTATCACACAAATGTCCAGTTATAAGCTAAATAACTTTCATTGGCACTTAACCGACGATCAAGGTTGGAGAATTGAGATAAAAAAATACCCAAAACTTACCGAAATTGGTTCGAAAAGAAATCAAACTTTGGTCGGAAATAAATTCGAGAGAACACCCTTTTTCTTTGACGGAAATCCGTACGGAGGATATTATAAGCAAGAAGAAATTAAAGAAATTGTAAAATTTGCTGCAGAAAATTATGTAAATATTATTCCCGAAATCGAAATGCCAGGGCATGCTTCGGCGGCGGTTACGGCTTATCCAAATTTGGCTTGTTTTCCTGATCGAAATTATAAAGTAGCAGAATCTTGGGGCGTTTTTGAAGATGTTTTCTGTGGAGGAAAAGATGAAACTTTTACATTTCTGGAAGATGTTTTGACAGAAGTTATGGCTTTATTTCCAAGTAAAAATATTCATGTCGGCGGTGATGAATGCCCAAAAACACGATGGAAAGTTTGTCCGAATTGTCAAAAAAGAATCAAGGATTTAGGTTTGAAAGATGAACATGAATTGCAGAGTTATTTTATTAAAAGAATTGAAAAGTTTTTGAATGCCAACGGAAGACAGATTTTTGGTTGGGATGAAATTCTTGAAGGCGGACTAGCTCCGAACGCTGTGGTTATGTCTTGGAGAGGAGAATCAGGTGGCATTCACGCGGCAAAACTGAAACATCCTGTTGTAATGACACCAGAAGGAACAGTTTATTTTGATTACAATCAAGGTTATTCGCCAAATGAACCGCTTACAGTTGGAAGATTGAGCACTTTAGAAAAAGTATACCATTATAATCCAACTCCAGTTGACAGTTTATCGGTTGAAGAACAAAAATATATTATTGGCGTTCAAGCCAATCTTTGGTCGGAATATTTGACAAATCCAGCCAAATTGAATTATATGCTTTATCCGAGATTATTTGCTTTGGCAGAAATTGCTTGGACAGCACCTCAAAACAAAAATTACAATCATTTTATTCAAAATCAGCTTCCTTATCATTTAGAAAAATTGGAACTGCAAAATCGATTGTATAAAGTTACAACACCTTTTGGTGCCGATGAAACCGCTCTAATTGCATCAAAATATATTTTGGATTTAAAACCAACCATCAAAAACGGAAAAATATTCTACACGATTGATGGTTATAATCCCGATGAAACGGCAAATTTGTATCAAAATCCAGTGGCGATAAATGTTCCAAAAGGAGAATTCCGAATTATCAAAACAATTCAAATTAGCCAAAGCGGCAAAAGAAGTTCCATCAATAAAATCATTGTTCGAAATCCTGATATAAAACCAGCTTTGGCAATTCAACCAAAGAAAAATGGTTTGAAATATGAATATTTTACCGGAAACTTTTCTCAAGTTCAAGATTTAGAGCTTACAAAACCTGTTTCTTCTGGAATTTTTGAAGGCAAAATCAACGCTGAAAAATGGAAAACGAAATTAGAGCGCTATATCGGTTTAAAATTCGACGGATACATCTTTATTCCAGAAACAGGAAATTATACTTTTTCGACGCTTTCAGACGACGGATCTAAGCTTTTTATAGACAATGAACTCATCGTAAATAATGATGACATTCATTGGGCAAATGAAGCTTATGGAGCCATTAAACTAGAAAAAGGATTTCATAAACTAAACATCAGTTATTTTGATTTGACCGGTGGCACGATTTTAAATTGTTTTATAAAGCAGGAAGGAAAAGAAAAACAAGAAATAAGTGCTTCGCAATTGTATTATGAATAGAAAACAAAAAAGCATCTGCCGTTGGCTGATGCTCTTTTTGCTTGTAACAGTTTGAAAAATTTACTTCCCAGTAATTGCTTTACTAAGATCTTCAAAGTCATCATCTTTTAAGTTGTACGATCCTGCACCATAAAAGTAATACACAGGATCTCCCGATTTTGCATTTACAACTTCCAAGTATTTATTTGCATTCATACTTACATATCTCAAATAATAAATCTCTTCATTATTTAAAATTTTCTTTTTCAAATCTTCATCTTTTATAAACTGATACTTATATTTATAATCTTCCAAAAGCTTTTTAATTTCCTTTTCATCTCTAAGCTTTTCAGTTATTTTCCACGCATTATATTCCATTAAATACGCTTCCGGAATATACAATGTCGCTTCTTTCAAATTCTTTACTTCTGGTTTTACAAAATCGTCATAAAGGCCAATATGCTCTCCTTTGCTGATAATCTGATTAATTTGTTGGAAATAGTTTTTCAACATACCTAAATTAGTATTTGTAAAACTCTCCTCGGTATACATTCTTTCATAAAGAACACTTCTCTTTTCGTCAGATCTGGCAACCATTGCATCTGCTAAAAACTTATTGTTGACACTTAACGGTGCTCGTGCTATATAAGATAAATTTTCATCAAAAAGCTCATTTAGTTTTTTGCTGTATTTTTTATCATCAGTTTTAAGCTTAGCAAAACCTTTGTCAAATTTCTCCTTATCTAAAACACGTATTGCAAAATTAGTATGAACGAAAGTTGTACCTTTTGAACTCACCATTATATCACCAATAAATTTTGCAATAGAATACTTTCCATCAGCATAATCTAATATTTTAAAATCGTTGTATCCGATCACTTTAAATGGCGTAACGGTCCAAACCTCTTTTAAAATTTTTTCATAATCTTCTTTCTTATCCAATTGGGGCAATATAAAAACGGTAGTTGTTGCTTTAAATTTATCCAACTCTCCTTTTTCAAAAGCTTCATTTGCTCCCCTATACGAAGATGTTATCGCTACTTGAGCATAATTTTGAAAACTTAAAGCAAGCATTGCAATCAGTAAAATTCTTTTCATTCTTGATGTTTTGTTTTGGTTGTTATTTTATGAAATAAAAATAGTACAAAAAAAAAGCATCCGCCAAATGACAGATGCTTTTTTATTTATTTAAAAGATATATATTATCCTTTCAAACTTGCTGCTAAATACTCACGGTTCATACGTGCGATATTTTCAAGAGAAATTCCTTTTGGACATTCAACTTCGCAAGCTCCAGTGTTTGTACAGTTTCCAAAACCTTCCAAATCCATTTGGTGAACCATGTTCAATACACGGTCAGTTGCTTCAACTTTACCTTGTGGCAATAATGCATATTGAGAAACTTTTGCAGAAACGAATAACATCGCTGAAGAGTTTTTACAAGTTGCAACACAAGCTCCACAACCAATACAAGCAGCAGCATCAAATGATTTATCTGCATCATCTTTTGGAATTGGAATAGTATTCGCATCAATTGTATTTCCTGAAGTATTTACAGAGATAAATCCTCCTGCATGTTGAATTCTGTCAAAAGAACTTCTGTCAACAACTAAGTCTTTAATTACTGGGAAAGCTTTTGCTCTAAATGGCTCGATGAAAATCGTATCACCATCTTTAAACATACGCATGTGTAATTGACAAGTTGTAACACCTCTGTCTGGTCCGTGCGCTTCACCGTTGATGAATAAAGAACACATTCCGCAGATTCCCTCACGACAATCGTGGTCAAATGCTACTGGCTCTTCTCCTTTGTTGATTAATTCTTCGTTAAGAACATCAAGCATTTCAAGGAAAGACATATCTGGTTCGATTCCATCGATAGGATATTCTACAATCCCTCCTTTATCTTGTGCGTTTTTTTGACGCCATATTTTTAATGTAAGTTTCATACCTTTTTCGTTTGAAAGTCATAAAGTCGAAAGTCGAAAGTCGCTTGGCACATTCTGCCTTTTGACTTTAAGACTTTGGCTTTCGACCAAATTCTTATTTATAACTTCTTTGAACTAATTTAATGTTTTCGTAATTCAGAGGTTCTTTGTGTAACACTGCATCACTTGGTTTTCCTTTGTATTCCCAAGCTGCAACGTATGCAAAGTTATCATCGTCACGAAGTGCTTCTCCTTCTTCTGTTTGGTATTCCTCACGGAAGTGACCTCCACAAGATTCGTTACGGTGTAAAGCATCTTTCGCGAACAATTCTCCTAATTCTAAGAAATCGGCAACACGAGTCGCTTTTTCTAATTCCTGATTAAATTCGTTAGCGCTTCCTGGCACTTTTACATCTTTATAAAACTCTTCACGTAAAGCAGCAATTTCTTCGATAGCTTCAGTTAAACCTTTAGCGTTACGAGCCATACCTACTTTATCCCACATAATTTTTCCTAATTTTTTGTGGAAGTAATCTACAGAGTGTTTACCATTATTATTGATAAATTTCTCGATTTGATCTTTTACCGCTTTTTCAGCTTCAACGAATTCTGGCAAATCTGTAGAAATTTCACCCATTTTAATATCTGGAGCTAAATAATCTCCAATAGTATAAGGTAATACGAAATATCCATCAGCTAAACCTTGCATTAAAGCAGAAGCTCCAAGTCTGTTTGCTCCGTGATCAGAGAAGTTAGATTCTCCAATTGAGAAACATCCTGGAATTGTAGTCATTAAGTTATAATCAACCCAAGTTCCACCCATTGTGTAGTGAACCGCTGGGTAAATCATCATTGGCGTTACATAAGGATCTTCGTCAACGATTTTCAAGTACATTTGGAATAAGTTTCCGTATTTACTTTTTACGATTGCAGTTCCTAATTTAGTTACTAAAGCTGAATCATTAGCATCTAAACCTTTTACGTAAGCTTCTTCAGTTCCGTAACGTTTGATCGCTGCTGCGAAATCCAAGTAAACTGCTTCTCCAGTTTTGTTAACTCCAAAACCAGCATCACATCTTTCTTTAGCTGCACGAGATGCAACGTCACGAGGTACTAAATTACCAAAAGCTGGATATCTTCTTTCTAAGAAATAATCTCTTTCGTCTTCAGATAAATCAGTTGCTTTTTTCTTTCCTTCGCGGATTGCTTTAGCATCTTCTAAGTTTTTCGGTACCCAAATACGACCGTCATTACGTAAAGACTCAGACATCAAAGTCAATTTAGACTGGTGATCTCCTGAAACTGGAATACATGTTGGGTGAATTTGTGTGTAACAAGGATTTGCGAAAAACGCTCCTTTTTTATGAATTTTCCAAGCTGCTGTTGCGTTACTTCCCATAGCATTTGTAGAAAGGAAAAATACGTTTCCGTATCCTCCAGAACCAATTACTACCGCGTGAGCAGAATGTCTTTCGATTTCTCCAGTGATTAAGTTACGAGCGATAATACCTCTCGCTTTTCCGTTCACGATTACAATGTCTAACATTTCGTGACGGTTGTACATTTTAATTTTACCACGACCAATCTGACGGTTCATTGCAGAATAAGCTCCTAACAATAATTGTTGTCCAGTTTGTCCTTGTGCGTAGAATGTACGAGAAACTAAAGTTCCTCCAAAAGAACGGTTATCTAATAATCCGCCGTATTCACGAGCCAATGGCACCCCTTGAGCCACACATTGGTCAATAATGTTAGCAGAAACTTCAGCTAAACGGTGAACGTTTGCCTCACGTGCACGGTAATCTCCTCCTTTTACAGTATCGTAAAATAATCTGTAAACAGAGTCACCGTCACCTTTATAGTTTTTTGCCGCGTTGATACCTCCTTGTGCTGCGATAGAGTGCGCACGACGTGGAGAATCTTGGAAGCAGAATGCTTTTACGTTATATCCTAACTCAGCCAAAGTAGCCGCAGCCGAACCTCCAGCCAAACCTGTACCAACAACGATAATATCTAAATTACGTTTGTTAGCTGGGTTTACTAAATTAATATGATCTTTATAATTTGTCCATTTGTCCGCTATAGGACCATTTGGAATTTTTGAATCTAATGCCATTATAATTGATATTAATTATTGTTTGAAATGATGAAATAAAGCGATAATTATGAAAAGCGCTGGTACTACAACTGCAAACCAGTAACCTACTTTACTTAAAAATCTAGAGTATTTGTTGTGCATTCCCATTGATTGAAGAGAAGATGCAAATCCGTGCCAAAGGTGGAAACCTAAAAGTACGAAAGCCACACAATATAATCCTGTACGGATTGGATCATGGAATTTATGAACTAACTCGCCATAATACCTTGTTGCATCTGGTGCTGTCCCTGCTATGTACTTGTAAGCAACTTCAGGAAACCAAAAATCATAAAAATGCAATCCTAAGAAAGCCAAAATAACCAATCCAGAAATAATCATATTTCTAGAACTCCAAGAAGCATTAGCAGCTCCATTGTATTTTGCATAAGCAATTGGCCTTGCAGCGCTGTTTTGTGCCGTAAGTACAAATCCCATTACGAAATGGAAAATTACCCCGAATGCCAAAATTGGTTGCATTACATACTGAATCAGCGGATTGTAACCCATAAAGTGAGAAGCCTCGTTGAAAACGTCTTCACTAATAATAGAAATAAAATTTAAGGAAACATGCAGCGCTAAAAACGTGATTAAGAATATTCCCGAAAGAGCCATAGCCACTTTCTTTAAGATGGAAGCATTCAACTGTGCAGATTGTGCCATAAGTGTTAAGTAGTTTGTTTTAAAAATTACACAAAAATAACTCAAATACAAAAGAACTACAACCATTTCGTTGTTATTTATAATCATTTTAAAATAGACTACGTATACGTATTTTTACGTATAAATTTAGTATAGAAAAATCCAAAAAATGACATATCTGTCTTTTCACCTCATTTTCAATACGTATTCAGATTACTAAAAATTTATCATATTGTTATTTTATTCAAACTTTTGGTTTGATTTCTTTAAAAGTGCTCTCTACTCCTAATTTTATCCAAGCAAAAAATTGTCATTCCATAACATAGTTTTACCTTTAGCGGCTCAAAAAATTAAGAATGAAAACAGGAATTGATGCTATCTCATTTGATGTAGCAAACATACATTTACCCATAAAAACTTTGGCTGTTGCCAGAAATATTGAACCAGAAAAACTAGAAAAAGGTCTTGGATTACTGAAAATGACTTTCCCAGACGTTCATCAGGACGCTGTAGTTTTTGGAGCAAACGCCTTGACAAAACTTATCCTTGACAATAAAATCAACCTAAATGAAATAAGCCGAATTTATGTTGGTACCGAAAGCGGTGTTGACAGTTCGAAACCAATTGCTTCATATTTAATTAGTTTAATGGAGCAAAAATTTGGTGAAGACGCTTTGGCTGAATGTGACGTTGTTGACTTTACTTTTGCATGTATCGGCGGTGTTGACGCGATGCAAAACTGTTTGGATTTTGTAAAATTGAATCCGACGAAAAAAGCGATTGTCGTAACAAGTGATTTTGCAAAATACGATTTAAATTCTGGCGGAGAATACACTCAAGGTGCTGGAGCGGTTGCAATGCTGATTACTGCAAATCCTAAAATCATTGCTTTTGATGATAATTGGGCAACAAGCACAAAAGGAGTTTTCGACTTCTTTAAACCTTACAGAACTATTTCTAAAGAAGAAATCACTAAAAACACAAACAACGATTCTTGGTTTGACAACTTAGAAGCTGAAATCGAAATTCACAAAGATCAACCGGTTTTTGATGGTCAGTATTCTAACCAATGTTATATGGATCGTACGCGTAATGCTTACTTTTCATTCAAAAAATTAAAAAATACTACCGAGACTTTATATAATACTTGGACTAGTATCATCATGCACTTGCCGTATTCTTTCCAAGGACGAAGAATGTTGTCTGAAATTTATGCTTTAGACAGTGCCGAAAAAATTATTGCTGATGATATTGCGCCTGCAGATTATCAGACAAAAATTAAAGAAGTAGCAAAATCTGATGATTACAAAACATTTGTAACTGAGAAATTACAACCTGCTGAATTAGCGTCTTCTTTAATTGGAAACCTTTATACAGGTTCCATTTTCATGGGATTATTGTCGACTTTGGCTCATTTCTATGATACAAAGAAAGAAGTTGCTGGAACTAAATTCGGTTTCCTAGCTTACGGAAGCGGCTCTAAATCGAAAGTTTTTGAAGGAACAATTCAACCAGAATGGCAATCTGCTTTAGCAAATGTGAAGCTTTTTGAAAATTTAGCAGAAAGTGTAGAAATTGATTTCAACACTTACGAAAGTCTTCACAAAAAAGAACAAAAAGAAAGCGTAAGAACTCCAAAAAACGAATGGGTTTTAGACAGAATCGAAAAAGAGATTCCTGTTTTAATTGGAGCTCGTTATTATAAATGGGTAGATTAAATTTCAATTTTTAAAAACTCAAATTCCAAATAAAAGCCGAAGTTTTAAATAGCTTCGGCTTTTTTTATTCCTTACGGTTTGTCATTTCGAGGAACGAGAAATCGCACTAGCAGCTCGACAAAGAATTGACGATGTAGTTTGCGGAGTTACGTGTGTGATTTCTCGTTCCTCGAAATGACAAGCTTTGTGGTTATTTATCTAGAAATCGTAAACTTATTATGACTCAAAGTAAAACCCAGATTTTCATAAATCGCCACGTTTTCGAGTCGCTTTTTGTTTGTTGTTACTTCTATGCTTTTTAGATTATTTTCTTTTGCATATTTGAGAATTTCATCAACGAGTTTTCTTCCAACTCCTTTTCCTCGATGATTTTTATCAATAAAAAACTCTTGAATTTCGCCAACTAAACCACAATGATGCAGTAAATTTTGAGTATGAAAACTAATAAAACCTAAACTTTCGTTTTCATTTTCTGCAATCAAATAAACATTGTTTGGATTTGAAATGTTTTCGTTCAATATTGCTTTAAAAACTTCAAAATCTAAGACTTCGTTTTCCAGTTCGCAGATTGATTTGTAGACGAAATCTAAATCGGGGATTTGGACTTTTCTTATTTTGATGTTTGAGTTCATGATTTATGTAAAAATTCAGAATCTTTAATTTTTCAAATTTAATTCCGTTTTCATTTGTTCTACCAAATTCTTGAAATTCGGCTTACTAAGTAAATCTGAATTTGCCTCTGAAAGCCAGCTTTCAAAATTCTTAACATCTTTCTTAATAAAATAATATTGTAGAATATTATAAGCATTTTCACTATTATAGGTTTTATCTTTAACCTCTTTCAAAACCTTACGATACACATTTTTTGCTTCTTCCAAATTACCATTTTTTACCAGTGCATAAATCAACTCCTTATTGGTATAACTATCAAGAGGATTTTGTTTTACCGCTTTGTTCAGCACAGTAATTGCATCATTATAACGCTTAAGACAATTGTATGAAAAAGCTAATTCGACCTGTAGACCTTTATAATCAGAATTAATTTTATTCGCTTTTTCCAAAAATTCCAAAGCTTTTTCACATTCATTCCATCCATTATACATATAACCCCATTTGTAAAGTCTATCAATTGAGCCTTCATCTGTTTTATAGCCTTTAAGCCAGTCCGGCACTTTCTGAATTTGCAATTCTGTAAATTTTGATTCAGGAATAAATGCGACCAAATTATTATTGGGCTCTAATCTATATTTCATAGCTCCCTGAAGTTCTTTTTTCGTAGATATAAATTTTCCCTTTTCGTCTATTTTAAAAGTTCCTTCATAATCAAAAGTTAATCCTGCTTGTGAATCGATATAAATAAACCCATAAGGATGATTCCCGATACTATCTGCTGAAAAAGCAACCCACCTATCTTCACTTTGAACAAATTTTTTATCAAATTGAAGCGAGTTCTGCGCAGAAACAATCAAAGACAAAATAAAAAAAGACAACGTAAAAAATTTATTCATGATTTTGTTTTTAGGTTTTGGCTGTACGAAAATACTAATTAAAAGAATCATTCTTACAAAAATTAAAAATCCGAAAAACCTCTTATGAAAACGGAATGCGTGAGGGATAGAGGCGGTATCCTTTTATGAAGCGATAGCGGAATAAAAGGTATAGCCGAAAGCCCGACCCGGAGGGGCACGCCATTATTTTTAAAAGATGCTAAGGTCCTGAGATTCTAAGTTGCTAAGATTAATAAAAATCGTAAAATCTACATGAAACGAAATCGCTAAACTCTGTAGAATTACGAGTGTAATCTCTCCTTCTTCGAAATGACATGATTGAGAAAAAACTTTACCCTGATCCCTCGACTTCGCTCAGGAAAACAAAACACAACTTTGAGCCTTCGCGTCTTGGTGGCAAAAACAATAAATAAGAAAACTTTAATAAATCAATTTCACGCGATATATTTAAAATACGTAATTTTGAAATTCGAAGTTCAAAAACGAAATAATTATGAAATATCATCAAATAAACAGTGGTCTTTTTGTAAAAAACCGCAGAAAATTCATGGCAGAAATGAAACCTAATTCGGTTGCCGTGTTCAATTCAAATGACATTTACCCAATCAGTGCCGACAGTACTTTACCTTTTGCACAGCACAGAGATATTTTTTATCTGAGCGGTGTTGACCAGGAAGAAAGTGTTTTGCTTTTGTTTCCGGATGCGCCTTATGAGCACCAAAGAGAAATTCTTTTCTTAAGAGAAACAAACGATCATATCGCAGTTTGGGAAGGTGAAAAATTGACTAAAGAACGAGCTTTTCAAGTTTCTGGAATTAGAACGGTTTATTGGTTACAAGATTTTCATAAAATTTTGAACGAAATGATGACATACGCAGATACGATGTACATCAACACCAATGAACATTACCGTGCAACTGTTGAAACAGAAACTCGCGAAGCTCGTTTTGTAAAATGGTGGAAAGAGCGTTATCCAGCACACAATGTTGCAAAAAGTAACCCGATTTTGCAAAGAATCCGTTCTGTAAAAGAAAGCGAAGAAATCGATTTGATTCAGCATGCTTGTGATATTACAGAAAAAGGTTTCCGCAGATTATTAGGATTCGTAAAACCAAATGTTACCGAATATGAAATCGAAGCTGAATTAGCTCACGAATTCATCCGTAACCGCTCTAAAGGTTTTGCTTATACTCCAATTATCGCTTCTGGAAACAATGCCAATGTTTTACACTATATCGAAAACAACCAGCAATGTAAGGAAGGCGATTTGATTTTACTTGACGTTGCCGCTGAATATGCAAATTACTCAAGCGACATGACCAGAACAATTCCGGTTTCAGGACGTTTTTCAGATCGTCAAAAAGCGGTTTACAATGCGGTTTTAAGAGTTAAAAATGAAGCGACAAAAATGCTTACGCCAGGAACACTTTGGAAACAATATCATGTTGAAGTGGGTAAAATCATGACATCTGAATTATTAGGTTTAGGATTAATCGATAAAGCCGATGTTCAAAACGAAAACCCAGAATGGCCTGCTTACAAAAAATATTTCATGCACGGAACGTCTCACCATTTAGGACTTGACACTCATGATTACGGTTTGCTACACGAACCAATGAAACCAAACATGGTTTTCACTGTTGAGCCAGGAATCTACATTCCAGCAGAAAAATTCGGTATCCGTTTAGAAGACAACGTTGTGGTTCAGGAAAAAGGAGAACCTTTTAACTTGATGAGAAATATTCCAGTTGAAGTTGATGAAATCGAAACTTTGATGAATGAATAAAAAAATTAAAGCCCTTAATTAATTATTAAGGGCTTTTTTTATTTATAAATCGGTTTTTAATTATCCGATTTTTGAAATCTGAACGTCTAATTGGAATTTTCCGTCAGCTTCGTTTCCGTTGATTAGCTCGAAAAGTTCTAATGCTCTTCTGGCATTTTTCTCTTCTTCTCTTTGTTCCGCTACATACCACATCATAAAATCTTCTGTAGCATAGTCGTTTTCAGCTCTACATTTTGCAATTACTTTATTAATTGCCATAGTAACGGCAATTTCATTTTGCAAAGCGATTTCAAATACTTCTCTAAAAGAAGCAAATTCTTGCTGTACTTCAGGAACCGATGGCGTAACTGCAATCCCTCCCATATCTGTAATGAATTTGAAGATTTTTAGAAAATGCTCTCTTTCTTCTTCAGCTTGCTTATACAAATACTCAGCTGTATGTGCATAACCGTTTCTATCCAACCATGCAGCCATAGCTAGATATTTGTTTGAAGCGTCGCTTTCTAATTTTGCTTGTAAATTCAATATATTTTCTACGCCTTCAGTTAATGACGTGTGCGTTCTTAGTAAATCTTTCATAACCTTAAATTTTAGTACTTGTAAAATTACAAAAATTAAAGGACGCAAGCCTAAACGCCTGAAAATTTGGATTTAATCTAAGTAAGAATCTAAATAAGCTCAACATTAGCTACGCTACAAAGCATAGAATGTAAAGTAAGCGTAAATTTTGTTCCGTTTAACAAATCTCTTAACTGTACTATTTCACAGATGGTAAGATTTCTAGAAAAGTTTCTTTTAGTAGTTTCGATCAACTGTGCATCTGATTGGTCAGACAAATCATAAAGCATATTAAGAATGTCAACGCTATTGACTTTTCTTTGAAAAATCAAAAAATCTTGAATTTTATAACTTGACACGGTATCAACAAAATTGATGATTATGCTATTGGTCAAATCACATTGGTAACTGTATCCTTTTTCGGTTTCAAATAATACTTTGGTAGTCAAATCGCTAACTAATGCCATTCTGATAAAATTATAACGATGCAAAAATATATAATTTACCTCAATTAAATACATAATTAAGACTAATTTAAAATAACAAATCCTTAATATATTTTTAAAAACATCTTAAAAGCACCAAAAACTGTAACGTTCTAATGCATCTTTCGACTAATTTTGAAAACAAATCAATTAGAAATCATGCAAGCACACGAAATAGATTACCAGATTTTTGGAGAAGAAATGCAATATGTCGAGATCGAGTTAGATCCACAGGAAATTGTAATTGCTGAGGCAGGCAGTTTTATGATGATGGAAAACAATATCAAAATGGAAACTATTTTTGGTGATGGATCAAATCAACAAGCTAGTTCGGGATTGTTTGGCCAACTTTTAAATGCCGGAAAAAGGGTTCTTACGGGCGAAAGTCTTTTTATGACCGCATTTTTAAACCAAGGAAACACTAAAAGCAAAGTTTCATTTGCATCACCATATCCAGGAAAAATTCTTCCGATTGATTTGACGCAATTTCAAGGGAAATTTATTTGCCAAAAAAGTTCCTTTTTGTGCGCTGCTAAAGGCGTTTCGGTGGGAATTGAATTTTCTCAAAAATTAGGCAGAGGTCTTTTTGGTGGTGAAGGTTTTATCATGCAAAAAATAGAAGGAGACGGAATGGCTTTTGTACATTCTGGAGGAACAATGGCTAAAAAAGAATTAGCGCATGGAGAAGTATTAAAAGTGGATACGGGTTGTATTATAGGTTTCACTAAAGATGTCGATTATGATATTGAATTTATTGGCGGTATCAAAAACTCACTTTTTGGTGGCGAAGGTTTATTTTATGCTACACTTCGCGGTCCCGGAACAGTTTACATTCAATCTCTGCCTTTCAGCAGATTAGCAGACCGAATCATAGCATCAGCACCAAAGGCAGGCGGCAATAGTCGTGAAGAAGGAAGTCTACTTGGCGGATTAGGAAATCTTTTAGATGGCGATAATCGTTTTTAATTTTCATAAATATAGAATTGATGGCTTTCAGAAATGGAAGCCGTTTTTTTTTATAATATAAGTTATATAAGCTCATTTAATATTACTTCAAACGATGAATAATCTTAACTGAAACGAACTTATATGACTGATATGGCTTTTCAATTAGTACCTTTGCACTTTACCTTTTAAAACAACATTTTGAAAAATATCCTATATAAAAATACCAATATCTCTTTTACAGATTCAGGCGAAGGAAATGCAATTGTGTTGCTGCACGGCTTTTTGGAAAACAAAAAAATGTGGCAAGAATATGTTGATCTTTTTGCAAAAACAAATCGTGTTATTACAATTGATTTACTAGGTCATGGCGAAACCGAATGTTTGGGTTATGTTCATGAAATGGAAGACAACGCAAATGTTGTCAATGAGGTTTTGGAACATTTACAAATTGAAAAAGCGATTATTCTTGGCCATTCAATGGGTGGCTATGTTGGTTTGGCTTTCGCCGAATTATACCCAGATAAAATCAAAAAATTAGTTTTGCTGAATTCAACTTCAAAAGAAGACAGCGCAGAAAAAAAATTAAATAGAACACGCGCTATTAAAGCGGTAAAGCAGAATTATGTAAGTTTTGTAAGTTTAGCTATTGCGAATTTATTCAGCGAAAACAACAGAATCCGTTTAGCCAATGAAATTGAAAAAGTAAAAGAACAGGCTTTAAAAACGCCTTTGCAAGGAATTATTGCGTCACTCGAAGGAATGAAAATCAGAAAAGACAGGGAAACTCTTTTACACGAAAACCGTTTTCCGGTTTTGCTGATCTTAGGCAAAAAAGATCCCGTTTTAAATTATGAAGATAGTCTTTCACAAATTGAAGATACGACTGTAGAATTAGTTTCTTTTGAAGATGGCCACATGAGTCACATTGAGAACAAGGAAGAACTCAAAAATATTCTATCCATTTTTTTTAATTAAAAAAAATCAAACCGAATCTTTACAAATCAGAAAAGGCCATTTCGAATAAAACATCGAAACAGCCTTTTCTTCTTTTGTGGGGGCAAAAAATTATAATAAAGCAATCTTGTCTTCTAAAATTTTGTCAAAATTGCTGTCGTTAATTCAATTCCTAATTTCTCTTTAAGAAGCGTCAAAGATATTTTAATTAACATTATTGGGCGATAAACACTTGTTAAAAATTCATCCAAAAATGGCCTTTAAATCACTTTTATCTATAGCATAATAATTCGCATTTATTAAAAGAAGATGTATAAAAAAATCCAACAAGAAAAAGAGATTTGTTTAAAAACGCAACATTTTCTTTCATAAAATTCATTTTAAAAATTCGCAATTTCCCGTAAATAACAGTAAATGAAGTTTTTAATTTTGATTTTTCAGAAAAATGACAAAATAAAAACGTCAGGAGCGCATCGATTTTGAATTAAAATCTAGAAGCAAAATGATTAATTTATTTTTTCTTCAAAAGGAATTGAGACATCAAAAATTTCATTTAAAAGCAAAACGATCTCTTCTAAATAAGAATTCAAAATCTGATTCGACACAATCATATCTAAATCTCTATCTTCTTTGAATGCAAAAGGCAGAAATCCCGATTTAAGATTTTTAAATGAAATAATCCCCACTTCTATTGGCATTTGGCCAGCTTCTTTCTCAAACATGAATGCATAAGCCAAAACCTGAATAATTTTATCGTTTTTAAGCTCCTTTGTCAGTCCATTCCATGTTTTCAGGACCACATTAGTCTTTTCAACTTTTCCGGTCTTATAATCAATAATTCTTATTTTACCGTTTCGTTGCTCAATACGGTCAACATTTCCTTTTATAAGTACAGGAAATGGCAAACTAGGATGTATTAATTCGCGTTGATACGTTTGTTCCAAAGCAACAATCTTAATCACATCTCCGTTTTTAATTGCTTCCATTTCCATTTTAAGAAAATTAAAAACATTTCGTTTCGCCACTTCAAAAGCCAAAAGATTTCGGCCTTTTTTAATCTCACCTTCTTTATAAACTGCTTTAAACTGCTTTAAAACTTCCTCATCAAGAAGTGCAAAACATTTTACAATATCTTCTTCTGAAATAAATCGTCCAATAAAAGGTTCGTAAAGCCCTTTTAAAGTTTCATGAATAATAGTTCCAAGTGTATTCAAGGCAATATTTTCCTCTACTTCTTCAACCTCTCGAATGCGAAGTATTTTTTGGAAATAAAAATCAATCGGATTTCGAATATAACTAGTCAATGCCGATGGAGAAAAACCTGCCGTGGCAATTTCTTTCAAACGAGCCATAACTTCCTCCGATTTCGGAACAACCATAGAAACATAAGCTGTAGAAGGCAAAACCGGATTGTAAATGTCAAAAGTCAAATTATGTTTGATTTGTTTTTCAACTTCCAACTGTGTAATAAAGCGGCTTCGTTCACCAGCATCTAGCCCATCATTTTCAGTATTGTAAATCAGATAGATATTTTTTGCTCTTTGCAACAAATGATAAAAATGGTAGGTATAAATCGCGTCTTTTTCCTTAAAAGTTGGCAATCCCAATTCCTTCTTCACATCATATGGAATAAACGAATTTTGAGATTTCCCTGCCGGAAACTTCCCTTCATTCATAGATGTAATTATTACCGTCTCAAAATCCAGCACACGACTTTCAAGAACTCCCATTATCTGGAGACCACGTAAAGGCTCCCCTTCGAATGAGACTTCAGCAACATCGATAATTTGTTTGTAAATCGCATGAAGCGTATCAATATTATCAATATGATTATGATTCGAATAGTAATTAATCAGTTTGTTTATGACTTTAAAAACGGCATAAACAAAGGATTTTGCAATTTTTTCTGCTTCATTATCATTGTCAAAATTCTTTTTGATCAAAAGCAAGAGCTCGGAAATACTTTCAAGAACCGCTACTGAACCATTATCCCATTTACTAAATAACAAATCAAATAGGTTAGATGACTTACCATACAGCTCAACTATCCTGTTTTGTGTAATAAACGTATAGTTATTCTCTTTAATGATTTTGACCAAATGGCTAGCATTTGCGTATGGCGCTACAAGAGGATGAGTCAAAATATCCAAAACATCTTTATAATAAAACACATAACTTTCTCCTTTGCGCGAGAGAGCATTAGTATGCATTTTAAACAGTTTTGCAATTAAGATCTGAGATGGATTATTTTTTCCTGAATACCCCATTGTGATATTCAAAGCACCCACCGACGAAGGCAGAGAATACAAAACAGGAATCAACAAGTTTTCTTCCCCTAAAACAACCGCAACTTTGTCAAGTGATCCCAAAGGATTTTCGTCAATCAGTTTTTCTATGATGCTTCCCGCAATCTTTGCCTGGCCAATAGTTTTTGGAGATCCAATTACTTGAATATTTTTAGATTGGGAAAAATCATCAACAATCCATTCAAAAGGATGAAATTTATAGTGCTTCCAACTTTCTTTAAAACGTCTTAAAAAAAGACCCGCATCGTGATAAGGATCATTCAAAAAGGTCTGATCTGCATCCCAATATATTTTCGCTTGATCTAAAGCCAATAAATGTTGTACAATTTTTTCTTCTGCCGCGTTTAAAGCATTAAAACCTGCAAAAACAAATGATCGATCAGAAACAATATTAGAAAAATGATTAAGATTATTTACAGCCTCACGATAAATCAAACCTTGATACCCAATTCCCTTATTAAGCAAGTGATTATACAATGAATCATAGTACAATGGCAGAAGTTTCCAAAAATCAATATAATTTTCGAGAAGTTTTGTTTTATTTTCAACCTCTATGCCCCATTTTTTGATATCCTCAATATCTTTCAAATAAGACAAAACATGCTGTGGATCTAGAAGATAGCGGTCAATCTCATTAAAATCCTGCAACAATGTTTTTGCCCAATTAGCAAACAATTCAAAAGATTGCTGATGTTGCTTTTCGGTAACAGATAAATATACTTCATAAAATTCAAATAAAAGTTCAATTGAATCTACTGAGCGAATTGAAGCCACATCTTGAACAAAATCTTCAATACTAATTATTTCAGGCGAAAGAATTGTTTTTTGAGTTTCATTTTTCAGCGCTTCAATCAAAAAAACTTTTGCCCTTTTATTAGGAAGTATAATAGTTGTTTCTGAAAGCTTATCTCCATAATTCTGGATTACTACAGCTGCAATTTTTTGTAGAAAAGATGTATTTATCATTTTATAAAAATAAAAAAAGCCATTCAATTAAGAATGGCTTTTCAGTATTATTTAGAAAGTAAATTATAGTTTACCTTCGTATTTAGAACCAATGTGTCTAATTTCAGTTCTTCTGTTTTGTGCTTTACCTGCAGCAGTTTTGTTACTTGCAACTGGTTGAGAAGATCCAAATCCTTTAGAAACTAAGTTATCTGCGCTAACACCTCTTTCAATTAAAGCGTTCATTACAGCAGCAGCTCTGTCTTCAGAAAGTTTTTGGTTTACTTTAGCAGAACCTGTACTATCCGTGTGTCCTTCAATAGAGAATTTCGCGTTTGGATAGTTGATAAGGATTTGCTTAATAGCATCTAATCTAGCTTGAGTTTCTTTATCTCCAGTTTTGAAAGTAGCTTTACCTGTGTTGAAGTAAACCGCTCTTGCTTGAACTTTAAGATCTTCTAAAGCCTCAGAAGTAACTTCTGGACAACCTCTGTTACTAGCAGGTCCGTATACTGTAGGACAATCGTCATCTTTATCAGCAACACCATCTTTGTCAGCGTCTAATACTGGACAACCACCGTTTTCTTTTGGACCAGCAACTGTAGGACATTTGTCATCTTTATCAGCGATTCCGTCACCGTCTGTATCAGGACAACCTTTTAAAGCAGCTAAACCAGCAACATCTGGACAAGCGTCATCTTTATCAGCAATTCCGTCTCCGTCTGTATCAGGACATCCGTTTAATGCAGCTAAACCAAATACATCTGGACAAGCGTCAGAAGCATCAACGATTCCGTCTCCGTCAGTATCAGGACATCCGTTGAATTGTTTTAAACCAGCAACATCTGGACAAGCATCATCTTTATCGTAGATTCCGTCTCCGTCAGTATCTTTACCTCCGAATTTGAAAACTAAACCAGCCATGTGTTGGAAGTGAGAAACAGCATCTGGAGTTCCAGAAGCATCTTGTCTATCACCACTAACAGCCCATTTGTATCTTGTAGATAATTCAAGACCAATAGCATCAGTAAACCAGAAAGTTAAACCAGCACCTGGGTTAACAGTTCCGTAGCTGCTATCTCCGAAGAATGTGTATCCACCACCAACAGATAACGAAGGATCAATCACTTTAGATTTGATTAATTCTTGGAAGCTGTATTTGATAGTAGCATCAATTCCGTAGTACATTAAATCACCAGGATTAACAACTACATTTCCTCTTCCGTCATTTGCAGGATTGTTTGGTTCAAAAATAACGAATTTATCAATCTTATTTACAGAACCTGTTAGACCTACAGAGAATCCGCTACCTACATATCTAGACACACCGATGTAAGATAAAGAAGGTAAAATGTTCCAGTTGTCTTTTACGTCAAATGGCTGAGAAAAATGTTGGTCGAACCAGCCATTTCCTGCTCCAGAACTTGTTCTAGTATCCACTGCATTAACCCCAAATGAGATCGCCCATGGATTGTTGCTGTCTTGTGCGTGAGAACTTAAACCCATCACCATCATCACAGCAACTAAAAGTTTGTTAAGATGTTTCATACTTAATTTTTTTAATTACAATTTAGTTAATTACAAGCAAAAGTAACACCAAATTTTTTAAATACAAAATGAAATGTTAAAAAAAACCTACAAAAATTTACAGAATATGGTAATTATATAACTTTTAACATTTTACCTGTTAATGTAAATGCAGCTATCGCCTTGTCCAAGTGCTCTTTAGTGTGCGCCGCCGAAAGTTGCACTCGGATTCTTGCTTTATCTTTTGGAACAACTGGAAAGAAGAATCCGATTACGTAAATTCCTTCTTTCAGCAATTCATTAGCCATTGTTTGAGACAATTTTGCATCATACAGCATAACAGGCACAATTGCAGAATCACCATCAATGATGTCAAAACCGGCTTTTTTCATGCCCTCTTTAAAATAATTGGTATTCCACTCTAATTTATCTCGTAACGTAGTATCTTTTTCCAATAATTCGAAAACCTTTATAGAAGCGCCCACAATAGCAGGAGCCAATGAATTCGAAAACAAATATGGTCTAGAACGCTGACGCAAGATTTCAATAATTTCTTTTTTAGCTGTAGTGTAACCTCCCATCGCTCCACCTAAAGCTTTACCTAATGTCCCAGTAATAATATCAACACGTCCCATTACCCCTTTTGCCTCAAGAGTTCCTTTTCCTGTTGCACCAATAAATCCAGCAGCATGACATTCATCAACCATTACCATTGCATCGTATTTGTCAGCTAAGTCACAAATCTTGTCAAGAGGAGCAACCAAGCCGTCCATTGAAAAAACACCATCGGTAACAATTAATTTGAAACGAGAACCTGCCTCTGTAGCTTTAATCAACTGTTGCTCCAAGTCTTCCATATTGCTATTTTCATAACGATAGCGAGCTGCTTTACATAGACGAACTCCATCTATAATTGAAGCATGATTTAAACTATCCGAAATAATTGCATCGTTTTCTCCTAATAATGGTTCAAAAACACCTCCATTTGCATCAAAAGCCGCCGCATACAATATCGTGTCTTCCGTTCCATAAAAATCGGCAATCTTTTTTTCTAAAGTTTTGTGAATATCCTGCGTTCCACAAATAAAACGAACTGAAGACATTCCAAATCCATGAGTATCCATGGCGTCTTTTGCAGCCTGAACTACCTCTGGGTGAGAAGAAAGCCCCAAATAATTGTTCGCACAAAAATTTAAAACAGTTTCTCCTGTTGAAATTGTAATTTCAGCTCCTTGAGCCGAAGTTATGATACGCTCCTTTTTGAAAATTCCATTTTCTTCAATAGTCTGCAATTCATTTTGCAGATGTTCTTTAATTTTACCGTACATTTCCTATTATTTAAAACGTTAAAAATTAACAGCTTAATTTTCAAAAAGCCACAAATTTCTTAACTTCTGATTAATTTTTTCACAAATTTACTACATCGATTTCGGTTCCTATATACACCAAAGCCTTTTTTAACACTTTGTATCCTAAATCTTCAATTGCATCTTGATATTCTTGAATTTGTTGCTTGTATTTCGAGTTTATCGCACCCGTTTTGTAATCCAACAAATAAGCATTTTTATCCGAAGTCAGCACAACTCGGTCCGGCTTGAGGATTTTTCCTTCTTTTTGAACAATGGTTTGTTCATTCAAAATTTTATTTTTACCCTCAAAACAAATACTCAATTCCGAATGATTTACAATTTCTTGGAGTGTTTTAAAAACCTGATCTTTCTGATCAAACTTAATCAAACCCTCTTCGATTGCTTTCGTAATAGCCAAATCAAGATCAGACTTATCCTTAATAAAAGCCATAATCTCATGAATAATATTTCCATAAGATATTGCCTCCTGCTGATGTGTGCCCCACATTAAAGCTTCGCGCTGGGCAATTTTTATATTTTTAGGATCCAAAACTTCTTTTACTATCGGGATTTCTTTTACAGAATCAACCACTTCAACTGAAGCTGATAATTTAATAGGACTTCCAAACTCATATTCTAATTTTTCAGGATCATAAACATTTTGTCCAATCAAATATTTAATAAAAAAAGAGGCCATGTTATTAGGAAATTCTCCATCTTTTCTTTCCTTCAAAGACTGCGAGATAACATACAACTGCTCTTCTGCACGCGTCAAAGCCACATACAAAACATTAATATTGTCCAAAAGCTCTTCCTGCTTTTTCAAATTAAAAACAGCCGAAGCGCTTTCGCCAAAACCCTCAACCGCACTGCTGTTGTCAATCAAAGCTTTAGGAACATTTAAATCGGCATCTTCGGTATCAAGCCACAATTTATCTTTTGGTTTTCGATTATAATCTTCTTCAGCAAAAGGCATTATCACAACTGGAAACTCCAAACCTTTCGATTTATGAATTGTCATAATTCGAACTGCGTTATTCCCTTCTGGCGACGGAATACTGAATTTTTCCGCATTTTTTTCCCAGTAAACCAAAAAATCAGCGACACCTGCTTGATTTCGAATATCTCGCTCCAAAACAATATCCATAAAAAACTGGACATAGGCATTTCCTTCAGAAGGCAAAATAAATTTAGAAATAATAATTTCTACAGCTTCATATAGCGACTTTTTTCGCACATCTTCAAAAGACAACGACACATCAAAAGTCAAAAGCCATTTTTCAAAATCAGCTTCTGTTTTATTAGACATTCCTTGCGCAATAAAATCATGTATTGGCATTTCAGAATTCACATTTGAAGCCATAAAATGAAGAAAATTTGCTTTCGATTCTAAATCAGCGCTGTTGTTCAAATATTTTAGAAGATGAATTATAAGTCGGACTTCTGTCGCATTTTGAATCATCAAAGTTTCTGACGACAAAAGCGGAATATTTTGTTCTGTCAAATAATTCGCTATTGCAATTCCTTGATCTCTTTTTCGAGTCAGCACAACAATATCTCTATACTGAAATCCTTCTTGAACAACTTTCAAAATAGTGTTTAAAGTTGCCAAAACATACAAATCTGACTTTTCAAGGGTTTCATCTTCATCATCCGAATCTGTTTTTTCAATAATCGGAAGAAATGAGATATTTACATAACCTCCTTTTTTTGAATTCGCATTCTGAAAACTATGATTTTCATATAAATCTTTATAATCTTCATTTGAAAACTCCGAAGAAATCAACTTAAAAAAACGATTATTAAAGTCAATAACTTCGCTATAACTTCTATAATTGGTATTTAAGTGTCTTATTTCCTTATCGGGATTATTAAATGGATTTGTGTTTTTGCTAAGTTCGATAAACTGTTCTGCTTTTCCTCCGCGCCAACGGTAAATAGATTGTTTTGGATCTCCCACAATCATCAGGGTTCCTTTATTTCCCAAATCGTCTAAACCTGAAAGCGAATTATCAATAAGCGGAATCAAATTTTGCCATTGCATTTCAGAAGTATCCTGAAATTCGTCAATAAAAAAATGGCGATAGCGCTCACCCAAACGCTCATAAATAAAAGGCGCAGGCTGGTTTTGAATTTCGCGATGAATAATCGCATTGAATTCTGAAATCGACAAAATATTTTGTTCCGATTGAATTTGTGCCAACTCATTGCTTACCGTATTCAACAGCGAAAGCGGGGTTATATTTTTAAGAAAGGCTTTGTAAAAATCCCTTTTTTCAAAATTCTTGTAAATCTTGCTTAAAATCTGAAGTAATTCTGGAATAATATTTTCAATTAAAGCTCTGTCTTTCGCAGTTTTATTAATCGCTATATCATCAAATTCATGAAAAGTCTTATTTCTTGGATTGAATTTTCCGTCGCGAATATTTTCTAAATGATTCGGAAAAGTGCCACGAGAAAATGATTTTAAATCAATTCCGTTTTTATCAATTAATTCAAGCGCTTCTTTTGCCCAATTTTCATTTTCGGATTCTAAATCTTTACAAAGCGCAAGCATTTTCTTTTTAATCTCAATAAATTCTTCGATCGATTTATCATGAAAATGCAAAATTTCATTCCGATTATTTTCATTCAAAACCAATCTTCCTGTTTCCAAGATTTCACGAGAAACATCCCAACTTTTATCGTCATCCGTTTTTTCCATCGTAAAATCGATGAGCAATTTTGTCAAAGTTTCATCTTGACCGGCTTGAGCAATAATTGCATCAACCGCTTCAACCAATAAATTTTCAGTATCCAATGTAACTTCAAAAGTCATCGGAAGATTCAAATCATGAGCAAAAGCGCGTATAACTTTATGAGTGAATTTATCAATAGTCGAAATATCAAAAGCAGCATAATTATGAATAAGATGCTTTATAATATTTTGAGATTTTGTTTTGATTTTAATAATTGAAAGTCCGGTTTCCCGAGACAAGTCTTCCATTAAAGCAACCGCTTTTTCTGAAGGTTCATCTTTTGCAAATTCAGACAAACTTCCGACAATACGACTTTTCATTTCATGAACCGCCTTATTGGTAAAGGTTATTGCTAGAATATTTCGGTAAGCGTCATTTTTAGGTGAAGAAAGAATAATTTTAAGATATTCCTTAACCAAGGTATAGGTCTTTCCAGATCCTGCAGAAGCATCATAAATAGAGAAAGACGGACTTTGCATAGCTTGTTTTTTTGTCTTGTAAAAATAGTACAATAAATATTAAAACCCAATGCTGTGAAATTTTCAAATTCCAAAAAAACAAAAATTCCAAATTCCAATCTTTGCAACTTTCATCGCATAGAATATTGGAATTTGGAATTTGAAAAAATTTAAATTATTTATGCGTGCTTAGGGAAAGCTCTTTTGTTGAAAACTAATAAAATACCAACTCCTGTAGAAATCGCGACATCGGCAACATTAAAAATCGCGTTGAAGAATGCAAAATGCTTTCCTCCAAAAATAGGAAGCCAAGTTGGAAGATTTCCTTCCCAAATTGGAAAATAAAACATATCGACCACTAAACCGTGAAACCAACTTCCGTAAGGGCGAGGCGAAAAAAGAGTCGCTAAATTATGCGTGCTATCATCAAAAATAACTCCGTAGAAAACAGAATCTAATATATTTCCAGCGGCTCCGGCAAAAATCAAAGCGATAGCTACAATCAAATAAGTAGAATGACGTTTTTTGATTGCATCTGCAAGCCACCACCCAATTCCGAAAACGGCAAAAATTCTAAAAACTGTCAAAATCAGTTTTCCATATTCTCCAGGAATTTTTGTTCCCCAAGCCATTCCTTCATTTTCTATAAAATGAATTCGAAACCAATCAGCAATAACAACTTCTTCCCCAAGAATAAAGTTTGTTTTTACATAAATTTTTGACAACTGATCTACAATTAATACTAAGAATATAAGGAAATATGCTTTTCGTAATGACATTTTATAAAATTTTGATGGGCAAAAATAACAATTAAATCAAAAAAAGAACTCCCAAAGGAGCGTTAATTCATTTAAGTTACAAATAAACTTATTTTATCCCAAAGGATAAACAAAAAAAGCGCCCCAAAAGGAGCGCTTTTTTACGTATCTATAACTATCGTTGCAAATTTTTAGCCTCGATACTCATTGTTGCATGAGGAACGATTTTAAGCCTTTCTTTGCTGATTAATTTACCTGTTACTTTGCAAATACCGTAAGTTTTATTTTCTACACGGAAAAGCGCATTTTTTAGGTCACGAATGAATTTCTCTTGTCTGATAGCCAACTGTGAGTTTGCTTCTTTTGACATGGTCTCACTACCTTCTTCAAAAGCTTTAAAAGTTGGAGAAGTATCGTCAGTTCCGTTATTCAAATCGTTCATATAGGCACTTTTGATCAAATCAAGATCTTCTTGTGCTTTTTTAATTTTTGCTTGGATTATTTCTTTGAACTCCGCTAAGTCAGCGTCTGAGTATCTTGTAATTTCATCTATCATGGTATTATACTTATTTTGAAATTAATATCATTGTTCTAATATCATCAAACTCAATTTCTGTGCCGTTTTCTAAAGCATCCACAAAAACCAAGTCATCAGTTAATGTCTCAGACTTAATATAGTCTTCATTTTTTGAAACAGCATCTTCTAAAATGCCGTCTTTTTTTATTTGAACTTTAATCTTATCCGTAACCTCGAATCCTGAATCTTTACGAATATTTTGTATTCTATTTACTAACTCTCTTGCGATACCTTCATTTTTTAATTCTTCGGTTAGAGTAATATCAAGCGCAACTGTTATTCCGTTTGAATTAGCAACTAACCATCCTTCGATATCTTGTGATGTAATTTCTACATCTTCTAGTGATAAAGTTACACTATTTCCTGCAATAACAATATCTAGCGTTCCTTGCTTGTCCAGCTGATTAATTTGCTCTGCAGAAAAACCTTGTATCTCTTTAGAAATCAGACCCATATCCTTTCCAAAGCGTGGTCCAAGTGCCTTAAAATTAGGCTTAATTTGTTTTACCAAAATACCAGAAGCATCGTCTAAAAGTTCGATTTCTTTAACATTTACCTCAGCTTTTACCAAGTCAGAAATAGCTTCGATTTCAGCACGCTGATTCTCGTCAAGTACTGGAATCATTACCTTTTGCAGAGGTTGACGAACTTTTATCATCTCTTTTTTACGTAGTGATAACACCAAAGATGAGATCGTTTGCGCCTTCTGCATTTTGCTTTCCAACGTTTTATTAACAAAGTTTTCGACAAATTTTGGGAATTCTGCCAAGTGAACACTAGCAAAATCCTCGGTTCCCGTAGAAGTTGTTAAATCGCGATACAATTTATCCATAAAAAATGGAGCTACTGGAGCGCTCAATTTACTGATTGTTAGCAAACAAGTATAAAGCGTTTGGTAAGCCGCAATTTTATCTTTTGCATATTCACCTTTCCAGAAACGGCGACGACATAAACGAACGTACCAGTTACTTAAATTCTCCTGAACGAAGTCAGAAATCGCTCTTGTTGCTTTTGTAGGCTCGTAATCTTCGTAGCATTCGTCAACAAATTTGATTAACGAGTGTAATTCAGAAATAATCCACTGATCGATTTCAGGTCTTTCGTTTAACGGAATTTCAGCTTCTTCATATTTAAATCCGTCGATGTTAGCATATAACGAGAAGAATGAATAGGTATTGTAAAGTGTTCCGAAGAATTTACGTTTAACCTCAGCAATTCCTTCAAGGTCAAACTTCAAGTTATCCCACGGATTTGCATTCATAATCATATACCAGCGTGTAGCATCTGGACCGTTTTCTGCAATGGTTTTAAATGGGTCTATCGTATTTCCTTTACTCTTAGACATTTTAATTCCATTCTTATCCAAAACAAGACCGTTTGAAACTACGTTTTTGTACGCTATTTTATCAAAAACCAAAGTTCCGATTGCATGTAAAGTATAGAACCATCCACGAGTCTGGTCTACTCCTTCTGCAATGAAATTTGCTGGAAAATCTTTGTTGTCATCAATTTTTTCTTTGTTTTCAAAAGGATAATGCCATTGTGCATAAGGCATTGCTCCAGAATCAAACCAAACGTCGATTAGATCACTTTCGCGCTTCATTGGTTTCCCAGAAGCAGAAACTAAAGTAAGTCCATCAACCACATTTTTGTGTAAATCGATTAAATCATAATTGGCCTCAGACATATTTCCAATTTCAAATCCTTTAAACGGATTTTCTTTTTGGAAACCTGCTTCGATCGATTTTTCGATTGCATTGTACAATTCTTCAACAGAACCAATAATAACTTCTTCAGTTTTATCTTCTGTTCTCCAAATTGGCAACGGAATTCCCCAATATCTAGAACGAGATAAGTTCCAATCATTGGCATTTTTAAGCCAATTTCCAAAACGTCCTTCACCAGTAGATTTAGGTTTCCAATTGATAGTTTCGTTCAGGTCGAACATTCTATCTTTTACATCGGTTACTTTGATGAACCATGAATCTAGAGGATAGTATAATAACGGCTCGTCTGTTCTCCAGCTGTGTGGATAACTGTGCACGTATTTTTCAACTTTAAATGCTTTATTTTCTTCTTTTAAACGAATAGCGATTTCAACATCTACAGATTTCTCTGGAGCTTGTCCTGCATCGTAATATTCGTTTTTAACGTATTTACCAGCCAAATCACCTAAATGAGAAGTGAATTTCCCTTGTAAATCTACTAATGGAACTGGAGTTCCGTTTTCGTCCAACACCAACATTGGCGGAACTTCTGGTTTTGCTTCTTTTGCTACTTTAGCATCATCTGCACCAAAAGTCGGAGCTGTATGTACAATTCCGGTTCCGTCTTCGGTTGTAACGAAATCGCCAGAGATTACTCTAAATGCATTTTCTGCATTTTCATAAGGCAATACGTAAGGCAATAATTGCTCATAACGGATTTCTACTAAATCTGCTCCTTTTGCTTCGGTTAAGATTTTGTACGGCAGTTTTTTGTCGCCGTTTTTCACATTGTCAAAATCAGCGTTGTCTTCACTTAAGAAAAATCCTTTTCCGAATTGTTTTCCAACTAAGTTTTTAGCCAAAACAACATTGATTGGCTCAAAAGTATATTGATTGAAAGTTTTAACTAAAACATAATCGATTTTTGGACCAACTGTCAAAGCGGTATTAGATGGAAGCGTCCAAGGAGTTGTCGTCCAAGCTAAAATGTGGATATCTCCAAAACCTTGCAAAAATGAAGGCAAAGTTTCTGGAAGCGTTTTAAACTGCGCTACAATTGTAGTATCTGTTACATCGCGGTAAGCTCCAGGCTGATTTACCTCGTGAGAAGACAATCCCGTTCCTGCTTTTGGAGAATATGGCTGAATCGTGTATCCTTTGTACAATAAACCTTTATCGTAGATTTGTTTTAAAAGCCACCAAACAGACTCCATATATTTTGGTTTATAAGTCACATACGGATCTTCCATATCAACCCAATACCCCATTTTTTCGGTCAAATCATTCCATACGTCTGTATAACGCATAACGGTTTTTTTACACGCTTCGTTATATTCTTCGATAGAAATTGTCTTGCCAATATCTTCTTTTGTAATTCCTAATTCTTTTTCGGTACCCAATTCAACAGGTAAACCGTGAGTATCCCATCCAGCTTTTCTTTTTACTTGAAAACCTTTTTGAGTTTTATATCTGCAAAAAATATCTTTAATCGCACGTGCCATTACGTGGTGAATTCCAGGCAATCCGTTTGCTGAAGGCGGACCTTCAAAAAATACGAAAGGCTCAGCACCTTCGCGAGTTGTTACACTCTTTTCAAATATATTTTCTTTCTTCCAAAAATCAAGAACTTCAGACGCTACAGTTGGTAAGTCAAGTCCTTTGTATTCAGTAAATTTTGTACTCATTTTATCCTTTTCTTTAACGAGGTGCGAAAGTAAGGAATTTTGAGTGAAATAGAGAAAAGATGAAGGAAAAAAGACCGATTTCGGGGAATTTCAGGTAGATTCCGCAACAAATATTGTGATTTTGGTCGATTTAAGAGAAAACTTCCTTTAAAATCTCTAAAGATTTAGGTTTTTTGAATCCTTCCAAATGAAAACTGTAGTAATCAATTAAGATTTTTAAAAGAATTTGCCTTTCCACAACATGAAAAACTTTTTGATCGTTATCGAATTTTAAATCAATCAACTTTTTAAACAAATTGGTTTCATGTTCCGATAAAATGCTTGCACCTTGAAAGAGTGTAAAAACACCGTCATTCATTTCAAAATGAGGCAGATTAATTTCTGAAATATCAGGATAAAAACCTAAATATTTTGTTATTTCTAAAAGTAAAATTAAATGGAAATTTGAAATTTCATCATGATGATCCAGCCAAGTCAAAGCGGTTTCTAAAAACAAAAAAAGCTGTTCGTTTTTTTCTTCTTCTTGAATGGAATGATGAAGCATTTCAGACAAAAATATCACCATCGTACTTTTGAAAATATCAGTATGAATGGTTTGAAAAGGAACGGCAGTTTTTAACTCTTTGAAATTCTCCAAAGTACCTTTGTTTTTATGAACTGCTTCAATCTCTAAAATTGACAAAGGCTGAAAATAAGCAATCTTTTGACTTGCTTTCCGACTTGAAAAAGCATCACGAACAAAGTAAGATTTCAAACCGCTTGATAGTGTAAAGCATTTTACAATCAAGCTTTTTTCCTGAAATTTTAAAGAGGAGATTACTATGGCTTTGGTTTTAACTTGCACGAACTAATTTTAGATTTTAGATTGCAGATTTTAGATTTTCAGACTTCAGAATGTTAGATTTTATAAATACTAAACTTATTATTCGATTTTTAAATTATTTAGACAAAAAAATTATCTGATTTTCTAATTCTCACATTATCTAATTATCATTACTTTTTTGACTTTTGTTTCACTTCCATCTTGAGCCGAAATAAAAATCATATAAACACCCGAAGACACTTTATATTTTCCAAAAGCCGTTGTATCCCATTCAATTGTCCCACCTTCTGAAGTTATTTCATAAACGAGATTGCCTTCAATATCGGTAATTTTTACATTGGCTTTATCCAAAAGTCCGGCAACTTTTACGGTTCCAGAATAAGTTGGGCGAACTGGATTTGGATATACATAAACATTATTCAAATCTTCATTAGCTTCAGTTGCAATTCCGCCAAAAGAAATCATTCCTTTATTGGTTGCAATAAAAACCTCGCCCGTTGTACTGTTTATTTTAATGTCGTTTATGGCATTACTTGGCAAGGGCGAATTGCTGTTTGTAAAATGATATTTGGTTTCTTGTCCGTTTGGCGAAACCATAAAAACACCAGAGTCGCTCGTCCCAATCCATTTATTGTTCGCGCCATCAACAGCAATAGAAGTTATGAATTGCTCGTAAAGAAGTTCCTGAGCTAAATTATCTTCTGTAATAATAATTGGATTTGCTTTTAGTTGACTTTCATTCTGAAAATTACTCACATTTGACAAGACTCGCAATCCTTTTGTTGTCCCGATCCAAAGCTGATTTTTATTGTCAATAGCCAACGCTCTGACATCAGCAATTGGAAGATTTCCCGCATCAGAACCAAAAGTCATTTTTTTGAAAGTATTGCTTGTTTCATTAAACCCAACAACTCCATCTCTGTTAGTTGCAATCCATTTTACATTATTTCGATCCACTAGAATTGCACCATAACTGCTGGCTTGAGCATCATCTAAAATTGAAGTCATCGCGTAACTTCCCCATTGCCCGTTGGTTTTTAAAACTTTTAGACCATTTTTAATTCGGCTATTCGTCACCCATAAATTTCCTGTTTTATCAAAAGCAGTTGCATTGATACGAACATCAATATAATTTGGCCCTTCGGTAGTAATCGATTCTAAACCGCTATTTTTTTCATTGTACAAAAGATTCGGAACATCATTTTCAATTCGCAATAAACCCGAAAAAAAAGAACTCGCATAAACTTGTTTTTCGTTTTTGGGATTGACAATAACTCTTGTCATCGACTTCGCGTTGTAAACATCCGAATACGGAATATTCAACCAACCTGAAGTATTGTATTTACTCACGCCATAACTATCCAAATCATACGGATTATAATACGTATCGTAATCTCCATAAACCGCCCAAAGAACACTTGGAGTCACATCCATAGAAAAAATATTGTTTCGGGATGGGCCTGAAGGCGTATCATTAGTAAAAGTGGCGCTACTTGAAAGTGATGATGAAAATAAACCTTTTTCTTTTGTTCCTATATAAATTGAATTTCCAACAGCAGTTGCAGAAGTAAAATTAATTGTATTATCTAAAACCTGCGTATTTGCAATTTGTCTAATCAAAATCATTTGATTACTATAAACATATACTGTATTTGCAGTCGTAACAAACAAATTATGATTTTTTGCTCTTAAATCAACGGCTGTTTGTGGCAATTGAGAAAAGCCAATAAATACACTTGAATTGAAGCGATGTAGATATCCAGAATTATTTACCGCAATCAATTCAGCATCTAAGGCCTCTACGCCATACCAATCTCCTGAATTTACGACAGACCATTGCTTAAAATCATTTAGATTTGCATTTGCAATATCCGCTTTTCTGATTCCGCTAGAAGTTGCAGCATAAATAAAACCATTAAAAAAAGCTGTTTGCTTAACACTGATTTCAGCACCATTATCGCCAATAAAATAGGTGTCACCAAATTGCGAAGTCGTTAAATTGAATTGAACAATTCCAAAATCACAGGAAACATAAACCACCCCATTATGCTCCATTAAATGATTTATCTTTTTAAGATTTGGTGCCAATTGCTTATTGATAATATCAACTACTTTTAGCATACTGCCGTCAGCTTCATTAACGACAATCATCAAGCCGTTTTCGTAGCCAATAATTGTTTTTTTGAATGCCTCGCTGTAATAAACCGCCGAAATAGTTTGTCCAGAAAGTCCATCAATTGTAGTTGTTGTCTTGACCGCATTTGATGCCGCATTTTTAGAAAACAAAGCATTCTCTGAAGCCGCATAAACGGTTGTTGAAGATTCTGAAATATCTTTTATTTCGTTAAATGAAAAATAACCTTGCCATGACAATTTATTTTGTGAAAAACTAAATTGAAACAGGAGTAAAAACAAAATATACAGAAACTTTCCCTTCATTATTTTATATATTCAGATAACAAATATACTACAAACGGAAGTATTTGTTTTTTGTTCTTTTTATAAATAAAAAAATGCCTTCAATTGTCAGAAACAAATGAAGACATTTCAAAAAAACTATAACTAAAAATTACACTACACCTTGAGCAAGCATAGCATCGGCAACTTTAACAAATCCGGCAATGTTAGCTCCTTTTACATAGTTTACATAACCATCTTCTTCAGCACCATATTTTTTACATTGGTTGTGAATTCCAACCATAATGTCTTTTAATCTCAAATCAACCTCTTCACTCGTCCAGTTTAAACGGATAGAGTTTTGCGTCATTTCTAATCCAGATGCAGCAACACCACCAGCATTAGCTGCTTTTCCAGGAGCGAAAAGCACTTTATTATCTAAGAAAAGCTTAATAGCATCTAATGTAGAAGGCATATTTGCTGCTTCTGTTACACATAAAACACCGTTCTCAATTAATTTCTTAGCATCTTCGCCATTTAATTCATTTTGAGTAGCACATGGAATTGCAATATCAACTTTTACTTCCCATGGGCTTTTTCCTTTGTGGAAAACAGCATTAGGATATTTCTCTAAATATCTTTCTGCTCTGTTATCTCCAGTTGCTCTCATTTCAAGCATATGGTCGATTTTTTCTCCAGAAATTCCTTCTTCATCATAAATATAGCCGTCAGGACCAGATAAAGTAACTACTTTCCCTCCTAATTCATTCACTTTCAAGGCAACTCCCCAAGCTACGTTTCCAAATCCAGAAATTGCAACTCTTTTTCCTTTGATTTCATGCCCAATAGTACGAAGCATTTGATCTGTAAAATACACTACACCATAACCTGTAGCTTCTGGTCTGATTAATGAACCTCCGTAAGCCAAACCTTTTCCAGTCAAAACTCCCGTAAATTCATTTCTAATTCTTTTGTATTGTCCGAATAAATAACCAATCTCTCTTGCACCTACTCCAATATCTCCAGCAGGAACGTCAAGATCTGGTCCAATATGGCGACATAATTCGGTCATAAACGATTGACAGAAACGCATAATTTCACCATCTGATTTTCCTTCTGGATCAAAATCAGAACCACCTTTTCCTCCACCCATTGGAAGTGTTGTCAAACTGTTTTTGAAAACTTGCTCGAAAGCCAAGAATTTTAAAACTGATAAGTTTACTGTATGATGAAATCTAATCCCTCCTTTATATGGTCCAATTGCAGAGTTCATTTGAATTCTAAATCCTCTGTTTACAATAATTTCTCCTTTGTCATCTACCCACGGAACTCTAAAAATTACAGATCTTTCTGGTTCAGCTATTCTAAGAAGTAAATTTTTCCCATCGTATTTTTTTCTTTCTGCAATAAACGGAATAACTGTTTCTGCAAATTCTCTAACAGCTTGAAGAAATTCTGGCTCGTTTGGATTTTTTGACTCAACCAGAGCCATAAATTCATTTATTTTTTGTTCCATTTTTAAATAAATTATTCAAATAATAGTTTTAGCTTAAAATCAAATTAAAGTACGCAAAAATCTTCTAAGAAAACGTTTTCGTATCAACAAGCAAAGATAAGGCAAAACAATCATGAATTGTTATTTTTTTTCGTTTTTCGAGAAGAATTGTGTTATTTTTAAACAAAAATAAAAATAGGATTTTAAGCCTCCGGTTTTAGGTCAAATCACAACACTTAAAGTCAGAAAATTAAGTGTTTTGTTACTAATTTTTTAATAGCAGTATTTAATATTTTGTTTAGACTAGGTTTTTTATATATTTGCCTAGATTTCAAAGCCCAAATACTATGCTCAAACCCGTAATTATCACGCTATTTGCCATTCTTGGAATTAGCTCTGTTGCAAACGCTCAATCTGATCTTGCACAAGAAATAGGAATATTCGCAGGACCTGTAACACTGCAGTCAGATTTTGGACAAAGAAACAATTTTGATACCAATGTCGGGAACACTGGATTTGGAGTTGGTCTTATGCATTTTATCAACTTTTCAGCCGCCAACAATCATGAAAGTTTTTTTACAGAACATTTCAAAGTACGATCTGAACTTTCATTTAGTCATACTCAATTAAAACATTATGGAAGATGGGTTGACAAAAAGCCAGAAACTCCTTTTGTCACGATGCTTAAAAACATGAATGCTAGTTCAACTACAGTAGGATTAGGATCTCAATTAGAGTTTTCATTTATTAAAATACATGATTTTGAAAACTCAGTTGGTAGTTTAAGCCCGTATCTTAGTTTAGGATTTCAAGTAAATTATTATTCTGCAAAAGTTGGTTCCCACTTAGGAGACATCACACTTCCGAACGTAACAATCGGAAAATACTTGACTCCTTCAGACGGAAGACCTCACGGATTTTCTACAGAAGACGGAATTGTTGTATCAGCAACAGGAGGTCTAGGAGTGCATTACAAACTGACAAAAATGGACGATTTGATGTTTGAAACTCGTTTTCAGATGTATAGCAACGACTGGATTGATGGTCTAAATCCGAATAAAGATATTTATAAGGAAAACAAATCGAATGACTGGCAAGTATGGTTTAACTTCGGATATATCTACTATTTAGAATTCTAAAACCAGAAAGGTCACAATATAAAAAATCCCAAATTCCAAGATGCTTAAAACTGGAATTTGGGATTTTTTTATTGGAATTTCTTTCGTTAAGAAAGAGCTTGTTCTAAATCGGCTATTAAATCTGATGCATCTTCGATACCCACACTTAATCGAACCAAATCATCAGTAATACCAACTTCAGCTCTTTTATCAGCAGGAATCGATGCATGCGTCATCAAAGCCGGGTGATTTGCCAAAGATTCAACTCCGCCTAAAGATTCTGCCAAAGTAAACACTTTTAATTTCTCTAAAAATGCAATCGAATCTTCTTTTTTTCCAGATTTGAAAGTGAAAGAAACCATTCCGCCAAAAGCCTTCATTTGCTTTTTAGCAATTTCATGAAAAGGATGGCTTGGCAATCCTGGATAGTAGACCGTATCAATCTTTGGGTGGTTACTTAAAAACTCGACTACTTTTTCTCCGTTTTCGCAATGTCTTTGAACGCGTAATGCAAGTGTTTTAATTCCTCTTAAAACTAAAAAACTGTCCATTGGTCCTAATGTCGCGCCAGTTGCAAATTGCTGAAAATGCAATTGATCGCCTAATGCTTCATCTTTTACAATTAAAGCGCCAGCAATAACATCAGAATGTCCGCCTAAATATTTTGTTGCAGAGTGCATTACGATATCAGCTCCTAAGTCCAAAGGTTTTTGCAAATATGGCGTTGCAAAAGTATTATCAACAGCGAATAAAATATTATTTGCTTTTGTGATTTTAGCCACTTCTTCAATATCCGCCAATTTCATTAATGGATTTGTTGGGGTTTCCACCCAAATCAATTTAGTATTTTCATTGATTAATGATTTCAATTTTTCAATATCAGTCATATCAACAAAATGAAACTTAATTCCAGAATCTTTGTAAATTCTAGAGAACATTCTATAAGTTCCTCCATATAAATCATCCATTGCGATGATTTCATCACCGGCTTTAAAAGATCTTAAAATACAATCTGTCGCTGCTAATCCAGACGAAAAAGCCAATCCTCTCGTACCATTTTCAATACTTGCCAAAGCATTTTCTAAAGCTGTACGAGTTGGATTCGACGCACGGCTATACTCATAATCTGCCAAAGGTTTCCCCGGACTTGTTTGAATAAATGTTGAAGTTTGATAAACCGGAGGCATTACTGCTCCAGTACTTGGATCATGATGTTGGCCACCATGTATTACTTTTGTATTGAATTTCATATAGTTACAAATTTTAAATCCTTAAATCTTGTACAAATTTACCGTTTAATTTATTCTAATCCTGACACAAGTTCTTACCTTTGTATATAATTAACACTTTTTTGATCTGAAATCGCTACTGGCTAGAACTTTGCAAAAGCAAAACCTCACAAATAAATTGCGATCCTACATTCAATCATTAACAAATAACTTTACATATATGAAACATTATACTTTTTTAGTCTTTTTGTTTTTAATATTCACAAGTTGCAACAAAGAGCTCTCATTTGATAATGAAACATTTGAAAAAGAATCTGCCATTCCTTGCAAAAGCGATTGCCCAAAAATTACTCTTGAAATCCCAATTGCTAAAAATGCAAAAATTACCGCAGACAGCATTAATAAAAAAGTTTTCTCGGTCATAAAAGAAATTGTCTATTTTGGCGAAGACCCTAAAAAAGCAACAGATTACAATATTCTGGCACAATCATTTATTGAATCATATGAAGAAATGCACAAAAAATTTCCCACTGAGACTTTTGGTTGGGAAGGGAAAATTATTGGAAATGTAGAATTTCAGTCTGATGAAATTTTGAACATAAAAATCGATCATTATACTTTTACCGGAGGCGCGCACGGTTATCAAGGTTTTAAATCATTATTATTTAATCCTAAAACCGGAAAAACAATTTTTATGGATCAATTGTTCACTAATGAAAAAGAATTTAAGGCTTTCGCCGAAAAAAAATTCCGAGAAAAATATAAAATCCCAGCTAAAGCCAATATTAATGCAACAGGATTAATGTTTGAAAATGACAAATTCCAATTGTCACAGAATATTTTTTACACAGAAGATGGCCTGCTCTTATATTACAACTCCTATGAAGCTGCATCTTATGCCGATGGCCCAAAAGAAATCCTATTTCCGTATGATGAAGTAAATAAATATTTGAAATTTCATTAAAACGACAAAATTGATACACAGTAGTGCATCTCTACAAAATAGGTTTCAAAAGAAAACCTTTGTCCCTTTGTCCCTTTGTCTCTCTGTAACTTTGCCCCTTTTATTGAACATCATACTTCATCTTTCTCAAAACTCGGAGTGCTTCTTTAAAAGATAAATAAACAGCAGGAAAAGGCTTCAGCAATAATTTTGAATCAATTAACTTTTGCTTGGCCTCATCAAAACCGTTCAAATAACAAATCATAAAAGTTGAAGGAAGGTTTTCAAGATCTGCTAATTCTCTTGGAGACAAAGCAAATCCTTTTTGTAGTTTTTGAAGCAAAGCCATATTTGAATTGTAAATATGGTATAACATTTTTCGATTAAACTCTGGTGGCTGAAAAAGCATTTCGCGATCAATCTTATAATATCCATTATCAAAAAAATGTATGGTTTGCTTTTCCAAAGGATAAAAACTTGTTTTGTCGTTTAATCCTAATGGAACATATTCTGTAATGGTAAAAGTGTCATCGTTATATTCAATAGTAACAACATCTTGCGCAGAATAAAATAGTTTAATTTGTTCATTGATCAATTCAATATCTACTCTGGAAAGAAACGTTTTATCACGAGATTTTTTAGCAACTCCTGCCCAGCAAATCACAAATAATTCTTTGAAGACTCGATATTTTGGTGACATATCCTTATGCCTAAAATTCATAAAATCAATAACACCGTCTAAAGTATATTGAATACTGTTTCGAGAACTATTTTCAATTCCGATTACTGTTTCTGTATTCTGATTGTTTTTTTCAATTTCCTCGTGCTCTTCTAAAGGGGTAGAATTACTGCCACGCCTCACAAAGATACTATTGGCAAGAATAGTATGAATTCCTTTTTTAAAATATGAGATTTTACTTTTAGGCTTTATGGTTACCAGACCGATTACTTTGTCTTTTGGAAGATTTGGAAAAGGGACATTTTCGTATTGAATTTTTGGAGGATTTTCCAAAAAAGCATTGACAAGATTTTGAATTCGGCTGTCATCAAAAAAATCATCGCCAACAATTTCGTTGTCTTGGTCTTCTACACCAACAACGATATAAGAATTATTATTTGGATTGGAATTGGATAACGCGCAAATATGTTTTAAGAACTTCCCTTTCCCTTCGCGCGAATGAAGATTCAACTGCCTTTTTTTGTCATAAAAACTGCTTTCGTCATTATGAGCGAGGAGATTTTTAATTAAAAGGCGCTTATTAATCATCTTCTTTAGGGCTTGGTTAGAAATTTAGACTTCTTAGATTTATGATTTTCAGATTCCTAAGATAATCTAAAGATCTAACTTCTAAGAAGTCCAAGTATCTAATTTTTAAATATTCTTATTGACAATTGTCGCCGATGCTTGTGCAGTCGGGTAAACAATCAAATCTGCAATATTCACGTGGTATTTTCTTGAAACCACAAAATGAATAATGTCAGCAATATCTTCAGCTTGCAATGCATCTAAACCTTTATACACATTCGAAGCTCTGTCAGCATCGCCTTTAAAACGAACTTCGCTGAATTCGGTTTCAACCATTCCTGGATGAATTGCCCCAACTCTGATTCCATACGGATTCAAATCCATTCGCATTCCGTTGTTGATTGCATCGACAGCATGTTTTGAAGCGCAATACACATTCCCGTTTGGGTAAACTTCTTTTCCTGCAATTGAGCCAATGTTAATAATATGTCCTGATTTTCTCTCGATCATCTGCGGAATTATCGCTTTTGAAACGTACAAAAGTCCTTTTACATTAATATCAATCATTGCATCCCAATCGTCAATATCTCCATTTTGAATTGGATCCAAACCATGCGCATTTCCTGCATTGTTGATCAAAACATCAATAACCGAAAAATCGGCTGGCAATGCATTAATGTTTGCAAAGACTTCATCCTTATCTCTAACATCAAAAGACAAAAAATGTACTTCTGTAAAAACTGAAAGTTCTTTTTCAAGTTCTTCTAAACGGTCTTTTCTTCTTCCGCAAAGAATCACCTTATAATTATTTTTTGCTAATATTTGAGCAGTTGCTTTTCCAATTCCGCTTGTGGCTCCAGTAATTAAAGCTGTTTTTTTCATTATTAAGTATTTGTTTTTGCCCACGGATTTTTACGGATTAAAAAGATTTACACTGTAATTTTCAAACCTGTTTAATCCGTAAAATCTGTGCGCCAATATTTTTATTTAAGCAACGTCGTCTCCCATACTTTCTGTCCAGATGGCGAACCAATCTTCTTTGTCCATATCCAATTCAACTGCTTTTAACAATGCCTGAATTCTGGCAACATTCACCGTTCCTGCAATTGGAATAACACCTGCAGGATGTTTTAAAATCCATGCCAACAAAAGTGTGTCAGCACCAAGATGATATTTCTCTAATAAAGTTGAAAACAGCTTTTTCAATCGGCGTGTTTTTTTGGTATCTTCTCTAAAAACAGTTCCAAGAGGATTCCATGATAATGGACGAATTCCGTGAGTTTGCATATAATCCAAACTGCCATCAATCATTGGTTCAAAATGCGTTGCCGAAAATTGCACTTGATTAAAACTTACTTCTGTTTTTTGGCGAATTAATTCAGTTTGAGAACTTGTGAAATTCGAAAGTCCGAAATCTATAATTTTTCCCTCTGATTTTAATTTTTCAACTGCTTCTGCAATTTCATCCGCTTGCATCAACGGACTTGGCCTGTGCAACAAAAAAACATCAATATAATCTGTTTTGAGTTTCTTCAATGATTCTTCTGCCGACCAAATTATGTACTCCTTAGAATAATCATAATGTTTGATTTTTGTTTTACGACTTTCATTAACTAGCTGAATACCGCATTTTGTGATTAACTGTATTTTTTCGCGGGAAATTTTAGTTGCTTTAAATGCATTTCCAAATTCAGCTTCGGTAGTATAGTCGCCGTAAATATCGGCATGATCAAAAGTGGTAATTTTATTTTCGATACTGATTTGTATCAAGTTTTCCATTTCTTTAGTTGAAAGGTTTTTGTCCCATACTCCCCAATTCATAGTGCCCGAAATAATAGGCGATAATGTTGTTTTGCTCATGGTTATATTGCGTTATTTTTGGTAATAAATATGCTTTTTAAAAACATGCACATCAAAGTTCTTAAAAATATAAAAATAGATTCACAATTCGTCCTTAAAATTAGGTGATTGGTCGAAGTTTTAACCATTCTTTAACATCTTACTTCTCAAAAAATATTCAATTTGCACTCTCAAAAACCGGGCGTAAAAATCAAGAGTTTAAAAAAGCTTTTAAAAACATTTATATGGAAGAAAATACAACGACTTTAGACATTAGAGCGATCAATGAAAAAATTGAAAGAGAAAGTGCTTTTATAGACCTTCTTACAATGGAAATGAACAAAGTTATTGTGGGCCAGAAACACATGGTCGAACGTTTATTAATTGGTTTATTAGGACAAGGACACATTTTGCTTGAAGGAGTTCCTGGTTTAGCCAAAACTTTAGCAATCAACACGCTTTCTCAAGCGGTTCAAGGTTCTTTCAGCCGTATTCAGTTTACACCCGACTTATTGCCTGCCGATGTTATCGGAACAATGATTTACAATATTAAAGCAAACGAATTCTCAATAAAAAAAGGACCAATCTTTGCCAATTTCGTACTTGCCGATGAGATCAACCGTGCTCCTGCAAAAGTACAATCTGCACTTTTGGAAGCGATGCAGGAAAAACAAGTAACAATTGGCGACACGACTTTCAAATTAGATCGTCCGTTTTTAGTATTGGCAACACAAAACCCAGTTGAACAAGAAGGAACATATCAATTGCCAGAAGCGCAAGTTGACCGTTTCATGCTTAAAACTGTAATTGATTATCCAAAAATTGATGAAGAGCGTTTTGTAATTCGTCAAAACTTAAAAGGAACTTACGAAAAAGTAAATCCAGTAGTTTCTGTAGATCAGATTTTGCGTGCGCAAGAAGCGGTTCGTGAAGTTTATATGGATGAAAAAATTGAGAAATACATCTTAGATATCATTTTTGCGACTCGTTACCCAGAGAAATACAAATTAGCCGATTTAAAACCGCTTATCAGTTTTGGAGCTTCTCCACGTGGAAGTATCAACTTGGCTAATGCTGCAAAATGCTACGCTTTCATCAAACGTCGTGGTTATGTAATTCCAGAAGACGTTCGTGCAGTTGTTCACGATGTATTACGCCACAGAGTTGGAATTACTTATGAGGCCGAAGCTGAAAACATCACTTCTGTAGACATTATCAACAAAATCGTTAACGAGATTGAAGTACCTTAAAAATTTGTTTCAGGTTTCAAGTTTCAAGTTGTTGCAAAACGGACTTGGAACTTTTAAACTTTAAACTTTAAACAAATAGAATGGATACAAAAGAGCTTTTAAAAAAAGTACGGAAAATAGAAATCAAGACCAAAAGATTGAGCAATCATATCTTTTCGGGAGAATACCACTCTTCATTTAAAGGACGAGGAATGACGTTTAGCGAGGTGCGTCAATACCAATACGGAGATGATATTCGTAACATCGATTGGAACGTAACCGCACGCTATAACGAAGCTCACGTTAAGGTTTTTGAAGAAGAACGCGAACTGACCATGGTTTTGATGGTTGATATTTCGGGTTCAGAAGGTTTTGGATCAAAAAGCCAATTTAAGAAAGACATCGTAACCGAAATTGCGGCAACGATGGCTTTTTCGGCTACACAAAACAATGACAAAATCGGATTGATCTTATTTTCGGATAATGTCGAATTGTACATTCCGCCAAAAAAAGGACGTTCACACGTTTTGAGAATCATTCGAGAATTGATCGAATTTGAACCAAAAAGCCATAAAACCGATATTTCTGAAGCTTTGAAATTTTTATCGGGAACTCAAAAAAAGAAAGCCATTGTTTTTATGATTTCAGATTTCATGTCTGAAAATTATGAGCAAACCTTGAAAATTGCTTCCAAAAAACATGATTTGACTGGAGTTCGCGTGTATGACATTCGCGAAGAAAAAATTCCGAATCTTGGAATAGTCAATATGCTTGATGCCGAAACCGGAAGAACAATGTTGGTTGATACGGGTTCAAAAGCGGTTCGAATGAATTACGAAAAACATTATCACGAAAGAGTAAATTATTTCAAAGAAACTTTCAGCAAATCTGGCGCTGGCGTTGTAAATACCAGAGTCGATGAAAATTATGTAACGAAATTGTTAGGCTATTTCAAATCACGCTAAGATTTTTAGACTTCTTAGATCATTAGAATATTAGATTTTAAATAATCCAAAAATAAAAATCCGCTTAAATCTGCGTTATCTGTGTTCCATTTTTAAGCAATAATTTTAGACTAGAATCTGAAATCAAAAATCAAATGAAATTAAAATTTTACATATTTCTATTTTTGCTTACATCGGCGGTTTTTGCGCAGCAAAAACAGGTAGAAACAAGTATTGATACCACAAAAAACAAAATTGGTGCTGAGTTTAAACTTACGCTTAAAACAGTTGTAAGCTCAAAATCGAAAGTTGTTTTCCCTCAGCCAAAAACAATTGGTTCTCTAGAGGTTATTCAATCTTATCCAATTGATACAGTTAAGAAAAATGACACGTATGAATTGATTAAGAAATATGGTTTAACGCAATTTGATTCGGGAAAATATACGATTTCGCCAGTTCAAATTTTAATTGACAAAAAACCGTATTTCTCAGATTCGATCAAAGTTGAAGTTGCAGCTGTAAAAGTGGATACTTTGCAACAAAAAATGTACGACATCAAAGACATTTCTACAGCAGAAAGTAGTTTTGGAAATTGGTGGTTATATGCAGTACTTCTGATACTTATTCTTGGAATCGGCACCTACGTTTATTGGGACACTAAAAAACGTCAGAAGAAAAAAATTGAAGAAGAAGTTTATAAAACACCTATTGAAAAAGCAACAAGTTTACTGAATAGCTTAGAATCAAAAGAGTTGATTCAAAAAGGTGAAATCAAAGAATATTATAGTGAATTGACTGATATTGCCCGAAATTATATTGAAGAGGCAATTCATATTCCAGCAATGGAAAGCACAACATCGGAGTTGATTGCAGCAATCAAAACGGCATCAACGAAGAAGAAAATGACTTTGACGCCAGAAACGGTTGAGCATTTAGAGCGTGTTTTGCGTCAAGCGGATTTGGTAAAATTTGCGAAATCAAAACCTCTTGATTTTGAAATTACTGAAGACAGAAACAAAATTCAGAAAGTAATTTTAACATTGGACAATGCAATTCCGACAGAAGTTCCATCTGAAGAAGATCAATTGTTGAACGAAGCACAAAGACAAAAGCAAATCAAGCTTCAATTGAAAAAACAAAAAAACAGAAGAATTGCTATTGCTGCTGGATCTGTTTTTGGATTACTAATTGCAACAACAGCTGTCTTGATTGCTGTTAAAGGCTTTAAAAATGTAAAAGATACTGTTTTAATGCATCCAACTAAGCGTCTTTTAGAGCGCGAATGGATAAAAAGTGAGTATGGAAACCCAGGTGTTTTAATCGAAACACCGGAAGTTTTAAAACGTATGGATACTCAAAAAGTACTTCCGAAAGATGCTATGGCTTTAATTAAAGAAATGCAGCTTTTTGTTTATGGAAGTATGATTGAAAATTTCTATGTAGCGGTTTCAACCAGTAAATTTAAAACACCAACCGAAATTGATTTATCAAAAGCTTTAGAAGGTTCATTAAAAGTTATTGAATCGCAAGGCGGTCAAAATATTATTGTAAAACAAGAGGATTATCAAACTAATGAAGGTGTGCAAGGTATTAAAGGATACGGCACAATGACGGTAATAAATCCAGCTACAAAAAGCAGTTCTAAAGTGTATTATGAAATTCTTATTTTCAAACAAGAACAAGGTTTACAGCAAATTGTTATTATGCACGAAGAAGGGGACACTTATGCCAATACGATTACAGACCGAATTTTAAATTCGGTTGAACTTAAAAAAGCAAGCAACTAATGGGAAAGATCACTTTTTTAAATCCAGAATTCTTTTGGCTTTTTCTACTGATTCCAGTTGTAATTGCTTGGTATTTCTGGAAACGCAACCAGCAGTCAGCTACTTTAAAAATGAGTTCGACGCAAGGTTTCAAAAACAGTGAATCCCTGTTGACGAAATTAAAACCTTGTTTATACGTTTTTAGAATTATTGCCTTATGTTCTTTGATTATTGCTCTAGCGAGACCAAGAACGGTAGATATCAGCAATCAAACCAAAACAACAAAAGGAATTGACATTGTAATGGCAATTGACGTTTCTGGAAGTATGCTGGCAAAAGATTTAAAGCCAAACCGTATGGAAGCTTTAAAAAGAGTTGCCGCAGATTTTGTTGGAGAAAGACCAAATGACCGAATTGGTTTGGTTTTATATGCATCAGAAGCGTATACAAAAACGCCCGTTACAAGTGATAAAGCGATTATTTTAGAAGCAATTAAAGAAATCAAATATGACACCGCTTTACAAGACGGAACTGGAATTGGAATGGGATTGGCAACTGCCGTAAACCGTTTAAAAGACAGTAAAGCAAAAAGCCGCGTTATTATTTTATTGACAGATGGTGTAAATAATGCTGGATTTATTGAGCCTGAAACTGCCGCTGATATTGCAAAACAATACGGAATCAAAGTTTACACTATTGGTTTAGGAACAAACGGAATGGCTGAATCGCCTTATGCATACGGACCAAATGGAGGTTTCTTGTTTAAAATGCAAAAAGTAGAAATCGATGAGCAGTTAATGAAAAGCATTGCCCGCAAAACGGACGGAACGTATTTTAGAGCAACAAGCAATGACCGATTAGCTCAGATTTACAACTCAATCAATAAATTAGAAACAACAGAAATCCAAGAATTGAAATTCTACGATTACGACGAAAAATACAGAATGTTCGTTGCATTGGCAGTCTTTTTATTATTGCTGGAAGTTGGTTTAAGAAATACCGTTTATAGAAGCTTTATTTGATTTTTGCAAAATCAAAAAACTAGTACGAAAGTAAACAATTGGAATTTGGAATTTTAATATTGGAATTTCAAAAAAGCAAAATTTGGAATTTGGAATTTATCCTCTCAAAGATGGGATTGGAATTTTAAAACATTTATGGAATTAGACGAAAAAAAATATTTATACCTTTTATTCTTGCTGCCAATCGTGGTGTGTATTTTTCTTTTCAATGTATATTGGAAAAGAAAAAAACAACGCGAGTTTGGTGATTTGGAAATGGTCAAAAAACTGAGCCCAGAAAGTTCTGTTTTCAAGCCAATTTTAAAATTATCAATTATACTTTTAGCGCTTGCTTGTTTGATTATCGGATTAGTGAATCCGAAGATTGGAACAAAAATGGAAACGGTAAAACGTGAAGGTATTGATATCGTTTTTGCTGTCGACGTTTCAAAAAGTATGCTTGCCGAAGACGTCGCACCAAGTCGTTTGGAAAAAAGCAAGCAAATCGTTTCGCAAATCATCAATCAGTTAGGAAGCGACAGAATTGGAATCGTAGCATACGCAGGAAGCGCTTTCCCAGTTTTGCCAATTACTTCTGATTACAGCGTTGCAAAAATGTTCTTGCAAAGCATGAGTCCAGATATGGTTTCATCACAAGGAACTTCACTTGATGAAGCAATCCGATTATCATCGACTTATTTTGACGAAAAAAGCAAAACAAGCAAATTACTTATCTTGATTTCTGATGGAGAAGATCACTCGGAAGGCGCAACCGCTGCTGCCGAAGAAGCGAACAAAATTGGAATGAAAATCATTACCATTGGTATTGGAACTGAAAAAGGAGGTACAATTCCGTTAAAAGAAAATGGCATTGTTAGAAATCATCAGAAAGATCAAAACGGAGAAATTGTTATCACAAAACTGAATCAAGAAGGCCTAAAAACAATTGCAAAAGCAACAAAAGGAGGCTATGTTTACGGCGGAAATACGAAAGAAGTTTTGGAATACATAAAAAATGCCTTGAACAACATTCAAAAAACAGAATTTGAAGCTACGCAAATGGCTGAATTTCAATCACAATTTCAATGGTTCCTTGGTTTTGCTTTTCTATTGCTATTCGTAGATATTTTCCTTTTGGAAAGAAAAACAAATTGGATAAAAGAGTTGAATTTATTTAACGAAAAGAAATAAAAAGTTGCCACTAATTACACGAATTGACACGAATTATATTTAATAAAAGACGCAAAATTCAACCATCAAAGACAATTAATTAGTGATAATTAGCGCCATTCGTGGCAAATAAAAAAACAAAAATTTAGAATGAAAAATTTACTTCTTTATATTTTACTAACGTTTTCTTTAGCAGTTTCTGCTCAGGAAAAAGACAAAGCATTGCCGAACGGGAACGAAGAATATAAACAGAATAAATTTGTTGATGCTGAAGCGAACTATAGAATTTCGCAATCAAAATTTCCAAAAAAAGCAACCGCTTCATATAATTTAGGAAATACAATTTACAAACAAAACCAGATTGCAGAAGCCAAATTTGCTTACGCGAAAGCGATAAAAAACGCGAAAACAAGACCTGAAAAACACAAAGCTTATCATAATTTAGGGAATGTTTTTATGAAAGAGAAAGATTATACGCAAGCTGTCGAAGCCTACAAACAAGCATTGCGAAATGATCCAACCGATGATGAAACACGATACAATTATGCTTTGGCCAAACAAAAGCTAAAAGAAAATCCTCCTAAAAACGACAACAAAGACAAAAACAAGGATAAAGACAAGGACAAGGATAAAAATAAAGATAAGGACAAAGACAAGGATAAAAACAAGGACAAGGACAAAGACAAAGATAAAAAAGACGACAAAGGCGATCCAGACAAGGATAAAAAAGATGGCAACAAGGATCCTAAAAAAGACGACAAATCGGATAATAATGGACAACCAAAGCCACAGCCTGGAGGAATCTCAAAAGAACGTGTTCAGAATTTATTAGATGCAGTTAACAATGAAGAGAAAAAAATTCAAGACAAAGTAAACGCGCAAAAAGTAAAAGGAAGTCCGAAAAAAACAGAAAAAGACTGGTAAAAATTTTGGTTAATCGTTTAATCGTTAATTTGTTTATTTGATTCAAAAAAATACGATTAAACAAAAAATGGTTAAACGATTAAACATTAACAACGATTAAACAATTTAATGAAAAGATATTTAATTTTATTTCTATTCACTTTTCAAGGACTTTTGGCTCAAGTTCAATTTGAAGCCAGAGTCAGCAAAAATACTCTTGGGCTTAATGAGCGAATTCGAATTGACTTCATCATGAACGTTGATGGAGACAACTTTGAACAGCCTAATTTTGATGGATTTAAAGTTGTAGCTGGGCCAAGTCAGCAAATAAGCCAATCTTGGATAAACGGACGCAGTTCTTTTCAAAAAATCTATTCTTATATACTGCAACCCGTTCAAAAAGGAAATGTTGTCATCAAACAGGCCGCTATTGAGTTCAACGGACAGATTTACAAAACATCACCTATAAAAGTTGTGGTTACAAATGCTGTTGCTCAAGAAAGAGATCCAAGTGACAGACAACAACAAGGAGGTCAAGGCAGTGAAACACTGAATCTTGTTGCTGAAATTTCAAAAACAAATCCGTATTTGAACGAACCAATTACCGTGGTTTATAAACTGTATTTCAACAATATTGGCGTTACTGGATTTAAAGAATTGGCAAAACCAAAATATAATGATTTCTGGAATCAGAACATTGACATCAAACAATTGTCAATCGAAGAAGGAAATTTTCAGGGTCAAAGATGCTATTTTGTGATCTTGAAAAAGACAATTCTTTATCCACAAAAATCAGGCAAATTAACAATCGAGCCTCTTTCATTAGACATCGGTGTTGAGTTGCCAACAGATCGTCGTAATATGTTTGGTCAAATGATCACGACGATGGACAATAAAGTTGTTTCGGCTGGAGCCAAAACAATAAACGTAAGACCACTTCCTGAAACTGGAAAACCAGCAGATTTCAGTGGCGCTGTTGGAAAATTCAACTTTATTGTAACACCATCTAAAACAAGCGTGAAAAGCGGAGAAGGTTTAGATTTGATCGTAAGCGCTTCCGGATCTGGAAACATGAAATTGTTTACATTGCCAAAACCAGTTGTACCAAATGCATTAGAAATGTACGATCCTGTTCACGACGAAAAAGTGACAACTTCGTTAACTGGAATGTCTGGAAGAATATCGGACAAATACACTATTGTGCCACAGTACAAAGGAAAATACATTGTTAAACCAATGCAGTTTTCGTATTTCGATTTAGGTACAGGTTCATATAAAACAATTACTTCGCAAGAAATTGCAATTGATGTTTTAGACGGACCAATGCAAGCTGAAGCAAACAGCACTGCAAATGCGGCTAAAAATGTAATTTCTAAAACAGATCAGTTTAAGTACATCAAACCAAAAACAGCTTTGGTTTCGATTGCTAAAAATGATTTTTATGGTTCTGATTTATATTATGCATTATTGTTTGCGCCTTTCATCATTCTGCCAATTATTATTATTGCTAAGAAGAAAAAAGAAGCAATCGATGGCGATGTAGCTGGGAACCGAATCAAAATGAACAATAAGCTAGCGAAGAAATATTTATCTGAGGCTAAAAAACAGCTTAACAATAAAGAGGCATTTTATATTGCACTAGAAAAAGCAATGCACAATTTCTTGAAAGCAAAACTGCATATTGAGACCTCAGAAATGAGCAAAGACAATATTCGCGAATTGTTGTTGTCTAGAAATGCAAATCCAGAATCCGTTCAAAGTTTTATTAATTTGACTGAAAACTGCGAATTTGCGCGATATGCTCCGGCATCAAGTGCTTCGATTCAGCAAGATTTTGATAAGGCTGTTTTGATTATTTCAGAATTAGAAAAACAGATTGTTTAGTTTAAAGAAAACATAATGAAAAACATAGTATATATCTTTTTATTCATCACACAGGTTTTCTTTGCTCAAAGCTTTGAAAAAGGAAATGCCATGTACCAAAGAGGCAATTACCAGGAAGCTATTCAGGCTTATGAAGGTGTTATAAAAGAAAACAAACAAGAATCGGCTGAATTATATTTTAATTTGGCAAATAGTTATTATAAACTGAATAAAGTCGCTCCGGCAATTTACAATTATGAGAAAGCTTTAGTTTTAAAACCTCATGATCCGGAAACGCTGAACAATTTAAAATTTGCCAAAAAACTGACCATCGACGAAATCAAAGAAGTTCCAAAAGTTGGTTTTGCAAAATTGATTCAAAATTTCACAGGCATTTTTGATTACAATACTTGGGCTAAAATTTCGGTTGCAATTGCCTTTCTTTTCTTGTTGAGTTTTATAGGATACTACTTTTCACAGCTTACACTCTCAAAAAGAATTTATTTCGTTGGAATGTTTATACTTCTTGTGGCTTTGGCTTTAAGCATTTCAGCAGGAATGTCTGAAAAAAGTCATTTTGACAATGACCGTCCAGCAATTGTTTTTGCCGAATTAAGCGAAGTACGAAGCGAACCGCAAAAAGGCGGAGCCGCAATTTTCTTATTGCATGAAGGTGCAAAAGTGTATGTAACTGAAACGCTAGGAACTTGGAAAAAAGTAGAATTAACAGATGGCACTGAAGGTTGGCTTGATGCTTCGACTATAAAAGAAGTAAAATAAAGTTCTTAAAATATTAAAATACAAAAATCCCAAATTCCAATTTTCAAGCTGGAGTTTGGGATTTTTTTTGATGTTATTTTAGTCGGTTTTTTTTTCAAATTATGGAGCACTGATATAATGAAAATTTATTTCAAAGAAGCAGTAAATTAAATTATCTTATATCACTTATATGGTTAAATTTTAAAAAGTATATGTTTTTAAAGGCGTCACACAATAATCCAATTTTACATCCGATTCAAAAACATCATCAATCTGATTTACGGATTCGAAAAAAGAAAGTCCGATTTTTATTGTTTCTGGTCGGCATTCTGACAGGAATTTATCATAAAAGCCTTTTCCGTAACCCACGCGATTTCCAAAATTATCAAAAGCCAAAAGTGGCACAAAAACCACATCAATATTTGAACTCTGAACTTGAAGTCCGTTTACAGGTTCCGGAATATTAAATTCGTTTTTTTTGATTTTTGTATTATCGGTCAAAAGAAAATGAGTCATTGTTCGTGTTTCAAAATCGCTTTTCGAAATCACAATTTCTTTGTCTTTTCCAGAAAGCAAATGTAAAATAAATTCGGTGTCCACTTCTTTATGTTCAACAATGGGAAGAAAAACGTGGAAATAGGTTTTATCCCAAACTGGTAGCTGAATTAAATTATTGGCTATAGCCAAACTTTTTTCTTCAATAGCTTCTTCAGAAAGCTCTTTTCGAAGGTTTTTATAATGAATTCGTATTTCTTTTTTATTCGTCGGCATTCTCAGGACTTTTTGATATATGATAAATTGCATCGCCTTCGTAAACAATCGGCGAATGATTGGCATTAATTACAAATCCATCATGAGGTGCTTTTACTTTTTGTTCAAATTTCCCAAATGGATCTGTAATAATTGCTAAAATAGTTCCTTTGGTTACAAATCTCCCAATCAAATTAAAATCATGCAACAAACCAGAGCATTTTGCACGAAGCCAAACTGAATTTTTTATATAAATTGAAGGCATCGGCGCTGCTTCGACAAGTTGTTTTGAATCCAACATTCCCAAATAATTCAACAATCGTTTTGTGCCCATAACGCCTTCATTGGCAATATCGTTATTGATATCCAAAGATTTTCCGCCTTCAAAAAGCAACATTTTTACATTTGCTTTTTCTGAAGTATTTCGAAACGAACCATTGATGTTTTTAGAATACAACGTAAAAGGCGCATTAAAAACATCGGCCAAAACTCTTAATTCGGGATTATTCTCAGTAATTCTAATTTGCGGTGCGTTGAATCGGCTGGCGCCTCCGGCATGAAAATCAACTGCATAATCCAGAATCGGCAAAATCTCTTCCACAATATGATAGGCAAAACGACTTGCAAGCGAACCTTTTTTGCTTCCTGGAAAAACTCGGTTTAAATCACGCCCGTCAGGAAACTCGCGCGACTTGTTTACAAAACCGTACATGTTGATAATTGGAATACAAATAATAGTTCCTTTAGCCGGTTTATTTATTTTTTTGCTGATAATTTGCCTTACGATTTCAACTCCGTTTATTTCGTCGCCGTGAATTCCTGCTGAAAATAAAACGACTGGGCCTTCAATTTTTGAACGGCGTACAATTACCGGAATATTGAGTTTTGTTGTGGTGTGCAATCTTGCGATTTCAACGTTTATCGTTCTGCTTTCTCCCGGCAAAATTGTTTCGTCGAAAATAACTAAGGGCTTACTATTTTTCATGTAGAATTATAAAAGCTAAATATAGAAATTATTCTTTTGATTTCGTAAATTTGATTCTAAATCAGTGTTAAGCTTTTTTCAGAATCTGAAGTGATTTTGAAACGTTTTTCACAATCTTCAGAAACAAAACAGAATGCAAAAATCGTCCTTAGATCTTCAAATTATTACCTTGCCTGATAATCCGGGCGTTTATCAATATTACGATAAGGATGGGAAGATCTTATACGTTGGGAAAGCCAAAAATCTTAAAAAAAGGGTTTCCTCCTATTTCAATAAAATTCACGATACGGCCAAGACGAATGTTTTGGTTAAAAAAATCGTAACCATAAAGCATATCGTCGTTCCTACTGAAACCGATGCACTTTTACTCGAAAACAATCTAATCAAAACTTTACAGCCACGCTATAATGTATTATTGCGTGATGATAAAAGTTATCCTTGGATTTGTATTAAAAAAGAACCTTTTTCGAGAATATTTTCAACTCGAAGAATGGTCAAAGATGGCTCTGAGTATTTTGGTCCTTACACCAATTTCAAAACGGTTCACACGATTTTGGAATTGATTAAAGAATTGTATCCATTGCGAACTTGCAATTATGATTTGAGCGAATCGAATATTAATTCTGGCAAATTCAAAGTTTGCTTGGAATATCATATTGGCAATTGCAAAGGTCCGTGTGAAGGTTTAGAACCGCTTGAAGAATATCAAAGACAAGTCAATGCGATTCGTGAAATCTTAAAAGGAAACTTCAAAGAAAGTTTGAAAGATTTCAAAAAAATAATGAACAATTATGCGCAGAATCTCCAATTTGAAGAAGCGCAAAAAATCAAAGAAAAGATTGAAGTTTTGGAGAATTACCAATCCAAATCTACGATCATCAATCCGAAGATTACCAATATTGATGTTTTCTCAATTGTTTCTGACGAAAGTGCCGCTTATGTCAACTTTCTGCAGATTTCTCATGGATCAATTATTCGTTCGCATACTTTAGAAATGAAGAAAAAGTTGGATGAAAGCGATGAGGAGTTATTGGAATTGGCGATTATTGAACTTCGTGAGCGTTTTGAATTATTATCAAAAGAAATCATTGTTCCGTTTGAAATTGATTTGGGCGAAAACATCAAAACTACTGTTCCGCAACTTGGCGACAAAAAACAGATTCTAGATTTATCGATTCGAAATGCAAAATTCTACAGAATTGAACAATTGAAGCAATTGCAAATTGTAGATCCAGATAGACATACGAACCGAATCATGGCCCAAATGCAAAAAGATTTGCGTTTGCCAGTCGAGCCGCGTCATATAGAATGTTTCGATAACTCCAACATTCAAGGAACAAATCCCGTAGCGGCTTGTGTGGTTTTTAAGGATGGAAAACCAAGCAAAAAAGATTATCGTCATTTTAATGTAAAAACGGTTGAAGGTCCTGATGATTTTGCTTCGATGACTGAAATTGTTGGCCGACGCTACAAAAGATTATTAGAAGAAAATGAGCCTTTGCCACAACTAATTATTATTGATGGTGGAAAAGGACAACTTTCGGCGGCATTAAAAAGTATAGACGAATTAGGTTTACGCGGAAAAATTGCCATTATTGGAATTGCAAAACGTCTTGAAGAGCTTTTTTATCCAGGAGATTCGATTCCGTTATATTTGGATAAAAAATCTGAAACTTTAAAAGTGATTCAGCAATTGCGTAACGAGGCGCATAGATTCGGAATCACATTTCATCGTGACAAACGTAGCAAAGCCGCGTTGAATTCTTCTGTTGAAAGCATTCCTGGAATTGGAGAAAAAACCATGACAACTCTAATTCAGCATTTTAAAAGTGTTAAAAGATTAAAATTAGCAACCGAAAGTGAAATTTCTGCGGTTATTGGAGTTTCGAAAGCAAAAAAAATTGTTGAATTTTATCATGCGAAAGAAAACTAATTCATTTTGAAAAAACACTTTTTACATATTTTCCTGTTATTCATTTTTTCTATTTCCTATAGCCAAAATGAAATCACTGTTATGCAAAAAGACAAAAGTGAATTCAAAATAAGTTTTGCAGATGGCTTTGAGACATTAAAAATAAAGAATTCCCGAACAAAACATATTCAGACGATCAACAATCTAGAAGTTTCTATCACTGACAAACCTTCCCATCTGGAAATAAACGATTATAATTTTGATGGTTTTGCAGACTTCGCTTTATATCATATAGACGATGGCATGGGAGTTTACTCGATTTATCAGATTTTTATTTTTAATCCAAATACTAAACAATTTAAAACATTAGAATTTCCATCAAACTTTAATCCTAAATGCGATATGTTTTGCGATGTAAAAATTGATAAAATCAAAAAAACGCTTGAATCAAATTGCAGGGGTGGCGCACGAAATCATACGGATATCTGGAAATATGACAAAAACAAGAAATTAATCCTTTTTCAAACAAAATCATATTAGTATAAACCCAAAAAATTGCCGACTTTTACATAACCAATTAGCAAATAGTATATGTGCCTAAAAAAGCTGTACATTTCAAATACTCGGTCAAAAAGATTTATTTCCAATTTTATTTGGAACGCAGCGCTCGTACTTTTTGCATTCCTTTTTCTTCCCGAAAAATCATTTTCACAGGACATAAAACAAGACAGTGTTAAAAGACCAAAAATTGGTTTGGTTTTAAGTGGCGGTGGCGCTAAGGGTTTTGCGCATATTGGCGTTTTGAAAGTTTTGGAAGAAGCTGGAATCAAAATCGATTATATTGGAGGAACTAGTATGGGAGCTGTAATTGGTGGACTTTATGCTACAGGTTATAACGCGACACAAATTGATTCTATTTTCAAAAAAACCAATTTTGATGAATTAATCAACGATTACATTCCGCGTTCATCAAAAAACTTTTATGGCAAAAAGAACGACGAACTATATGCCGTTACACTGCCTTTCAGTAATTTCAGAATCGGAATTCCAGAAGCACTTTCAAAAGGAATGTACAATTACAATCTTTTAAGCAGTTTGACCAGAAATGTGCGTCATGTTCGAGATTTCAACAATTTGCCAACTCCATTTTTATGTATGGCAACCAATATTGAAACCGGTGAAGAAGTTTTGCTCAACAAAGGGAATTTGGTTCAAGCCATGATGGCCAGTGCCGCATTTCCCTCGTTATTTACTCCAGTTGAAATTGACGGAAAACTTTTGGTTGATGGTGGTGTAGTAAATAATTATCCGATTCAAGAAGTGCGCAATCTTGGCGCAGACCTTATTATTGGCGTAGATGTACAAGATGATTTGCAGAATAGAAAAGGCTTGAAAAATGCAACCCGAATTTTGGTTCAGATTACCAATCTGCAGTCGATCGAGAAAATGAAAACCAAAAGAAAGGAAACCGACATTTACATCAAACCAGATATTCGCGATTTTGGCGTAATTTCATTTGACCGTGGCGAGGAGATCATCCGAAAAGGTGAAGAAGCAACTTTTGCCGTTTATGAAAAAATCAAAACATTAGTAACTGAAGAGACGTTTTACAAAAAGCCAAAACTAAAAGTCGACAGTGATACTTTAGAAATTCAAAAAATCAACGTTGACAAATTAGACAATTATACCAAAGAATATATTAACGGAAAACTGCGTTTCAAACCTGGAAGCACGATCACGTATGATGATTTGAAAACGGGAATGAATAATTTGGATGCTACTCAAAACTTCAGTACCATTTCATATTGCCTTCAACCGGGTGAGGAAAACAAAGACAATTTAGATCTTGTACTAAAAGAAAATCCAACGCAGACATATTTAAAACTTGGCCTGCATTATGACGGCCTTTACAAAAGTGCGATCTTATTAAATTTGACGCACAAAAAGACTTTCATGAAAAATGACGTTACCTCCTTGGATATTATTTTAGGAGATAACTTCAGATACGACTTTAATTATTATATCGAAAACGGATTTAATATCAGTTTTGGTTTTCGTTCAAGACTAAATCAGTTTAATCGAAATGTAACGACAAGCATCAGCAAACTCGAGCAATCAAATCCTGATGTCAATCTTATCAATGTTGATTTTCTTGACCTTAGCAACCAAGCTTATTTTCAAACCATATTTGTCCAAAAATTCCTGATGGGCGGTGGTTTAGAATATAAATATTTAAAAATCAACACGCCAACGCTTGCAAACGAAGGCAACATCATTGACAAAAGTAATTATTTCAGTGTTTTTGGATATTTGAAATACGATTCTTTAGACAAGAAAACTTTTCCGCGTTCAGGATTATATTTTTCTGGTGACGTACAAACCTATTTAGCATCGTCAGATTATACCAATTCATTCAAACCGTTTTCGATGGCGAAAGCCGAAATTGGATTTGCAAAAACACTATTTAGACGAGCAACTTTGAAAATTGGCGCCGATGCCGGATTTAATATTGGAAGTGACAGCGTACCATTTTTCGATTATATCTTAGGAGGTTACGGTTATAGCAAAATCAATAATTTCAATTATTTCTATGGCTATGATTTTCTAAGTATTTCTGGCAACAGCTACATCAAAACTGATATTACGTTGGACTACGAAATTTTCAAGAAAAATCACATTAACTTTTCTGCCAACTTTGCTAATCTTGGCGATGATATTTTCACAACAGTGGATTGGATTTCAATGCCAAAATATACTGGTTATGCTTTAGGTTATGGATTAGAAACCATTATTGGCCCAATTGAAGTCAAACAATCTTGGTCTCCAGAAATGTCAAAAAGCTTTACATGGTTTAGCATTGGGTTTTTATTTTAGCGTTTAAACAAAGAATTCTTCAATAAAATCGCGCTATTTTTTTGCTATCAAAAATTTAAATCGAAAAAAATTAAAATAATTAGTGTTATAAATAATATAATTTATAATTTTACTCGGCAAAAATTACGACATTTGTTATAATGAAAACAAATTGGACAGGTTTATTAGAGTATCTTCAATTCCTCATCAAGAGAAATCCTGAGTGAAGCTATCGAATTGAGATAATTAGTCAATACTAAAATTGAGCTAATTGTCTGTTCACGCAATTCAAATTTTCGAATTATCTAATTCATAAATTATCTAATTGAAAAGCCATGCCATTATATCATAAACTTGGAGATTTTCCGCAAAAAAGACACACCCAATTCGAAAAACCAAACGGAGGTTTTTATTACGAACAATTGTTTGGAACCGAAGGTTTTCATGGGCATTCGTCATTGTCGTATCATGTACACAGACCTACGCAGGTTAAAGAAATTTTAAACTCTTATTCGGTTGAACCAAAAATTGCAATCGGAAAAAACATAAAATCATTACTCTTTAAAGGTTTTGAATTAAAACCAGAAAATGACTTTTTAGACAGCCGAAAAGCAATGCTTGTCAATAAAGACTGCATTATCGGTTTGGCCGCGCCGAAAGAATCGCTTCGAAATTATTTCTACAAAAATGCCGATGCCGATGAAATGCTTTTCATCCACAAAGGAAAAGGGAAATTAAGAACCATGTTGGGAAATATTCCCTTCGAATATGGCGATTACCTAATTATTCCGCGAGGCATTATTTACCAAATTGATTTCGAAACCGAAGACAATAGACTTTTTTACGTAGAATCGTATTCCCCTTTTTATACGCCAAAACGTTATAAAAACCAATCGGGTCAGCATTTAGAACATTCACCATTTTGTGAGCGTGATTTTATTTTGCCAAACGAATTGGAAACGCATGACGAAAAAGGTGATTTTTTAATTAAAATCAAAAAAGAAGGAATGATGCACGAAGTAGTTTATGCCACACATCCGTTTGACGTTGTCGGCTGGGACGGCTACAATTTTCCATATGGATTTTCAATTCACAATTTTGAACCTATAACTGGTCGTGTGCACCAACCACCTCCAGTTCACCAAACTTTTGAAACAGCAACTTTTGTTGTTTGTTCATTCTGCCCAAGACTTTACGATTATCACCCAAAAGCGATTCCAGCGCCGTACAACCACAGCAATATCGATTCTGACGAAGTACTATATTATGTTGATGGCGATTTTATGAGCCGTAACAATATCGAACAAGGTCACATCACTTTACACCCAAAAGGAATTCCGCACGGACCAGCGCCAGGCGCAATGGAACGCAGCATCGGTCACAAAGAAACTCAAGAATTAGCCGTTATGGTGGATACTTTCCGTCCATTAATGGTTACCGAAGAAGCTATGGGATTGGATGATGGTCAGTACTATAAATCTTGGTGTGAATAATTAGTCAATGTGCCAATTTGATAATTAGATAATTTATAAATACGTCAATTAGAAAATTAATTATTGTAATTTTAAACCTACAAATAATTATCTAATTATCACATTTTTTAATTATCAAATTAAACAAAATGACCTTTAACGAAAAATACAAAGACAACGCACTTTTAATTAAAACATTCAATTTCGCATTAAACATTATTGACTACACTAATGAACTTCAAGAACAAAAAAGGTTTGTTATTGCTAATCAATTATTAAAAAGCGGAACATCGATTGGAGCAAATTCAAAAGAATCACAAAATGCAGAAAGCAAAGCTGACTTTATTCATAAATTAAAAATAGCGATTAAAGAAGCAGATGAAACTGAATATTGGTTGTTTTTGTGTGATGCACATCGTGAATATCCAAATTGCAAACGTTTATTAAATGATCTTTCAGAAATTTTAAAAATTTTAAATAAAATAATATCAACATCTAGGAGGAATTAGGCAATTAGTCAATGTGTCAATTAGAAAATTATTTTAATTGTCCAATTTTCAAATTATCTAATTATCTAATTGACAAATTATCTAATTAAAAAATCATGAGCAAAGAAGTAAAATCAGTAGAATACGGATTAGAGAAAATATTTGAAGGAGCACAAGATTTCCTTCCTTTATTAGGAACAGATTATGTAGAATTCTATGTTGGAAATGCAAAACAATCTGCACATTATTATAAGACTGCTTTTGGTTATCAATCTTTAGCTTACGCGGGATTGGAAACTGGAGTAAAAGACAAAGCCTCTTATGTTTTAAAACAAGACAAAATCAGAATTGTGTTGACAACGCCTTTAACAGCAGATTCTCCAATCAACGAACATTTGAAAAAACATGGCGACGGCGTAAAAGTTGCGGCACTTTGGGTTGAAGATGCAACAAAATCTTACGAAGAAACTATGAAACGTGGCGCACGTTCTTTCATGGAACCAACTGTTGAAGAAGATGAATTTGGTCAAGTAATTCGTTCTGGAATCTACACTTACGGAGAAACTGTTCACATTTTCGTAGAAAGAAAAAACTACAACGGAGTTTTTCTTCCAGGTTATAAAGAATGGAAATCTGACTACAATCCGGAACCAACTGGATTAAAATATATCGATCACATGGTTGGAAATGTGGGATGGAACGAGATGAATACTTGGGTAAAATTCTACGAAGACGTAATGGGATTTGTAAACTTCTTATCTTTTGATGACAAACAAATTACTACAGAATATTCGGCTTTAATGAGTAAAGTAATGTCTAACGGAAACGGCAGAATTAAATTTCCAATCAACGAACCAGCTGAAGGAAAGAAAAAATCTCAAATTGAAGAATATTTAGATTTCTATGGCGGACCTGGAATTCAGCATATTGCCATTGCAACAGATGACATTATTAAAACAGTATCGCAACTAAGAGCTCGTGGCGTTGAATTTTTATCAGCTCCTCCTCATACTTATTATGAAGCAATCCCAGAAAGATTGGGCGTTCACATGAATATGATGAAAGAAGATATAAATGAAATTGAAAAATTAGCCATTATGGTTGATGCCGATGAAGATGGTTATTTATTACAAATATTTACCAAACCAGTTCAGGACAGACCAACATTGTTTTTCGAAATTATCCAAAGAATGGGTGCAAAAGGATTCGGTGCAGGGAACTTTAAAGCTCTTTTTGAGTCAATAGAAAGAGAGCAAGAATTGAGAGGAACATTATAAAAACGCTGAATTTTTACATTATGCAGAAAAATTCTCTGTAAAACGTTGATTTTTACGCAAATGTTATGTTAAACTTGCCTTTTGCTATTTATTTTTTGAACTTTCTATATATCTTTGCACTCGCAAATCAAGAAGGGGTGGTTTCCTTCTGAATTGATATAAATTTCATAATTTATAGTTTTTTGGTTAGTTAATAGCATAAAAACTCAGTCATTCCTTGACTGAGTTTTTTTGTTTTGGTACATTTGGAATAGAATTTGCAATTATCCTCATAAATATTTGTAAAACAGTACTATGAAAAAATTCATCCTCACTATATTCATCCTCACAGCCTTTAGTTTTGACTCACAAAAAGAAGACGCTTTCGATACGGGAGAGTTTTTTAAGTTCCGAATTCATTACGGAATCATAAACGCCGGATACGCGACACTTGAAGTAAAAGATGCAACAATAAACAACAAAAAAGTCTATCATGCGGTGGGTAAAGGTTACACAACCGGAATGTCAAAGTTTTTCTTCAAAGTAGAAGATTTGTACGAAAGTTATTTTGACAAAGAAACGGGAAGCCCTTATCGTTATGTTCGTAAAATTGACGAAGGCGGTTACACCAAAAATCAAGAAGGTTTTTTTAATCAAGCTGAAAATCGGGTTTTAGTAAAAGATTACAAACGAAAATCTGAAAAAACCATTGTAACCACTGACAATGTGCAAGATATCGTTTCTTCGTTTTACTTTTTAAGAAACCATCCAAATATTGACAAATTAAAATCTGGAGAAGCCATCACAATCGACATGTTTTTTGATGATGAAATCACAAAATTTAAGTTAAAATATATAGGCCGTCAAGATATTACGACTAAATTTGGAACCGTTTCTACGATGGTTTTCAGGCCTCTTGTGCAAACCGGAAGAGTTTTTAAAGAACAAGAAAGCTTAACACTTTGGATAACAGACGACGACAATAAAGTTCCAATCAGAATTAAAGCAGAACTTGCGGTTGGATCACTGAAAGCAGATCTTGATGAATATAAAGGATTAAAAAATCCATTTAAAGCAAAAAAATAATGAACCTTACTGATCATTCTGAATCAATTTTAAACGAAATTGATCAAAAATTCCAAGCTATAAATCAAAAAACTGAGGTTCAGTTAGAAGGATTGCTTTGGTCTAAACCAATTACATACTGGGATTACATTCAAACCGATGCACTTTTAAATTTACAAATACAACGTACCACACTTCCAGACGAAATGGTTTTTATTATGTACCATCAAGTCAATGAATTGATTTTTAAAATGATTTTGTGGGAAATTGATCAAATTGCCGAAACTGAAAACATTCAAGTTGAATTTTTCAGCGAAAGACTTTCAAGAATCACCCGATATTTTGACATGCTGACGAATTCATTCAGCATTATGGAAAACGGAATGGACGTTGATCAATATATGAAATTCAGAAATACGCTTACACCTGCAAGTGGTTTTCAAAGTGCTCAATACAGAATGATTGAATTTGCTTCGACAGATGTTATCAATTTAACCGACAGAAGATACAAAGCAAATTTTGACGAAAACACCGATTTAGAAACAAGTTTCGAACATTTATATTGGCAAGCTGCCGGAAAAGATTATCAAACTGGCGAAAAATCATATTTGCTAAATGAATTTGAGAAAAAATACAAAGAGCAGTTTTTAAGACAAATGTCATCGTTTAAGACAAAAAACCTTTGGCAAAAATTTATTCAATTGCCTCTTGAAGATCAACAAAACGCAGAATTAGTTGATGCAATGCGTCATTATGACAAAACAGTAAACATTACGTGGGTAATGCAACACCTTAATACTGCACGAAAATACATTTTAGAAAGCGGAAAAGGCAACGGAGAAGCGACTGGAGGAAGTGATTGGCAAAAATATATGCATCCAAAATACCAAAGACGCATCTTTTTTCCTAAATTGTGGACCGAAGAAGAATTGTCCAATTGGGGAAATGAATAATCCAAAATTTACTTTCCCAGAAAAATTTAAAAAGTTTGAAAAAAGCAGTCGTAATTTTAATAGTCTTGTTTTCTGTTTTCTCTTGTAACAAAAAAGAGGAAGTAGTTGAAAACAAAATTACCAAACCTAAAACCAAAAAAGTAGAATTCGGATTTAATTACGCAGACTTTAATGTTGTAAATGACACTATCTCAAAAGGAGATTCTTTTGGATCAATTGTTCAAAGTCAAAATATTGGCGACAAAAAAGTATTTGACATTGTGGAGCAAGTCAAAGATTCTTTTAATGTTAGAACCATTCGCTACGGCAAACCTTTTACATTGCTTCGCGCAAAAAACAAAACCAACAATCTTGAGGTTTTCATTTATCAGCCAGACGCGCTAACTTATTATGTTGTTGATTTGAGAGACAGCATTGCAAAAGCATATAAAAAAATAAAACCGGTAACTCTAAAAAGAAAAATTATTGGTGGTGTCCTAAAAAGCTCTTTATCTGAAACTTTAGGAAACGAAAGTGTCGAAACTGCTTTGGCGAGTCGAATCACAAAAGTTTTTTCATGGTCAATTGACTTCTTCAAACTTAAAAAAGGCGATCGCTACGGATTAATTTTCACAGAAAGATTCATCAACGGAAAAACATATGACGGAGTTGAAGAACTTGAAGCGGCATTTTTTGAATATAAAGGAAAAATCGTTTATGCTTTTCCTTTTGAAAAAGACACACTTTCTGGAAAAGTGGAATATTATGATGATCAAGGACGAACGCTTAAAAACTTTTTCTTAAAAACTCCGATTAAGTTCAGCCGAATCACTTCACGATTTACCATGAATCGTTTTCACCCGGTTCAACATACTTGGAAAGCGCATAAAGGAACCGATTATGCTGCTCCAACCGGAACACCAATTTCTACGACTGCATCTGGAGTTGTGGAAGCTACTGGATATACCGCAGGAAACGGAAACTTTGTAAAAGTAAAACACAACGGAACCTACTCTACTCAATATTTACACATGTCTAAAATCTTGGTTCGTCGTGGACAGCGTGTTACGCAAGGACAAACTATTGGATTAGTTGGAAGTACAGGTTTAGCTTCTGGGCCTCACGTTTGTTATCGTTTTTGGAAAAACGGCGTTCAAGTTGATGCGCTTCGTTTGAATTTACCAACCGGAGAATCCTTGACTGGAAATGACAAAACTCGTTTTGCCAAACAAATAGAGCCTTTGAAAAGAGAATTGGATAGCATTGGCAATCTGTAAATAACCCCATTTTGAAATCATTTTGAATTGAAATCATGAAAAATGAACGTTTACGAACCCTTTACAATGAAACTTTTTCTGGTTTAAAGTTATTTTACAGAGATACTAATCTTTCTGAAAATTTAATTTCAAATTATAGAATTGGGCAAATAATTCAAGAAAGAGGTTTTACCGATATGAGTTCGCTTGGCGGAGGAATTTCAGGAAATCTTAGATATTTAATTGCAAGTTCTCACGCAAAGGATTTGTCAAAATTTAATCCTGATTCGGCAAAAATTGGTCATTTTCTTTTAGATTCAATTGCTTATTTCAAAGTATTGGACATTCAAAAAATTGAGGACAAAACACAAATTTTTCTTTTAAATATTCCAGACAATTCGATTTCGCTTTTCAAAAATTCATCTTCAAATTTAGAAGAAGAAATTATAGAAAAAGCACAAAAACGCTTTCACGAAAAAATCGATGCCGTCTTAATTCCAGAATTACAAACCGAAGAATGGAAAGAAAGAACCAAACTTCCACTCGGAATGGACGAGAATGGAAAATTATTCTTTGATGATTCTAAAATAAAAACAGAAGAACCGAAAAGAATCGATGTTGATACAACAAAGAAAATCATTTCCATTAACAAAAAACCTTGGTGGAAATTTTGGTAAAACCCGATTTTCATCTTTTGAACTAACCAACCCCAAAACATACCTCTAAAAATGACCGAACATTTCATCACTTTCAAAAAGTTTCCGACTCGAATTCAAGCCAAAGAACTTGAAATATTATTAGCAGAAAATAATATAAAATCGGTTTTAGGGGACAATATTGCTCCAGTTGACATTACTTTTTCAGGAAGCACTTTGCAAAATCAATACGAAATAAAGATTGATCCAATTAATTTTGAAAAAGCAGAAGCAATTTTGGAAAAAGCCACTGAAAATATTCTGACGGAAGTGGATAGCGATTATTATCTTTTAAGTTTTTCAGATGATGAACTTTATGATGTTCTTTTAAAGTCAGATGAATGGAACGTTTTTGATTATAAACTAGCTCAAAAACTTTTGACAGAAAGAGGCAAAAACATTGATTCTGAAATGTTGGCATTTTTAAAAAAAGAGCGTCTGCAAACTTTGGCAAAACCAGAAGAACCTCAAAAATCTTGGATCAATATTGGCTACATATTCTCCTTTTTAGGAGGCGCATTGGGAATCGTAATTGGCTACCTTCTTTGGACTTCCAAAAAAACATTGCCAAACGGCCAACGCATTTATTCTTATAATGAAGCCGATCGAAAACACGGAAAAACCATCTTTATTATAGGAGCGATCGTTTTTCCAGTGGCACTTTTAATCAGAATTTTAAGTGCAGATAAATTATAAGAATCTTAAATCGCATTGATGTTGACATATCAAAGAAAATCATCTCAATCAATAAAAAGCCTTGGTGAAAAATATGGTAAACTAAACTTCGACAAATAGAATTTAAATGAAAAAAATAATCATTCTATTGCTTCTTTTCAATCTGATCTCTTGCAAAAAAGAAATCGAAAAAACTGAGCCAAAAGAAATAAATATAAAACCTCAGACTCAAAAACTTTCATTTGATGAGCAATTAGAAGCGATTAAAAAAGGAACATCGAAAGATTCAATTTTGTCAAATGATATTCAATTTATTAATGATTCTATTCTTAAAGGAAAATTTAAATTAGACATTTCAAAGTATGAAGCAGAAAGCAAAAAGAAAGAATGTTTTCCAATTAGACTCCCAAAAAAAATGTTTAATGAATTTTACAACGAAGGTTTCAACAATTTAGGCGATTTAAATGGAGATAAAAAAGACGACTTCGTATTTGTTCTCCATGCTTTGAATTATTGCGAAAAAGGTGACTCTTACTATTTTACAGACAACTCTATTACAAGAATCCTAACCGATTCTAATTGTTGCCATCCATCAAGCATTCTAAATATTGGCGATATTGATGAAGATGGACAAGCAGAAATTGCCGAATATTATTCGTCTTGCGCAAGCAGATTTAAATCCATTACAATTTACAGCTTAAAAAACAACAAATGGAAAGAAATAAAAACTATTCCATTTGCTCTAAATGATGAATATTACATTGATAGAGACTTTAAAAAATTATTTAAAAAAATATCCAAAAACAATTTAAAATATTTTGAGATAAGTGATATTGATGCCGAAGGAAAAATAATTGCTTCGTGGAAGAAACTAAAAATAGAATAAAGTTTTCTATAAATATCCTATAAAACGTTTTCGTAACTAATTGTTATATAATCGTGAACCATTAAGGTATTACAAGTTATTTCAGTATTTTTGTGTTTCTAAAAAAAACAAACCACATAATAAAATACAAATGGCTTTAAACACTACAAACCCAACTGGGACTGAGGCGTGGAAAAATCTGCAAAACCACTATAATGCAATTCACGAAACTACGATACAAGAATTATTTCAACAAGACAATGCTCGTGCTGAAAAATTCAACTTGCAATGGAATGACTTTTTAATTGATTATTCAAAAAATAATATTTCTCAAGAAACGCTTGCTCTTTTATTAGAATTAGCAAATTCTATCGGTTTAAAAAATGCAATTGCTGATTATTTTGGAGGAGAATTAATCAACAAAACTGAAAACCGCGCTGTTTTGCATACAGCATTGCGCGCACCAGAATCGGCAATTATTAATGTTGATGGAGAAAACGTAATTCCAGAAGTTTACGAAGTAAAAAATAAAATCAAAAACTTTACGAACGAAGTAATTACGGGAGAAAGAAATGGTTATACAGGAAAAGCTTTTACTGATATTGTAAATATCGGAATTGGAGGTTCAGATCTTGGACCTGTTATGGCTGTTGAAGCTTTGCAGTTTTACAAAAATCATTTGAATTTGCATTTCGTTTCAAACGTTGACGGTGATCACGTAAACGAAATCATCAAAAAACTGAATCCAGAAACGACTTTATTTCTAATTGTTTCTAAAACTTTTACAACTCAGGAAACACTTTCAAACTCTGAGACTATTAAAGAATGGTTTTTGAAATCAGCTTCTCAAGAAGATATCGCAAAACATTTTGTGGCAGTTTCAACAAACATTCAAAAAGTAACCGAATTCGGAATTAATCCAGACAATGTTTTCCCGATGTGGGATTGGGTTGGAGGAAGATTTTCTCTTTGGAGCGCTGTTGGTTTGAGCATTGCTTTAGCAATTGGCTTTGATAATTACAACCAATTGTTAGTTGGAGCACATGACATGGACAACCATTTCAAATCGGCAGAATTTGACGAAAACATTCCAGTAATTCTAGCTTTGTTGAGCGTTTGGTACAATAATTTTTATGGTGCAGAAAGCGAAGCTTTAATTCCGTACACACAATATTTATCAAAATTAGCTCCTTACTTGCAACAAGCCACTATGGAAAGTAACGGAAAAAGTGTAGGTCGCGACGGAAAACCAGTTAATTACCAAACTGGAACAATTATCTGGGGAGAGCCAGGAACAAATTCGCAACATGCCTTCTTCCAATTAATTCACCAAGGAACAAAAAGAATCCCTACAGATTTCATTGGATTTGTAAAACCACTTTACGGAAACCAAGATCATCATGATAAATTGATGTCAAACTTCTTCGCACAGACTGAAGCTTTGATGAATGGAAAAACTCCAGCTCAAGTTCAAGCTGAATTTGACAAACAAGGACTTTCTGCAGAAAAAGCATCTTATTTATTGCCATTTAAAGTTTTCACAGGAAACAAACCGACTAATACAATCTTGATTGACAAACTTACTCCAAAAAGTTTAGGATCATTAATTGCATTATATGAGCACAAAATTTTTGTTCAAGGAATCATCTGGAACATATTCAGTTTTGACCAATGGGGAGTAGAATTAGGAAAACAGTTAGCAAATTCAATCTTAGACGAAATAAATTCTAAAACTGTTAAGAGCCACGATAGCTCGACGACATTTTTATTGAATCACTTTTTGAAAAACAAATAATTCACAATTTTATAACAAACTGGAACGCCTTGATTTAATGAAAATTAAGGCGTTTTTTCGTATAAAAGAGTACAAAAACAATCAAAAAAGGATGTGTTTTGCAAGTTTCCCGCTACACGATTACGAAATTCCTTGCCGTTTTAACAAAAACCACTATTCTAAATTAAAAAAAACGTTATTTTTTTTAATGAAAAAAGAAAAAATCATTTTAATGCGCAGCAGAAAACGTAAAACTAATTTTTCTTAACATTTTGATAACATTATCTGATTTTATTGTTATAATTTTGCCAAAAACAATAAACTAAATAACAAATGAAGAAAATGAAAAATTGGTTACTTACTGGACTATTTTTTATGATAGTTTCAACCGTATTTTCTCAAGGAAAAGTTACTGGTACAGTTACCGACGGATCGGGCTCATTACCAGGAGCAAACGTAGCGATTAAAGGAACGTCTACAGCTACTTCAACTGATTTTGATGGTAAATTTACCCTTAATGCATCAGGTTCAGGAGAGATCGTTGTATCTTTCTTAGGTTACGACAGTAAAACTGTAAAATTTACAGTAACAAATGGATCAACTACAAATTTGGGAGAGATTGTTTTAACATCTAACTCAAATGAATTAAGCGAAATTGTAGTAAAAAGCACTGTAATTGACGTTGCTAAAGACAGAAAAACTCCGGTTGCTGTATCTACAATTAAAGCTGCTGAAATTCAGCAAAAACTTGGAACTCAAGAGTTTCCAGAGATCTTAAAAAACACTCCTTCAGTTTATGCAACTAAATCAGGTGGTGGTTTTGGAGATGCTAGAGTTAACATTCGTGGTTTCAACCAAAACAACATCGCTGTTATGATTAACGGTATGCCAGTTAACGACATGGAAAATGGTTCTGTTTACTGGAGTAACTGGGCTGGTTTATCAGATGTTGCATCTGTTATTCAAGTTCAAAGAGGTTTAGGAGCTTCTAAACTTGCTACACCTTCTGTTGGAGGAACAATCAACGTAATCACTAGAACTTCTGATAGAAAAGAAGGAGGATCTTTCTCTTCTGGATTCGGAAATGCTAGAAACTTCAAAATTCAAGGTTCATACAGTACAGGAAAATTAAGCAATGGATTTTCTGCATCTATTTTGTTATCTCAAACAATGGGAGATGGATACATCCAAGGTACACAATTTGAAGGATCAAATTACTTTGCTGCTTTAGGATATACTACTAAAAACAACAAACACGATATTCAGTTAACTGTAACTGGTGCTCCACAATGGCACAACCAAAGATCTACTGCATCAACAATTGCAACTTACCAACAGTATGGAACTAAAGAAGATCCAAACACAAGATACAATGCTGATACAGGATATTTGAATGGTGAAGAATACAACATCAGAAAAAACTACTACCACAAACCAATCGCATCTCTTAACTGGGATTACGCAATCAACGAGACTACAAAACTTTCTACAGTATTGTACGCTTCTTGGGGACGTGGTGCTGGAGCTAGTGCAACTGGAGGTATCAAAGGAAAAGCATACAATGACTTATTGGCTTTTAGAAGACCTGACGGTTTAGTAGACTACGATAAAATCTACGCTTACAACTCAGGAAAAACTGTTACAATTGGAGGTCTTACTGGTCCTCAGACAAGAACACAAATTGGAGGAGTTTACCAAAACAGTGCTTATTTCAGTGGATCTAATGCTGATTATAACGCTAGTACTTCTACAAATACATCAGGTATTTCTCAAACTTCATCTATCAACTCTCATGACTGGTATGGTGCTGTAATCAACTTAAACAAAAAACTATCTAATACTTTAACTTTAGATTTCGGTTTTGACGGAAGAACTTACAAAGGATACCACTATACAGTTTTAAATGACCTATTAGGTGGTGGAGAGTATTTCGATAATACTATCGCTGATTTAAAACCAAACGGAAGACACCTTACTACAACTTACAATACAAATGTTCAATGGAATCCTTTCCAAGACAAAAACTATGAAAAAATTGCTTTCAATAGTACAGGTAACGTAAAATGGTACGGTTTATTTACTCAATTGGAGTACTCTAAAGATAACTTAAGTGCTTTTGTACAAGGAGCTATCTCTAATCAAGGTTACAAAAGAGAAGATGATTTCGTATACAAAACAGGAGATCCATTAAGATCAACTCCATACGAAAATGTATTAGGAGGAAACGTTAAAGCAGGTACAAACTATAACATCAACGAAAAACACAATGTTTTTGTTAATGCAGGTTACTACTCAAAACAACCTTTCTTTAACTCAGTTTACCCTAACAACAGATCTACAGTTAACCCTAACTTAACTAACGAGAAAATCTTAGGATTTGAAGCTGGTTACGGATTCCGTTCTAAATACTTTACTGCAAACGTAAACCTTTACAACACAAACTGGGATGACAGATACTTAAGAGGTAACGCTCTTCCAGCTAACGCAGTTCCTGGTCTTCCTGCTAACACAACTTATACAGAGTATGTAGGTCTTAACGAGGTTCACTCAGGATTTGAATTTGAAGGTAGTTCAAACATTACTGACAAATTAAAAATTACAGGTATGTTCTCTTACGGAATCTGGGAATACAAAGGAAATGCTACTGTAAATGCTTATTATACAGCTGACAACACTCCAGTTGCTGGATACACTGCAACTCAAATCTATATGGATGGAGTAAAAGTTGGTGACGCAGCTCAAATGACAGCATCTTTAGGAGCTTCTTACGAAGTTTTAACAAGATTCTTTTTAGATGCTAACTTCAACTATAATGACAATTTATATGCTGGAATCAACCCAATTAACTTTACTTCTCCAACAAACAAAGGTTCATTACAATTACCTGCTTATGGTTTAGTAGATGCTGGTTGGTCATACAAAATGTTAGTTGGTGAAAACAAAGACAAATCTGTAAACTTCAGATTAAACATCAACAACGTATTTGACAGAACTTACATCGCTGAGTCTAGAACAAACATTTTCGCTGATGATAATGTAAGCTCAACAAACCCAGCTTTAGGAACTTATGCTTCTAATAACAGATTATACAAAGGAGTAGCTGATGCTAACCAAGTATTCTTTGGATTCGGAAGAACTTGGAACTTCTCATTACGTTATGATTTCTAAAATTTAGAATCTTAATAAATAATAAAAACGGCATTGACTTTTAGTTTAATGCCGTTTTTTTATACCCTTTTTTGCTATATTTGTTTTAAACAAAAAACACAATTTATGTATCATTTTCTACAAAAATTTCATTCTGGCTGGGCTTATTTAGCTTTATTGCTTCTGTTAGTTGCAGTTATAAATGCTTTGATAGGATTAAACTCTAAAAAAGAATTTACAGCCAAAGACCGCAAAATTTCATTATTTGCTCTTATCGGAACTCACACACAATTATTAGTTGGTCTTATTCTTTATTTTGTCTCTCCACTTGGGAAAGCTGCTTTTGGAGAAATGAGTAATGCTGAGTTGAGACTTACCTCTCTAGAGCACCCGCTTATTAACATTATTGCCATCACCTTAATCACAATTGGGTGGTCTAAACATAAAAAACTAATAAACAGCGAAGCAAAATTCAAAACCTTTGCTATTTTTTACGGTTTAGGATTATTGCTTATTTTAAGCAGAATTCCTTGGAACCTTTGGTTCTAAATAAAAGAGTCCTAATTTTGTAGGACTTTTTTTATAATGGCATATTATTTGTACAAACTCCCCAAGTCTGAAAAAAATAACCCATGAGAAACAAAAAAAACTTTATACTCACAATGCTTACAGCAACCTTTATATGTTGCTTTACCTACGTTATAAGCCAAACAAAGCCCGTTATTGAGCCAAAAACTCAAGACACTATAACAAAACCGACAATTATTCCTTTACCTACAGATTCGGTCTTTACAGATAAAGGATTAAAATTAAAAGTTTACAAAAAAAACGCTCACGCCTCCTACTATGCTGATCGTTTTAATGGAAAAAAAACTGCTGATGGAAGCCGTTTCAGCAATAGCAAATACACTGCAGCTCACAAAAAGCTCCCTTTTGGAACACGTGTTAAAGTAACCAATGAAGCTAATGGAAAATTTGTAATTGTAAAAATCACCGACCGAGGCCCATTTGTAAAAACTCGCGAAATAGATCTTTCGAAAAGAGCTTTTATGGAAATCACAAAAAGCAAAGGTGCCGGCGCAATGAAAGTGACCATCGAGACTATTATAGAATAAAAAAATCCCGCTTAAAGCGGGATTTTTTATTTATACGAACTTTCTAATGCTCATTACTATTCCGGTATGAATTCCTTCGTGATAATTATTGAAATCCAAAGCGCCGTGTATGTTTTTCAAAGTAAAACCTAAACTAGTCGTATACTCATTATAATTGACAAAAATACCTGCTTCAAAATCTTTTTCAACTTGCACTAATGTTGATGTAAGCAGATTTCTGATTTCGTCGACTTCGGCTTGTGAAACATCGCCTTCAGGTTTTGTACCTTTTCTATATTTTGCAATAAATTCTTCTGAAACTAATGTTGGCAAACCAGATAATTTATAAATCAAAACTTGCTGTGATGACACACAATGTCCGATGTTCCAAATCAAGTTATTGCTAAATCCTTCTGGAATTTTATTCAATTGTTCTAATGAATGATTATCTAAAACCTTCAAAAGAATCTCCCTAATGGTTTTTTGTACTTCAAAAACTGAATTCATATTTCTATTTTTTTTCTAAAATTAGGCAATTTTAAGCTTCAAATGAATTTTCTTTGTATTCTGAACAAAATAGATAAAAATGAACAAAATATATTATTTAGCATCTTGTGATACATGTCGCAAAATCATTAAAAGTTTACCTGAAAACAATTTGGTTTTTCAAGATATCAGACAAAATCCGATAACAGAAACAGAACTAGAAGAAATGTACAAGCTTTCTGGAAGCTATGAGGCTTTATTTAGTAAAAAGGCACAATTGTATAAGTCGATGGATTTAAAAAACAAAAATCTGACTGAGGCCGATTTTAAAAAATACATTTTGGAACATTATACATTCTTAAGCCGTCCGGTTTTTATTATTGACGGCAAAATCTATATTGGCAACAGCCAAAAAAATGTAGCAGAAGTGATCAAAGCATTATCGTAAGAAAATAAAAATCTTGCTGTACGAAACTGATTAACAATTTACAACACAAAGCAGCAAACTTTTAGTTATCTTTGCGCCTTTATACTCAATTATATGATACAATCTATGACAGGGTTTGGCAAAGCTTCTTTGCAATTGCCTACAAAAAAAATTACGGTTGAAGTAAAATCGCTAAACAGCAAAGGTTTAGATTTGAATGTGAGAATGCCGTCACTTTACCGTGAAATGGAATTAGGTTTACGAACATTAATTTCGACTAAACTTGAAAGAGGAAAAATTGATTTCGGTATTTATATTGAAAGTACCGCTGAACAGACTTCAACTAAAGTAAATGTTCCTGTCGTAAAAAATTATATCGCACAATTGCAAGAAGTTTATCCAGATGCCGACGTAACTGAATTAATGAAAATGGCCGTTCGTATGCCTGACACATTAAAAACAGAACGCGAAGAAATTGATGAAAATGATTGGGATCAAATTCAGACAGCCATAGATGAAGCGCTGCAAAATATTTTAGGCTTCAGAAAAGATGAAGGCGAAGCTCTAGAAAAAGAATTCAACCTTCGAATTTCGAACATTCGTCAATATATGAATGACACTTTGGCTTTGGATTCTGAACGTATTCAAGCAATAAAAGACCGTTTACAAGCTGCGATTTCAGAATTGCAGGTTAATGTTGATGAAAATCGTTTTGAGCAAGAATTAATCTATTATTTAGAGAAATTAGATATTACAGAAGAAAAAGTTCGTTTAACGAATCATTTGGATTATTTCCTTGAAACTTTAAACGGTACAGAAGCAAACGGAAGAAAACTTGGTTTTATTACGCAAGAAATGGGACGTGAAATCAATACAATGGGTTCAAAATCAAATCATGCGCAAATGCAGAAATTGGTTGTAATGATGAAGGATGAATTGGAGAAGATTAAAGAGCAAGTTTTGAACGTGTTGTAAACATGAAATTCTATTTCATTTCCTTCTTTTTCATAATGTTCAATTGTTTTGGACAACAAGTATCTGAAATCAATAAAGTTTTAGGCATATCAGATACTTTAGAGAACGAACAAGAAATACGCATTTACAAAGATTATTCGACTACCAATCAAATTGATGTTTTTAGAATATTTAAAGACTCAAAAAATGAGTGGGTTGTTTACAAATTCTGGTATTCCAAAAATCTTAAAAGTGTATCGAAAATTGATGAAATACGCTTTCCAAAAGAGATTGTCGGAAAATTAAAACCAAAAGATGCAGAATTAATTTGGTTCAATATATTAATGACAAATGTTGAGTTTCTTCCAAACATGGAAACTATAAGATATAAATTTGGCAAACCAAAAATTAATTCAGATAGAGGTGAACGAGGAATCTTTAGAACAGAAAAATATGTTTTAGATGGAGTCGTACATAAAGTGTATGTTAGAAACGGAAAGAATACAAATAATTTTTCTTTCGATAATCCAAAAACATATTTAAAATATTACCCAACAGTCGATGAATTAATTTCATATAATGAATTACTATCTGTTTTAGAAAAAGAATTTAGCTTTTAAAGACAGATCACACATAAACACACAATGAACAAAGGAAAATTAATTGTTTTTTCGGCACCTTCAGGATCGGGAAAAACAACTATCGTAAAACACTTATTAGGACAAGAAGACTTAAATCTGGAATTTTCAATCTCAGCAGCATCGCGTGACCCCCGTGGTGAAGAAGTTCACGGAAAGGATTATTATTTCATTTCGTTGGAAGAATTCAAAAAGCACATTAAAGCAGAGGATTTCTTGGAATGGGAAGAAGTTTATCGTGATAACTTCTACGGAACTTTGAAATCAGAAATCGAAAGAATCTGGGCTTTAGGAAAAAACGTGATTTTTGACATTGATGTTGCAGGCGGATTAAGAATCAAACACAAATTTCCAGAACAAACTTTAGCGGTTTTCGTAAAACCACCAAGTGTTGACGAATTGAAACGAAGACTAAAAGAACGCTCTACAGAAAGTGATGACAAAATCAATATGCGTATTGCAAAAGCATCTGTAGAATTGGCAACAGCGCCTCAGTTCGATGTGATCATCAAAAATTATGATCTGCCTGTAGCTTTAGAAGAAGCACATCAGTTAGTGAAAGATTTCATAAGTAAATAATTTTTATTCCACAGAGATACCCACAAAAAAAACACCGAGATTCGCAAAGCTTTTTTTAAACTCTGCGAATCTTTGTGCTATCTTAGCAACTCTCTGCGAAACTGTACAAAATGAAAATAGGTCTTTATTTCGGAACTTATAATCCCATTCACGTTGGTCATTTAATTATTGCCAATCATATGGCAGAATATGCCGGTTTAGATCAAATTTGGATGGTGGTTACTCCACATAATCCATTGAAGAAAAAAGCAACGCTTTTAGACGATCAGCAACGCCTGCAAATGGTTTTTCTGGCAACAGAAGATTATCCGAAAATAAAACCGTCTGATATCGAGTTTAAATTACCTCAACCGAGTTATACGGTTATCACGCTCGCTCATTTACAAGAAAAATATCCAAACAATGAGTTTTCGTTAATTATGGGTGAGGACAATCTGAAAACGTTTCATAAATGGAGAAACTATTATACAATTCTGGAAAACCATGATATTTATGTGTACCCAAGAATTTCAGATGAACCAGAAAATGTGGAATTAAAATCGCATCCAAAAATTCATGTCATCGATGCACCGATTGTAGAGATTTCTTCGACTTTTATTCGAAATAATATTAAAGAGGGAAAAAACATTCAGCCTTTACTTCCTCCGAAAGTTTGGGAATATATTGATCATAATAATTTTTATAAGAAATAAAAAAAAAGCCTGAATTTAAAATTCAGGCTTTTTTTATCAATAGCTCGAGCGGAGCCGAATGGGATTTCAATTCAAATTAAAACGAATAAAACAAAACTTACATTCTATTTCCAAAAAACAGCTTCAATTCTTTGGCAATAATCTCAAAAAACGAATTCAAATTATTGTTTTTGGGCGCCAATAAATAAACAAATTCTTCTGGTACATGAAAACTGTTCCAAACCAATTGTAATTTATCTTCTTTAATCAGTTTTCGAGCATTGCAATTCCATGTTGCAGCGATTCCTTCATGTTTAGCTAAAAGTCGAAGCATTTCTGATTCTGAAGGAATAATATAATTCGGAACCATCGATGGTCGTTTTTTGTTGAAAGCATGCAACCAGAATAATTTTATATGCGGAATACGCGCATCATGGCTGTACCATTTTTGTCCGTTCAACCATTGCTCTATTTCCGTAAAATTATCCGATTTTAATCGCTGGCGGAATTCTGTTATATCCAAACTTGTTGGAGCAACGAGAATCAATTTGATTTTTCCAACAATTTCATAAGTCGTATCAAACGTATCAAATCTTTTTGTCGTAATAGCAAAATCAAGTTTTTTGGCATCTACCAATGCAAAAAGTTCGTCATTTTCGGCAAAAGTAAAATCGATTAAATCGAATTTAGAAATCAAAAGATCGCCAATACAATCGAAAAGATGCTTTGAAATCCCGACTGATATCAATCGATTAGCATCTTCAGCTTTTGTCCTAAAGCTAGTTTCCACATTTTCAAGACGTTCAAGCGCATCTATAATCAAATTATTCAGTAACTTAGCATATTCTGTTGGTTCAACGCCCTTTGACTTCCTAATAAATAATTTATTTCCAACATGAGCTTCAAGCATAGAAATTTGCTGACTAACAGCTGGCTGGCTCATAAATAACTCTTTGGCGGCAACTGAAAAATTTCCGTTTTTATAAACCGCTTTAAATGTTCTGTACCATTCTAAATTGACCATGACATAAATTTATTTATAACAAACATAGTTTATTTTATTTTTACTGATATCATCTAAGCCGTAAATTTGTTGAAAATTTAATCTTATGAAGAAAATAGCATTACTCGCAATAATTGCATTTGCAGCTGTTAGCACATCAGCTTTGGCTCAAAAATCAAATAAAAAAAGTATGAAAAAAGTATTATTTGTTGTGACCAGCAATGATAAACTGGGCAACACAGGAGAAAAAACAGGATTCTGGTCTGAAGAATTTGCTGCACCATATTACGAATTATTAGATCAAGGTGTTGAAATCACAATTGCATCTCCACTTGGAGGTCAGCCGCCTATTGACCCAAAAAGTGCTGATCCTTCATCAGCAACCGAAGACACAAAACGTTTTGACGCAGATAAAGTTTTACAAGAAAAATTAAAACATACATTGAAACTTTCGACCGTTAATCAAAAAGATTATGATGCTGTATTTTATCCGGGAGGTCACGGTCCGCTTTGGGATTTGGTTCAGGACCAAAGTTCAATCGCATTGATCGAATCATTTTATACGCATAACAAACCAGTAGCTTTTGTTTGTCACGCTCCAGCAGTTTTGAAAAACGTAAAAGTAAACGGTCAATATTTAGTGAAAGGCAAAAAGATCACAGGTTTTACAAATGAAGAGGAAGAAGCAGTTGGTTTGACAAAAGTAGTTCCGTTTTTATTAGAAGATGCTTTAGCTTCAAACGGCGGAATTTTCTCTAAAGGACCAAACTGGCAACCTTATGCAGTTGAAGACGGACTTTTAATTACAGGCCAAAACCCAGCATCATCTAAATTGGTAGCTGGAAAGTTATTGCAAAAAATTAAGTAAAAAAGGGACTGAGGTTCTAAGTTGCTAAGGTTCTAAGCTTTTGATCTTGGCAACTGAACGCTTCATGCCCACTTACTAATTGAATAAAAAAATTAAAAACAACCATGCTAAGTCTTCTAATTAAGTTCAAAGAAAAAAAACTCAGAACCTTAGTAGCTTAGCATCTTAGAACCTTAAAAAAAATGCTAAACTTTGAATTATACAATCCGACGAATTTAATTTTCGGAAAAGGACAAATTGAAAAACTTTCGACGCTAGTGCCAAAAGATGCTAAAATTCTATTGGCTTATGGTGGTGGAAGTATTTTCAAAAACGGAATTTACGATCAAGTAATCCAAAATTTGAAAGGTTTTGAAATCGTAGAATTTGGCGGAATTGAGCCAAATCCAAGATTTGAAACTTTGATGAAAGCTGTTGATGTGATTAAAGCAGAAAAAATAGACTTTATTCTTGCTGTCGGTGGAGGCTCTGTTATCGACGGCGTGAAATTTATTTCTGCTGCAGTAAATTTTGAAGGAAACCCGATGGATATTCTTCAAAAAAGAATCTTGATTAAAGAAAATGCAATGCCTTTCGGAACCATTTTGACGCTTCCGGCAACAGGAAGCGAAATGAATTCGGGCTATGTGGTAACCATAGAAGCAACTCAAGAAAAACTAGCTTCTGGCGGAAGTGCTTTATTTCCTAAATTTTCTATTTGTGACCCAACAGTAATTTCCTCTTTGCCAAAAAGACAAATCGAAAATGGAGTCGTAGATGCTTACACACATGTTATGGAGCAATACTTGACATACCCGCACGATGCTTTTCTACAAGACCGAATTGCTGAGGGAATTTTACAAACTCTAATTGAAGTTGGTCCAGGTGTTGTCAAAAACCCTACTGATTATACTTTGGCTTCCAACTTTATGTGGAGCTGTACAATGGCTTTAAATGGGTTGATTCAAAAAGGTGTTCCGAGTGATTGGGCAACGCACATGATCGGCCATGAATTGACAGCACTTTACGAAATTGATCATGCCAGAACTTTGGCTATTATTGGTCCAAGCTTATACAAAGTAATGTTTGAAACCAAAAAAGGCAAATTGGCTCAATACGGAAGAAGAATCTTCAACTTAACAGGTTCAGATGAAGAAGTGGCAAAAGAAGCCATCAATAAAACAGTTGAATTTTTCCACACAATGGGAATGGATACTAAACTTTCGCAATACACAAATGACTACGCCGAAACAGCAGATTTTATCGTAAAACGTTTTGATGAAAGAGGCTGGAAAGGTTTAGGCGAAAATCAATTGGTTACTTTAGACAAAGTGAAGTCAATTGTTGAACTTTCATACTAAATAAAGTTCCAAATTTTTAAAATTCCAAATTCCAATCTTATCTAAATCCCTTTCTCAATTAAATTGGAATTTAATAAAAAAGGCGTTCTTAAACTATTTAGGAACGCCTTTTCACAATACTAAAACAAAACTAACTAACTCAATTTTTATTAAATTCATTAAAATTTTAATTTATAATCAGTTACAACGTTGGTCTTGTAATTTTATTGTGTGTAACGCAAAATATTTTTTTATTTCTTTTTCTAACCTCCTGAAAACCGCTGTTTTTAAGGGAGTTTTACAAATTTCTTAAATGAGATTTTGCTTTATTAGCACATTATTAAGTACTTTTGTTTTAAATTATTAAAATAATGAGCGAAAATTTGAAATTTGCAGTAATTGGAGGAGGAAGCTGGGCAACGGCAATTGCAAAAATGTTATGCGTTAATCAATCTGAAATTGCGTGGTATATGCGCAATGACGCTGCAATAGAGCACATTCAGAAATACAAACACAACCCAAACTATTTAAGTTCGGTGGAATTTGACACCAAAAAACTTAAATTGACCAACAATATCAATGAAGCAATTGAATATGCAGATTATTTGATCTTCGCTATCCCATCTGCTTTTTTAGATGCCGAAATGAAAAACATGACGGTTTCTTTGTCAAATAAAATTATTTTCTCGGCAATTAAGGGTATCGTTCCTGAAACAAGCTTAATTGTTGGAGAGCATTTCCATATTCAATATGATATTCCATATTACAATATTGGTGTAATTACTGGGCCTTGCCACGCAGAGGAAGTTGCTCTTGAAAGACTTTCGTATTTGACAATTGCTTGTGGTGATCCTGAAAAAGCATGCAATGTTGCAAAATCTCTTTCTGGAAACTACATCAAAGCAAAAATCTCAGATGATATTATCGGAACTGAATATGCTGCAATGCTGAAAAACATTTACTCTATTGCTGCCGGAATTGCTCATGGTTTAGGTTATGGCGACAACTTCCAATCGGTTTTAATGAGTAATGCGATTCGCGAGATGAAGAAATTCATCAGAAAAGTACATAAAATGAAACGTAACATTAATGATTCTGCTTATTTGGGCGATTTATTAGTTACAGGATATTCCGTTTTCTCAAGAAATAGAATGTTCGGAAATATGATTGGAAAAGGATATACTGTAAAAAGCGCTATGATGGAAATGAGCATGGTTGCCGAAGGTTATTATGCAACAAAAAGCGCGTATAAACTAAATCAAGGTTACGGTGCTAAAACGCCAATTATTGACGCTGTTTACGCTGTTTTATATGATGGAAAAGATGCTAAAACGGTTTTCAAAAAATTGACGGAGTCTTTGGATTAATCTTTTAGACCAAATAGAAGAAAGAAGCAAGAGGAAAGATTTTCTATTGTAATGAAATAAAAAAGAGCCAAACTGAAATTCAGTCTTGGCTCTTTCTCTTTTATTCTATTTCTAAAAGGCTTTCCTCTTGCTTCTTTCTTCTTAAAAAAACTCTACTTCACCATTATCCCTTCAACAAACAAAATCGGCACTTCTTCTGTGCTGTTTTCATTGATTGAATTGGCTTTAAAAATGAATTTCTTATCATACAAAGTATTTCCGATGAAGAAAGTCACCATAAACTCGTTATTAAGCGCTAAAAGGCTTTTCTCCACTAATTCTATCTTTACAACAGAAACAGAAGGCACTTCAACAAAAGCATGGCGTAAAATCGAAGTTTTTTTCATTTCGCCATCAATAGTTCCAAATGCTTTTGAAACTACCATTACGCTGTCTAGATTAAAATCACTGTCATTAACTAAATAAGCATACCACACTTTTTCCATAAAATCGTCGCTCCATTCCTGCACTGCGGCAAGAAATACGTTTTCAACTTCTGGAATTACTATATCTTTTTTCATTTTTTAAGTAATTAGTAAAAAGTAAATAGTGATTAGAAAGAAAGCTTCTCACTAATCACTATTCACTAAATAACTTTTTTTTTAAATATTTGATTTAAACTGCTCTAGGAAACGAACATCGTTTTCATAGAACATACGAATATCTCCAATTTGGTATAAAAGCATTGCGATACGCTCTACTCCCATTCCGAAAGCAAATCCGTTGTATTCATCTGGGTTGATATCACAATTTTTAAGAACGTTTGGATCTACCATTCCGCAACCTCCAATTTCTAACCAACCTGTTCCTTTTGTGATTCTGTAATCGGTTTCTGTTTTTAATCCCCAATAGATATCAATCTCAGCACTTGGCTCTGTAAATGGGAAATAAGAAGGGCGAAGACGGATTTTTGATTTTCCGAACATTTCTTTTGTGAAATAAAGCAATGTTTGCTTCAAATCGGCAAAAGAAACATCTTTGTCAATGTACAATCCTTCTACTTGATGGAAAATACAGTGCGAACGAGATGAGATTGCTTCATTACGGAAAACACGACCTGGAGAAATCGTACGGATTGGCGGCTTGTGATTTTCCATGTAACGCACCTGAACCGATGATGTATGCGTACGCAATAACACATCAGGATTTGTTTGAATGAAAAATGTATCCTGCATATCACGCGCCGGATGGTATTCTGGCAAGTTCAATGCAGTAAAGTTGTGCCAATCGTCTTCAATTTCTGGACCTTCAGAAACGTTGAATCCGATATTTGCAAAAATATCTATAATCTGATTTTTAACAATGGAAATAGGGTGACGAGATCCTACGATTACTGGCTCAGCAGCACGAGTCAAATCTCCAAAAGCGCCTTTTACTTCTTCTTTGCTTTCAAGCTCTTCCTGAATAACTCTAACTTTTTCTTCAGCAACAGCTTTTAAGGTATTGATTACTTGTCCAAAATCTTTTTTCTGATCATTTGGAATATTTTTAAACTCAGTAAAAAGTTCTTTTAATAACCCCTTACTTCCTAAATATTTAATTCGGAATTGTTCTAAAGATTCTTTATTTTTCTCATTAAAGGCTTTTGCTTCCTCTATATGTACTTTTATCTTGTCTATCATTTTCCTTCGGTTCTTGAGAATACAAATTTAAATAAAAAAGTGAGATGTGACCAGTGAGATGCGAGAAGTATTTCAAAAGTCAAGAAGAAATTCGTTCCAAAATCTAAAATCTACACCCTTAAATCTGAAATTTTTAGTCAATCAGCTTTCTTTCTAAAAAATAACTTACAATTGCTTCTTTCATCAACACAGACTGCTCACCTGCTTTTAATGATGGTAATTGTTCTTTTACTTTGTAATGTGGCCATCCTTCTTCGTCAAAATATTCGAATTCGTAGAATCCGTAAGGCTCCAACAATCGGCAGATTGCGATGTGCATTAAATTCAGTTTTTCATCTTTTTTGTATTCGCGGTGTACTTTTCCGTATTCCTGAACGCCAATAAGGTAAATTATGGCATCCAAATCTAAATCTTCTCCTTGCGAAAACTGATTTGAAAGTATATCAACGAGCTTTTCCCATCGCTCTTTAAGTTGTGTATCTCTGGACATTTTTTATAATTGTGAATTATGAATTGTAAATTATAAATTTCAAAACATAAATTTTAGTTCGCAAAGATACGCACTTCAAATTCAATGCGCCTAAAAATATTAAACACCTACAAGATAAAACCTTTGCCCTTTGTTACTTTGCTACTTTGAACCTAAAAAAAGACCTATCTTTGCGCCTCATTTTAACACAAAACCAAAACATGAGTTTTTTTGATATTATTGTTGGCGCACTTTTAGGATATAGTTTGTATAAGGGAATTAAAAACGGACTTTTTGTAGAAGTGGCTTCTTTTATTTCGTTGCTATTAGGAATTTATCTGGCAATTAAATTTTCATCTTTAATGACCGGAATGATCTCAAAACATGTTTCTTGGAACCCGACAAATATTCAGATTACGGCTTTTATCCTGACTTTTATTTTGGTCGTAATTGGCGTTTATTTTCTAGCCAAAATATTGACCGGAATCGCAGATTTTGCCATGTTGGGTTGGATGAATAAACTTGGTGGCGGGTTTTTCAGAGTTTTAAAAACCATTTTGATCTTGAGCATTTTCATTGCTTTGTTCGAAAAAATAAACTTCAATAATACTTTCGCCAAACAAGAAACTTTAGACAAATCGATTTTTTATAATCCGGTGAAAAAAGTTGCTGCTTTTGTATATCCTTCTATTGAAAAATGGTACGATTCTTTCAAAAAAGATCACACAAAAAAGCCTGAAAACTCAGAAACTGAAAAAGAATAATTGTAAAATTTTATTCGGAATCACCGATTGGTTTGGGAAATAAATTCTTCAAAATAATCAGCATCATTCCAATTACATTTACAGATGATGTTGTCAGCAAAGTGATCAAAACATTTTCTGAAAGATTAAGATGCAGCAAATGTCCATTAAAATATAAAATCGAAATTACCGAAGCCAGCCACAAAAAAATGATAAACGAGAAAATATAAGTCAGATGTCTTCTCAACTTTGTGTCTTCTAAAAATCGGCCCACTTTAGCATTTCCCAAACGATCTTCCAAAATCTGATTTTGGGTTCTGGCATTGGTTAAATCTTCGGGAGTTAGGGCTGAATAACTGTCAATTGAAATTCGGTTAAGATCTAGGGCCATCTTAAATCGGTTTAAGTTTGGTTTTGTAATGGTCGTAAATATCATCGTCAGAAATCACAGCATTCGTGTCTTTTTGATAGACTTTCGTCCAAGGTGCACCTTCTGCATGCGTTAAAGCACTCAAATAAATTCCATCAAATCTTCCATATAAATCCCAGATTTTGTCCAAAAATTTCTCATCATCGGTCGAAATTTTTTCATTTTTCACTGGATTTGGAATTCGTTCTGTAATAATATTCTTTTTGTATTGCTTGATGCTGTAATATAAGGATGGAAAAACGGGCCCAAAATCCCAGGCAATAGGTTTTTCGTCAATTAATCGTTCTTCTTTATTCGTAAGCGCAAGATACCAGCCATAAGCAATATAGGTCAGTTTAATTATTTTCATCGGCGTCAAATTTCCTGTTTTGGAATATTTCCCAATAAAATAATTCGCTACTGTCGTAGGATTATAAGCCATTGTCTTAGAATTATTGTTTTTCCAAAGTTACTTAAAATAATTTCCCATCAAAATTTCAGAAAAGTTATTCTAGTGTAAATGAATGATTTTACTTTAAAAACTTTACTTTTTAGCAATAAACTAGCTATAAAAAATTGATCAAAATAAATTATCTTGCCTTCTATTTTCAACAACCGATTTAACCAAAAATCAAAACCGTATGTTGTACTTGATCGGCATAATAATTACCTTTTTTCTGGTTGTTATTCTAGCAAGCAAAAAAGACAAAAGCGAAGCTGATAAAATTCTAGCATTTTGGCTGTTTTTTACCGGATTTCATTTGTTTTTGTATTATCTGCACTATAAAAAAGACTTTGCTTCGTTTCCATATTTATTAGGCTTTGAGCTTCCTATGCCTTTGCTTCAAGGACCTTTTTTGTTTTTGTACACTTCGGCTTTGACCAATCAAAATCAGAACAGGAAATTCAATCTTTTGCATTTTTCACCTTTTGTTTTGGCTTTTGTAATTCTGATTCCGTTTTTCAGTCTTTCTTTCGAAGAAAAATTAAACGTTTTTCAGAATGAAGGAAAAGGTTATGAAAATATAATTCTGATTTTATACAGTGCCATTTTAATTTCAGGAATAACATATGCTTTGCTTTCGCTTCGAAAACTTTCAAAACATAGAAAAAATATTTCTGAAGCGTTTTCTTCCACCGAAAAAATCAATCTGCGTTGGCTTCAATATTTGATTCTCGGTTCAAGTATCATCTGGCTAGTTGTTATTTTATTTAATGACGAATACATTTTTACGTTTGTGGTTTTTTATGTGATTTTCATTGGCTATTTCGGAATCAAACAAGTTGGGATTTTTACAAATCAAGCTTTTTTTGAAACCAAAATTCCCGAAATTTCTTCTGCTGAAAATGCTGAAACCATAAATTCTTCTGAAAAAATCAAATATGAAAAATCAAGTTTGTCAAGTTCCGATTTAAATCTTTTTCATCAAAAATTGACTGAAATTATGCTGAATGAAAAACTGTATAAAAATCCAGATTTGACTTTAGCTGATTTATCGCAAAAGCTAAATATTCATTCTAATGTTCTTTCTCAGGTTATCAATTCGGCCGAAGGAAAAAACTTTTACGATTATATCAATTCGCAGCGAATAGATGAATTTAAAAAACTGATTCTTTTACCCGAAAACGAAAAATTCACTTTACTTTCGATTGCTTTTGAATGCGGCTTTAATTCGAAAACCGCGTTCAATCGAAATTTCAAAAAAGCGACTGGGCTTTCTCCTTCTGAGTATTTGAGGTAAGTTTTTTTTGTTTCTCGCAGATTTAGCAGATTTAAACAGATTTTTTTTTAATCATTTTTAATCTTATAAATCTGTGGCAGAAAAAACTTAGCTCCTTAGCATCTCAGTACCTTAGCCTCTTTAAAAAAAAGACCCACCTTACAAGTTGGGGCGATTACCATTAGTCTGAACAACATCTTTGCATAAAACTTTTAAACTTTATGCAATGAAAAACAAGATTTTATATGTTACTATAATTTCGATTTTCTTTTTTCTTGGATGCGAAAATGACAACGAAATTGACGGAGTTGGGAATTTAGTTCCAAAAACGGTCGATCAAGATACGTCGCTTCCATCCATTTTTGTAAACGGAACACAATTGCACGCAGAAACATTCGGAAATTCAAATAACCCGATGTTGGTCTTTCTGCACGGCGGTCCCGGTTCTGATTATCGAAACGGATTAAATGTACAGCAACTTGCCAACGAAGGTTATTATGTCATTTTTTATGATCAACGTGGCTCTGGATTATCAAAAAGGCACGACAAAAACAGTTATTCCATCCAATTGGTTTTAGATGATCTAACTGAAGTCATAAAATATTATCGCACTTCTGCCAATCAAAAAGTCTTTCTTTTCGGGCATTCTTGGGGCGCCATGTTGGGAACAGCTTATGTCAATTCTTATCCTGATAAAATTAACGGATTAATTCTCGCAGAACCCGGCGGACTCAACAAACAACTTTTGGATGATTATGGAGAAATGAGTCGTAAAATCAACATTTTTTCAGAAGTAACCAGCAATCTTTTATATGTCGATCAATTTATAACTGGAAAAGAAAATCAGCATGAAATTCTAGATTATAAATATGGAATTTCATCAAGTTTCTCGTATGCAAAAGGAAATAAAGAAGGCATTCCCGGACCTTCACCATTTTGGAGAATTGGAACAACGGTTTTAGAAAGTTTCACTGATATTGCCGAAAATGATGGTTTTGATTTTACTACAAATCTCAATCAATATCAAACGAAAGTTTTGTTTTTATATGGAGAATTGAATGAATCATATGGTTTGAGTTTTGCTCAAAAAGAAGCTGCTTATTTTCCAAATTCAGAAATCGCCGAAGTGAAAGGAACCGGTCATGAAATGATTTATTTCAAATGGGAAAACGTGCATCCGTTAGTGTTGAATTATTTAAATAACCTAAAATAATTCGGATATGAAAGCAATAATAGTATTTATCACTTTTCTGATTTCACTTTTAACTTCTAATTTTTCACAAGCGCAAACCATAAATTGGGAAAATCTAAAACCAAATGAAAAACATATTTTAAATGCAAATGCGGGCTGGGAATATAGTTTTGTTTATGGTTTAGGTTATGGTTATCATTTGAAAACCAAATTACCCATTGTTTTAGAAAGTTCCTTTTCAATTGCCTCTGGCGAAGTTGTTTTTGATGATTTTAAAACCAAAATTGGCGGACAAATTAGTTTGTATCAAATTCAAGATTTTCGTTTTAATGCTGCCATTCACGCCATTTATAGGCGTTACGGAAATCCGCTTGTGACTTTACAGAATTTTGGTGCCGATGCTTCGACTACAATTGGATATTATAAGCCAAAATGGTTTGTTGCGGGAGAATTTGGTTTTGACCAAGCCATTGTAACGCATTTTAAACACAGCGAAATTTATAAAGAAGTGTATCCTGATGTAAAAGACGGCTGGTTTGAACCTACAACTGGCGGAAATGTCAATTTCGGAATTCAGGGTGGTTATTCTTTTTCCAAAAGCGATTTGATTTTAAGAGCCGGCAAAGTAATTACAGAAGATTTTAAAACAGAACCACTGGTTCCGTTTTATTTGCAGATTGGATATAGTTATAAATTGGATTGATATTTTAAACACATAGAGACATAGAATTTTTATTTTATGTATTCCTAGAAAGCTTAGGAAAATTATATTTTCACACATAGCTATGTTTATTAAAACAAATGAAATGCCTTTTTTTAGACGCAAGAAAACTATGTTACTATGTGTTAAAATTTTACAGATAAAGATAAACCCGACAGATCTTAAAAAAATCTGTCGGGTTTACTATTTATTGTCAGGCTGAGCGGAGTCGAAGCCCTTTAACGTAAATCGAGCCTTCGACTCCGCTCAGGGTGACATTCGTTTTCAAAAGCAAGATTTATAATTACCAGCTTATTTCTTTCTTCTCTCCTTTTTTCAGAACAATTTCTTGTTTTTTATCGCCAAAAATCAAAGTTGTTTTTCCTCCTATTTTAGAAGAAATCGTCATTTTTTGAATTGTTTTATTCGCCCAATTCATTTCAATTTCAAATCCGCCTCTGGCACAAATTCCTTTTACAGAGCCTTCTTCCCAAGCATCTGGCAAAGCAGGAAGCAAACGAATTTCATTTTCATCAGATTGTACCAACATTTCAGCAACTGCTGCGGCACCACCAAAATTTCCATCAATTTGAAATGGAGGATGTGCGTCGAATAAATTCGGGTATGTTCCTCCTCCTCGTCTTGGTTTATCGGTTTTCTTTTTGTCTGGATCTACATAGCGTAATAATTCGCGATACATTTTATAAGCACGATTTCCATCCCAAAGTCTTGCCCATAGATTGATTCTCCAACCTTTTGACCAGCCTGTTGTTTCATCGCCTTTTATTTCAAGCGTTTTTCTCGAAGCTTCGGCCAAATCTGGTGTTTTTAATGGTGTAATATGATTTCCCGGAAAAAGTCCAAACAAATGCGATTGGTGGCGGTGCTTTGCATCCAAATCATCCCAATCAAAATACCATTCTTGCAAATTTCCTTTTTTGCCAATTTGATAGGGACGAAGTTTAACTAATGCTTTTTCTAATTTATCTCTGAAAGCAGCATCTGTATTCAGAACTTTTGATGCTTTTATGGTTTTATCAAAACATTCACGAATCATTGCCAAATCAGCTGTTCCTCCATAAAGTGTCGCGCCAACAAAACCATCTGCCAATTTATACTGATTTTCTGGTGATGTTGAAGGTGAAGTAATTAAATTTCCGTTTTTATCAGTTACCAACCAGCCTAAGCAAAATTCGGCTGCACCTTTCATTAATGGATAACCTTCTTTTTTTAGATAAGAAACATCTTGAGTAAAGGTATAATGTTCCCAAATATGCGTACTCAGCCACGCACCTGCCATTGGCCAGCACGCCCACATTGGTTCTTCTTTTCCAAATTGCCCAACCGGATTTGTCATGGCCCAAATATCTGAATTATGCGCCGCAGCCCAACCTTCATTAATACCGTAAAAAGTCTTTGCCGTCACTTTTCCTGTTACCGAAAGATTTTTTATAAAACTCAACAATGGCAAATGCATCTCTGAAAGGTTGGTGTTTTCTGCCAGCCAGTAATTTTCTTCCAAATTAATATTCATAGTATAATTACTGCTCCAAGGCGGATTCACATACGGATTCCAAATCCCTTGCAAGTTCGCAGGAACACCAATTGTTCTTGAAGAACTAATCAATAAATAACGTCCGAAATTAAAATAAAGGATTTCCAGATTTTTGTCTTCTTTTCCATCAGCGTAGCGTAATAATCGTTCGTCTGTTGGTAAATCTGGCGCAGTGGTTTTTCCTAAATTCAAATCGACGCGATTGTAGAATTTCTGATAATCAGCGATGTGATTTTCTTTTAATTTATCGAAGGATTTTGCAACGGCCTTATTTAAGTTTTGTACTGCGAGAGCGATATCATCAATACCTTCTGTCGCTGGATTTCGATCAAATCCATTGAAACTCGTCGCCGTTGAAACATAAATATAAACTTCAGATGCATTTTTAACCGTCAACGTCGAACCAACACTCGTTAATTGTCCATCTATTTTTTTGATTTGAAGTAAAGCCGTAAATTTTGTACCTCTTTCTTTTATTTGTAAATATTTTGAAGGAACTGCATAACCCGCTTGTTCATTAATTGGCGCAGTACCATTCATCATCAGCATATTGTTTCTGACTACCACTTCTGAATTTAGCAGACTTTTTAAACTAACATCAAAATTCAAAGCCCCTTTTTCACTGCTTGTCAATTTAATAATCATAATTTGGTCTGGTGCCGAAACAAAATACTCTCTCGTATATTTAACTCCATCCAATTCGTAACTTACTTTTGAAATTGCATTTGACAGGTCAAGTTCCCTATGATAATTTGTTGCTTTTCCTTTTTCAGAATTATTAATTTCTAAAGTTCCTAGAGGGGCATATTTTTCAGAATTTTTCCCTTGGACTTTTTTATTCAGTTCTTCAGCAAGTTTATAATTTTCATTTTTCAATGCTTCACGAATCGCTGGAATATTTTTGTACGCTTCCGGATTCATATTAGCGTTTACAGGCTCACCTGACCAAAGCGTAATATCATTCAAATCTATTTTCTCGGAATTTACGCCTCCATAAACCGTTGCCCCCATTTTTCCATTTCCTAAAACTAAGCTTTCTTCAAAAAATTCTGCAGGTTGTTTGTACCATAAAACATGATTCGATTGTGCTGAAATGTTTACTCCATAAAAGGTGAGAAGTAAGATGAAAAATGTTTTTCTTATGAAATTTGAATTCATGGGCGGTTATTTTTTTATTTGATGCTAATTTAAACAATCTGATGTTCCTATTCAACGGATTAAAATCTGTTGCTGCCGATATTTTGCACTGACCGGAACATTTTACATTTCACTATTTACTTACCTTATAAAATTCGTTTGCCGTAATCATTTCCCAATTATCAGTTCTAAACGGCGATGCAGGGAATTTTTCTTTATTATAAAGATTAATCTGCGTGTCGTCATCCGCCCAACCGTAATGCACAGCAACTGGATTTTGAACTTGATCGCTTGAAACAATTACTTTGTTGTCTTTTACTATGGCTTTCGCCGAATGAAAAACTTTGTCGGCGCCGGCGATTTCAAAGCCTTTTAATTCATCGTTATTTGGCGTTGATAATCCACTACCAATATTATCGAAAGTTAAAATAATCTGATTTCCTTTTATTTCTTGAGATTTATAAGTTGGCCCACTGAAAACTTGTTTTTTGCCATAAACATTGTTTAGTGCAATTGCCGCCAAACGCAAACCAACATCTTGTTTATTGGTTGGATGAATGTCTTTTGCATTTCCAATATCTGTGGTAACGGCCATTCCTGTATTTTTCAATTTTAAAGTTTCAGATTGTGCTTCACGAAGTTCTGCCCAACGACTTCCTTTTTTGCTGTTTCCTCCCGTTTCATCAAAAGTGGATAATTGCACGAAATAAAAAGGGAAATCACTTTGTTTGAATTTATTTCTCCAATCTGTAATCATCAAAGGAAAAGCTTTTTTGTATTGATTTGCTCTCCAAACATTTGCTTCACCCTGATACCACAAAACGCCTTCGATTGCATAAGGAACCAACGGATTCACCATTGCATTGTACAATAATGACGGATAACTGTTTGGCGATAAAGATGTTTTTACCACAATTACTCTAAATTTCCATTTCCCGTCAAGCGGAATAACTTTGCTTCCTACAGTTAGTTTTAAATCTTCGGCTTCTCCATAAATTCCGCCACCTCCAGTATTATCAACAATTCTGACTGCAATGACATTTTTACCTTCTTTTAAAATTCCGTCTGGAACTTGATAAATCCTTCTCACATCGTAAAGCGTGTTTTTACCCACTTCAACTCCGTTTACATAAGTAATATCTTCGTCGTCAATTTTTGCCAAACTTAAAATGGCTTTGTTTTTAATATCTTCTGCAGAAAGCGTAATGGTTTTTCGCATCCAAACCACACCATCTAAATCGCCTAAAGGTTGGTTTTCCCATAAACTTGGCGTATTTAATTCACCCCAAGAAGTATCATCAAAAGAAAAATCTTTGAACGTATTTTCATTTGCAGTACTTACCGAAGTTCCTTGAATTTTTTCGACTCTTTCTTTCATTCGCTTTGCGTATAAAACAGAAATAGAATCGACATTCATTACCGGAACATCGGCAATCATATTTTTGAATTCAGCACTATTTTGAAAAGCTTCACGACTTGTCCAGGTTTCGACATTGGTTCCACCCCAAGATGTATTGATAATTCCAATTGGAATTTTTAATTCTGAATATAATTTTCGTGCAAAATAAAATCCAACAGCAGTGAAATTTCCAACAGTTTCTTTGCTTGAAACTTCCCATTTCCCAGCTTTTAAATCGTCTTTTGGTTTTCCGCTTAAATCTTGCGCAACACCAAAATGACGAATCATCGGATAATCGGCATTGTTCATTTCTTTATCAGCATTCATCGTTTTGAAAACCTGAAATTCCATATTTGATTGTCCGCTGCAAATCCAAACTTCACCAACCAAAACATTTTTAATCGTAATTTTATTTTTTCCGATAATTTGTAATTCAAAAGGCCCACCAGCTTTTTCAGCATCTAAATTTACAGTCCATTTTCCGTTTTTATCAGCTTGTGTTTTTTTGATTTGTTTGTTAAAATGAATTTCTACTTTTTCATTGGCGTCAGCGAAACCCCAAACCGGAATTGCTTTGTTTCGTTGCAAAACCATTCCGTCTGAAAACAGCAACGGCATTTTGACATTTGCATTGGAAATCAAAGCAAAAAGCAAAAAGAGTAAGGCTAAATATTTTTTCATTATTTTAATTTTAGATAGTTAAAACGACAAAAGTGATATAAGTAAATTTAAGCCCCAATGTATGAAAACTTATTTTAACTTATATCACTTATATGATTTAAAAGTTTTTTTACTGCAATCCTTCTTTCATTGCATTTAGAGCTTGCGTATCAAAAACAGTATTATTTGATCGGTCAAAAATAGCTGATCCGTTGTTTCCTGTATTTCCAGCATCCCAGTAGAATGGTAAAATTCCGTTTGCAGTAGCTTGTTTTACCACATATTTCAAAAAGTACGCTCTTGATGCCAAATGCAAAGTCAAATCGGCACCTGTCAATGTTGTTCTTCTGATTGCCCCAAATTCTCCCAATAAAACTGGAATTCCCTTATCAACAAATTGCGTTTTCATTGATTTGAAAAGTTTATCTACATCAGCTTCTTCTCCCCAAGTTGCATTTCTCGAAGCATCAGTTGTTGAGTGAAAACTGCTTCCCCAATAGTAGAACATTTTTCCCCAATCTGCATCTTTATCCATCAAACAAAATTGATACGGCGTGTAAAAATGCACCTCAGCCATCATTCTGTTTGCCACTTTATCTGTAGGCAAAGTCAACATCAATTTATTCGTTTTTTCAATATCTGTCGATGGTCCTTGAACCACCAATACACGATACGCATTTTTACCTCCAGTCGAACGAACAGCATCAATAAAAGTTTGATGATACGAATTCAAAACGGCCATTTGTGTCGCATTTTCTACATTTGGTTCATTGGCACTTGCAAATAAAACATGCTCATCAAAACCACGCAAAGTTGTTGCAATCTGTTCCCAGAATGCTTTTTGCTTCATATTGTTTTCATCTTTTTTGGCTTCGGTAACATTGTTTTCCAGCCAACCGCCGTCCCAGTGAATATTTACCAAAACATACATGTCGTTGTCCACGCAATATTGAACCACTTCTTTAACTCTGTTCAGCCATTCTGCTTTTAACTCAGCCGTTTTTGCGTTTGCCAAATACTGATTCCAAGAACATGGAATTCTGATCGCATTGAAACCATTTGCTTTAACTAAATCAATAAGCTGTTTGGTGATTTTTGGATTTCCCCAAGCTGTTTCGCCACCTGTCGCTTCCATAGTGTTTCCAATATTCCAACCCAATTTTATTTTTGCTGCCAATTGAACTGCTGTACTCCCCATTCCAGAAGCATCTGCCGGAAGTGGATTTTTGTTGTAACTTGGAAATCCAGTTTCTACAGGAGCCGCTTTTTGCGAAATTGCAATTTCAACCGGTTCTGCCTGACCAGAAGTCAAGGTAATTTTCCCTGTTCTTGCAACACCTGTATTTTCTAAAACTGTTATTTTAACTGTTGTAGAACCTGCAGTTCCTCCAGCTTGACTGAATTTTATCCAGCTTGCATTATCACTGTTCATCAACCACGCTGTAACATCTGTATTGATGATTATATCGGTTGTTGTTTCCGTATTATTAGCTTCAATACTTGTTTTATTTACGGCTAATGAATTTATAGTTGTATTCTGCGGTGTTTCTTTATCGGCACTACAAGCCAAAACTCCAAAAAAAGTTATGCATGACAACATGCTAATGATATAATTCTGTATTGTTTTTTTCATTTCAAATAATTTAAAAAATTAAGCAACAGCAAATTGACTTTCAATTCACTTCATTCATTATTCAACTTATTATAAAAAATAACAATCTTCTTACTGAATTGTTATGGCAATCTCTTTTTTGATATCTCTTGATGAGTTTCCTATTTTCAAGGTATATTTTCCAGGTTCAACGGTCCATTTTTTAGCCGAAACATCATAATAAGCCAATTCTTTAACCGGAATCTGAATCGTCACAGTCTCTGAATTGCCCGATTTCACTAATACTTTTTTGAAACCTTTTAATTCTTTTGATGCACGGGCAACTTTTGAATCGGATTTTGAAGCATATACTTGTACAACTTCTTTTCCATCGACTTTTCCTGTGTTTTTCACCTCAACAGAAACCGAAATTGTTTCGTTTGACGCATAAGAAGTTTTATCTGTTTTGCCATTTTCCAAAGCAAAAGTCGTGTATGACAATCCGTAACCAAAAGGATATAATGGTGCAATATTTTTAGTATCAAACCAACGATAACCAATCAAAAGACCTTCAGCATAATTAACCGATTTTCCACCTGGGAAACTTTTTGTAGCATGCGCTGGAGAATCCATAATATTTTTTGGCATTGTCCAAGGCAATTTTCCTGACGGATTTACTTTTCCTAAAATGACATCAGCCAAAGCATTTCCACCCTCAGATCCGTTAAACCAGCTCCAAACAACAGCAGGTGATTTTTGAGTAATTTCTCCAATATCAAAAGGCGCTCCAGCGATAAACACCACAATTGTTCTCGGGTTTACTGCCAAAACTTTTTTGATTAATTCCTCTTGTCCGAATGGCAAATGCAAATCTCTTCTATCAGAAGCTTCGGTTTCATAATCACGATTTGAACCTGCAAAAATCACCGCAACATCCGATTTTTTAGCTGCATCTACTGCTTCCTGAACTTTTGCCGGATCTAATTCGTCAATAGTTACTGGGCCATTTAAAGTAATATCGCCGAGTTTTCCTTTATTCTTCTCATCGTAACGCTCTAAATACCCTTCGGCATAATTAATTTTTATTGAAGATGGAAGTCGGTTTTTTAAGCCTTCAAGTGGTGTAACTTCTCTTTTTGTTTTCACTCCAGCACCAAATCCACCAAGCGAATTTTTCTTCATTGCATTGTTTCCAATAACCGCAATAGATTTAACTCCATCCAATTTTAATGGCAAAGCATTGTTGTCATTTTTAAGCAAAACAATGTCTTCCGTTGCAATTTTATAAGCATCTTGATAATGCGCTTCGGTAGCAATGCTTCCTTTTTCACGCGCTTTTCCGCCCATCGCTTTTACTTGGAACAATACTCTTAAAATGCGTTTTACATGCAAATCGATTTCTGATTCCGAAATTTCCCCTGCTTTTACTGCAGCGATTAATTTATCGGCCAAGAAAAATTCATTGAATGGTTTTGGAGTTCCCATTTCAATATCTAATCCGCTTTTTAGTGATTTTACTGTTGAATGAACCGCAGCCCAATCTGAAACCACAACACCTTTAAATCCCCATTCGTCACGAAGAATTTTATTCAGCATATAATCATTTTCACATAAATATTCGCCTCTAAATTTATTGTAAGCGCCCATTATCGCATATGATTTCGCTTCTTTTACCGAAGCTTCAAATGCTGGAAGATAAATTTCGCGAAGCGTACGCTCGTCAATTTGCACATCTACAAAATCACGATTTGTTTCTTGATTGTTTGCTGCGTAATGTTTCACACAAGCCATTACATCTTTTTCTTGTAAACCAACAATCAAAGGCACTGCAATTTTTTTATTTAAAAAAGGATCTTCAGACATGTATTCGTAAGTTCTTCCTCCAAGTGGTGTTCGCACCATGTTAATTGCTGGCGAAAGCAACATGTCTTTATCGCGTGCACGCAATTCTTCTCCTAAACTATTTCCGAAAGTATGTGCCATTTCAGCATTCCAAGTTGCTGCTAAACCGCCTCCAGCTGGATAATAGGTTGCAAAATCATTTGTTAATCCGGCTGGTGCCCAACTGTCGCGCGAAATTTCCTCACGAACTCCAAGCGGTCCATCAGCCATTTTTAATTCTGGAATTCCTAAACGTTCTACTGCTCCTGTACTGAACATACTATTTCCGTGCAGCATACCGATTTTTTCCTCAACAGTCATTTGAGAAACCAGTTTATCGATCTCACCGTCAAACTCGGAACCGATTTCTTTTCCTTTGTATTCTTCTGTCTGTGCCGTTCCTGAAACCTCAGATTTTGCATCATTTTTACAAGAAGCAAATAATACAAAAGCCAGTGCCGCCGACAAGAATATCATTTTGTTTTTCATAGATAGTTAGTTGTTTTTTGGATTTAAAGATTTTGTTCCTCACAACAGCTCTTTAAATGCGGTTAATATTTATTGTTTTTTGTGGTTTTTATCTAAAATTATTGTTTTATCCACTGTGTGAAATTATTTCTAACACATAGAAACATAGCTTTTAGAAATTTACTAAAGGCGTTTCACTTAGAATAATAAACATAGAACTATGTGTTAAAGCTTGCTTTTTCTGTAATCTTAAACAGAAGCAATAAAACCTATGTTTCTATGTGTTAATTTAATTCTGTTATTGTTTGATTAAATTCAGCATTACAACATCATTTTCATTGATTTTGAATTCTCTGCTGAAAATTCCTTTTCCGTCAATTGTAATTTTTTCTGTCGAAATCGGTGCTCCGTTATTTTTCTCTTTTATCGAATTTACTTGCTCACGTGTTAATTGATTTGGCTTATTCATCGCCAGATAATCCGCGTAAGCGTCATTCACTTTATAGCCAACTTTGTAAATTTCCAATACATATTTTCCTTTCTGCATTCCGTCTACTTCAATTTTGACTTTTCCTTTTTCTTTAGAAGGCAAATCCTGAACATAATACGTCTGATTCCATACTTTATCGCCAGGATGTGTATTGGTAAAATCCCATAATAAAACTTGAACATCGCCTTTTGCATTTTTTGAAGTCCACGAAGCTTTATCTGAATTTTGAAGTTCTGTTTCCCCCAATTTATTCATCAAATAATAAGAGAAATAGGCTGGTTTTTTAATTCCTTGTGTATTCAACAATCCGAAACCACCGTGAAAAGGCGTGAATCTTGGTCCTGCTTCTTCAAAAATATCCGTGAAAACCCAATACGACATTGAGTTTGCTGCATTTCCAACTTGTTTTAATTTTTGTAAAATATATGCTGCCGAATGATAACTGTCATGAATTGGATCTGCAGGCGTGTATGATGAACTCCATTCGGTGTAATGTAATTCCAAATTGGGTTTAGCCGAATTCGTAATCAATTTTCTTGAATTGATAATTTCGCCGCTTACACTCCATTCGTCCTGATTTAAAACCGTTCCTGAAGTTCCGAATTCATCCAAATATCCTTGTTTCACTCCATAAGTATGTGTTGAAACAAAATCGATTGGCACATTTTTTTTGGCACAAAAATCAATCGTTTCGGCCACCCAAGCAGAACCCGCCGTTGCCGGACCGCCAATTCTATATGCTGGATTTACTGCTTTTACACCGCGCGCCGCATATTCGTATAATTTATAATATTCGTCTTGCGTGCTGCTCCAAAATCCAGGTGAAAGGTTTGGCTCGTTCCAAACTTCAAAATACCATGTTTTTACTTCTTCATCTCCGTAACGATCTTTGAAATGAGTCGTTAGATTTCTAATTAAATCTTCCCATTTTTTATAATCTTTTGGAGGCGTTACGTTGCCGCGCCACCAAAAAATCGTTTCTTTTCCGCTTGCCAAAGCATTCGGCATAAAACCTAATTCAACAAAAGGTTTCATTTTCAGACTCACAATATAATCGAACAAAACATCAACATATTGGTAATTGTATTCGGGATTTCCTTTTGAATCTTCTCTATAAACAGCCATATCATCTGACAATAAACCATGAAAGCGGATGTATTTGAAATCGCATTCTTTTTTTACCAATGCTAGTTGTTGTTGCCAATCGGCGCGAAGACCTTCATTTGCTCTTCCCGCACCGATGCATTCTTTGAACATCGTGTTTAATTTTCCAGCAGTCTTATTGAAATCTACTTTTATGGTTCGGTTTTCATTTTGTCCAAACGAATGGATTGAACCAAATAAAACTGCTGTTAATATTAAAAGTTTTTTCATCTGAAAATCATGTATTTCGTTAGTAAACCCGACAGGTTTTGAAAACCTGTCGGGTTTCTGAAATTAATAATTACAATTTTTTAAATCTCACAGCTCCACCGCCAGCTCCGCCTAAATTCAATTTTAAAGAATCTGTAGATTTTACTGTTTTCTTAGAAATGGCTACTGCTTCTGGATTATGTTTTTGATCTGTTCCTTCTGCATCCACATAAATCTGCGCTTCGTAAGTTGCATTTGGATCTAAAAATGATAATGAAACATTTACGTTTCTTGGATTTTCATTTGTCAAAGTTCCCAAATACCAATCGGCACTGTTTCTGTCTTTTCGAGCTGTTGTGATATATTCACCAATTTTTCCTTCTAAGATTTTTGTGTCTTCCCAATCAGTCGGAACGTCTTTTAAGAATTGTAAAGCTGGTTTTCCTTCGTAATTTTCAGGAAGATCGGCTAACATTTGAATTGGCGAATAAATCGTAACGTACAATGCCAATTGTTGCCCAACTGTTCCTTGAATTCTTTTTCCTGGGTAACCTTGTTTTACCTCAACATCAAAAATTCCAGGCGTGAAATCCATTGGTCCAGAAAGCAATCTTGTAAATGGAATAATACTTAAGTGATTCGGCGGATTTCCTTCGCTCCAAGCGTTGTACTCTTGCCCACGCGCAGCTTCTCTCGAAACCATGTTTGGATACGTTCTTCTTTCTCCCGTATCTTTAATAGATTCGTGGTATAAAACTGCCAAATCATATTGCGCCGCTTTTTCTAAAATGTATCTGAAATAATTCACTCCAAATTGTCCGAAGTGCATTTGTTTCATGTTCAATTTAGAACCAACGTGACCAATTTTTACGGTGTGTATTCCAAGTTTTTTGTACAAAGCAAAACCTTCATCAACCTCTTTTAAGTAGTTAATCAAGTTTGAACCTGTTTCGTGGTATCCAATTAATTCGATATTCTTTTTCTTTCCGTACTCCACCACTTTTTCTAAGTCGAAATTGTCAGCGCTTTTTGTGAAGCTGAACATGTGCATACGGTTTTCGTACCAACCTGGCGTCCAGCCTTTGTTCCATCCTTCGATTAATAAATGGTGGAAACCTTCTTTTGCTGTAAAATCCATGTATTCTTCAGCGTGTTTGGTAGTGGCACCTTGTTTGTCGCTTTCCCAGAAAGTATATTTACCAATGTGCATTCCCCACCAAATTCCTAAATATTTATATGGTTTGAAATAGCTGTTGGTGTTCTTTAATTTGTTTGGTTCGTTTAGATTTAAAACCAAATAAGAAGTAATCAATTCACCCGGATTTTCTCCAATTTGAATGGTTCTCCAAGAAGAAGTAAACGAATCTTTCACACGAACTTTTACTCCATCAGCCCACGGCACTAAATCCGATTTTAATTCGGTTCCTTTATTATTAACCAAAGTCATACTTGCAAAATCGTACAAGTTTGCTTCGTGGAAACTTAAAGCCAATCCACTTTTGCTTTCGATTGTTAGTGGAGTTAAAACCGTATCTAGTTTACTTACTGGTGATGCTTCAAACAAATATTCGTCACGGTTTTCTCTGTTGGCAGGAATCCACCACGCTTTTCCGTCTTCTTTCAGGTTGAAAGTCGTTTTTTCATCCATGATGAAAATACTGTCTTTTACATTTTGTTTTGGGTAAACATATCTAAATGCAACTCCGTCATCAAAAGCACGAAACTGAATTTGTAATTTACGTTTGTTTCCCGTTTTTTGCTGTAAATCAACAACTAATTGATTGTAGTGATTTCTAATGTTTTTCTTTTCTCCCCAAACTTGTTCCCAAGTTTCATCAAACGTAGAAGTTTTTGCTCCTTTGATTTCAAAGTTCGTACTTAAATCTTCATTTCCTTTCAATACAAATCCCATTTCAGATGGCGAAATCACTTCGGTTTTTCCGTGAGAAACGGCATATTTCGGAGCGTTTTTTACCAACTCAAATTTAATTTTATTCTGTCCGTTTGGCGATGCCAATTCGTAAGCGTTCTTATTTTTCTGACTGTATCCAATCGAAACTGAAAGTAATAAGGCAGGAAGAATCAGGTGTTTTTTCATTTTCATTTTTCTTAATTCATAATAATAAATCGGACGAAATTTAGGCTTTCGCCCGATTTAAAAACTCAACAAAAACTTATTTTTATCCTAAGCGGATTATTTTTTCTCTCTCGCAGATTCTGCAGATTTAATCTTTTTAATTTGCGAGAGCATTAATTCTTTTAATATATGGCTAACTATTTATTTTGCCCACTCCGTTTTGAAAGTGGTTTTTCCGTTTAAAGGATTTGCGGTTACGTCAAAATTGTTTCCTGTTTTGGTCACTTTTATTTCCTGAACGTTAGTGTCATTTGGTAAAAACACTTTGGCTGTCGCCGAAGTTGTTTTATCACTCGCAAATACTTTCAAAGTCAATTTGCTCCAATCCATATCTTTTGTAGACTGCGCTAATCCGATGTGTGGCAATGCAGTTCCATCTTTTACTAAAACTATGATTGGCACTTCGCCCGCTTTGATTTTATGCCAGCCAGATTGATATACTTTTTTAGTTTGATAGTCGATCCAAGTTCCTTCTGGAAGGTAAACGTCTCTTTCTTCCACTTCTTCAAAAAGTGGCGCAACCAACATACTTGAACCGAACAAATATTCATTATCTACTAACCAAGCTCCAGGATCATTTGGATATTCTACAAATAAAGCACGCATCATTGGCAATCCTTTTTGAGAACTTTCTTTTGCTTGAGCGTAGATATATGGCATTAATTCGTAACGCATATTATCTGCTTTTCTGAATCCTTCCAAGAAATCTTTGCTGTATAACCAAGGCTCGCGAGGCGGTTCTCCATGACTTCTTACGTGAGAAGTAAACATTCCGAATGGCGCCCATCTTCTGTATAAATTCTCAGGCGATTTTGTTGCAAAACCTCCAACATCATGGCTCCAAAAACTGAATCCGCTTAAACCTAATGAAAGTCCGCCACGTAATTCTGCCGACATTGCACCATTTGAAGTTTCGGCATCGCCACCCCAATGCAAAGGATAACGTTGAGATCCTGCCCAAGTACTTCTTGCCCAAATTAAGGTATATCCTTTTTCTTTCTGTGTGATCTCAGCAACGGCTTTATTGTAACGAAGTGGATATAAATTATGCTCGTAAAAACCTGTTCTACCTGATTTATAAATTCCGTCTGGTGGTGCAGCTTCTCCAAAATCTACTTTGAAAACCGAAACGCCTTCATCAAATAATTTTTTTAATTTTCCTTGGTACCAAGAAATCGTTTCAGGATTTGAAAAATCAAGAACTGCATCTTCATAAGGAAGATTTCCTTTTCTGTCTCTTACGGCCAAGTTTTTGTCCATAATTTCAGGGAACAAAGTGTTCTTTGGGGTGAAATAAGGCAACTGCCAAAGACATACATGGAAACCATCTTCTTTCAAATCTGACATCATTTTGGTTGCATCTGGGAAACGAGATTTTGCAAACTCATAATTGTTTCTCCAATCTACATCAAACCAACCCGTATCAAAGTGAATTACGTCTGTTGGAATTTTGTATTTACGTAAATCTCTCGCAACGTCACGTCCTTCTTTTTCTGAGAAATACGTAATACGGCTCATCCAAAAACCAAATGACCAAAGTGGCGGCATTGCTGCCTTTCCAGTCAAATTTGTATATTGATCTAAGATGTCTTTTGGTTCTCCAATGAAGAAAAACAAATCGGCTTCATCGTCTCCAATATACATTTCATTGGCACTTCCAAAGTATTTTCCGAAATCAACTGTAATTGGTGTTGAATGGTGCATGAAAACCCCGTAACCGCGACTACTCATGTAAAACGGAATCGGTTTGTACATTGTTTCGTTTTGGATTCCGTTCGCATCATCCGTCCATAAAACTACTTTTGAACCTCGTTTATTGAATTGAGTGAATGATTCTCCACAACCAAATATTTTTTCATCTGGTTCTAAACTAAACGCTGCACCCATACTTCTTGAATAATCGCTGTTTCTGCGAACATAAGAAAACGGAAGCGTCGGCGTATACGTGTTTTTAAAATCTGTATCGTGAAGTGTGCTTGTCAGCAGTTTTCCTTTTTCATCGTAGATTTTTACGTGCCAAGGTTTTGTCAAAATTTCAACTCTTCCGTGTTTGCTTGTGTAGCTGTGACCGCCTTCAATTTTAGCATATTTCCATAATTCTGGATGATTTGGCGCAACGCCGTCAACCAACATTAAAGAGGTTTCCTGCGGATGAAATTGTGGTCCCGAAGTCGTTTTGATTCGGATGGTTCTGTCTGAAACAAACTGAATTTCGAATGGCAAAACTGGTGATTCTGCATATTCTGTTGTTGGAAATTCATTTGCTTTTTCCACATCTGGTTTCATCATCATATTATTGAAAGCCTGACGTGTTTTATAATTATATCTCAAATATTTTATAGTTCCTTTTGCCGTTGCAGGATCAAAAGAAGCCAATTCATCAGCAAAATAAAACGTGTTCAGATAATTCTGAAAATCTTTGCTGATGTCTATTGGTGCGTTCAGCACATCTGCATTTTGAATTTGTGCCGATGCTTTTGGCGTCAGCAGCAAACTTGCAAATAAAGACAAGGAAGCTATTTGTATTTTTTTCATTGTGTGTTTTTTAGTATTTATTTACTTGTATTTTATTCCGAAGTAATTACAATTGTTGATGATTTTAGACCTTTTGCATTTGCAGTCAATTCCAATCTTCCCGTTTTATTTTCAGACTGAACAATTACGAGACATTTTCCGTTAAGCGCTGTATGTTTTGAACCTTTGTACGATTCATGACTTACCGGATCACCACTGCAAACGCCTACAATTTTACCATTTCCTTTTAATGAGAAGTTGATTTCGTTACTTGCATTTGGAGCCAAAGTTCCATTCGCATCCAAAATATCAACTGTTACAAATGACAAATCATTTCCATCAGCTTTGATTGTACTTCTGTCTGCTGTTAATTTTAAGTTTGAAGGATTTCCGGCCGTTTTGATTTCTTTTTCTAAAACCACTTTCCCGCCTTTACGAGAAACTGCTTTTAATATTCCCGGCTGATACGGAATTCTCCACATTACATGCAAATCATCTCCTTTTTTGCTGCGAACTCCAACCGATTTTCCGTTTAAGAAAAGTTCAACTTCATCAGCATTATTATAGTATGCCCAAACGTCAACAGTTTGTCCAACTTTCCAATTCCAATGCGGGAAAATATGAAGAACTGTTTTATTCGTCCACTCGCTTTGATACATATAATAAACGTCTTTCGGGAAACCGGCTAAATCAACAATTCCGAAATACGAACTTACTGATGGCCATTCATAAGGAGTTGGTTCTCCAATATAATCGAAACCTGTCCAGATATACATTCCAGAAAGATAATCATGCTTTTTTACCACTTTCCAAGTTGCCTCATGCGTCGAACCCCAAGGCGCCTGCACTTGATCGTAAGCCGAAACGGTATTTCCTGGATTTCCATCTGTAAATTTAAGATCCCATCGTACTGGCCATTTTTTTACAACATCTGAAACATTGTCATAATAACCACGAGTTTCTAAACCAGAAGTTGTTTCCGTTGCAATAAATGGTGTTTTAGGAAAATTTTCTTGATGATGCTCATAAGTTTGATGGGCATAATTATATCCAATTAAATCTAAAACTCCAGAAGCAGCAATCGGATTAATTTGAACGTTTTTCTTCTCAAATTGCAACGTTACTTCATCAATATTCATATTTACCGGCGGATTCATCGCAGCTGTAAGCGGACGTGTTTTATCATATTGGCGCACAATTCCAGCTAATTCTTTTGCAATTTGTACTCCGGTTTCACTCCATTGATCTGGAATTTCATTTCCGATACTCCAAATAAAAACACTAGCATGATTGCGGTCGCGAAGCAATTGATCTGTTAAATCCTTTTTATGCCATTTTTCCCAATCATTGGCATAATCATATTTGGTCTTATTGGTTTTCCACATGTCAAAAGCTTCATCCATTACAATGAAACCCATTTTATCACAAAGCTGTAAAAGTTCTGGAGCAGGAGGATTGTGAGAAGTTCTTATACCGTTAACGCCCATTTCTTTCAGAATTTCCAATTGACGTGCAATCGCGCGTGTATTAATTGCAGAACCCAACGGACCTAAATCATGATGCATACAAACGCCTTTGATTTTCACTTGTTTTCCATTCAAAATAAAACCTTTGTTTAGATCAAACTTGAATTCTCTAATTCCGAAGTTGGTTTTATATTCATCTACAACTTTATCGTCAACTAAAATTTCTGTAACTGCTGTATACAGTTCCGGCCTTTCATCTGACCATAAAACTGGATTTTCAACTTCTATTTGTTGCTTGATTGTTTGATTTGCATTTGATTGAATCGTTGTGTTTTGACTAGAAGATTCTATTCTTCTAAGATCTGTTCCTATACCATAAAAAATAGTCGTTACTATTGTTGCTTTTTTAGCTTCTTTATATTGATTTTTAATTGTTGTTTCAATATTTACCGAAGCTTTTTCAGTGGTAACTTTTGGAGTTGTCACATAAGTTCCCCATTGTGCAACATGTAATTTATCTGTAGTTTCAAGCCAGACATTTCTAAAAATTCCTGAACCCGAATACCAACGAGAATTCGGCTGTTTTGAATTGTCAACTTTTACAATAATCTCATTTTCTTTTTCGCCATAATTCAAATAAGGAGAAATTTGATATTGAAACCCAATATAGCCGTTTGGACGTTTTCCTAAATAATGTCCGTTTACCCAAACTTCACTGTTTCTATAAACGCCATCAAAAGTGATTGAAGTTAGTTTTGTACTGTCTTCTGCAGCAACTTTAAATGTCTTTTTGTACCAACCTAGACCTCCATTAAGAGAACCTCCTCCATAACCAGCTGGACTTTTTTCATCAAATTTTCCTTCGATGCTCCAATCGTGAGGCACATTTAAAGTTCTCCATTTTGTTGTTGATCCGATGGTATCTTTATCGACAATGCTGTCATTAAGATGAAAACTCCAATCTGAATTAAAAGAAACTTTTCGGCTGCTGAAAGCCTCGTCGTTTTTCTTGCATGAACTGAATAAGGTAATTACTGCCAGGATTATTACTGTCAGGCTTCTGCTCAGATATTTTCTTTCATTCTTCATTTTGATGTAATTTTAAGTTTTTGAAAAACAAATATAAACATACCGATAAGTGACTGTATCAATCACCTACCGGTTAGTTTTCTATATCTAAGTAATTAAGACTTTGAAGGTTTTACAATTAAGTGATAAAGTAAATAATCATTATCAGCTCTAATAGCGATAAAAGCCAATGTTGTTTCAGTAAGCTCTATGATTTGAATATTTGTAAAACTGAAAGATGAACTAAAATAGCTTGCATCATTTGGGTGAAGCATTTCTGTTCCTCCATTGAAAACTAATTTATCTTTTGTCATGCCTGCAGTTAGCGTCAAATTATATGTTCCTGTTTTAGTTGTTTGTTTCGTGCTCCCAGCAGCAGGATCAGTTTGTACAACCTTAACATTATAGCCGCCATCAAGATCAAAAGTGATTTCTCCCCAATCTTTATCTTCTAATCCAGCCCAAGAAATATCAGAAAGATTTGGCCACCATCCCACTCCATTTTCAGTAGTGTTGTGATATTCGTAGTCTGGTTTTCCAATAAATGAAAGCGGTTTTACCATATCTAAAACCCAAGTTTTTCCTTTTGCTCCATTCGTAAGCAAATTCCATCTTGGATCAGCAAATTGTGCCTCATCATTATTAGGAACATCAACAATTACTGGTGCCGCTTCAACAGATCCACCTCTTGCATAAGCTGTGTAATAAATTGTGTATTTTCCAGCAAAAGGAAAATTAAGAATGTCTTCGCTTTTATTTGAATGTCCAATTTCATTTCCGTTTTTGTCCACATATTTCCAATACGGAATTACAGTTGGATCGTCACTTTTTAAAGTAACTTGATTTTTGTTTGTTGTACCTTGTGTTACCGAAAACTTAAGTGTTGACGATGTTAAAGTAACTGCAGGCAAAGTCTCACGATCTTCAATAGCTTCGCATGAAAACAAAAGTGAACTTACGGTTACTGCCGCTACTACTATATATAATATACGTTTCATAATCATTGTTTTTGAGTTAATTACCAACCTGGATTTTGAGAAATTGTACCATTTGAAAGTACGATCTGAGATTGTGGCAATGGGAACCAGCCTTGTGTCTCCGTTCTAAAAGTCACAGCAAACTGTGAACCTCCCGTTGAATTGTCAATCGCTTTTTTAGTCTCCGTCATTCCTTGTCTTAATAAATCAAAGTAACGTTGCCCTTCAAGTGCCAATTCTAACTGACGCTCTTCCATAATAACTGCTTTGCTAGCCGTTTTACGACTTGTTGTGTTTTTGAAAGCACGATCGCGAACTCGGTCTAAATCTGCCTGAGCAACTGCTGGATTTGTATCTAAATTCAATTCAGCAGCCATAAGCAATACATCGGCAAAACGGATAACTGCATAATCTTGATAATTATCAATTTGGAAATTTCCTCCATTTGCTTCAACAACGCTTGTTCCCGCTGCATTAGTAATTGGACAGTATTTTTTCCAAGAATATCCTGTGTATTGGCGTTGTTCTCTAGCTTCAGCATTAAAGTTTAAGCCTTCTCCAACATAATCAATAAATGAAGCTGCTTTTCTAGTATCTGCATTATTGTATGCCGCAACTAATTTTGGATTAACTGTTGCTCCTCCCCATCCTGTCGCATATCTTCCGATTGCTCCTCCACGTGGTGCAATATTTACTTGGAAACGGTTTCCTTCGTGCAAATTCCAATCTCCTTTTCCTGAACCGTTAAAACGAACTGCCCAAACCATTTCGGTATTATCTTCTCCAACGAAATTTTCTAAAGAAGCCGCAAGCCAAAGATTTGCAAAATCAGGAACTAAATTGTGACCACTATTGTTTACAACATCATTAATATAAGTTACGGCTTGCGCTTTAGTCACAACACCCGCTAAATCTGGTTTGCTATAAACACCAGTGTAGAATAAAAATGTTCTTGCTAAATAGGCTTCAGCAGCCCATTTTGTGATACGTCCGAAATTTGCATTTCCTTTTTGAGAATAATTTTCTGGCCCTAGATTATCAGCAGCAAACTTTAAGTCACCAGCAATTAAAGCATAAGTAACTTCTGGAGCTTGCCTTGGCAAAGTAAATTCGCTTGATGTGATCGTATGATCTAACGGAATGATATCACCAAACATTTTAGCTGCTGTAAAATGAAAGTGCGCTCTTAAAAAACGAGCTTCTGCTTCGTATCTTGTTTTCAAAGCAGTATCAGTTCCCCAGTTGATTTTATCTAGATTTTCTAGTAAAACATTAGCTCTATAAATTCCTAAATATGCATTTGACCAAACATCTTTGTTCATGTCTTTATCTGAAACGTATAAAAAACGGTCCCATTCAAGATCTGCCTGACCGTCAGCAATACCATATCCACCGAAGCAATCATCAGACGCTTGTTCACTAATTAATAAAGGTCCGCCATAGGCTTCGCGTTGCAATACATCATAAACAGCTATCAATCCTTGGAAAGCATCATTTGGTGTTTTATAAAAATTCTCGGTTACTTTTTGTGTATAAGGTTCCGTTTCTAGAAATTCCTCCGAACAAGCTCCTAAAACAAATAAGCTTGAAAGAGCAAATAATTTTATATATGTTTTCATCGTTTTCATAAATTAAAAGTTAACATTAAGACCCATCATATATGTTCTTGGCTGTGGATAATATCCAACATCAATTCCTTTAGCCCAAGATTGGTTCACGTTTCCAAAACCAATTTCTGGATCCATTCCTTTGTATTTTGTAAAGGTGTAAATGTTGTTTCCAGCTACATATAATCTGAATTTGCTGAAGAAATGCAGTTTGCTTGTCAGTTTTGTCAAATCACATCCAATAGTTGCATTTTTAATTCTGAAGAAATCAGCATTTTGAACATATAAATCTGAGAATCTCGTATAGTTTCCGTTTGGATCAGTTCCATAAGTCACTCTCGGAATTCTGTTTGAAGTTCCTTCAGTAGTCCATCTGTTTAATGTTTCTGTTGTATTATTTGTGTACGCACGAGTAGCATCATGAATTCCGAAAACATTTTGACTTCCAGAAACACCATAAGTATTGATCGTGAAATCGAATGCTTTATAAGAAAGATCCATATTTACGCCATAAGAAAAATCAGGATTTGGATTTCCGATTTTTGTTTTATCGTTTGCATCGATTTTTCCGTCACCATTCAAATCCACAAAACGAACATCTCCAGGAGAGGCATTTGGCTGAACTCCTGCAGCAACCTCAGCAGCATTTTGGAAAATTCCGTCTGTTTTTAATCCGTAGAAATAACCCATCGGCTGACCAACCTCAACACGGTTCATTTCGTCTAAACCTTGGAACAATACATTTGATTCTCCGTGAATAATTCCCTCGCTGTTTGCAATTCGAAGCACTTTATTTTCATTGTGTGAAAGGTTTGCATTGATGCCAAAATTCCAATCTTTAGCAAACGTTTTACGGTAACCCATCGTAATTTCAAAACCTTTGTTGCTTACATCTCCACCATTAATGTAAGGTGCAGTTGCTCCAGCATATGTTGGTATAGAAGCCAAAACCAACCAATCTTTTGTTTTCTTGTCGTAATAATCAAAAGTCAAACTGAAATTTGTGAATAAAACAGCATCAAAACCTAAGTCTAGTTGCTCTGAAGTTTCCCATTTCAAATCGCGGTTTGCTAATTGATCTGGGCTTGAACCTATTAGTAAAGTTTCGTCTCCAGTTCCAAAATGATAGCTTTTATCTGTTGAATTTACTGTTGACATATAAGCAAATTTTCTAGCGAACTGGTCATTACCATTTTGTCCCCAGCTACCTCTAATTTTCAACGTATTCAAGACTTTATTTTCACTTGGGAAAAAGCTTTCTTTATCTACATTCCATCCTGCAGAGAACGATGGGAAGATTGCATATTTGTTGTTTGGACCAAATTCTGAAGAACCGTCACGACGAACTGTTGCAGAGAACAAATATTTATTATTATAGTCGTATAATAAACGCCCGAAGTAAGACTGGATCGCATAATCTGTACGATTTCCTCCCACTGTATTTGAAGTTTGATCTTTAGCATTATCTAAATATGCGTGTTCAAAATCATCAAAAATTAAGTTTTTACCAGTTGCAGTCATATAATCTGAAGTGTTTTTCTTAGCAGAAGTACCTACTATAACATCAAAATTATGTGCACTGTTTAATACAAACTTGTATTGCAAAGTATTTTCGAAAATCCAACCTTGTGATTTTGTTCCGCTTTGCGTTACACTTGAAACGGTATTATTATCATTTGAAGAAAGCGAATAAACTGGTCTGAAAGAACGGTAGTTGCTGTCTGTCATATCAACACCAAAACTCGTTCTGAAAGTAAAGTTTTTGAAGAATTTCAATTCCGCAAAAATATTCCCAACATAACGGTTTGATTTGCTTTCATTGAAATTATTGTAATACAATGATCCAAGCGGATTACTTACGTCAGCCGAAATAATAGAATGAGCAAAATCTCCGTTTTCATCATAAGCCGCATCAACTGGAGCCGCATTCAAAAAGCTTCTGATAGCGTTACTGTAAATTCCATCATCTGCAACACCACTACTTTTGATATTAGATAAAGTAAAATTTTCTCCAATTTTCAAGTGATCTTCAATAATTTCTGAAGTTGAATTTACACTAAATGTAATACGATTGTATTGTGATTGATTTGTTGTTCCTCCAATCATACCGTCTTGTCCGTAATAAGATAATCCTGTTGCGATTGTAGATTTTTTGTCACCACCACTAATCAAAAGAGAGTGATTTTGTTTGATTGCACCTTCATTAAATAAATCATCTTGCCAATCGTGATTTGGCAAAGTAGCCACTTGAGCTTGCGTGTACAAAGGCGTGTAACCAGAATTAACGCGAGCCTCGTTAATTATAGTTGTATATTCCTGTGTATTCATCAAGTCTAATTTTTTAGCTACTTGCTGAAAACCAGTATAAGAATTTAAGGAAACATTCATTTTTCCATCTTTTCCTTTTTTGGTTGTCACCAAAATAACACCATTTGCCGCTCTTGCACCGTAGATAGAAGAGGCTGCTGCATCTTTCAAAACATCGACCCTTTCGATCACCGAAGGATCAAGATATCCGATTCCGTTATCAACCACAACACCATCAACAACATAAAGTGGATCACTGTTTCCTGCAGTTCCTGCTCCACGAATGTTCACTACCATATTTGCGCCCGGCTGACCAGAAGATGACATCACATTCACCCCAGATGCTTGACCTTGTAAAGCGTTCACAACATCTAAACTTGCTACTTGCTGAATATCTTTTCCAGATACTAATGAAGTTGCCGCTGTATTTACTTTTTTCTTCTGAGTTCCGTAACCAATAACAACAATTTCTTTAAGCTCTGCTGTTTCGGCCTGCAATGAAACATTTAAAGTTCTTTGTGTTCCTACTGTAATTTTTTGAGTTTTATATCCCATAAAACTTACTACAAGTACATCTCCGGCTTTTGCCTCGATTTTGTAGTTTCCATCAAAATCAGATGCTGTACTGATTTTTGTTCCTTGTACCAAAATAGTTGCACCTGGAACTCCCATTCCATCCTCTGCCGAGGATACATTTCCACTTATTGATTTAGACTGGTCCTGAGCAAAACCAGACTGTATTGCAAACACGCTTAGCAGCAGTGCCATGCAAAACGGAAGCATTGTCGTTTTAATACAATTTTTGCTTTTCATAATAATTAAAGAATTGGTTAAATTAAGTTAGTTGTAATATGTAATTAAAGTGTAAGTTTCGAATTCAGGATGTTCATAAAATCAATTTTCATGAACTTTTGATCAATCATTTTCCATTTTAAAAAAAGCCCTTTTTAAAACTTATAGTCAAAATGAACTTATCTTATGGTAAATTTGACTACAAGTGTAAAACTTTTTTTCTATATTAGCAAAATATTAAGTCTATTTTTTTTCAATTCTAATTTATAACAGTCCATTTTTGCCAATACAACAACCAATTGGCTTAAAATGAAATATTAAATGACAAAAAAATAGAGAAGCGCAATTTTAGCCGTCAACTATTTAAAATGTTTTTAATGAGGTATGCGCTTTACTAATAAACTCGCATTTTTTTGGCTTTCAGAAAATTGCGATCTAAAAAATATTCAGTAGTCAACAAAGACAGTTATGCATTTTATTTGCTTAATTTGTCCTAATAAATTTTGAAAATGGTTAAAAAACTAGATCCAGGAATTGCCACAAGCAACGAACAAAATGCAATGAACGCTATCACCATTGACTGTGTTATATTTGGTTTTGACAAAGGAAGTCTTGAAGTACTTTTAGTGCAACACGCTGAAGGTATCAGCAAAGGAAAATGGGGACTTCCCGGTGGATGGATTTATAAAAAAGAAAGTACAGATGATGCCGCACATCGTTTATTGAATGAACTTACTGGACTAGACAATATTTATTTGGAGCAACTAAAAGCATTTGGCGATCCTGATCGTTTCCCGCTTCGACGTGTTATTACGATTGGTTATTATGCTTTGGTAAAACGTGAAGATTATAACATTAAAGCAGGTTTTACAGCTTCTGATGCAAAATGGTACCGAATCAATACGATTCCGGATCTTATTTACGACCACAATGAAATTCTTTCTTATAGTTTAAAACATCTTCAAAATAGAGTGCGCCAAGCGCCAATTGGATTTAATTTATTGCCAGAAAAATTTACTTTGCTGCAGCTTATGCACCTATATGAAGAAATTTTAGGCATCGAAATGGACAAATCCAATTTCAGGCGAAAGATTCTGCATATGAAATTGTTAGTCGCTTTAGACGAAAAACAACAAGATGTTTCGCATCGAGCAGCAAAATTGTATAAATTTGACCCTGAGATTTATAATAAGCTCACTCAAAAAGGATTTAATTTTGAATTTTAATCCTCTTTGCCTAAACGATTTATGCTAAAAAAATTACAACAATGAATAACAGCACAGCTGTAGATGGCATCACAATTGACTGCGCAATTTTCGGATTCAACAAGGCAAGCCTAGAAGTTTTGCTAGTACAACATGCCGAAGGAGAAAGCGTTGGAAAATGGGGATTGCTAGGTGGTTATCTTAGAAAAGACGAAAGTGCAGACGAAGCCGCACAGCGAATTGTTTATGAATTGACTACACTAGACAACATTTATCTGGAACAACTGAAAGCGTTTACTGACCCAAAACGTGTCAGCGAAAGGCGCGTTGTAACGATTGGTTATTACACCTTAGTAAATCGGGAAGATTATAATATCAAAGCCAGCCAAACCGTGATCGAAGCAAAATGGTACAAAATCAATGAAATTCCAGATTTGATTTTTGATCATAATGAAATTTTTGATTTCAGTTTGATGCAATTGCAGAACAGAGTGCGTCAAGCGCCAATTGGTTTCAATCTTTTGCCTGAGAAATTTACTTTATTGCAGTTGATGCATCTTTATGAAGAAATTCTGGGAATTGAATTGGACAAATCAAATTTCAGACGAAAAATTCTCCACATGAAACTGCTTGTCGCTCTCGATGAAAAGCAACAAGATGTTTCGCATCGAGCCGCGAAATTGTACAAATTCGATCCAGATATTTACAAAAAACTGACTGAAAAAGGATTTAATTTTGAATTTTAGGGTTTGTTTTGAATTTCAGTGGCCAACTATCGGGCAACTCCATTTCAGAATCCAAAACTTTGCGCTATCTTTGCGCCTTAATAACATACACTAAAGCGATTGCTGCAGTGCAATTTATACTCAAAAAAAGACTTAAACTCGATTAGAGAACTGATATATACAAATGAAGAAGATACGTAATTTTTGCATTATTGCACACATTGACCACGGTAAAAGTACATTAGCAGACCGATTACTAAGTGCTACACAAACCGTTACAGCCCGTGAAGAAAAAGCACAATTGCTTGACAACATGGACTTGGAGCGCGAGCGTGGAATTACCATTAAGAGTCATGCGATTCAAATGGAATACAAATACAAAGGAGAAGAATATATCTTAAACTTAATTGACACTCCTGGTCACGTTGACTTTTCATACGAAGTTTCACGATCAATTGCTGCCTGCGAAGGTGCGCTTTTGATTGTTGATGCTGCACAAAGTATTCAAGCACAAACAATTTCTAACTTATATTTAGCTCTTGAAAACGACTTGGAAATCATTCCAGTTTTAAACAAAGTCGATTTGCCGAGTGCTAATCCAGAAGAAGTTAGTGATGATATTATCGATTTACTTGGATGTAAATTAGAAGATATTATTCATGCTTCTGGAAAAACTGGTTTTGGTGTTGAGAATATTCTTGCTGCCATTATCGAAAAAATTCCAGCTCCAAAAGGAAATCCGGAAGAGCCATTGCAAGCTTTGATTTTTGACTCGGTTTATAATCCATTTCGTGGAATTGAGGTAATCTTTAGAGTTGTAAACGGAGAAATCAAAAAAGGCCAGAAAATTAAATTTATGGCTACAGATAATGAATATTTTGCAGACGAAATTGGAACTTTAAAATTAAATCAAGTTCCGAAAAATGTAGTTTCTGCAGGAGATGTTGGTTATTTGATTTCTGGAATTAAAGAAGCTCGTGAAGTAAAAGTTGGTGATACTATTACAGATGCAAAAGTTCCAACGACTAATATGGTTGCTGGTTTTGAGGATGTAAAACCAATGGTATTTGCCGGAATTTATCCAGTTGACACAGAAGATTATGAGGATTTACGTTCGTCAATGGAAAAATTACAATTGAATGACGCTTCATTAGTTTTTACTCCTGAAAGTTCTGCGGCATTGGGATTTGGTTTCCGTTGCGGATTCTTAGGAATGCTTCACATGGAAATTATCCAAGAACGTTTAGAACGTGAGTTCGATATGACTGTAATCACAACAGTTCCTAACGTTTCGTATTTGGCTTACACGAAGAAACATCCAGAAACGGCGATCGTTGTAAACAATCCTTCAGATTTACCAGAGCCTTCAAAACTAGATAGAGTTGAAGAGCCTTTTATTAAAGCTACCATCATTACAAAAGCTGATTTCGTTGGAAACGTAATGAGTTTATGTATCGAAAAACGTGGTTTGATTACCAACCAAACTTACTTGACAACGGAAAGAGTTGAGTTGAATTTTGATATGCCTTTGGCGGAAATTGTATTCGATTTCTACGATCGTTTGAAAACGGTTTCTAAAGGTTACGCTTCTTTCGATTATTCTCCAATCGGAATGAGAACTTCGAAATTAGTTAAATTGGACGTTCTTTTGAATGCTCAAACAGTTGATGCGCTTTCTGCATTGATTCACGAAGACAACGCATACAATATCGGTAAAAAAATGACCGAGAAATTACGTGAACTTATCCCAAGACAGCAATTTGATATTCCAATTCAGGCTGCAATTGGAGCTAAGATTATCGCTCGTGAAACGATTAAAGCACTTCGTAAAGACGTTACCGCAAAATGTTACGGTGGAGATATTTCGCGTAAGCGTAAACTTCTTGAAAAACAGAAAAAAGGTAAAAAACGTATGCGTCAAGTAGGAAACGTTGAGATTCCTCAAGAAGCATTTATGGCTGTTTTAAAATTGAACGACTAACTTTAGTATTAAGATTTTAGCACTAAGTATTAAGATAAAAACCCAATGACTTAAAAGTTATTGGGTTTTTTATTTATTATAAATCTAGAATTTACAGCACTAAGACTTCTAATCATCTGTTATGCCGAAGGCTGTGTAAAAGACCAACCGGCCAATATCAAATCTCGAACTACGTCGTTTCTTTCTGCTCCATCTTCTAACGTATAAATATCTTGTCCTACAACAAAAGATTCTGTCATTTTCTTTGATCCATAAATGGCACCAAAGATGATTGCAAAAATAGCTCCTACTGATACAATTGGACTTATTGACATGAAGTTGGAGATAAGCAAAATGAGGGCTACTATTACACAACCCGCAGTAATCCATTGGGATTTTGAAGTTGACTTTTCGTGAATTGTTTTACATGAAGCACATCTCGGAATTCCAATTAAAATTTTAGAATATTTAACCGATCTGTAAACAACAATGTTTGTACGATCGTTGGTTACAAAAAGAGGCACAAAATAGCATTCATTCATACTTTTCATATGATCTTGTTCGCAGTAGGTACATTTTGTTTCGTGTGGTTCAAATCTTTTGTAATGTTCATTAAAAGAGTAATTGTTAATCATAAATGTAGTTTTTGGGTTAATCTGACGGCAAAATTTTAGACAGAATATATTTTATTAATAGACCAGGAACAAAAGAAACCAATAGCGGAATAAGCATTTCTAAATTCAAAAAACTACTTCTTCCTTGAAAATAAAAAGCACAAGCAAATGGCATAATCAATGCGGCTACTGTATAGCCCACCATTGCTGGAAGTGGATCTTCTTGATTTCCATAATAACCGCAAAGACAAGCCGCTATAATAGCTATCAAAACCATCATGCCACTATTGTCTCCAAGTAAGCCAATAAGACTAGTGATAATGATTACAGCACTAAAAGCAATATTTTTCCTTTCTTCTGATTTTTTAGCTTCTTTGGTTTCTTCGTAAAGATCATCTTTATAACTTTTGACCACTTTTGCCAAAAGTTCTTTTGCATGAATAGGATCATAACCCAAGCGAATCAATTCAATAAGCTCAAAATTGGCATCAAAGGTTCCGTTACGAAGCTTTTTTTTCAACTCTTCGGTCTTCGAATAAGAAAATTCAGTTTGCATATGGTTAGTTTTGGGTGTGTTAAAAATACACCTTTTTTTAAATCAGCAACTAAATCCATGAAATTAATTAACAAGATAGTTCCTTGCAATTTGAAACTGTTTCAATTTGGAACAGCTTTTTTATTACTTTAAACATTTAACCTTTGTAACTTTGAGCCAATGAATCTTTGAACCTAAAAAAGAAAAAATGCTAGACGAAACTCCAAAACGATTTGACCGTATTGTTGCTATTCTGATTCAATTACAATCTAAAAAAATTGTAAAAGCACAAGAATTGGCCGATCGTTTTGATTGCAGTTTAAGGACCATTTATAGAGATATTCGAACGCTCGAAGCATCTGGAGTTCCCATTTATAGTGAAGCTGGAGTTGGCTACGCTTTGATGGAAGGCTACAGATTACCGCCGGTAATGTTCACGCGCGAAGAAGTAAGCAGTTTTATCGCCGCTGAAAAATTGATGCAAAAATTCACTGATCCTTCTCTCGGAAGCCATTATGCTTCGGCGATGTATAAACTGAAATCGGTTTTGCGAAGTACAGATAAAGATTATCTTTCCAATATTGAATCGCGCGTTGTCATGCAAACCGCTGAACCGATGTTTAATGACAATTCTCCAAATACTTTAGCGGTTCTTTTTGAAGGCATTGCAGAAAAAAAGCAAATTCTGTTAACCTATAAAACATACGAAAGGGACGAAACAACACAGCGAAATCTAGAACCTGTTGGAGTTTTTCATGATAATAACAATTGGTATTTCCTTGGCTATTGCCATTTGCGAAAAGATTACCGCCAATTTCGAACGGACCGAATTGAGGGAATTAAAAAAACAGATCTTGATTTTACAATCGAACACAATTCGCTGGAAACTTATTTGACGAAAACAGAAACTTGCCCAACGACAAAAGTTCGAATTTTAATTGATAAAAAAATCGCGAGATACCTGTCAACCGAAAGAAAATACCACGGTTTCATTTCGGAAAAAGAGGTTGACGGAAAAATCGAAATGACTTTTATGTGCCGCGATATTGAAAGCGGTTTTCCAAGATGGTTTTTAATGTTTGGTGATTATGCCACAATATTAGAACCCGAAAGACTTAAAACAAGAGCTTTAGAATTGCTGGAATTCAACAGACAAAGGCTTTTATAGAAAAAAAACTCCTAAAGAAACTGTGTTGCATTAGGAGTTTTTTGTTTTTATTGCTGATTTTTCACCACATTATAAAAATTATAATCGGTATTTGAAGCATCAGTGATTCCGACATTTCGACCAATGGTTACAATTTGTCCACGATGATAAGTTCCGTGATTTATCACTTGAATCAAGTAATCTGAAATTGGCAATTCGCATTCAAACCAAGGATTGGTAATCTTAACTTCTTTAATTAAATCTTCTTCAGACATGGAGTGAATCAGATCTTTCAATCTTGAGGAGGAATCGAGCAATCTCGAAAATATTTCATCTTTTGACAATTCGCTTATATCTTTCTTTTGTGTCATTGAAGTTTCAGAAATAACCGAAAACCAATATTCTTCGGTTGCCCAAATATGATCCAAGGTTTTTATAATGCTCGGATAACTCGAAGCTACTTCGGCATAAAGTAATTCTTCTGATTTCGGCGAAAGCCAATTCACAAATTGTTGGTTTACCCATAAATTATAATCAGCAAAATTGGACATTATTCTTTTCAAACTCATAGTCTTTGATTTTAATTAAATGAAATTTTGTGGTTTTGAATCCTTATTGTCTTTCCCAGAAAAATGGTGGCTCAATATTCAAGGCTCTCAAATATACGTATGCTTGCCCACGGTGATGAACTTCATTATCAATAAAATACAAGATGTTTTGAATGATTGGAAATTCATATTGTCCAAAAAGATTGAAATTTTCGCTAAAATCTTCAATAGACAATTGTGCCCAATATTTATTGATTTCTTCAGTTGCTTCATCCCATTTTTCAAGATATTGCGCTTTAAAAATTAATTTTTCAGCTCCTTCCGTATACGGCTGAGCATCACGATTTACGATTCCTTTAAGCGCCGGAACTGCAATTGCCAAAAGTTCATCTACTAATTTTGAAAAAGGACGCATGCCGCCAATTGAAAATTCGAAGAAATCTTTCTCGGGAAAAAGTTCAATCAAGCGACGAGTCAAAGCTCTGTGTCCTTGCCAATGTTTCAATAAATCTTCTGATGTAATAACTTGTGCTTCTAAAGTTTTCATGGTTTTAAAGTTTTAAATTTTTAATACTTCAAAAGTAAAATGGGCTGGTGACAACAGTTTGTCAGCAGGAAAAAAAACTTTCTATTTTTTCTTTTAAATTTCAAAATTCATCTTTATAAAAAATCAAACATACATTTTAAATTATTGATTTCCATGTAATTAAGAAAAATCATTCGTACCTTTGCCTCCCCTCAGTCAATAAAATCAGAACTATGAGAACTTCTCTACTTCTATTTTTATTATTTTATTCGACTATATCTTTGTCACAGGGGATCATAGTGGACACGACTTCCTTGGGCATACCTCAACTGGTTCGGGAAGAATTAATGCAGAATGCCTGTGCAAATGAAAGCAACTTCAAATTTTCATCACATCAAGGTATTGGCAAATTCACCAATACAAACCCAAATTTCCCAATTTCGGAAGGTATTATTATTCGAAATGGATTAGCAAAATATACCGAAGGAACATATACCGGAAATAATGAAAGCAGTCAGCTGAATAATGCCGGCGATAGTGATTTGCAAGCCATAAGCGACGGCAATGGACAAACGGTTCCAATTACGGATGTAAGTTATCTTCAATTTGACTTTACCCCTTTGTCAAGCAATTTTAGTTTTGATTTTCTTTTTGCTTCGAATGAATATGGCGAATTTCAATGTGGTTTCAGTGATGTTTTCGCTTTTGTTCTAACCGATTTAACGACGGGAGTTTCCACAAATCTGGCTGTACTTCCTGGCACATCAACGCCTGTATCGGTCAAAAATATAAGGGACGAGCAATATAATTCTTCTTGTTTATCTGCAAATGCGAATTTATTTGATCATTATAACGTAAACAGTCCAACTGAATCGGCTATAAATATGAGGGGAGAAACCAAAGTATTAACGGCATCTTCAACTGTAATTCCAAACCGAACCTATAGCATAAAACTGGCCATTGGCGATTATAATGATAGTAGCTACGATTCGGCTGTTTTTATAAAAGGAGGAAGTTTCATAACATCAATGGATTTAGGCCCTGATCGAACAATTTGCGAAGGCGAAAAAATCACACTTCAATCTGGGTTAGTGGGAAATTACAATTATGTCTGGACTTTAGACGGAACAGTAATCTCGGGCCAAACAAGCAATTCATTGATTGCAGACAAATCTGGAACTTATGGCGTAACAGCAACACTTTCTGGCTGTATAATAAAAGATGAAGTTGTGATTACTGATTTGGTTATAAAACCCGCCAAAAATTTAATTGCTTGTTATACTTCAAACGGCATTTACAATTATGACTTAACCCAAAACAATACTAGTACATTAGGCATTAATGCAGCAGAATATTCACTTTTGTATTTTCGCTCTTTGGCCGATGCAAATGCAAATGGACCTGCCATACCACAAAACCAATTGAATTCTTTTACAAGCGTAGGCAACCAAACTATATACATAAAAGCCGTTTCAATTAATAATAGTAATACGTTTTGCAATAATTTGATTTCGTTTCAATTGCAAGTAACGGCTCCAATCAATATCACAAAGCCTCCAGATTTAAGTTTGTGCGACACCAATTCGGGAAGAGTACGAGTCGATTTGACTGTTCAGCAAAGCAGTATTCTAAACGGCTTAAATCCATCAGAATATAAAATCAGCTATCACACCAGTCAGGTTGAAGCAAATAGTGGTTCAAATGCCATTTCAGATCCCGATGTTTTTATTACTTCCTTATCACAGTCACCGCAAACCATCTGGGTTAGAGTTGAAAGCCTTCAAAATTCCTTCTGTTACCGAACCGTAAATTTCAACATCATTATTTATGCTCTTCCGCCTGTAAATGACATTCCAGATGTGATCGCCTGCAACAGTTATACATTGCCTCCAATAACTTTTGGTTTTTATTATACGGGACCAAATGGTACGGGAACACGACTGAATGCAGGAGATGTCATTACAAAATCTGGTGCTTACTACATTTACAGCGGGCCAAGCGCAAATAATTGTACCAATGAAAACACTTTTAATGTCACTCTTATCTATGAAATAGAATTTCCAAAGGAAGCTTGCGGAAAATATATTGTTCCGAATGTAATTGCTGGCGGATTTTTCACCGAACCTGGAGGAAAAGGAAATTCGATTCCACGCGGAACATCCTTTACAACAAGCCAAACCATATATTATTATGCCGTAATTGATGGCGCAGTTTGTAGCGACATAGCTGTGCCTTTTATTGTTCACCCTTTGCCGTTAGTAGATCAACCGAGCAATGTGGTTACTTGCGATTCTTATGTATTGCCTCCTTTGACAAATGGAAATTACTTTTCGTCGTCTGGCGGTCTAGGAACTCGTCTGAATGCAGGAGCAGAAATAACTTCCAGTCAAATGGTATATGTCTTTGCTGATGATGGAACATGTACAAATGAGCATTCTTTCAAAATAGACATTATTGATTCGCAACGCTATATTCCAATATCACAATGCGGCAGTTACACGTTGCCATCAATTGAAATAGGCGGTTATTTTGATAGTCCAAGAGGTCAGGGCAAAAGCATTCCAGCTGGGACAATTATCACTACATCTCAAACAGTATATTACTATACTACTACAACTACTTCTCCAAATTGTACTGATGAATTAAAATATGAAATCACGATCAAACCTTTGCCTTTGGTTGATACGCCCAGCAATAGATTGGAATGCAATCGTTATGTTTTACCTCCTTTGAATAATGGCAATTATTTTACAGATACAAATGGCAGTGGAACTCCATTAAAAGCTGGAGATGTCATTACTACGACACAAACAATTTACGTTTTTTCAGTGGGGACAGAATGCAATAACGAATCGAGTTTTGTAGTTGAAATTAGAGCATTACCTCCTGTAGACAATTTTACAGATGTGGTTACTTGCACCAATTTTAAACTCCCCAGATTAAAAGACGGACATTATTACACCGCTTCTGGAGGTCCTCATGGTTTAGGAAATCAACTTGCCGAAGGTACAGTTATTAGTACATCGCAAACGGTATACATTTATAATGAATGGCCTGATTTTACAAAATGCACCAATGAAACTTTTTTTAAAATCAATGTCAACGGAATCGATGTGGGAAATTTTGACAATATCAATGTTTGTGACAACTATTCGTTGCCTCCATTAAAATTAGGCAACTATTATTCTCAGCCTGGAGGAAAAGGTTCAATCATTCCTGCCGGAACAATATTAACAAACTCTCAAACCATTTATGTTTATGCCATAGTTGGAACTCGATTAACTTGTTCCAGCGAAAAGAGCTTTACAGTTACTATTTCATCAACACCAGTATTAACTCCAATTTCAGATATTGCGGTTTGCAAAAGCTTCACATTACCTCCACTAACTGCCGGAGTGTATTACAGCGGGCCAAATGCAACTGGAACTCGATATAACGTTGGTGATCAAATAACCACCACACAGCAAATGTACATCTACGTTGCCTCTGCAACAAATCCGAATTGTGTTTCACAGGATGATTTCAATATTACCATTTATCCTTTAAAAGATTTTGCAATAAAAAATGCCGTAATCTGTGTCGATTATCAAACAGGAACATTGCTTAAGTCCGCACAGCTGAATTCGGGACTTAACCCAAATGAATACACAGTCGACTGGTATTTAAACAACAATAAAATAGGCACCGGTCCTTCTTATACTGCAATTCAGGAAGGAATTTATACAGCGGTCCCCACAAAAACAGGCAGTGTTGTTGGCGCCGATTGTGGTTATAATGCCACTACAGTCACTGTCGAAAAATCTAGTCCAGCCATCGCAACCGTAACCGTGACAGATGCTTTTGAAGATGACATAGATATTATCGTAACCCTAACTAATGGTTTTGGAGTTTATGAATACCAATTAGATGATGGCGATTTTCAAACCAATACTGTTTTTTCTAATGTTGATTCAGGAGAACACGCTATTACGATAAAAGACACCAAAGGCAATTGCGACAACCTAATTTTATTTGCCAAAGTACTTAAATACCCAAAATTTTTCACTCCAAACAACGACGGCTACAATGACACTTGGAACATCAAAGATCTTGCTTCACAACCAGATGCCGTTATCAATATTTTCGACAGATATGGCAAATTCTTAAAACAGCTTTCTCCAGCAGGTCCTGGATGGGATGGCAATTACAATGGAAATCCGCTTCCTTCCTCGGATTATTGGTTTCAAGTTTTTTACAAACAAGACGATCTGACCCAAGTTTTCAAATCCCATTTTAGCTTAAAACGATAATGTTTTGGGTGTTTCCCTATCTTTCACATGGTCTTACAAGAGCATTTTTTTGCAAATTTGAGATTATTATTTTTCTATATTTGAACGAAAGAAAAAATTTGGATAGACGCGATTTTTACTTTTCTAAATTATTTTGAAAAAGATTTTCCTCACAATTTTAATTATAAACCTATGACAAAAAATAAATTTTACGTTCTATTAATGTGCTTTAACGCATTCATAACTACAGCACAAATGAATGGTTTACACAACACTTTAAAAGACTATAAATTGTATGGAAAAGTCAAAAGTATTAGTGAACATTATATGAAAAACGATGAAAATCCAGATGAATCAAACAAAATGCTCACCAATTATTTTGATGAAAAAGGAAGACTTACTCAACAAGACTCTTACCAAAATGGCAAATTAAATTCTTCTTCTAAATATTTTTATGGCATCAATGATTCAGTAGTAAAATATCAGTATTTTGACAATTTGAATCGTAAAACCCGCGAAACTGTATTTTTTTTCAATTCAAAAAACCTTAGAGAAAAAGAAATAAATTACAGCAATGATACTATCGAAGATCAGTACCAATATAAATACAATGAAAAAAACCAACAAATTGAAGTTGCTTATTTCATCTATAATAACACTTTAGGAAACAAAAGCACCAAAACCTACAATAGCAAAGGTTTACTTTACAAAAAAACAGATTTTGATGACAAAAATAAAATAGTGGCTGAAAGCACTAATAAATATAATCTTAAAAACCAATTAATTGAAAACCGCACAATCGACTTTAAAGATATAGACACCAAAATTCTTTACACTTATGATGCGATGGGAAATCAAAACTCTTCACTATCACTGAACAAAAACCAACAAATGATTTATCGTTTAGATTTCGCCTATGACAGTCATGGAAATCTCATTAAATCGGTTCAAAAAATGAATGTAGGCACAAGATTACTCGACATAACTGAAAGTTTAACGTATACTTTGGATGACAAAAACAATTGGGTAAAATCGATAAGGACTTCCAAAGACAAAAAAGGAATTAAAAAGCGCGTGATAGAATATTATTAAAAGACTTTTAATTTATTTCTTTTTTCTTTCATATATTCCAATCTTGAAATACTTGTAAAGAAGAACTGCAACCCGTCTCTTTGTCGCTTTGTACCTCAAAAAGAAAAAACCTTTGTACCTTTGCACCTAAATAACTTTGGAACTTTAAAAAAATGATTGAAGATAAAAATCCGCAACGCACCAGTATAGCACAATTAGGAGAATTTGGACTAATTGATCATTTAACGCGAAATTTTGATGTCACTCAAGAATCGACCTTAAAAAGTATTGGCGACGATGCAGCAGTTTTAGATTTTAAGGACAAAAAAACAGTTGTTTCTACAGATTTATTGATCGAAGGCGTACATTTTGATTTGGCGTATATGCCTTTAAAGCATTTAGGCTATAAGTCAGTGGTTGTAAATCTTTCTGATATTTGTGCCATGAATGCGAAACCAACACAAATTACGGTTTCTGTTGCTGTTTCAAATCGTTTTCCGTTAGAAGCTTTAGAAGAATTATTCGAAGGAATTACGCGCGCAGCAAAAGAATATAAAGTAGATGTTGTTGGTGGCGATACTACCTCATCTCAAAAAGGACTAATCATTAGCATTACTGCAATTGGTGAAGCAGACGAAAATGAAATTGCATACAGAAACGGAGCCAAACAAACTGATTTATTAGTTGTAACTGGAGATATTGGTGCCGCATACATGGGATTACAAGTTTTGGAACGCGAAAAACAGGTTTTTCAAGTCAACCCAAACAGCCAGCCTGATTTAGACCCTTATACTTATTTAGTCGAAAGACAATTGAAACCTGAGGCACGTACAGATGTTCGTACACTTTTGCATGCCCTGGAAATAAAACCAACTTCGATGATCGATATTTCTGACGGATTATCATCTGAAATTATTCACATCTGCAAACAATCAAAAGTGGGATGTAATTTATACGAAGACAAACTGCCTTTAGATCCTCAGTTTATTTCTACTTGCGAGGAATTCAATATCGACAGTACAACGGTTGCTATTAATGGCGGAGAAGATTACGAGCTTTTATTTACGATTGACATTAATGATTTTGATAAAATAAAAGGAAATCCAAACTTTTCAATTATCGGGCATATGACAGAAGAAAACGAAGGAATTCATCTTGTCACTCGTGCCAATACAAAAATTGCTTTAAAAGCCCGCGGATGGGATGCTTTAAGTGAATAAAATTCCAAAAAAGGAAAATTCTAAAAAATAAATTCCAAATTCCAATTTTTAAATTATTGGAATTTGGAATTTACATTTTAAAAAAGTCCTTTGCTTTTGGCTTCTCGAACAAGTTCTTCATCAGAGCCGCTTCTTATTTTAAGCAATTCTTTTAAATTGAATTTTCGTTTCTCAATTGCTGCAAAAGAAATTGGTATATAATGTGATATTTCCTCTGTTCGTGTTCCTTTTGACAAATGAAATAAAATCTGCTTATCAAATTCATCAATTTCAATCGAATTATGAGGCGCCTGATTCAACATTTTAACTACTGACTGACTGTAGTATTTTTCATTTTTCATTACTTTATCAAAGGCAAAAAGAAGTTCATCAAAAGTCAAATCATTTTTGATAATAAGTCCATTTGGGTTGATTGTCCTGATAATCGTTTTGATTTTCAAAAGTTCTGTGTACATGGTAAGCAAAATTATTTTACAATGCGGCATCTTTTTTAAAATCAATATTGCCAAATCTTCTCCAGAATAAAGCTCTTTCTCTTCATAGGCTGGCATGCTAATATCTAAAAAAGCAATATCAAAGTTTGGAGTTGCTTCACGTTCCAGCAAATCATAAGCCGATCTGCAGTCGTAAGCCTGAGCAATATGAAAATCATATTCCTTTGGATTATAACGCGTAATAGCATTTTTATATCCCTCAATAATAAAGGGATGATCGTCGACAATTAAAATATTTCGCGTGATTAAGTGCGAAATTGGAGCAGTTAAATCAAATGTCATTATTATGCAGGTTAATTTTTTGATCGATTGGGACTTTCACAATGAGAAGCGTTCCTTCTCCTTTGGCAGATTTTATAGTAACTGTACCCTTACATTCTGTGGCTCTATATTGAATATTATGCAATCCTATTCCATTTTTGGTTCTTTTTGTATTGAAACCTTTTCCGTCATCAGTAATAGAGAGAACTAAATAATTTATTTCACTTTTAAAATCAACTGTAATTGTATCTGCATCTGCATATTTATTACAATTTTGAAGTGCCTCTTGTATAATTCTGTATAAATTAATTTTGACCGCGTTGCTAACAAGATCCCATTTTATGTGAGAATCAAAAGTCGTAATTAATTTTGAATCATACGTGTTTCTCTGATTTTCAAATAGTTTCATCAGGATTGCGACAAAATTATTAATTAATTCCGATTTTTCTCTATTTAAGTCATGCGAAATTTCACGTATATCTTCTTCAATATGCTTGAGTTCAGTCAGATATTTTTTTCGTTTTGCTCCCGCTTGGGCTTCATCAACTTTATCAAGGCTATCCAAGCTAATTCGTACCCCAAACATTCGGCCTAAAACACCATCATGCAATTCTTGTGCAACCTTTTTCTTTTCTTTGATTCGAGTTGACTCAATTTCATTTTGCTGCGAAATCATCAAGTTGTAAATATCTTCATTCGCAATTTGTTGCTGTTGCTTAAAAAGTAATTCTCTGTTTTTTGCCTGCTGTGTCTTATAAACATAAAAAAACAAACCGACCAAAGTACAAATACTGAACACATAAATCAACGTTCTGTTTTTTTCCTGAAGATTTGAATTCTGATCTTTTATTTCATTGGTTTCATATTCAATGCGCGAAAATTTCTCTCCCATTTTTCGCTCCGATTTCAGCATTTTTTCATTCAAATTAAAATATTCCTTTGAGTAAACCGATGCATTTTGGGGATCGACAACAGCAATTTGCTTAAGCGCTTCTAAGGTATTTTTTACAATACCTAAATTTCTAGCTTGCACCAATGATTGTTTTGAATACTGTATAGCCTTAAAAGTATCTTTTTTAAAAGCATAAAATTCAGACAAATGAATTCTGCTTAAAATTGATGCTGATTTCAATCCCAAACTATCTCTTATTTTCATCGATCTTTCAAACTGGTCTGGAAGTCCTGTAAAATCTCTTAGTTTAAATTTAGAATAAGCAAGATTGTCTAACAACATTGCATACAGAACATTTTTTTCCTGAAATAGGTTTTTCTGATTCAAACCTAATTGAAAGTATTTTTTTGCCTGTTCGTAATCGTTCAAATTGATATAAACGAATCCGATATTATTTAATGAAGTCGCTTCTAATTGCAACTCTCTTGGAATATCTTTATCCTTTAAAACCGCTATTGCTTTTTTATGATATTCTAGAGATTTATCATATTCCTCCCGATCATTATATAATATCCCAAGAAGATTATAGCATTCATAAAGCAAATCGCTTACTTTTTTTTGCTTCTTTAAAATGCTCAAAGCTTTAAAAACCGCGATTTCACTTTCAAAAAAGTCTCCTTCATTATATTGGAGGCTTGCTTTGCTTAAGAAAGTCTGAGCAAGATTGTAGGAATCATTGATTCTAAGATAAATTTTTTGCGCTTTAAAAAAATTCAAAAAAGCACTATCTGCAATACTTTGCGAACTGTAAAAATCGCCCAAGTAAGTGTACGCTTTCCCAATACTAACCGAATCCTTCGCAGTTATAGATCGTTCTAAAACCAACTTTGTTATATTTCGGTACGACTTGAGATCATTCATATTGTAATACCGATTAGCGATTCTAAACAGATTTACTCTATTCATCGAATCATTGTTTTTATCAATAACAAGATTGTATGCTTTTAGCGTATATTTTTGTTTGAGATCATAGGGCAAATTAATATCATTTGCCAAAGACAAATAAGTCGACAAACTGTCGTCTTCTGAAATTTTTCCTTTATCAAGGTTAGTTTTCTTGTTGCATCCGAGTAAGATGAGAAATAAAAACAGTAATATTTGCGAAGTTTTTTTCAATGTCTGTTTTTGAATTTTACCAAAAATAGTAAAAGTACAGACACAAAAAAAGGCTGTCCTCATTTGGCAGCCTTTTTTTGTATAATGGAACTTGGTTTTTAGTCAAGTTTTATAGTATTTCCTAAAGATTGTCTGTCTTGACGAAATCCTTCAGATTGATTATTTTTTAAATCATTCGTAGTTGTGTGAAAATCAACTTTTCTACCACCATCACGTCCAGTTGACTGTCCACCGATAATAGTATCTTGTTGAGCAGAAGTTGTTATTGGAGCTGCAAAAGAAGTTGCTACTACTACTAAAGAAAATAATCCGAATGTTAAAGCTGTTTTTTTCATGACCTGAGGTTTTAAATGTTTTTGATTTTTTTTGTCTTTGGGGCTGACTCGCTCTCTGCGAATCGATGGTGTAAAATTATACCCGATGACAAAAAAAATTTACATGAAAAATGGAGTTTATGGTAGATCATGCCCAAATGATAGTCACTGGGCGTCAAATTCATGTAAATACCTAATATTTAGACCTCTATATAATTCCCAGCAGTGAAATTGGCAATTATTAGATCAACATTTCCTTTATAAGTTTTGGAAAAAGGAATCTTTTTTGGAGAGTTTTTGATGTAACAAACTGAGTTTCCGTTATGAATGCGAGAAATGTAATTTTGATTGATGATGTAACTGTTATGAATCCTGATAAATGGATGTACTAAAATACTTTCAAAATGTTTTAAAGTTTTGAAAGCCGTCACCATTTCACCAGAACTCAAATAAATATCAGTCGAATTATTATCGGCTTGGAAATAACAAATATCTGCCGCATTCATATAACGATAATCACCATACGATTTGATACAAAGTATCAATGGCTTTTCGATAATTTGTGGCACATGAACTTCTTTTACAATTATTGAAGCTTCTTCTTTTTCATGAATTTGATTCTCCAGTTCATTTAAGGGCAATATTTCGACAGCTGAGACGCTTTCTTTTACAATATCGGCTTGTGGATCGTTTTCGGCATTTTTTTGCTCTTTTGAGCCTAAAAACGTTTTTTCAAGCTTCAAAAGTGTTTTTACAAGATCCACATGCGTCAAAGGCTTGATGATATAATCAAAAACACCATACTGAATGGCATCAAAAGCAAAATCCTTTTTTGTCGTGGTGATAATGATTTTTGGAATAACCGTTAAGAAACGATACAATTCGCCAATAAAAGCCAAAGACAAATTACTCTGCGAATCCTCAGCATTAATTTCTAAAAAAACGAAATAGGGTTTGTGTTCTAAAACCAAATTCAGTCCTTGCTGATAATTCGTAGCCGATGCTATAAAAGTTAATTCTGAAAAACCTTCTGCAACAATTCTGGTTTTCAAAACACTCTCAGCCTCATTATCAATTATGATGTACGAATATTTCTTCAATTTGGTTTTAATCAATTTTAAAAATGAATCATCGCATTTAAGCAATCCACTCATTTTTCAATTTTGTGTATGATGCGCAATTAAATTTACGCAATTAATTTATGCAAACATTTCATTGTTAACACATTACATAAAAATGTTAATACATAAAGACGAAATGCAAAAATGCTCGACGAAATGCACATTTCAAAATTAAAAAAATCCCAAACTCCAGCTAGGAATTTGGGATTTATATAGTGTTAATTGGGAAAATTACATTTTCATCAACCAGTTTTTCATTGAAACTTCGTTTTCAATAATCCCTTTTAATTCAGAGATTTTTACACGATCTTGTTTCATTGTATCTCTATGACGAATCGTTACTGTTTCGTCTTCAAGAGTTTGGTGATCTACAGTGATACAGAAAGGCGTTCCTAATGCATCTTGTCTTCTGTAACGACGACCCACAGCATCTTTCTCATCATAAGCAACATTGAAATCCCATTTCAAATCTTCAATGATTTTTCTTGAAATTTCTGGCAATCCATCTTTTTTAACCAATGGCAGAACCGCTGCTTTAGTTGGCGCTAAAACTGCTGGCAATTTCAATACCGTTCTAGTCGAACCATCTTCCAAAACTTCTTCTTGCAACGATGTTGCAAAAACAGCCAAGAACATACGATCAAGACCCACAGACGTTTCCACTACGTATGGCACATAGTTTTCATTCAATTCAGGGTCAAAATATTGAAGTTTTCTTCCTGAATATTCTTCGTGTGCTTTTAAGTCAAAATCGGTACGAGAGTGGATTCCTTCAAGTTCTTTGAAACCAAAAGGGAAATTAAATTCAATATCAGCCGCAGCATTTGCATAGTGCGCTAATTTTTCGTGATCATGGAAACGGTAGTTTTCTTTTCCTAATCCTAAAGATAAATGCCATTTCAAACGAGTTTCTTTCCAGTATTCGTATGATTTCATTTCTTCACCTGGACGAACGAAAAATTGCATTTCCATTTGTTCAAATTCACGCATACGGAAAATGAATTGTCTTGCAACAATTTCATTTCTGAATGCTTTTCCGGTTTGAGCAATTCCAAAAGGAACTTTCATACGACCCGATTTCTGAACATTTAGGAAGTTTACAAAAATACCTTGAGCTGTTTCTGGACGCAAATAAAGATCCATTGCATTTTCTGCAGATGCACCTAGTTTTGTTCCAAACATCAAGTTGAATTGCTTCACTTCTGTCCAGTTTTTAGAACCTGTTTCAGGGTCAGCAATCTCAAGTTCTTCGATCAATGCTTTAACATCAGCTAAATCTCCAGCACCCAAAGAACGTCCTAAACGCTCTCTGATTTCTTTTTCTTTAGCCAAATATTCAATTACACGAGCATTTGTAGTTACAAATTCTTGTTCGTTGAATGCATCGCCAAAACGCGCTTTTGCTTTATCAATTTCTTTTTGCGCTTTTTGATGAATTTTCTCAGCGTGATCTTCAACTAAAACGTCAGCTCTATATCTTTTTTTAGAATCTTTATTATCAATCAAAGGGTCATTAAAAGCATCAACGTGGCCCGAAGCTTTCCAGGTCGTTGGGTGCATCAATATCGCCGCGTCTAAACCGACAATATTTTCATTCATCTGAACCATTGATTTCCACCAATATTCACGGATATTCTTTTTTAATTCGACACCATTTTGTGCATAATCATACACTGCACTCAATCCATCGTATACTTCGCTTGACGGAAAAATAAATCCGTACTCTTTTGCGTGCGAAACCACATTCTTAAATAAATCGTCTTGTTTTGCCATAGTGATGCAAAAATATAAAAATCAGTTTTAAAAAAAAGAAAAATAATAAAGATTGACAGGCTGTTTTTGTTATTTTTGTAACCAAATTCTTTCTATTTGTGTTTAATTTCGTAATAAATCTATTTTTCCCTAAAGTTTGTGCCGGATGCCGTCAAATTTTACAAACCAACGAAGTCGTTTTATGCTCAAAATGTCGTCATGAAATGCCTCTGACGCAATATCATCTGGATTCTAAAAACGAAGCAGCAAAAAAGTTTTATGGAAAAATTCAAATACAGCATGCCTCAGCATTATTATATTTCATCAAAAAGGGAATTGTTCAAGAACTAATTCATAATCTGAAATACAAAGGGCATGAGGAAATCGGAAGTGTTTTGGGCAGTTGGTACGCTGAAGATTTAAAAGAATTGAAGCTACAAAATCCGTTTGAAATTATAATTCCTGTCCCGCTTCATCCAAAAAAATTCAAGGAACGCGGTTACAATCAAGTCACAACATTTGCAAAAGCACTTTCAGAAGGATTAAATCTCACTTTTGACGATAGCATTTTATTCCGAAAAAAATATTCGAAAACACAATCCAAAAAGAATCTTTTAGGCAGAACCGAAAACATCGAAAACATTTTTGATGTAAAATTCTCCGAAGAAAACCACAACAAACATTTTCTAATTGTCGATGATGTTTTGACCACGGGGTCAACTCTGGAAGCCTGTTCAAAAGCATTATTAAAAATTCCCGGAGCAAAAATCAGTATTGTTTGCATGGCGATGGCAAACTCGTAAGTTTTTTAAATTCCAATAAAAAATCCAAATTCCAATCGAATAGCTTTTCAATTGGAATTTGGATTTTGAAAATTGAAATTTTTAAACTTTTAGTTTACTATTATTTTTTTGACTGTTCTTCTGTTTCCGTCAATTACTGTTACCAGATAAACTCCAGCTGAAGTCGTACTTGGAAGCTGAATATTTTGATTAAAAGTTGTAGTTGCATCAAAAGTTTTTGAATAAACCGTCTTGCCTAAAATATCATGAACAAATACTTTAACTCCAGTTTCTGATTGGCTTTCAAACTGAATGGTAAAATTTCCTTTATTTGGATTTGGATAAAGACTAAAATCAATAGCATCAAAATCAGGTGTAGCTAATGTATACGTTTGTCCGCAAATATTTATTGAAGCCGAATTGATTGTTCCAAAATTCCCTGTAACCGCATCTCTCACTCTAAAAGTCCAAGTTCCTTGAGTATTTTCACCATTAAAAGCACTTAACAAATCAACCGGCAAAACGATTTGCTCTGTTGTTTTGGCACAATCTAATGCAACACCCGAATCATCAAACTCAAGCGCCAAAGTCGATTTCGTCGACCCGCAATTTTTATTAAATAGTCGAACGATTGTTCCGGCAGGACTTACAATTTGAAGTTCTAAGTCAGAAAACTTATCATGTGTTACATTAACCGAAACATTTACATCTTGAACAGTAGCGGTAGAAGCAGGAACCGTAACTGTTCTGGTTACAAAAGTTGTTGTATTCGGAATGGCAAATGAATTTCCAAAACTATAGGAATCACAAGTTGAAGTCGAAGTATATCCAACTGCAAATGCTTTACTGTTTACGGCATAAAAGATATTTCCTGTTGGCTCAATCAAAATTCTGCAATTTTTAGATGACGGAACACTTGTCGGCAATGTAATAGTTTCAGTACCGTCATTTGCAGTATTTGATGCTAAAATTATAGGAAACGTCAAACCGCCATCAGTAGATAATTTGATATTTACAGTTGATGCACCAGGAAGTGCATTGGTGTTATTTACATCCCAAGTTACAGTTTCTGGCAATCCTTGCCACCAACTCACATTATCATTTGTATGTGAAGTAACTGTAAATGGACCAGCTGTAGAAACTACACTCACAACCATATCGTCAGTAAAGGTTTGTGCAGTTCCTTGCGCCGCATTATCACGCCCTGTCAAAGTAAAATGCAACGTTCTTGCAATAGACGAAACAGATTCCCAAGTAGTTGTAAGTCTGTTTTCTAGTACATAATTAAAACTTGGCATATAACGAACTGTGCCGCTTGCAGTTGGGACTACTGAACGAAACAATGGCCCATCAGGTTTTGTTGGATAAGCAATGCTGGTACTTCCAGAAGTTGTAGTTGCATTATCATTTTCTTCCCATGTATAGGTAACCGAATCACCTTCGGGATCTGAACCTGTTCCCGTCAGAACAAAAGCGGTGCTAATTGGAATTGTGTAATCAGCTCCTGCATTAATCGATGGTGGATTATTTGTTATAGCAGTACTTACTGGACAACTTTTCGATGCTAATGTATTTTGAATCTGTCGAATACTTACATAAGCAAAATAATCATCAGACGTATTTTGAATATCATAATCGCCAGTAACTCCAGCATAAGCCATAATGGTGGAACCACTTCCCGGCTCAACATTTACGCTTGTCCTTTCTTCTGAATCATATGAAAAAGTATGATTTGCACCCAATTGATGCCCAAATTCATGTGCTACAAAATCAATATCAAAAGTATCTCCTTGCGGTTTCCCATCTGAAGGAGAGGTGTAAGCACTTCCTTTTCCCAAAGGCACATTTGTTGTTGGATTTGTACATACACAACCTATGCAACCTGCGTTTCCTCCACCACCTGAAGCGCCAAATAAATGTCCAATATCATAATTTGCATTTCCAATTACGTTTGTCAAAGTAGTTTGAACTTCTTGATTCCAAGCACCATCGGCACCTGTTGACGCATTTGAATAGGGATCTGTTGTTGCATCTGTATAAATTACCGCATCATTATTATCGATCAAAACTAATTTCACTGCCAAATCTTTATTGAAAACACCATTTACGCGAGTCAAAGTTGCGTTCATCCCCGCTAATGCTGCCGCTTTAGTTCCACCAAAATATGCTGTGTATTCGCCAGTACAAGAAAGCGCAAGACGTATTGTTTTAAAAACCTTAGCACTTGATGCTTCTTTTGCTGTTTTTCCGGTACCATTATTACTTAAAAGAACATCGTCGGTCTTACAGATTAGACTTTTAGAAGTCGAAGATTTTTTTGAAAACAAAACATATTCTGTTTTATCATCTGGATTTGCTTCCATAAATTCAGTTGATTTGTCTGAACGAAAAACCATAGTCTGAAATCCCAAAGGCGAAACACTAAAATGAATTTTAGCTGATTTATCATCTAAACCGCTTCCTTCATACGATCTGATTTCTGGATATTTTGCTTGAAGTCCAGGTTCAAAATTTGAAGATTCCCAAACCGTAAAGCGCTCTAGGATTCCCGAAGAATTTGGAACTGTAATCTCCGCCGTATTAGTTTTAAGTCCTTTTCCTGTTGCTGAAGCCAGCTTTATTTGAAGAAGTTCGGAATTTAGTTTGTAGTATTTATCAGAATCTGAAGCGTTTATTCTTTTACTCAACGCAGAATTTGCACTTACCTTTTGCCACAAATCATTGTTTTGAGCAGTTAAAATAGTACAGTTAAAAATAAAAAATAAATAGAGTAATTGTTTTTTCATATTTGTAGGCGTTGATCATTCAAAATTAAGTCAATTAAATCAAATTCTTACATATAAACGACATTTAACGTTTTTTAGTCGACGAGTTGGCTGATTTTTACAAAAAGAAAACCTATTCAGTCAAAAAAATCAATTCGCCTTGGTGCCAAATTCAAAATAGATAGTATAAATTTGCAGCATCTTAAATAATTTGTTTTGAAGCTCTTTCATTCTATAAACGATTTCCATTCGACCAAGAAAACAATTTTAACACTTGGTACCTTTGATGGCGTGCATATTGGTCACAAAAAAATTCTTGAAAGAATTACGCAGAATACCGAAAATGGCAAGTATGAAAGTTTAGTGCTTACTTTTTTTCCACATCCAAGAATGGTTTTGCAAGAGAAATCAGAAATAAAGCTTTTAAATACCATTGCCGAAAAAACAAAACTTCTGGAAGCGACCGGAATTGAAAATCTTGTAATTCATCCTTTTAATGAAAGTTTTTCAAGATTAACTGCCGAAGAATTCGTGAAATCAATTTTGGTAGATCAATTTCAGATTCAAAAAATAATTATTGGGCACGATCATCGTTTTGGAAGAAACAGAACTGCAAATATTGACAATTTAATTGCCTTTGGTTTGGAATATGGTTTTGAAGTCGAGCAAATTTCGGCTCAGGAAATCCAAGATGTTTCTGTAAGTTCTACAAAAATCAGAAAAGCGCTGGATGAAGGAAATATGGCTTTAGCCAATGATTACCTGGGCTATGATTATTTTTTGACAGGAGAAGTTGTTAGGGGAAGACAATTAGGAAGGACAATTGGTTTTCCAACTGCAAACATTCATATTGAAGAAGAATATAAATTGATTCCGAAAAATGGTGTTTATGCCGTGAAAGCAATTGTAAATGAAAAAGAAGTTTTCGGAATGATGAATATCGGCTTCAATCCAACGGTAAATGGGCAAAAACAAACCATTGAAGTAAATCTTTTTGATTTTGATGCTGACATTTACGGGCAAAAAGTTGAAGTTTCGTTGCTTCAGTATCTTCGTGAAGAACAGAAATTTGGATCGGTCGATTTATTGAAAGAGCAATTAAATCAAGACAAAATCAATGCACAAGCATTTATTAGCCAACTTTAAGAACTTCTGACCGCATAGTTTTGGTGTTTTTTAAATCATCGTAGTTATTTTTTTAGTAAATTTGATATAGAACTCTGTTTTCCAAATATTTACTATTAACTTCTTTAAAAATAACCACTATGAAACTACCTAAAGAAATTACCAACGGGTTTTTGATTTTCATCGGAATAGGCATTTATTTTTTATTGATGAATCTATTGGGTCTAGCAGATTTGTTCTATTTACGTACCCTAAATGTCTTTTTTATCTTTTATGGCGTAAACAGAACGATGCAAATGAACCTGCATGAAGGAGAAACCAATTTTGTGTCGAATGCCGTTTCTGCCATGGCAACTTCAGTAGTTGGCGTGTCAATGAGCGTTTTCGGTTTACTTGTTTACAGCTATGCACGAGGTGGAGATGCCTATGTAAGAACCTTATCTGAGACTTTTATGTTTGGCGGAAATCCTTCAGTTCCAACATATTGCATCTGCTTGCTTTTTGAAGGAGTTGCCTCTTCGGTCATTGTAACTTTAATGATGATGCTATATTGGAACAATAAATATGCTGCCGATTAACATTTCAAAATAAATCTTAACATTTAGCACTCTAAAATCATAGAATTATTCTTTTTTATGATTTTAGAGTGTTTCTTTTTTGAAAATAGTTGTCAAATATTCATTTACAAAGCACTTCATTGGTTGATTAGAACAATTTAACTACTTTTGAGACTTCAAAAACAATGTATCAATGAGCATTACAAAACACAATTGGACTAAAGACGAAATAATCGCCATATATAACAAGCCTATAATGGACCTTCTGTATGAAGCGGCAACTATTCACAGGCAAAACCACGATCCGAATGTAGTTCAGGTATCGACTTTACTATCTATCAAAACCGGAGGCTGTCCAGAAGACTGTGGTTATTGCCCACAAGCGGCACGCTACAATACAGGCGTTGAAGGAAATGACTTAATGAGTGTAAGCCAAGTAAAAGCTCAGGCTTTGCGTGCAAAATCAAGCGGATCTTCTCGTGTTTGCATGGGAGCGGCTTGGAGAAACGTAAAAGATGGTGAGGAATTTGATCAGGTTTTAGAAATGGTTCGTACCATTAACAAACTTGACATGGAAGTTTGCTGTACACTAGGAATGATTACTGAAAACCAAGCGCAACGTTTAGCCGAGGCAGGTTTATATGCTTACAATCACAATTTAGATACTTCTGAAGATTATTATAAAGATGTAATTTCAACACGTGCTTTTGAAGACCGTTTAGAAACCATCGAAAATGTTCGTAAAACGAATGTTACCGTTTGTAGCGGTGGAATTATTGGAATGGGAGAAAGTATTGAAGACAGAGCAGGAATGCTTGTGGCGCTTTCAACTTTAAATCCGCAACCAGAATCAGTGCCAATTAATGCATTGGTTGCAGTTGAAGGAACTCCAATGGAAGATGAAAAACCAGTTGAAATCTGGGAAATGATCAGAATGGTTGCTACAACTAGAATTGTAATGCCAGATACACAAGTTCGTTTATCAGCAGGAAGAACAAATATGAGCCGTGAAGGACAAGCAATGTGCTTTTTTGCAGGAGCAAATTCAATTTTTGCAGGAGACAAATTATTGACGACTCCAAACCCTGATGTTCATGAAGACATGAAAATGTTTGAACTTTTAGGATTGAATCCGCAAAAACCTTTCACAAAAGTTTCACAGCCAAAAACAGTTGAAGCTGAAGATTCTCAATTTGCTCCATTGGGCGAAAAACCAAAATGGTCTAGACCTGGACATACGATTGAAAGAAACGTAGAACATTCAATCAAATCAAAAATTTAATTAATAGAGTCAATCTATCTCGATAAATCTTTTCAAATTGCTTATAACTCCGGTTATAAGCAATTTTTTTATTTAGAAAGATGAAGTTAGAACAAATTAAAAGGGTAAAAAAAATCTCAAAAGTTGATTTTATTTCCCAATACGTTAAAAAACAAATTCCTGTAGTCGTTGAGGAACTAACTGAAGATTGGCCTGCATATCACAAATGGAAATTCTCCTATATAAATGAAATAGCAGGCGACATTACGGTTCCTTTATATGATAATCGACCTGTCAATCATGAAGATGGCTTCAATGAAGCACACACTAAGATGAAAATGAGGGATTATATCGCGCTTTTAGAATCAAAGCCTACCAATTACCGCATTTTTCTTTATAATTTCATGAAAGAGGTTCCGAGTTTGAATAATGACTTTAAATGGCCTGAAATTGGCTTGCGATTAGTCAAGCAAATGCCGATGCTGTTTTTTGGTGGCGAAAACTCAAAAGTATTCATGCATTTTGATATTGATTATTCTAATATTCTGCATTTTCATTTTCAGGGAGAAAAACAGTGCATGATCTTTCCGCCAAATCAATCGAAATTCATGTACAAAGTCCCTCATGCCTTAATTTCGAGGGAAGATATTGATTTCGACAATCCAGATTACGAAAAATTTCCAGCTTTAAAAAATGCTACAGGCTATATTACGAATTTAAAACATGGAGAAATGCTTTATATGCCAGAAGGATATTGGCATTATATGAAATATTTAACTCCAGGATTTTCTATGAGTTTGCGTGCATTTCCTCAAAACATTGCCAATCTATCAAAAGCGGCTTACAATGTTTTTATCATGCGCCATTTTGATATTTTAATGCGAAAATTAAAAGGCCAAAAATGGATTGATTACAAGAACGAAAAAGCAATCACAAATACACATGAAAATCTTCGAAAGAGTGCCTAAACTAGATTTTAGAAAACAGAAAAAGCAGTCAAAGTTAAATTCCTTAACTGCTTTTTTTATTTTCTCTTATATTTAAAATGCTACTTTTTTTGTTTGCGTACTTCCATTCTCCAAAGTCACTTTGACCAGTAAAACCTGATTCGCAGAGCGGAAATTCAATATTTGCAATTCTGTTGCGTTAATATTTTTCTTCTCAAAAAGAAGCCTTCCTGAAAGATCAAAAACAGCTACCTGACTAATTGATTCTTTATTAGATATTACTTTCATATCGTTTAATTTTACAACAACCTTTATGTTATTTTCATCACTGACAACTTCATCGATACCCAAAGTCTTGTCAGTGTATCGAAGTACAAATCGGTCAGAGAAAGTTCCGATTTCAGTACTAAAAGTATAATTACCTTTGCGTAGATCATGTATTATATTCAATTGTTTATCTTCTAAATAAATGGGCTGAATGGTCAATTTGCCATCAACTTGATAAATTGAAATTGTAAAATCTCCTGCAATTGTAGTTCGATATCCTAACGGAATCATATCTGTACTTTTAAAAGGCAAAGCGCGCCCTTGAATTACCAATTTATGTTCTTCATTGATACTATAAAAATCTAGAAATTTATTTCCGTCAAAACTATTCCCGTCATATTTTTTATCATATTCATTTGTTGCGCCTTCAATGTAACCAACCATTAGTTGTTTAAAAGCGCCTTCAGTATTGGTCATATTCAACCATATTCGATTTTTTTCGATTGCCGATTCTTTCGATTCGCCATTAAGTTTATAAAATTGAGAATTTGTATTGCCTCCTCTTCGCATCGTATTATTAAAAACGATTGTTCCATTTCCAACAGTTTCAGCAAAAAAAGACTGTCCTGCTGCTATATCACCAAGGGGTGGGCTATTATTATTGCCTGGTTTAGTTCCAGAAGGAGCCGAACTTCCTGTTCCAACGCCTCCCGTCAAATTATAACTTGCATAATCATCTGTAGCATATTGATACGCTCCACTCAAAATTACAGGTGTGTTGTGGGTCCAGAAATACAATGTTCCTTCAAGTAATGTTTTATTTGCGTCTATAAAATCGTCTGCATGGAGCGCTGAAGGATATGGATTTCCAATTAAATAAAACTTGTTTGCAGTGACAGTTTCTCCAGTAATATCTCCATTATTGGGCACGCCGATGAAAACTGTCGAAAACAGATATCTTTGCGTATTAGAATAAGTCTCGGGTCCTCGAATTATATATCCTTTTCCGACTGTCATTACATTAGTTCTTGCTTCTCCAACCCATTTTGTACCATCGAAGCTAAAGTATTTATCTTCTGCTGTCTCGCGCGAAACATCTATCAGCTTCTGATTTTTAACGGGTGAAGACCAATAGACATAATCGGCTTGTCGAATAGGTTGACTGTTTCGTTTATAATGAATAATACCAGTATTCAAATTATTATCACTGCTTGACTGCAATATGCTTGCGCCCTCAGCAAACGTTAAAGCTCCAGAATTTACATGAATACCATTAACAACATTCAAGGTCTTGCCATTTTGAATGGTAACAGCCGCATCATTACTTATCGTACAAGAACAAGCATTTATATCACTGCTTAAATTGTAATCGTCTTGAAAATCTACCAGGTCATTAATTGTTGGAGCAGTGCCGTAAGACCAATTTGTTCCATTCCAGGTATTGGCTTGTATTGTAATTTCTGTGGAATATGTTATTAGACAACTATTGTCAATTGCAAATTTGTATTTTCCAGGAACCAACCCTGAAATTGTTATTGAATTTCCCGAATAAGGGCGATGTGTAATTAGCGTTCCATCAGATTGCAAAATATCACCCGAACCCGATAATCCACTTAACACAATACTTCCGGTTGGCACATTACAAGTCGGCTGTGTAAAACTCAAAATATTTGGCGCTGGCGGATTAGGATCTACATCAATTCTAGTTTCGATTGCGGTTTCTTCAGCACAAGTTCCATTTTTTACAATTGCTCTATAACTCGTACTTGTAGTCAATATTCCCGGCTGATATGTATCTGCTGTGTTGGCAATAGTTTGCCAAACATAAGGAATTGCTTCTGCATATTCCCATCTAACGATTGTTCCAACATAATTGTGCAATGTTAATAATGGACTCGTACTTCCTTGACAAATATGTGTGCCTCCATTTACAACTCCTCGTTCTGTTTTTGTAACCGTTGTTGTGTTGCTTGCGCTTGTTACAGCAACACAACCACTTGATGAATATTTAACTGAAACCGTTTTACTCCCGCTAGTCAGCCATTGCAATGTTACTGTATTATTGGTAGATGAAATCCCTCCTGAAGTAATCGTGTAATCGGTTCCCACAATTCCAGGAACCGTCCAAACATAATTTGTTTGTCCTGCTTGTGTTGTATAAGTAATATCTGTATTAACACAAACTGAAGATCCTGGTTGAACAGAAAAAGTCGGAACTGGAATTGGGTTAACCGTTACAGTTGTTGCCACCGAATTTGCCGAAGCACAACTTCCGTTTTGTACAACCGCTCTGAATTGAGTCGTTTGCGTCAGTGATCCAGAAGTATAAGTTGTTGCGGTATTTGAAATTGGTGTCCACACAGAAAATGGACTAACTGAAGATTCCCAATTTAAAACAGTACCATTATTTCCTGTCAAAGTCAATACGCTACTCTGAGAACCGCTACAAATTGCAGTTCCTCCACCAACAGTTCCCGGAACTGATGGCGAAGATGTGACAATACTAGCAGTATTATTTAAAGTTATATTTGCAAAACAATCACCAGATGTTAATTTGGTAATTGTAATATTTCTTGTGCCTGCAGTGGTAAACCCTGGCAATACAAAACTTCCTGATCCCGCAGTTCCCACATTCATTGAAACAGTCAAATCATTATTTGCTGGATTGCTAAGACTATAAGTAACTGTATACACTCCTACTGGCAAAGAAGTGGTTGTGGATGCTAAAAAAATAGTAACTTCTCCGGGTGTACTACAAACTGCCGATGCTGATACGCTGCTGATATTATAAGTTGGACACGTATAACTCACATTAATTTGACCAGCTGCCCCCGTACCTCCTGCTTGTGCTGCTCCTAAAAGAGAATTCATTGCACCGCTTCCACCACCTCCAGGAGGTGATCCATTTTTTCCAGGTGCATTACCTAAAGCAACACTTGTTATACCTGCACCTCCAGCGCCGCCACCAGTATCACCTCCTTTTCCTCCGGCTCCAGACCCCTGCAATAATCCTATTAATCCAGTACTTCCAGAGCCACCATCTGTACCTGACGTTTTTTTAATCGACCCAAATGAATCCGTATCTAATCCTCCTTTCCCTCCTGCAGGAGTTCCTCCAGCATTATTTACAGCACCAAACTTTCCACCGGCTGCAAAAAAAACACTTTCATACCCAGTAATAGTAGAATTCCCACCAGAAGCTCCAACGGCTGTAGCACCCGCAACTTTCATTGCTAGTGTTGCTCCGGGTGAAACTGTAATTTTTCCTTGGACATATGCGCCCCCGCCGCCGCCGCCGCCGCTACGTCCGTCTGCAGTTGCTCCGCTTGCACCTCCACCTGAACCACCGGCACCCCATGCTTCAACATTTATTGAAGTAATTCCGGCTGGGACAAATAATGTTCCATCGGCTGTATAAGTATGTTGGGTTTGTGCCCAAAAAGAAGTGCATATAAAAAACAACAAGCAAGATAGATGCGTTGTATGTATCTGAGCAAGTAATTTTTGCAGTTTTAAATAAACTAAAATTGAAGTCGAAAATTGAACAGAAATGGATGATATAAGTAGATTTTTTTTCATACTCTGGCATTTTAAAAATTAAAAAAAGAATCTAGCGGATACAGAATCATCTCTAATTATAAATACCCCAAAGCAGTGACATAATACGAGACATATTATGACAGTGATGCGATTTCAGAAAACAAAAAACTCTTGCTTTCCAAAGTGAAGTACTAAAATTAAAATCAGAATTTAAGGCAAATAAAAAGACTTGTTATTTTCTGCAGAAGTCAAAAAGTGTAATACAACTGGCTTTTAGGTTGTTTGTCGAATCAAAACAACAACAAGGTACGATTTTATTTACAATAAAGAAAAATTTTAACTTAGTAATCAAGACTTTAACATTCTGGTCCCGCATTTATTTGAAATAGCGCAAACAAAAAAAAAGATGTTAAAGCAAAATTTAGTGCATCCAACTTACTTTTAAAACAAAAAAAATCCACCCCAAAAAGGAATGGATTTTTAAAGTCTAACTGAGTTTATAACCTCAGAAAATAACCTTTGATGTTGTCAAATTCCCGTTTTCCAAAACGACTTTTATCAACAAAACTTGGTTGGAGGATTGAAGATTTGCGATTTGTAATTCTTTTTCTCCAATATTGATTTTTTCATAAAGAAGTTTTCCTGAAACATCAAAAATGTACACTTTGTCAAGAGTTTCAATAGTTGAATTGATTTTAATTACTTTATCTTTTACAGCAATTAAAACTTTGCTATCGCTATTTTCAAGATCTACGGTTCCTAAAGTTTTATTGGTGTATCGCAATACAAAACGATCTGTGAAAGTTCCTGCTTCAGTTTTAAAAACATAATTGCTTTCACGTAAATCATGAATTTTTCCGGTCAATTTATCTTCTAAATATATTGCTTGATTGCTCATATTTCCATCTGCTTGACTTATCGAAATTATAAAATCGCCCGCAATAGTCGTTCTATATCCTAGTGGCACAAGGTCAATATCTAAAAAGGGTAATGCACGGCCTTGAATTACAAGATGTTTTTCGTTATTTATACTGTAAAAATCGAGATATTTATTTCCATCAAAAGTTTCGCCATCATATTTTTTTTCAAATTCGTTGCTCGCACCTTGAATATAACCCACCATTAATTGTTTGAAGGCTCCTTGATCATTGGTCATATTAAGCCAAACACGATGTTTTTCAATACTTTGCGTTTTTGATTCTTTTCCCGGTTTAAAAAATTGATTATTATTATTCCCACCATTACGCATAAGGTTATTAAAAGCAATAGTCCCCGAAGTACTAATTTTTGCGAAAAACGATTGTCCAGCTCCAATTTGTCCACTTGGAACACTAGCATTGTTTCCGGGAGCTGCATTTCCCGATGGAGCTGCCCCTGTCCCTACACCTCCGCTCAAATTATATGTAGCGTAATCATCTGTCGCATATTGATATGCACCACTTAAAACTACCGGGGTATTATGCGTCCAGAAATAAAGAGTTCCTTCCAAAATAAGATTCCCATTTATAAATTCATCAGCATCTAAAGCAGACGGATATGGATTTCCAATTAAATAATAATTTCCAGCAACTACTGTTTCGCCAGTTATATCGCCATTGTTCGGAACGCCAATAAATGAAGCCGTAAAATTTGTTCTGACTGTATTTGAGTAGGTTTCTGGCCCTCTAATAATATATCCTTTTCCGACAACCATTATTTTTGATGGTGCTTCTCCCACCCAATTTGAACCATTATAACTAAATAATTTATCTCCTTTAGTAAGTGGAGATACGTCAATTATTCTTTGCGGTTTTACTGGTGAGGACCAATATACATAGTCGGCTTGTCGAATTGGAACACTATTGCGTTTATAAATTATATTTCCAGTATTTACCACATTATTACTTTGCATTAGACTTGCACTATCTTCAAAAGTAAGTGAAGCTCCATTTCCTGAATCAACTGTAACTTGATTTTCTATTATTAAAGTATGTCCAGATTTAATGGTAACTTTTTTTCCAGCATCAACTTTACAAGAACAACCACTTAAATCCCCAATTGACTGGTAATCTGCTGCAAACTCTAAAACATCTGTACTTACTGGATTTCCATTAGACCAACTTCCGCTCCAAATATTTGTTACTGGCGCTTTAATTTCAATACTAATTGTTGCTGGCGACGGACAGTTTACTCCATCTTGGATTGTAAAAGTATATATTCCTGGGCTCAAATTTGGAATTGTAAAATCCGTTTGAGCCGATGTATTATAAACTTTAGAAACTGGTCCGCTTTGATTTATTGTCCAATTTACTGAAGAAAGTAGTCCATTTAACTCAATACTTCCATTTGGATTAACACAAGTGGGTTGAACAATGGTTCCAACACCCGGCGTTGCAGGTAAAGGATTCACAGTAATTGTCCCTATAGCATTAACTGTTCCACAACCTCCTATCAACGGAATGGTATAATTGAAAGTTCCTGTATTTGTAGGTGTTCCACTAATCGTAATTATATTTGATGACCAATTTGCAGTCACACCTGGAGGCAAACCTGATGGAGCACCAATCCCTGTTGCTCCAGTTGTGTTGTGAGTAACATTTGGCATTAAGGTATGATTACAAACTGTTGGCGACGAAGACGCTGTGGTAACGGTGTTCAAATTTACAACTATTGTTCCTGTTGCATTATAAGTGCCACAACCTCCAGTTAAAGGAATAGTATAATTAAAAGTTCCTGTATTACTTGGCGTTCCGCTTATTGTGATTGTATTTGACGCCCAGCTTGCATTTACGCCTGCAGGCAGACCGGAAGGAGTTCCAATTCCTGTTGCACCTGTCGTGGTATGAGTAATATCGGTCATCAAAGTATTGACACACAAAACAGGAGATGATGAAGCTGTAGTAACTGTATTTTCAGGACGAACTGCAACAGGATAAATATCGGACACTTTGTAGGCCGTTGAACAAGCCGGAGAAGCCGTAACTGTCATAGTTAAAGTAACTTGTTTTCCAGCATCACCTGCAACTGCATTATATGTTGGTGTCAAAGTAGTGCTATTAGAAAGAGTTCCAAGTCCATCATGTGTCCATAAAATAGTGCCGTTTGCCGCATTTGCTTCTCCAGCGCCGACCGTAGCAGAACCATTGGAACAAATAATTTTAGATCCAGTGATTGATGCTGTTGGTGCCGCATTAATATTAATAGTATAAGTCGCCGTAGCAATTTGAGGTGAGCATGAATTATTGCTAGTTACCGTCATAGTTAAAATTACGGTTCTAGCTGCACCTCCAAGAGTTGGCGTATATGTCGGAGTCAATGTTGTATCGCCTGACAAACTTCCTGCACCTCCACTAAAAGTCCATTTAATAGTTCCATTTGAAGCAGATGCCCCACTTACGGTAGCAGTCCCATTGGAACATATAGTTGTTGAGCCACCTGCTGTTGCTGATGGTAGATCCTCAACTACAATCACTTTTGGAGTAGATGTTGCTCCATTACAACCACCTGTTTTGACAAATTGAACGGTATAGCTTCCTGCAGCTGTAACAAAAATGGTTTGAGTTTTTGCACCATTAGACCACAGATATGTATAACCAGTCGGTGCAGCACTTGAAGTCAGATTAACTCCATCTGTTTGGCAAAATGTTAATTGCCCATCTTGTGTGACTGTTGGTGCTCCGGGTGGGGTTTCAGTAGTTCCTGTAACGACATTAGAAACGGTTCCATTTCCTACTGAACACCCATTTTTTGCGTATACTCTAAAATAATAAGTCTGACCAGAAGGCAAACCTGTAAAAACATAATTTGTAGTTGTTAAACCTGTTATCGTTTGGGTTGCAGTAGTTGCTGGAAAAGTATTAGATGTAGACATTTGTGCAATATAACTTAATGTTCCCGCTGAAGCGGTCCAAGTTATACTGATTTGATTACATAATGCGGTAGGAGTGGATACTGTAGGAGCTACAGGACCTGAATTTAAAGTAGTTACTGTTTGAGTTCCTGAATAATTAGCACTTATACCACACCCATTCTTTGCTTTTAATCTATAATAGTATTGTGTGCCTCCATTCAATCCGGTAACTACGTATCCATTAACATTATCTACATCTAAAGATTGATATCCAGGCAAAAAACTTGCAAAAGTCGATGACGTTGAAACATCCAATAAATAATTTGTTGTTGCTGATGTAGAATTCCATCTAGCATTAAAAGAATTACACAGCACATTATTAGCTGAAATAGTCGTAACCGTTCCAGGAACGGCGTTTGTTGTGGTTACGTTACGAACGTTGGAATAATTTACGCTCACTCCACATCCATTTTTTGCTTTTACTCTATAATAATACTGCGTATTAGTACTCAAACCTGTAACATCGTAAGTTGTCACATTACCTACATCCAAAGAATTATAGCCCGCAACAAAAGTACCAGCATTAAAAGTAGAAGTTGTTGAGACATCTAACAAATAGCTGGTTGCCGCGGCAAGCGCAGTCCAGTTTGCAATAAACTCCGTACAAATTGCCCCTGTTCCGGCTAAAGCATTTACTGTACCAGGAATTACAGCAGTTGCATAAGTTATAGTATTAGAATTTGCACTAATGCAATTTCCATTATATGCTCTAACACGATAATAATAAGTAACACCGTTTGCTAAGCCAGTTATATTATATGTTAATACATTACCAACATTCAAAGCGTTGTAGCCTGTAACAAAACTGGAAAAACTGCTTGCTGTGGAAACATCAAGTTCGTAATAAACTGTTCCCGCAACTGTCTGCCAATTTGCTGTAATTTGATTACACGTTGCATTAGTTCCCGCAGTCGCCACTGGAGCTGTGCCAGATGAATTTACTGTTACTGTTGTAATATTACCAGAATTTAAAGTTGTACTACAATTTTCTGAAGCTACAGAACTCGATCCAGATGATAAAGCAGTTATTTTAATTGTTCTGGTTCCAACAGTTGTAAAGCCACTTGCAATAAAACTTCCTGTCCCGGCTGTAGTAACTTTCATAGTGGCCGGTGTTTGCGCTGCACCTTGAATTTCATAGGAAACAGAATATAAACCAATAGGAAGACTTAAGGCTGTTCCAGTTAATGTAACTTCTGAAGCATCTCCAGAGCAGACATTTACAGCGCTTGCGGTTGTATTTGTTAAACCATAAGCAGGACAAGTATAAGAAATCGTTACTTTTCCATCACCACCGTCACCACCACGTCTCGCGGCAGCCAAAAAAGAAGATCTTCCTCCACTTCCTCCACCTCCAGGAGCATTTCCTGCATTTCCAACACTAGAGGTAAAAGCAGTTGCAATGCCAGCACCACCAGTTCCTCCTCCATTGGCTCCATTTCCTCCGGCACCAGAACTTATAATTGAACCTGTATCATCGGTAAATCCGAATTCTCCATTACCCCCAGCAGTTCCCGAAGTTCGCGTAAGACCAATAGAATTTGCCGCTAGACCTGCTGCTCCACCGGCAACCAAGCTACCATTATTTACTAGACCTCCTTTTCCTCCTTCTGCCAAAATAGAATATCCTGATATTCCTGAAGATCCTCCAAAACCGCCATTTGCACTAGCTACGCCCTTACCTCCAACACCGACATTAACAGTTAATGTTTCTCCTGAAGTAATTGTAAGCGGAGCACTGGCAAAAGCACCACCTCCACCACCAGAACCGGCATATGCACCATTAAAGCCAGGGTTCGTTGAGCTTCCTCCGGCTCCACCGGCGCCCCATGCCTGAACTGTAATACTAGTAATACCAGCTGGGCTAACAAATGTTTGTGTCCCTCCAAGTGTAAATGTTGCTGTAGTTTGTGCCAAAAGAAAAACAGGAAGACAAACTAATACTGAAATGAGTAATGTTTTTTTCATACTGTAGTATTTTTAAATGACAAAAATTAAATTCAGATTGAACTGAAAAGTATTCTGCAATTGCAAATACCATATTTACTTAGGAACACTGAAAGGCCTAAATCGTAAAAAAAGAGAAGTCGAGTAAAAAGTAATTTTGTTCCTTAAATCTGGTATTTTTAAATTTTAACACTCAGTAATTTAATTCGGCAGAGGGGCAATTATTTTGGCTTGCTTTCATGTGAAAATGATTCGAAATGAAGTGTAAAATGGCGGTGTAAATTATTTGAAAACATCCTTAAACAATTTACAAAATTTTAATAATAACCTAAAAAACAGACCCTTATAATTTGATTGTTTTCCTAAAAATCATTTTTTTAAGTAATTTCTCATGAATCTGTTTTTTTAATGTAATTGGTCTTTTAAATTTTGCAAATCATCTGAATAAATAAAATCGTACTTTTTACTTTTTTCGGCAACACTAATTTTTTTTTCATTGATCCAGAAAAAACGATCAAAAAAAACGTCAGACAAGCCAACTTTTTGGAAAATAAAATGCAAAAAAAATCCGTTTATTGAGTTAAACGGATTGTATTTTGAAACGTATAAAATGACTTAAAAAATGATTTTTTTTGTCTCTATAAAACCATTTTCTAAAGTCACTTTTACAAACAAAACTTGATTTTTCGAATTCAGATTTTGGATATAAAAATTACACGTCCCTATTTTAGTTTTTTCATAGATATTTTTCCCACTCAAATCAAAAATTGAAATTTCCTTAATAATTTCTCTTGAAGCATAAACATTAATTTGCTTGTCTTTCACAGAAACAAAAATCAAATTTGAAGCTTTTTCAAAATCATCAATCTTTAATTCCTTATCAAAATATTTTAATTCAAATCTATCATCAAAAGTCCCTTTCTCGGTTTTAAATGTATATGGAGAATCTTTTAAATTATGCATTACTTTTAATTCCTTATCCTCAACATAAATATTTACTTCTGAAAATTCATTGTCAGTATGATCAATGCTTAAACTGAAATTACCATCAATTGTGGACATATAACCAAGAGGTACCGAATCTGTTTGCTCAAAAGGAAAGGCTCGTCCTTGAATAACTAAATTTTTATTTTCTGAAACACTGTAGAAATTAATAAATTTATTTCCATTGAAAGATTCTGCATCATAACTCACGTCATAAGCATTTGTTGCACCTTCAATATAACCTATTAAAATCTGCTTAAAAAGGCCTTCCTCGCTTTTTAAATTAATCCAAATTCTTTGCCTTTCAATATCATTTTTTTGAGTTTTATTACTTTTTGTGGGTTTATAAAAAGAAGTATTTTTTTCTTTCATTCGCATCTTGTCATTAAATTCAATTGCGCCCGAATTTTGGCTCGCCACAAAAAAAGCTTGTCCCGATCCAATTGTCTTATCGGGAATTATTTCATTAGCACCATTAGACAAAGCGCCGCGCGTTCCAACTCCACCCAACAGGTTATAAACGGCATAATCATCAGTAGTATATTTATTATTTGCAATTGGTGTGTAATGCGTCCAGAAGTAAATTGTTCCTTTAATTTTTGAAGCGTTTTCCTTTAAAAACAAATCGGCATTCAAGGTTGAGGGATATGGATTTCCAACTAAATTAAAAGTATTTGCTGGTCCCAAATTCACTTCGATTTTCCCATTGTGTGGCAATCCCTTAAATATTGCCGTGTAAACTACAGGAGTAATTGCAGAAAAATCCTTAGGTCCTTGAATGATATATCCGGCACCAGAAACCATGATATTTGATGGGTTTTCAACCTTCCAATTTTTTACGTTTGGATTATAAGATAAAAATCTATCAGATATTGTATTTGGCGAAAGATCAATTAATTTTTGATTTTCCACTGGAGATGACCAATACGTATAATCTGATTTTAAAATAGGTGATGAATTTCTTTTTAAATTAATATTCCCGGTATTAATAATATCATCATCATACTGATATAAATTTGCCGAATCTTCTATAATCAAAGTTCCCAAACCTGAATATGCGAATTCAATACCCAAAGTATTTCCAGTTAGCAAAGTCACTTTTTTGCCTTCATCGATAGCGCAACTGCAAACATTTGCATTTGTCAAATTTGGATAATCTTCCTTGAAATACAGTTCTTTTCCGCCTGACGGAAAACCATTCGACCATAAAGATCCATTCCAGGTTGTCGATTCTAAACAAAGTTTTAATCTCGCAATTCTGTGTTTGGAAATACCTGAAACAGAATTAAAATCGCCTCCAACCAAAAGTTTATAATCTGACGATAAACTCATTGCATAAGCTTTATTATTTAAGCGAGCATTAAAAGAAACATCGATAGCTCCAGATTTCAGTAATCGTATTAATCGTAACGATGTCGTACCATTATAAGTCCCAGAAAAAGTTCCACCAACTAAAATGCGATCATCAGGTTGCACTAAAATACTTCGAACATCTCCTTTACTAAATCCCAAACCCGACTCAAATGTATTATCCAAACTTCCATTAAGATTGAGCCTTAGAATTCTTTTTTGCACAACTTTGTTAAAGCTTAAAAAATTACCCCCTACAATTATTTTTTGATCAGACTGTAATGCCAAAGCATATACATTATTATTGGTTCCGTCGCCTATGGCAAAGCCAGTATCAATGCTTCCGTCAGAATTTAAACGAATTAAGTGCGAATATTGAGCTCCGTTAAAAGTGTTAAATCGGCCACCTAATAAAATTTTGCCGTCTTGCTGAATTAAAATGGCCTCTATAATTCCATCAGCACCAACTCCTGTATTGAAACTACTATCTCTAGAACCATCTGGCAGTAGCCGAATAATTTTACCAACATTTACATCATTATATTTCGAAAAATTACCTGCCACTATAATTTTCCCATCAGATTGAATTTCCATCGCATAGACTTGACTATTAAATCCAGATGTTACATTAAACGATGCATCAACAGTTCCGTCTGGTAAAACTCGAACAATTCGGTTAATCAATGTTTCGTTATATTTTGTAAAATTTCCTCCTAAAATAATTTTACCATCTGTTTGCAAAACTGCTGTTTTAATTAGATTATTCGCTCCTAATTGTCCAGAATTAAAATCAGGATCAGATGAACCATCTTCTAAAAGTTTTGCAATTCTAGAAATATTAGTACCATTGAACTTTTTAAAATTTCCCGCTACAATACTTTTTCCATTTTCCAAAGCAAGGATTTTATATACCGAATTGTCAAAACCAATTCCTGATGCTAAATACCCTGTATCGTATTCTCCTTCTGAATCGATTTTTGCCAATTTTCCTTGATTTAAACCATCAAAAACAGAAAATGAACCTCCAATATACCAAGCGCCTTCAACATCAGTCTCTAATGCGAAAACAGATGCTGACGCTGGACCCGTTCCAAAATCAATGTTATTCTTCAGAAAACCTGAACCATCCAAATAACAAACTCGGTTGACACTACTCCCATTATAATTTCCTGTAAAGGAACCTCCAACCATTATATTTCCAAAACTATCAACTTTGAAGGCTAGGACAGCTCCTGAACTAAATCCAGATCCTATAAAAAATGAGGCATCTATACTTCCATCCTGCATAATTCTGATGATTCTATTTGTACTTCTGCCATTAAAAGCGGTAAATTTTCCACCCAAAATAATTTTCCCGTCAACCTGAATTGTCATTGCGTTTACATCGTCATCAAAACCAGTTCCAAAATTGAATCCAGAATCAACTACTCCATTTTCTGTTAAGCGCACAATTCTATTTGCCTGAGTACCGTTAAAAGCAGTGAAATTTCCTGAAATTAGTATTTTTCCATCATTCAAAACTTTTACATTATTAATATTAGAAGAAGAGCCTGAGCCTGACAAAAAAGAAGTATCTAAAGTTCCATTGGGTAAAATTCTTGCGATACGATTTGCAGTTGCATTATTGTATTTTGTAAAACTGCCCGTAATGAGAATTTTTCCATCTTGTTGTTGCGCAATATCATATATAATACCCGTTGTTGCACCAACTGAAGTATTAAATGATGGATCATAACTTCCGTCTGAATTTAATCGAATAAGCCTGCCGGCACTTACTCCATTATAAGAAGTAAAACTCCCGCCAACGATTATTTTACCATCAGGCTGAATGTATGTTGCATATACTTTTCCGTTAAAACCGGTTCCTGTATGAAAATTTTCATCGGCCGTACCGTCTGGTTTTAATCGTGTCAAATAAGGTGACGAATTTCCGTTTAGATTTAAATATTCCCCTCCCACTATTAGATTTTGATCCGATTGCAAAGACAAAGTTTGAACAGGTGCATCAAAACCATCACCAATCAAACCGTCATCAAGAGTATTAAAAGTGACGTCAACTTTTCCCTGTTGCCCATAAATAAAGGCATGTCCAAAAAATACAGCCAAAATAACTGCATAAAGTAATTTTCTAATCAAAATGAAAGCACTAAATAATTATAAAGAATTTTCTTTAAAATTAAAAAGTGTTTCATAGATATACAATACCCACTTTTAGTGATATTTCGAACAAAAAAAAGCCACTTCTGTAATTACGAAGTGGCTTTTTTAATTTTATTTTTCTAACTATTGAAAAATTAATTTTCGAGTCGTTTTGTATCCGTTCTCAAGAGTTATATCAATTAATAAAACTTGATTACTTGATTGCAAGTTTGAAATTTGCAATTCATTTGAACCTACTTTCTTTTTATTATAAAGCAGTTTTCCAGCTGTATCAAAAATAATAACTTCTTGGATTGTTTCATTTGAAGACAATACTTTAATTGCTTTATCTTTTACAGAAACGGTGATACCTTTTTCAACATTTTCAAAATCACCAGTTCCTAATGATTTATTGGTATATTTTAGAACAAGTCGATCTGTGAAAGTTCCAATTTCTGTATTGAAAGTGAAATTGCTCTTAGTCAAATCATGAACTGTTCCAGTCTTTTTATCTTCTATAAAAATTGTCTGTGAAGTCATATTTCCATCAACTTGACCAATCGAAATTGTAAAATCTCCTGCAATTGTTGTTCGATAGCCTAATGGCACTTCGTCAATATCACTAAACGGCAAACCACGACCTTGAATAACCAGATTATTGCTATCATTAATACTATAAAAATCTAAGTATTGATTTCCGTCAAAAGTTTTACCATCGTACATTTTGTCATAATTGTTGGTAGCTCCTTCAACATAAGCCACCAATAATTGTTTGAAAGCACCTTCCTCGTTAGTCATATTTAACCAAACGCGGTGTTTTTCAATTCCTGCTGTTTTAGAAGTTTTTCCTGGTTTAAAGAACTGACCATTTAAAGCACCTCCAACTCGCATTAAATTATTATACGTTACATTTCCTGAAGCAGAAGTACCTACGAAGAAAGCTTGGCCTGCGCCAATACTTCCACTTGGTGGATCAGTATTAGGTGTATCTAATGAAGTATCAGATCCTGATGGAGCTGCAGTCGCTGTACCACCACTCAAATTATAAACTGCATAATCATCTGTTTTATAGCGATAAGCACCCACTAAAACTACAGGAGTATTATGAGTCCAGAAATACAATGTTCCGTCTAATATTGTTTTGTTTACATTAATAAACGTGTCAGCATCTAATGCCGAAGGATAAGGATTTCCTAATAGGTAAAATTGACCTCCTACCATGGTTTCCCCTGTAAAATCACCATTTTGTGGTGTTCCAATAAACTTTCCTGTAAAATCAGTTTTTACTGTATTTGAATAAGTATCTGGCCCACGGACAATATATCCTTTTCCTGCAGTCATAACCGTAGTTCTAGGTGTAAATACCCATTTAGTCCCATCGTAAGCATACAATTTAGACTGGCTTGTAAGTGGTGAAAGAGCAGCCAAAGTCTGATTTTTAACTGGCGTTGACCAATAAACATAATCCGCTTGGCGAATTTTACCTGCATCACGTATATAAGTAACACTTCCTGTATTTAAAGTATTACTAGTATTGTTCTGCAATAAATTAGAACTATCTTCAAAAATCAAATCACTTCCAGAAATTACATGTACTCCCTTTTCAACAGTCAGTGTCTTTTTTGAGCCTACTGTTACAATTGCATTATTACTCACTGTTACTGAACAATAAGTTACATCTGACGAAACTGTATAGTTACTTTGAAAATCAATATAATCATCTGATACTGGAGTACCATATGACCACGAACCTCCACTATAAGTATTGGCCAAAACCGTTACAGGTGCTGAGTAAGTTGCAGTACAACCATTGTCAAGTGCAAATCTATATGTTCCTGGAACCAATCCAGTAATTGTTGGCGTACTTGATGAGAAAGGTATACTTATAACTGTTGTTCCATTATCTTGGAATAAATTTCCTGATGAAGGCAAGCCACTTAAAGTTACACTAGCTCCACCTGAACAAGTTGGTCTTGTTGGTGTTCCTGCGGTTGGTGCTGGGTAATTTGGTTTGATTGTTAAACTAACTGTTGCTGTATTTGGACAACCTGCACTTGTAACTGTATAAACAACGGTCACATCTCCTGCATTTCCTGCCGTAACAATTCCTGTCGATGCAATAGTGGCTGTTCCTGTTCCTGGAGTTATTGACCATGTTCCTCCACTTGTCGCATTCGTAAAGGCTGCTGTTGTTAAGCCAGAACATACTGTTGTAGCTCCTCCTAATATTGGAGAGATTGTTGGAAGTGGATTTACTGTAACTGTATGAGTAGAAGTTACTGGACCATTACATCCGGCTGCACTTGCAGTGATTACCGATGTCCCGCTCCATCCTGCAACATAAGTCACTGCACCGGACCCGGCAACAATGCTGTTTCCTCCAGTCAATGATGTTGGGTCAAGTGTATAGGTTATTCCTGTACTGTTTGTTGACGAAGCACCGTAAGTGACAGTGCCAGCGGCCTGGCAACGAGTACTTGTTGCTCCAGATGCAAACACTGGATTGCCGACATTCGATGTAACTGTAACACTATAAGTCGCTAAAGCACTTGTGCAAGGACTATTGCTAACTGTCATTGTTAAGGTAACTGTGTTACCCGCATCACCAGCCGCTGCTGTATAAGTAGGTGTCAATGTAGTTCCGCCTGCAGTAATGCTTCCTGAACCATTATGCGTCCACGCGATTGTTCCGTTTGATGATGTCGCTCCGCTTACCGTCGCTGTTCCATTTGAACAGATTGTCTGGCTGCCGCCTGCTGCAGCTGTTGGTATTGCTTTAACAACAACGCTGTAAGTTGCTTGAGCATTTGTACATGGGCTGTTGCTCACCGTCATAGTCAAGGTGACTGTATTGCCGGCATCGCCAGCCGCTGCAGTATAAGTAGGCGTCAATGTAGTTCCGCCTGCAGTAATGCTTCCTGAACCATTATGCGTCCATGCTATTGTTCCGTTTGATGATGTTGCGCCGCTTACTGTTGCCGTTCCATTTGAACAGATTGTCTGGCTGCCGCCTGCTGCAGCTGTTGGTATTGCTTTAACAACAACGCTGTAAGTTGCTTGAGCATTTGTACATGGGCTGTTGCTCACCGTCATGGTCAAGGTAACTGTATTGCC